>Ga0209211_10000134_pt1 | contig 156434 bp, 144 predicted proteins | sample RifGroA2_FD_183992 | JGI IMG/M metagenome (GOLD analysis project Ga0209211, IMG submission 183992) | Groundwater microbial communities from Rifle, Colorado, USA - Groundwater A2 (SPAdes) (version 2) | ecosystem: Environmental > Aquatic > Deep subsurface > Groundwater | place: Rifle, Colorado...
CCAAGCAGCAGGCTCAGGCGCTGCGGCGCGAAGCCATCGGTGATTTCTGGCGCGGCGCCGATGCCGCCTGGGCCGCCAGCCTGGCCACGGCGCGCCGCAGTGCTTTGCGCCTGGCATACCGGCTGGCCCGCCATGCGCAGCTGCGGGCGCAGGGGGCGGAGACCAAGGCCCTGCCCCTCGACCGGGCCTGAGCCAGGCTGACTTTGCAGCCGAAGATCAGGCGAAGTGGTCGAAGGAGGCGAAACGGCCGCTGACCGGCTGGCCTTGCGCGTCGATCAGGCGCAGGCCCGGCGCGGCTTCGATGCCGCCAATGCGGTGGACCGGCGTGGCGCTGGCCAGGGCCGCCGCCTGCACCGCGGCGCGTGCGCTGGGCGGGGCGGTGAACAGCAGCTCGTAGTCGTCGCCGCCGGCGAGCACCAGGGCGAGCCGCTGCGTGGCCGGCAGTTGCATGAGAAATTGGCCTTCTGGCCCTGATGTATCTGCGCCATTAGCTATCAAATCAATAGCGTTTGAGGTGTCGACAGTGGCGCCGCAGGCCGAGGCTTGGAGGATGTGGCCGAGGTCGCCGAGCAGGCCGTCGCTGACGTCGATGGCCGCGCTGGCCACGCCGCGCAACGTCAGGCCGAGCGCCACGCGCGGTGTCGGCATTTCAAGGCGGGCGCGCAGCGGGGCCAGGGCATCGGCCGGCACATGTTGCCGGCCTTGTAGCGCGTCGAGCGCCAGCCGCGCCTGGCCCGGCATGCCGCTGACGTAGAGATCGTCACCCGGCCGGGCGCCCGAGCGCAGCAGCGCCTGGCTCTTGCCGTTCACCACTGGCACCTCGCCGAACACCGTGATGCAGATGTTGAGCGGCCCCTGTGTGGTGTCGCCGCCGATCAGTTCACAGCCGTGTGCATCGGCCAGCGCGAACAGGCCGCGCGCGAAGCCGGCCAGCCAGGTTTCGTCGGCTGCCGGCAGCGCCAGCGCCAGCGTGAAGGCCAGCGGGCGGGCGCCGCAGGCCGCCAGGTCGCTCAGGTTGACGGCCAGCGCCTTGTGGCCGAGCGCGGCGGGGTCGACGTCGGGCAGGAAATGCCGGCCTTCGACCAGCATGTCGCAGGAAATCGCCATCTGTGTGCCGGGCGCCGGTTGCAGCAGGGCGCAGTCGTCGCCCACGCCCAGGGCCACCTGCCCGGCGGGCTGGCGTGCCGCGCGCTTGAAATAGCGTTCAATCAGGTCGAACTCACCCACCAGTCGTCTCCTCTTCGGTCCGTGTTTCGCGTGCCGGCCAGAAAAAACTCAACGGCGCGCTGCGGGTCCGTTGCACGATGGCGGCACGGATGCGCGCCCGGTCCACGCCGCTCACGTTGTGGGCGCGCAGGGCGAGCCGGAAGGCGAAATAAAAACTCACCGCCACATTGAGCAGGCCGGTCACCAGCACCGCGGCCAGGCACCACCAGAAGACCGGCAGCGTCAGTACGCCGGTGCCGAGGGTGGCGCTGGCAGCGGCGAGCTGGCCGGTGGAGAGCGTGACGTGGCGCACTTCCAGCCCGAGACCGAAGAAGGCGGCAAAGGCCGGAATCAGGCCGAGCATCAGGCCGAGCGAGATGTTGGCGGCCAGGCCCGAGATGTGGTCGCGCAGAAAGGTGGCCCAGCGCGCAGCGCGTGCGCTGCCCAGCCGTGCCGTGATGCGCGGGTTGTAGCGCAAGGCCGAGTCGAGCCGGTGCAGCACGAACCAGTTCTCGGCCCAGCCGGCCACGATGCTGGAGGCAAACAGCAGCACACCGGTGAAAGCGGCAAACAAGGCGGTAGGGCCGAGCAGCGTGAGCGAATGCAGCACGTAGGTCGCATCCTTGGGGTTGAGCGGTGGCCGGCCGAACACCAGGAACATGGCGCCGCACAGCAACAGTACGCAGGGCACCACCAGCGCCAGGTTGCCGACCACCGCCGCGACCTGTGAGCGCATCAGGTGGGTGACTTCATCGACGAACTGCTCGACCGCGCCCGGTTCGCCCAGCTCCTTGAGTTTGGCGGCCATGGCGGGCGCCGTCATGGCCGGCTGCTTGGTGGCCACGGTCCAGTGCAGCAGCTGGATCAGCACAAAACTCAGCGCGTAGTTCATGCCGGCCAGAAAGCCGCTCCAGAAGGCGGACACGCCGAGCCCGAGCAGGAAGAATTTCAGCAGCGTGGTGAGCGACATCACGGCGCCGCCGCCGGCCGCCTTGCGCAGCATGTCGCGGTATTCGGCCCGGTTGCGGGTGATGTAGTGCTCGCCGGTTTCGGCGCTGCGGTCGGTGACCTTGGCCGCCAGCAGCGAGGAGTTGCTGGCGATCAGCGCGCGCAGGCTGAGGCTCTGCTGGCCAACCTGTACCAGGTGCGCCAGCAACTGGCTGGCGCTGAGCGCCCGGGAGGTGGAAAGCAGGCTGTCCAGCAGCGTGCGGATGCGCAAGACCCGTTCGCGCAACTGGCGCAGGCGAAACACCATGTCGACCGAAATGCCATGCTCGTCCAGGTGGGTGTAAACGCTGGAGGCGGCGTGGCGGCAGGCATCGAGCCGTTCCTTGAAGTGCTGCACCGCCGCATCCAGGGCGGCCACATCGGGGCGTGACACGTGCAGGGTTCGTTGCACGGCTTCGAAATCGGCCGTCAGGGTGTGAAAGGCACGCGCTTCGTGCGCGGCCTGGCTCATGCGCAGGCGCAGCTCCGGTGCAAAGCCGATCGCGCGGATCTGGCTGACGCAATAGGTGATGGCTTCTTCCAGCGCCTGCTGCCAGGGCGTCGGCCCGGCGCCGGCCGGCGCTTGCAGCAACCGGGCCAGCCGCTGGGTGGTGTCGGCGTCCAGCAGGGCCAGCCATTCGGCATCGAACGGGTGCGGGAACAGGAGTGCAAACAGCTCCGACGAATTCCGCGTCTGCGGTGTGGCGGGCAGGATCTTGCGCAGCAGCCGGTTGAAGAACTCGCTGACGAAGACCGGACGCTGCGCGAAGCCGTGGTCGGCCAGTAGCGTGGTGCCATCTACCGCATGGAGCAGCGCCTGCCACCAGGCTTGCACGTGTGCCTGCAGAAGCGGACGTGCCTCCACGGTGTCGAGAAACAGGTGAACACGGGCCACGGCGGTAGCGGCGTCACGGCGGTCGCCGCGCACCCAGTCGAGCAGGGCGATCAGCCAGAGGTGACGCTCGACCAGCGGGGCTTCGGGGTCGAGCGAGTCCAGCAGACTGGGCAGGTTGCGCATGGCTGCTGCCGGGATGTTCAATGCAGGGTCCGGGAACCGCCGCTACCGTCGCTGGCGCTCAGGGCGTCGAGCACGAACATCGGGATGTCGGTGTCGAAGCGCTCGCCGTCCTCGGCAACGAAGAAATAGCTGCCGTGCATGGTGCCGGTAGGTGTGCGCAGGCGCGTGCCGCTGGTGTATTCGAAGGTTTCCCCGGGCTGCAGCAGCGGCTGCTGGCCGATCACGCCCAGGCCGTTGACCTTCTCGGTGCGGCCATTGGCGTCGTTGATGTTCCAGCTGCGCGAGATCAGTTGCGCGGCCACCTCGCCGGTGTTGGTGACGGTGACGGTATAGGCAAAGGCGTACAGGCCCTGTTCCGGGGCCGATTGCTCGGGCAGGTAGCGGGGCTGGACTTCGACAAGAATCTGGTACTTGGCCATAACCCGATGCTACCTGCGAAAATACCCCCCATGTCTAAAACCTACCGCATTGCCCCTTCCATTCTCTCGGCCGACTTTGCCCGCCTGGGCGAGGAGGTGCGCAACGTGATTGCCGCCGGTGCCGACTGGATCCATTTCGACGTGATGGACAACCATTACGTGCCTAACCTGACGTTCGGCCCCATGGTGTGCCAGGCCTTGAAGCCGCACGCCAAGCGGCCGGATGGCACCCCGGTGCCGATCGACGTGCACCTGATGATCGAACCGGTGGATGCGCTGGCGGCCGCCTTCGCCGAGGCCGGGGCCGACCTGATCAGCTTCCACCCGGACGCCTCCGGTCATGTGCACCGCAGCATCCAGGCCATCAAGTCCAAGGGCTGCCAGGCCGGGCTGGTGTTCAATCCGGCCCAGCCGCTGGACGTGCTGGACTGGGTGATCGACGACATCGACCTGATTCTGATCATGAGCGTCAACCCCGGTTTCGGCGGCCAGAGCTTCATCGACTCGGCGCTGCGCAAGACCGAGGCGGTGCGCCGGCGCATCGAGGCGTCGGGCAAGGACATCCGGCTGGAAGTGGATGGCGGCATCAAGGCCGACAACATCCGTCGCGTGGCCGATGCCGGTGCGGATACTTTTGTCGCCGGCAGTGCGATTTTCGGCAAGCCGGACTACAAGGCCGTCATCGACGCCATGCGCCAGGCGCTGGCCTGAAGCTGGGTTTCCCCCGTCGCTGGCGGCTTCTGCGGGCAAACGACAGGGTACCGGATGCGCCTTCTCATTTAGCATTGCCCGCAATTCATGCTTGAACAAGTCGAACCGAGAAATGCTTTGCCGCCTCTGAGGGGGGGGGCATGGTTGCGTCGGGTCGTGGCCTGGTTCGGCCTGACCCGCTCACCGGCCGATGCTGATGCGCCAGTGCACCGGCGGGTACGGGTGGCCATGTACTCGGTGCTGCTCATCGTGGGCGCTGTTTCGGCCTGGCAGGCCTGGCAGGTCGAAAAATCCGAGGCGGTGCGGCTGGCCGATGCCGAGATCATCCGCATTGCGGCGGCTCAGAGCACGCTGACCCAGCGCATGGGCATGCAGGCGGCCTTGTTGCTGGCCACCGAGGTGCCGCCGGAGGAGGTCGGCAATGCACTGGCTGAAACCATCAACCAGGCACAAGAGCAGGCGGTGCGGCTTGACGAACTGCTGGCGCGCCAAGGGGCCTGGCATGCCGGCGCGCCGGAACCGCTGCGCAAGGCGATCTTCGAATGGCAGGATCGGCGCGAGCGCGTCTGGTACCGGGCCCAGATCCTGCTGTGGCTGGGCGAGCGCAGTGCGGCCGACCAGCGGCGTATTGCCAATCGTTTTCTGCAGGCCGAGGTTGAGCCGTTTCTGTTGACCACGCAGATGCTGGTGGAAGAAATGCAGCAGGCGGCGCAGCGGCGGGCGCGCAGCGCCATCGACCACATCGAACTGTCGGCGCTGTTCATGGTGCTGCTGTTGCTGGCCCTGACCCTGGGCGTGGCCGAACCGCTGGCGCGTTTCGTGCGGCGCCAGCACCGTTCGCTGGTGCTGCAGTCGGCTGAACTCAAGCGCCTGGCCCTGGTGGCCGAGCGAACCTCCAGCTGGGTGGCGGTGCTTGACGCGCAACGCCACATTCTCTGGTGCAACCCGGCGCTGCTCCATGGCATCGGCTACGTGATGGCGGAGCTGCAGGGCCGCCATCCCGGCGCTGTGGTCTCCAATGAGCACAATGATCAAGCGGAGTTGGCGCGAGTGGATGAGGCCTTGGGCCGGGGCCAGGGCGCGCGGTTCGAAGTCCGGGTTGTCGCGCGCTCGGGCGACGAAGTCTGGCTCGATGTCGATTACCAGCCGGTGCACGATGCCGCCGGCGCCCTGACCGGCTTCACCATTGTGGCCAGCGACATCACCGAACCCGTCAACCAGCGTCTGCGCATGCGCGCCCTGCTGGACGCCCTGCCGGCCGGTGTGGTGCTGCAAGCGCCCAGCGGTGAGGTGATCGAATCCAATCAGGCGGCCGGCGAAATGCTGGGTCTGAGCCGGGGTGATCTGATCGGACGGCAGAGCCTGGCGCGCCAGGGGGTGGCCGTGCGCGAAGACCTCTCGCCCTATCCGGTCGATGAACGCCCGACCAGCCGGACCTTGCGCACCGGCCAGGGCCTGCGTGGCGAGTCCATCGGTCTGCTTTCGCCGCAGGGCGAGGTGCGCTGGCTGATGGTCAATACCGAACCGCTGAAAGATGCGGCGGGTCATCTGGCCGGCGTGATTTCCTGCACCGTTGACGTGACGGAGCAACGGGCCCAGCAGCAGCTGCTGACGCTGGCTATCGAAAGTGCTTCGCTGGGGGTCTGGCAATGGGATATTGCCAGCGGTGCGATGGGCTGCAACGACCGCATGTTTTCCCTGCTCGGTTACCAGCCGGATGAGCTGGACATGACTGCGCTGGCCTGGAACGACCTGATCCATCCCGATGACCTGCCGGGCTGGCTGTGGGCCATCCGCACCAACCTGCGTGATTCGCAACGGCCGCTGCATTGGGAGATCCGTATCCGTCATGGCAACGGCCGCTGGGTCTGGCTGATGTACAGCGGCACCGTGGTGGCGCGTAATGCCGAGGGCCGCGCGGTGCGCATGGCCGGCATTGCCTATGACATCAATGCGCAGAAGGAGCTGGAAGAGCAGCTGCGCCAGGCGGCGCGCACCGATCACCTGACCCACCTGCCCAATCGCAGCGAGGTGCTGGGCCGTATCCAGTCCTGCATCCTGCGTGCGCGCCAGCAGCCGGGTTATCACTTCGCTGTGCTGTTCATGGACTTCGACCGCTTCAAGCAGGTCAATGACACGCTTGGCCACGGCGTCGGCGACGACCTGTTGCGCCACATCGCCCTGCGCCTGGAAGACAGCCTGCGCCCGGGCGATGCCTTTGTCCAGACCAGCGATTTCAGCCAGATGGCCGCGCGCATCGGCGGCGACGAGTTTGTCGTGCTGCTCGACGACATCCGCGGTGACCTCGATGCGCAGGTGGTGGCTTCCCGCCTGCTCGATGTGCTGGCCCAGCCCTACCAGATCGGGCCGCACCGGTTGAGTTCCTCGGCCAGTATCGGCATCGTGACGGCCGAGCACATGGGCGACGATGCCGACAGCGTGCTGCGCGATGCCGACATCGCCATGTACGAAGCCAAACGCGAGGGGCGCGGCCGTTATGTCATGTTCGAGCCCTCCATGCGCAAGCGCGTGCGTGACGACGTGTCGCTGGAGAATGACTTGCGCCAGGCCTTGGACAAGGACGAGCTGTTCGTGGTGTACCAGCCCGTGCTTCGTCTTGCTGACGGTCGCCTGGCCGGTGTGGAGGCGCTGGTGCGCTGGCAGCATCCGCAGCGCGGCCTGGTGTCGCCGCTGGCCTTCATTCCGGTGGCGGAGGCCAGCGGCCTGATCGGGCCGATTGGCCATTTCGTGCTGCGGACGGCTTGCGAGGGGTTTGTGCGTCTGCAGGCAGAACTGGGGGAGCGGGCCCCCGCCACGGTGGCCGTCAACCTCTCGCGCGCTCAGCTGCGCCAGCCTGGGTTGGCGGCCGAAGTGCAGGAGGTCCTGCGCGATAGCGGGCTGAATCCAGGCCAGCTGATCCTGGAGGTGACAGAGAGTCTGGCTGCGCAGGACGACATGGTGCAGGCCACGCTGCACGAACTGCGTTCGCTCGGGGTGGCGCTGTCACTCGATGATTTCGGCACCGGCTACTCTTCGCTGTCGTGTTTGCATGAGTTGCCGGTCAACATCGTCAAGATCGATCGCTCCTTCGTGGGGCTGGCCATGGGAAGCGACTACCACCGCGTGATGATCGAGGCCACCATCCGCATGGCGCAGACACTGGGTCTGGCCACGGTGGCCGAAGGCATTGAAACGTCGGAGCAGGCCGCGCTCATGAAGGCGCTGGGCTGCAGCAAGGGCCAAGGGTATCTCTACAGCATGCCGCTGGATGCCGCGGCGCTGGTGCGCTGGATCACACGCCAGCCCGACTGATCAGCAGAGCAAGTGGCCGGCCCCATGGCCGGCTTTCGAGCGTCCCTCTCAGAACGTCGTCCATTCATCATCGCCACCTGCGTCGGCCGGTTTGACCGGGGCGGCGCTGGCGGCGGGTTTGGCGGCAGCCGGCTGGGTCGCGGCTTCTGTCCTGGTAGCGGTGCGGCGTTCGGTGCCTTTGTAGGGCAATTTGCCGGGCTGACGGGTGGGGGCCGGCTGCGGATGGATGGCGGCGGCAGCGTCCTGAGCGCCGAGCTTGAACACGCTGACCGCTTCGACCATCTGTTGCGCCTGTGTCTTCAGACTGGATGCGGCAGCCGCCATTTCTTCGACCAGCGCCGCATTCTGCTGAGTGGCCTGGTCCATCAAGGTAATGGCCTCGCCCACCTGGGCGACGCCTTGGCTCTGCTCGGAACTGGCGGCGCTGATCTCGCCCATGATGTCGGTCACGCGGCGGATGCTGCTCACCACCTCGTTCATGGTGACGCCGGCCTGGTCGACCAGGGTATTGCCCTGCTCGACCCGGCTGACGCTGTCGTTGATCAGGTTCTTGATTTCCTTGGCGGCTTCCGCGCTGCGGCTGGCCAGCGAACGCACTTCGGAGGCCACCACGGCAAAACCGCGCCCCTGCTCACCGGCGCGTGCGGCTTCCACCGCGGCGTTGAGGGCCAGGATGTTGGTCTGGAAGGCGATGCCGTCGATGACGCTGATGATGTCGCTGATCTTTTTGCTCGAGTCGTTGATGCCGCGCATGGTTTCCACCACTTCGGCCACCACCTCGCCGCCCTTGATGGCGACAGTGGAGGCGCTTTGCGCCAGCTGGTTGGCCTGGCGGGCGTTGTCGGCGTTCTGTTTGACGGTGGAGCTGAGTTCTTCCATCGAGGCGGCAGTTTCCTGCAGCGCGCTGGCTTGCTGCTCGGTGCGCATGCTCAGGTCGCTGTTGCCATTGGCAATCTCGGTGCTGCCGGTGGCTACGCTGTCGGCACTTCGGCGCACGTTGCTGACAATGCGCGCCAGGTTTTCGCGCATCGTGGACAGGGCTTGCAGCAGGCGCGCCGCTTCATCCTTGCCCTGGATCTGGATGGCCTGTCCCAGGTCGCCGCCGGCAATGGCTTCGGCCGAGCCGGCCGCTTGCCGGATCGGACGCGTGATCGAGCGGGTGGCCAGGCCCGCAAACAGAATGCCCAGCACCACCGCAATAGCGGCGCCGGCGCCCAGGGCAACCTGGCTGGTTGCGGCGGTGGATTCGGCATGGGCCTGTACCTCGGCCAGCGTGTCCCGGGCGTGTTGGGCCACCTGGTCCACGGCCTTCAGATAGGCTTCGGCCAAGGGGCGCAGTTCGCGGTCCACCGCGTCCGAAATGTTTTCGCCGTCCTTTTGCCGCTTGATCAGTGCCGCGCGTGCATCGACGTAAATCTTGCGGCTCTTGGCCACGGACTCCATCAAGGCCTTGGCGGCATCCCCCTGCACCATCGATTCCAGCTGCTTCTGATCGTTGCTGATGGCTTTGGAGGTGGCAGCCATGTCCTTTTGCAGGGCGTCGATGTAGCCGACGTCGCTGGTCTTGAGTGCCGCCGAGGCGCGGACCCAGTTGATGTTGATCTGCGAGGCCCAGCGTTGCGCCAGCAGGCTGCGCTGCAACTCGACGGTGCCGATTTCGTGGCTGGTGTCCTTGAGCGTGCCCAGACGCCAGACGCCGATCACGGCGATGGCTGCTGTGATGGAGAGTACCGCGGCAAAGGCCAGCATGAGGCGGGTGCCGATTTGCAGATTACTTGTCTTCATGAGGAGCCTCTTGTCTCTCGTTTTTTGGGAACAGGCTTGCAAGCCACGCAGGTGCCATGGCACACCTGACGGACTATGCATCCACTCTACTCAGCTGTATGCGCTTTGCGACTAGGGTATGCCCCGATTCAGAGGCGGCCCTCGTGACCGAAGCCATGGCATGGTTCGCCATCCGGGTGTCAAGCCGGCCGGATCGGGAGCAGGCCGCAAGCTGCCGTGGTTTGCTACACTTTGTCCATGTTCATTCACCGCATCAGCATCACAGGTTGTAGCGACCGGGGAGCTTGGCCCTGGCGCAAGCCGCAGACCACCCACCCACTGGCGCATGCCTGAACGGGGTTCGCAGCCATTGCGCTGCTGAACTGTTTGCAGCCCCTCGTCGGGGTATCTGATTTGAATGAACCGGGCACACCGTGCCCTTGCCCGAGTCGCAGACTCTGTGCAAGACTGGAGATATTCCTGTGATGACTGAATCTGAATTCGATGCGCTGGCCCGGCAGGGTTACAACCGCATTCCCCTGATGGCCCAGGCCTTTGCCGACCTGGAAACACCGCTGTCGCTCTACCTCAAGCTGGCCCATGCCCAGTCAGGGGGCAAGAACACGTTCCTGCTGGAATCGGTGGTCGGCGGCGAGCGCTTCGGGCGCTACAGCTTCATCGGCTTGCCGGCGCGCACGCTGGTGCGCTCGCGCGGCTTCGGCCAACAGGCTGTGACCGAGGTGGTGACCGATGATGTGGTGGTCGAGACCTCGCGCCTCAATCCGCTGGAGTTCGTTGCGGCCTATCACCAGCGCTTCAAGGTGGCGTTGCAGCCCGGTCTGCCGCGTTTTTGCGGCGGCCTGGCCGGCTATTTCGGCTACGACACGGTGCGCCATATCGAGAAAAAACTGGAGCACTCCTGCCCGCCGGACACGCTGGGCTGTCCTGACATTCTGCTGCTGCAATGCGAAGAACTGGCGGTCATCGACAACCTGTCAGGCAAGCTTTATCTGATTGTCTATGCCGACCCGGGCGAGGCGCAGGCCTATGCCCGTGCGCAGGACCGTCTGCGCGCGTTGCGCGAGCGGCTGAATGCGCCGGTACAGGCGCCGCAAATCAAGCCGAGCCAGACCCACGAGGTGGCGCGCGAATTCGCCAAGGATGACTACATCGCGGCGGTAGAACGTGCCAAGGAGCTGATCGCTGCCGGTGACTTCATGCAGGTGCAGGTCGGGCAGCGGCTCAAGAAACGCTACACCGAGTCGCCGCTCTCGCTCTATCGCGCGCTGCGCTCGCTCAATCCTTCGCCCTACATGTATTACTACGACTTCGGCGACTTCCATGTGGTGGGCGCTTCGCCGGAAATCCTGGTGCGGCAGGAAAAAACCCCGGAGGGGCAGAAAGTCACGATCCGTCCCCTGGCTGGTACGCGCCCGCGCGGTGCCACCCCGGAACTCGACCGCGCGGCCGAGGTGGAATTGATCAATGATCCCAAGGAACGCGCCGAGCATGTGATGCTGATCGATCTGGCGCGCAACGACATCGGCCGCATCGCCAGGACCGGTAGCGTCAAGGTGACCGAGGCTTTTGTTGTGGAGCGCTACAGCCACGTGATGCACATCGTCAGCAATGTCGAGGGCCTGCTCAATGAGGGCATGACTTCCATGGACGTTTTGCGTGCCACTTTCCCGGCCGGCACGCTGACTGGCGCCCCTAAGGTCCACGCCATGGAGTTGATCGACCAGCTGGAGCCGAGCAAGCGCGGTCTGTACGGCGGCGCCTGCGGCTACCTGAGTTACGCCGGTGACATGGATGTGGCGATTGCCATCCGCACCGGCGTCATCAAGGACGACACCCTGTACGTGCAGGCCGCGGCGGGGGTGGTAGCCGATTCGGTGCCCGAGCTGGAGTGGAAGGAAACCGAACACAAGGCGCGCGCCTTGTTGCGCGCCAGCGAACTGGTCGAGGAAGGTCTGGAGTGAGCGCCATGAACAAGATCAAACTTCTCATGGTGGACAACTACGACTCGTTCACCTACAACCTGGTGCAGTATTTCGGCGAACTTGGCGCCGAGGTCGAGGTGCACCGCAACGATGAAATCACGGTCGACGAGATCGAGGAAAAACTGAAAGCCGGTCAACTTGACCGCCTGGTGATCTCGCCCGGCCCGTGTTCACCGGCCGAGGCCGGCATCTCGGTGGCGGCGATCCGGCACTTTGCCGGCAAGCTGCCGATCCTGGGTGTCTGCCTGGGGCACCAGAGCATCGGCGCCGCCTTTGGCGGCAAGATCATCCGGGCGCAGCAACTGATGCACGGCAAGACCAGCGTCATCACCACCACGCAGGAGGGCGTATTTGCCGGACTGCCGAAACAGTTCACGGTCAATCGCTACCATTCGCTGGCGATCGAACGCGCCAGCTGTCCACCCGAACTCAAGGTCACGGCGTGGACCGAAGACGGCGAGATCATGGGCGTGAAGCACAAGACGCTGGCGATTGAGGGGGTGCAGTTCCACCCCGAGTCCATTCTGACCGAGCATGGCCATGCCATGCTGAAGAACTTCCTGCAGCAATCCTGAACCGGCCCGGAGGAATACAACCATGCATCCCCCTCATCCCATCACGCCACAGCAAGCGCTGCAGCGCGTGATCGAGCACCGCGAGATCTTCCACGACGAGATGCTGCACATCATGCGCCTCATCATGGGCGGCGAGATGTCGCCGGTGCTGATGGCCGCGCTCATCACCGGCCTGCGCGTCAAGAAGGAAACCATCGGCGAGATCACCGCTGCGGCGCAGGTAATGCGCGAGTTCTCCACCAAGGTGAACGTGGCTGATCGCCAGCATCTGGTCGACATTGTCGGCACCGGCGGCGACGGCGCGCACACCTTCAACATTTCAACCTGTGCCATGTTTGTGGCTGCCGCCGCTGGTGCCAAGGTCAGTAAACACGGCGGGCGCAGCGTCAGCAGCAAGAGCGGCAGCGCCGATGTGATGGAGGCGCTCGGCGTCAACATCAACCTCACGCCCGAGGCCATTGCGCAGTGTGTCGCCGAGGTCGGCGTCGGCTTCATGTTCGCGCCCAACCACCATCCGGCCATGAAGAACGTGGCGCCGGTGCGGCGTGAACTGGGTATCAAGACCATCTTCAACATCCTGGGGCCGTTGACCAACCCGGCCAGCGCCCCCAACATCCTGATGGGCGTGTTCCATGAGGATCTGGTCGGCATTCAGGTGCGCGCCTTGCAGCGCCTGGGCGCCGAGCACGCCGTGGTGGTCTACGGCAAGGACGGCATGGACGAGGTCAGCCTGGGCGCCGCCACCCTGGTGGGCGAGCTCAAGAACGGCGAGGTCAGCGAGTACGAAATTCACCCCGAGGACTTCGGTTTGACCATGGCCAGCACGCGCGCCATCAAGGTGGAAACCCCTGAAGCCTCGCGCGCCATGCTGCTGGGCGTGCTCGACAACCAGCCCGGTGCGGCGCGCGACATCGTGATGCTCAACGCTGGCGTGGCGCTGTACGCCGCCAATGTGGCCGACTCCATGGCCGACGGCATAGCGCGTGCGCGCGAGACCATCGCCTCCGGTGCCGCCAAGGCCAAGCTGGAGCAGCTGGTTGTGACGGCACATCGCCTGGCGGTCTGAGATGTGGCAGGACCCGGGCACCTGGATTGCACTCGGTGTCTCGGCCCTGTTTCTGGTGGCCGCTTTTGTGATCCATCGTGTGTTTGTCAAGATATTGAAGAACGGCTCCGAGCCGCCCCAAGACCATGAGTGACATCCTGAACCAGATCGTTGACGTCAAGCGCCAGGAAATCGCGGCGGCCCTCAAGAAAAAATCGCTGGCCGCCATGCGCGCCGACGCCGAGTCGCGTGTGCTGACGCGCGACTTCGTCGGTGCCATGCGTGCCAAGATGGCCGCCGGCCAGGCGGCGGTGATCGCCGAGATCAAGAAAGCCAGCCCGAGCAAGGGCATTCTGCGCACCGATTTCGAGCCGGCCGACATTGCCCAGAGTTATGCCGAGAACGGCGCGGCCTGCCTGTCGGTGCTGACCGACCGTCAGTTCTTCCAGGGCCAGCCCGACTATCTGAAGCAAGCGCGTGCTTCCTGCGAATTGCCGGTGCTACGTAAGGATTTCATGGTCGACCCTTACCAGATCTATGAGTCGCGCGCCATGGGGGCGGACTGCATCCTGCTGATTGCCGCGTGCCTGGAGGATGGTCAGATGGCCGAACTGGAGGCGATCGCCCGCAGCCTGGACATGGCGGTGCTGGTCGAGGTGCATGACGCTGCCGAGCTGGAGCGTGCACTGAAACTGAAGACGCCACTGGTGGGCATCAACAACCGCAACCTGCGTACCTTCGAGGTCACGCTGGAGACGACTCTGTCGCTGCGCGACCGGGTGCCGGCCGACCGTCTGCTGGTGGCCGAGAGTGGCATCCTGGGCCGTGCCGATGTGCAGCGTATGCGCGAAGCCGGTGTCAATGCCTTCCTGGTCGGGGAGGCGTTCATGCGCGCGCCCGATCCTGGCGTGGCGCTGGCCGAACTGTTTGCCTGATCTGGATGCTACTGATTTGATAGCGTGATATGTCCTTGTCTTCTGCGCAGCAGGCTGATTTCTTCATGAATCCCGAGGTGCCGGAACTGGCCGGGGAGCGTCTGGCGGGCTGGCAGCCGGCGCAATGGTCTGTGGCGTCCGACTGGCGGCCCACAGTGGCACATTTCTTTCGCAGTGAGACTGCGCAGCGCCTGGGGCAGTTCATGGCCGGCCGGCTGGCGGCCGGTGCCACCATCTACCCGCCGCAGCCCCTGCGCGCGCTGGACCTGACGCCACTGGCCGACGTACGCGTCGTCATTCTGGGGCAGGACCCTTACCATGGCCCGGGCCAGGCAGAGGGTCTGGCGTTTTCCGTGGCGCCAGGCATCAAGCTGCCGCCTTCGTTGCGCAACATCTTCAAGGAGCTGGCGCGCGAACGAATGAGCCGCGAGCCGGTGCCGCCTATGCCGTTGCCGGCCAACGGTTCGCTGGTGCGCTGGGCGCAGCAGGGGGTGCTGCTGCTCAACACCTGCCTGACGGTGGAAGATGGTCAGCCGGCCAGTCATGCGAATCAAGGTTGGGAAGTGCTTACTGATGAAATTCTCAAGACTGTGATTGGTGGTGATGGGCCGGTGGTGTTCATGTTATGGGGCGCACACGCCCAGCGCATGGCTGAGACGGTGCGGCGGCTGGGGGTAACGACGGAGGGCGCCGCGACACCGGCGCAACATCTCATTCTGTCTGCCAACCATCCTTCACCATTGTCGGCACTGCGTCCGCCCCAGCCTTTTCTGGGCTGCGGTCACTTCGGCCAAGCCAATGCATTTTTACAACAACATGGCTGCAAGCTGATTGCTTGGTGAGTTGGTTTTCTCGGGTGTTTCATAAAGCTGATTTTTCGTGGCATAATCAAAGGCTCACCTATTGGAGAGGTGGCCGAGTGGTTAATGGCAGCAGACTGTAAATCTGCCCTCTTACGAGTACGCTGGTTCGAATCCAGCCCTCTCCACCAGTGATAAGTTGATTGTGAGAGTGAGCCGTTGGAGGTGAACCAGCTGCCGTGAATGCTTGTTAGGCAGGTTTGCGCGGGGTTCGTATAGTGGTAATACCTTAGCCTTCCAAGCTAAAGCGAGGAGTTCGATTCTCCTACCCCGCTCCACAGTCGATTTGTTGTGATGGTGAAAGAATTTGCCCTTTTGGCTCAGTGGTAGAGCACTCCCTTGGTAAGGGAGAGGTCGCGGGTCCGATTCCCGCAAAGGGCACCATTTCTGGTGCGCGGCTGATGTTGTCGTGTCGTGGTTGTTGAAGAAGTAGTTGCTTTTCGCATCCTTTTTGGAGATTTGAAAAATGGCAAAAGAGAAATTTGAACGTACCAAGCCGCACGTCAACGTCGGCACCATTGGTCACGTGGACCATGGCAAGACCACTTTGACGGCGGCCATCACCACCGTTCTGGCGGCCAAGTTCGGTGGCGCAGCCAAGGCCTACGACCAGATCGACGCGGCGCCGGAAGAAAAGGCCCGCGGCATCACCATCAACACCGCCCACGTGGAATACGAGACGGCCAACCGCCACTACGCCCACGTGGACTGCCCCGGCCACGCCGACTACGTCAAGAACATGATCACCGGTGCCGCCCAGATGGACGGCGCCATCCTGGTGTGCTCGGCCGCTGACGGCCCCATGCCCCAGACCCGTGAGCACATCCTGCTGGCCCGCCAGGTGGGTGTTCCTTACATCATCGTCTTCCTGAACAAGTGCGACATGGTCGACGACGCCGAACTGCTCGAACTCGTTGAAATGGAAGTGCGTGAGCTGCTCTCCAAGTACGACTTCCCTGGCGACGACACCCCCATCATCCGCGGCTCGGCCAAGCTCGCCCTCGAAGGCGACAAGGGCGAACTGGGCGAGCAGGCCATCATGAAGCTGGCCGACGCCCTGGACAGCTACATCCCCACGCCTGAGCGCGCTGTGGACGGCGCCTTCCTGATGCCGGTGGAAGACGTGTTCTCCATCTCCGGTCGTGGTACCGTGGTGACCGGTCGTGTCGAGCGCGGCGTCATCAAGGTCGGCGAAGAAATCGAAATCGTCGGTATCAAGGACACCCTGAAGACCACCTGCACCGGCGTGGAAATGTTCCGCAAGCTGCTGGACCAGGGTCAGGCTGGCGACAACGTCGGTATCCTGCTGCGCGGCACCAAGCGTGAAGAAGTCGAGCGCGGCCAAGTGCTGTGCAAGCCCGGCTCCATCAAGCCGCACACCCACTTCACCGGTGAGGTGTACGTGCTGAGCAAGGACGAAGGCGGCCGCCACACCCCCTTCTTCAACAACTACCGCCCGCAGTTCTACTTCCGTACCACGGACGTGACCGGCGCCATCGAGCTGCCCGAAGGCAAGGAAATGGTGATGCCTGGCGACAACGTGTCGATCACCGTCAAGCTGATCGCCCCGATCGCCATGGAAGAAGGCCTGCGCTTCGCTATCCGCGAAGGCGGCAAGACCGTGGGTGCTGGTGTGGTTGCCAAGATCATTGCGTAATGGTTTTATAGGGGTATAGCTCAATTGGCAGAGCGTCGGTCTCCAAAACCGAAGGTTGTAGGTTCGATTCCTACTGCCCCTGCCACCTGATTCATCCGCAGGGATGGGTTGAAAGCCCGCCACTACCATGGCGGGCTTCAGCGTCTAAAGGGTGCTGCTGTTGATTGAGATGCAAACGCGCGAAATTGGGTAAACATGGCAACGTCACAAGTTGAAACGGTTGGTAGCGGGGCTGACAAGGCCAAACTGGCGGTAGCAGTCGTTCTGCTGCTCGCGGGTCTGGTGGCTTTCTATCTGCTGGGCAAGCAAGGTGCTCTGGTGCAGTGGGCTGCTTTGCTTGCGGGTCTTGCTGCGGCTGTGGTGGTGTTTTTCTCCGCTGAGGCGGGTCGCCAGTTGCTGGCGTTCGGGCGTGATGCCTGGCGCGAAGTCGGCAAGGTGGTCTGGCCGGCGCGCAAGGAGGCTGTGCAGATGACGGCCTATGTGTTCGGTTTTGTTGTGCTGATGGCCTTGTTTCTCTGGTTCACCGACAAGACGCTCGAGTGGGTGTTCTACGACTTGATTCTGGGGTGGAAAAAATAATGACTGATGTTGTAGAGACTTCGGCCTCCCAAGTGCTGGCGGCCAAGCCGTCCAACCCGGACATGCGCTGGTATGTGGTTCATGCCTATTCCGGCATGGAGAAGGCTGTTGAGCGCAACATCATCGAGCGCATCAATCGCGCTGGCATGCAGGACAAATTCGGACGCATCCTCGTCCCGATGGAAGAAGTGGTCGAGATCAAGAATGGCCAGAAGCGCACCACTGAGCGCAAGTTCTTTCCGGGGTACGTGCTGGTCGAGATGATTATGGATGACGACACTTGGCACCTGGTGAAGCACACCAACAAGGTGACAGGTTTTGTCGGCGGGGCGAAGAACCGCCCGGCGCCGATCTCTGAAGAAGAGGTCATGAAGATCGTCAACCAGATGCAGGAAGGCTCGGACAAGCCGCGTCACAAAGTCGAGTTTGTGGTGGGCGAACTGGTTCGCGTCAAGGAGGGTCCTTTCACCGACTTCAATGGTTCGGTGGAAGAGGTCAACTACGAGAAGAACAAGCTGCGCGTAGCGGTCACGATCTTTGGTCGTTCGACGCCGGTGGAGCTCGAGTTCTCGCAGGTCGAGAAAACTTGAGGTTTTGCGGGACGAGCTGCTTGCGTGGCAATGTGCTCTGACCCCTGCAGGATGAATTAAGAATTTCGCGCTTTTCGACTCGGCGCGAATGTGAGATGTGAGTCGTTAACCCCGGGGAGCTGCGGCAGTTTGCCAAGGCGTTATGACCCGCAAGGAGAAAAGCATGGCGAAAAAAATCGTCGGTTTTATCAAGCTGCAAGTGCCGGCTGGTAAGGCCAATCCGTCGCCGCCGATCGGTCCCGCACTGGGCCAGCGCGGTTTGAACATCATGGAGTTTTGCAAGGCGTTCAACGCCCAGACCCAGGGCGTTGAGCCTGGTCTGCCGCTGCCGGTGGTGATCACCGCCTTCGCGGACAAGAGCTTCACCTTCATCATCAAGACGCCGCCTGCGACCGTCCTGATCAAGAAGGCGATCAAGCTCGACAAGGGTTCGGCCAAGCCGCACACGGACAAGGTCGGCAAGATCACCCGTGCCCAGCTGGAAGAAATCGCCAAGACCAAGATGAAGGACATGACGGCTGCCGATCTGGACGCCGCGGTTCGCACCATCGCTGGTTCTGCCCGTTCGATGGGCGTGAATGTGGAGGGCGTGTAAATGGCCAAGCTCACCAAGAAACAAAAAGCTTTTGAAGGCAAGGTCGACAGCAACAAGCTGTATGCCCTGGCCGATGCCTTGAGCATCGTCAAGGAATGCGCCAACGCCAAGTTCGATGAGTCCATTGACGTGGCTGTGCAGCTCGGTATTGATGCCAAGAAATCCGACCAGGTGGTGCGTGGCGCCGTGGTGCTGCCCAACGGCACCGGCAAGACCAAGCGCGTCGCCGTGTTCGCCCAAGGCGCCAAGGCGGAAGAAGCCAAAGCCGCCGGTGCTGACGTGGTTGGCATGGATGATCTGGCTGCCCAGGTCAAGGCTGGTGATATGCCTTTTGATGTGGTGATCGCTGCGCCTGACGCGATGCGTGTCGTCGGTACCCTGGGTCAGATCCTGGGTCCGCGCGGCCTGATGCCGAACCCCAAGGTCGGCACGGTGACCCCTGATGTGGCCACGGCGGTGAAAAACGCCAAGGCGGGCCAGGTGCAGTTCCGCGTTGACAAGGCTGGTATCGTGCACAGCACCATCGGCCGTCGTTCCTTCGACACCGACAAGCTGCAGGGCAACCTGGCGGCATTGGTGGAGGCGCTGAACAAGGCCAAGCCGGCTTCGAGCAAGGGTGTGTATTTGCGCAAAGTGGCGGTTTCGTCCACGATGGGTGTCGGTGTCCGTGTGGACACCCAGACCATCGCGGCGTAATCGCAAAGATTCGGGTGGCCCGCAAGGGCCGCTTGGAGTGGTGGGCTGCTCTGTCGCAAGGCGGGGCGGGCCATCCAAGACCGTTGGTGTGCAGTTTGCACTTAATCCGTGGGTCGTGGGCTCGTCCCAAGGCTCAGCCAACGCAGATGGCGATCCCGCTGCAGATGGAATGAGTTCCGTAACCAGTTGGTCGCTGCAATGAGGCGTGCCCCAGGGATTGTCCCGAAGGCACATTTTGAAGGAGTAGACCTTGAGTCTGAATCGCAGTGAGAAAGAAGCGGTCATTACCGAAGTGACCGACCTCGCCGCTAAAGCTCAAACGCTCGTGATGGCGGAATACCGTGGTATCACGGTCGCTGACATGACCAAACTGCGCGCTACCGCACGCAGCACCGGTGTGAGCCTGAGTGTGTTGAAAAACACCCTGGCTCGCCGTGCTGTGGCAGGCAGCTCGTTCGAGGTTGTGGCCGACCAGATGACCGGTCCGCTGATCTATGGCTTCTCTGTCGATGCTGTGGCTGCCGCGAAAGTGGTGGCTGACTTCGCGAAAACCAATGACAAGTTGGTGATTCGCGGCGGTGCATACGGCGGCAAGGCCCTGGATGTGAACGGCGTCAAGCAGCTGGCAAGCATCCCGTCCAAGGAAGTTTTGTTGGCCCAGCTGTGTGGCTTGCTGATGTCGCCGATGTCCCGTACCGCCGTGGTGCTGGGTGCTCTGGCGGCCAAAAAAGGCGAAGGCGAAGCTGTTGCCGCTTGAGCGTGCAGCACACTTGTTAACCAATTGTTAGGAAATCAAAATGGCATTCGATAAAGACGCATTTTTGACCGCGCTCGACAGCATGACGGTCATGGAACTCAACGACCTGGTGAAAGCCATCGAAGAGAAGTTTGGCGTGAGCGCTGCTGCCATGGCCGCGCCCGCTGCTGGTGGTGCTGCTGGTGGCGGTGCTGCTGCTGCCGAAGAGAAGACCGAGTTCAACGTGATGCTGCTGGAAGCTGGCGCCAACAAGGTGTCGGTCATCAAGGCTGTGCGCGAAATCACCGGTCTGGGCCTGAAAGAAGCCAAGGACCTGGTGGACGGTGCTCCGAAGGCCGTCAAGGAAGGCATGCCCAAAGCTGATGCCGAAGCTGCCAAGAAGAAGCTGGAAGAAGCCGGCGCCAAGGCCGAACTCAAGTAATTCGACTTTGCTCGAAGGCTGGAGTGTCTGCAAGGGCCTCCAGCCTTTGGTGCTTACAGAGAGCACCCAAAAATTCCCTCTCAAGGGGGTTTTTGAGTGACTTCTGACCCGACTGCAGAAGACGCCTTGGTTCGGGCCGCGTGCAATGCGCGGCCGTCCGCCATTGGTTGGTAGCGGCCAACCACCAAGCCTGCCGGCGTGATGCCGGCGCGTCAGTCGCCAAAGACCTCATAGCCCGGAGATCTCATGGCTTACACCTATACCGAACGCAAGCGGATTCGCAAAAGTTTCGGCAGCCGCGACAGCGTGCTCGAAATTCCCTACCTCCTGCAGATGCAAAAGGACGCTTACACAGCCTTCCTGCAGGCTGATGTTGGTCCCAACAAACGTACCCCGGAAGGTCTGCAGGCCGCCTTTGAAGCGGCTTTCCCGATCGTCTCGCACAATGGTTTTGTCGAGATGAAGTTCCTCGAGTACAACCTGGCCAAGCCCGCGTTTGACGTGCGCGAGTGCCAGACGCGCGGCCTGACCTTTGCCTCGGCCGTGCGCGCCAGGGTGCAGCTCATCATTTACGACCGCGAGTCCTCGACGCCTTCCAACAAGGTGGTCAAGGAGGTCAAGGAACAAGAGGTCTACATGGGCGAAGTGCCGCTCATGACGACCAAGGGTTCGTTCATCATCAACGGTACCGAGCGCGTGATCGTCTCGCAGCTGCACCGTTCGCCCGGCGTGTTCTTCGAACACGACAAGGGCAAGACCCACAGTTCGGGCAAGCTGCTGTTCTCGGCCCGGATCATTCCCTATCGCGGCTCCTGGCTCGATTTCGAATTCGATCCCAAGGACCTGCTGTACTTCCGCGTCGACCGTCGTCGCAAGATGCCGGTCACCATCCTGCTGAAGGCCATCGGCCTGAACCCCGAGTCCATCTTGGCGAACTTCTTCGTCAACGACAACTTCCGTCTGATGGACAGCGGTGCGCAGATGGAGTTCGTGGCCGAGCGTCTGCGTGGCGAAGTGGCGCGCTTCGACATCACCGACAAGAGCGGCAAGGTCGTCGTGGCCAAGGACAAGCGCATCACGGCGCGCCATACCCGTGAACTGGAGCAATCTGGCACGACGCACATCAGCGTGCCGGAAGACTTCCTGATCGGCCGCGTGGTCGCACGCGCCATCGTCGACGGCGATACGGGCGAAATCATTGCCAAAGCCAACGACGAGTTGACCGATGCACTGCTCAAGAAGCTGCGCAGCGCCGGCGTACAGGAACTGCAGTGCATCTATACCAACGAGCTCGACCAGGGCGCCTACATCTCGCAAACCCTGCGCACCGATGAGACGACCGACGAGTTCGCTGCTCGCGTGGCGATCTACCGCATGATGCGCCCCGGCGAGCCGCCGACCGAAGACGCCGTGCAGGCCCTGTTCCAGCGCCTGTTCTACAACCCTGACACCTACGACCTGTCGCGCGTCGGCCGCATGAAGTTCAATGCCAAGATGGGCCGCTCCGAGGCGACCGGTCCCATGGTGCTGACCAACGAGGACATCCTCGCCGTGGTGAAGATCCTGGTGGATCTGCGCAATGGTCGCGGCGAAGTCGACGACATCGACCACCTGGGCAACCGTCGCGTGCGCTGCGTCGGCGAGTTGGCCGAGAACCAGTACCGCGCCGGCCTGGCCCGGATCGAGAAGGCCGTCAAGGAACGCCTGGGTCAGGCCGAGCAGGAACCGCTCATGCCGCACGACCTGATCAACTCCAAGCCGATTTCCGCGGCGCTCAAGGAGTTCTTCGGCGCTTCGCAGCTGTCCCAGTTCATGGACCAGACCAATCCGCTGGCGGAAATCACGCACAAGCGACGCGTCTCGGCCCTCGGCCCGGGTGGCCTGACGCGCGAACGCGCCGGTTTCGAGGTGCGCGACGTGCACGTCACGCACTACGGTCGCGTCTGCCCGATCGAGACGCCGGAAGGTCCGAACATCGGTCTGATCAACTCGCTGGCCCTGTACGCTCGCCTCAACGAGTACGGTTTCATCGAGACCCCCTACCGCCGCGTGGTGGATGGCAAGGTGACCAACGAGATCGACTACCTGTCCGCTATTGAGGAAGGCAAGTACGTCATCGCCCAGGCCAATGCGACTCTGGACAAGGACGGCAAACTGACCGGCGAACTGGTCTCGGCGCGCGAGAAGGGTGATTCCATCCTGTGCGGTGCCGAGCGCATCCAGTACATGGACGTGTCGCCGGCGCAGATCGTGTCGGTTGCCGCTTCGCTGGTGCCGTTCCTGGAGCACGACGACGCCAACCGCGCGCTGATGGGCGCCAACATGTCGCGCCAGGCCGTGCCCGTGCTGCGTCCGGAAAAGCCGATGGTCGGCACCGGCATCGAGCGCGTGGCGGCCGTCGACTCCGGCACCGTGGTGACGGCCAACCGCGGCGGTGTGGTCGACTACGTCGATGCCACCCGCATCGTGGTGCGCGTCAACGACGCCGAGGCCGTGGCCGGTGAAGTCGGTGTGGACATCTACAACCTGATCAAGTACCAGCGTTCCAACCAGAACACCAACATCCACCAGCGTCCCATCGTCAAGAAGGGCGACAAGCTGGCCAAGGGTGACGTGATCGCCGACGGCGCCTCGACCGACCTCGGTGAGATCGCCATCGGTCAGAACATGCTGATCGCCTTCATGCCCTGGAACGGCTACAACTTCGAGGACTCGATCCTGATTTCCGAGCGCGTGGTGGCCGATGACCGCTACACCTCGATCCATATCGAGGAACTCGTTGTCATGGCGCGCGACACCAAGCTCGGCGCCGAGGAAATCACCCGCGACATTCCGAACCTGAGCGAACAGCAGCTCAACCGTCTGGACGAGTCCGGCATCATCTACGTCGGTGCCGAAGTGCAGCCCGGCGATGTGCTGGTGGGCAAGGTCACGCCGAAGGGCGAAACCACGCTGACGCCGGAAGAGAAGCTGCTGCGCGCCATCTTCGGCGAGAAGGCCAGCGACGTGAAGGACACCTCGCTGCGCGTGGATCAGGGCTCGCAAGGCACCGTGATCGACGTGCAGGTGTTCACCCGCGAGGGCATCCAGCGCGACAAGCGCGCCCAGCAGATCATCGACGACGAGCTCAAGCGCTTCCGTCTGGATCTGAACGACCAGCTGCGGATCGTGGAGGCCGATGCCTTTGACCGTATCGAGAAGCTGCTGGCCGGCAAGGTGGCCAATGGTGGTCCGAACAAGCTGCCCAAGGGAACCAAGATCGACAAGGCCTACCTGGCCTCGGTGGAGAAATTCCACTGGTTCGACATTCGCCCGGCCGACGACGAGGTGGCCAGCCAGCTCGAGAGCATCAAGAACTCGCTGGAGCAGACGCGCCACAGCTTCGACCTCGCTTTTGAAGAGAAGCGCAAGAAGCTCACGCAGGGCGACGAGTTGCCCGCTGGCGTGCTCAAGATGGTCAAGGTCTACCTGGCCGTCAAGCGCCGTCTGCAGCCTGGCGACAAGATGGCCGGCCGCCACGGCAACAAGGGCGTGGTGTCCAAGATCACGCCGGTGGAAGACATGCCCTACATGGCCGACGGTACGCCGGTCGACATCGTGCTCAACCCGCTGGGCGTGCCGTCGCGCATGAACATCGGGCAGGTGCTGGAAGTGCACCTGGGCTGGGCCGGCAAGGGCCTGGGCCAGCGCATCGGCGACATGCTGCAGCGCGAAGCCGCTACCGCCGAGATTCGCGGGTTCCTTGAGAAGGTGTACAACAGCGCCGGCCGCAAGGAGAACCTGGGTCAGATGTCGGACGATGAACTGCGCAAGATGGCGCAGGAGCTGACGAGCGGCGTGCCATTTGCCACGCCCGTGTTCGACGGCGCGACCGAGCAGGAAATCCGCGACATGCTCAAGCTGGCATATCCGGACGACGTTGCCAAGGCCAAGGGGCTGACCGAGACCCGCACCCAGGCGCAACTCTACGACGGCCGCAGCGGTGATGCCTTCGAGCGCACCACCACCGTGGGTTACATGCATTACCTGAAGCTGCACCACTTGGTGGATGACAAGATGCACGCCCGTTCGACCGGTCCGTACTCGCTCGTCACCCAGCAGCCGCTGGGCGGCAAGGCGCAGTTCGGCGGCCAGCGTTTCGGCGAGATGGAGGTCTGGGCGCTCGAAGCCTACGGCGCCGCCTACACGCTGCAGGAAATGCTCACCGTCAAGTCCGACGACGTGCAAGGCCGTACCAAGGTCTATGAAAACATTGTCAAGGGCGAGCACGCCATCGAAGCGGGCATGCCGGAATCGTTCAATGTGCTGGTCAAGGAAATCCGTTCCCTGGGCCTCGACATTGAACTGGAACGCTCTTAATTTGAAGGGATAGAGTCATATGAAATCACTACTCGACCTGTTCAAGCAGTTCACGCCGGATGAGCATTTCGATGCCATCAAGATCGGCATGGCTTCGCCCGAGAAGATCCGTTCCTGGTCTTTCGGCGAGGTGAAGAAGCCCGAGACCATCAACTACCGCACCTTCAAGCCCGAGCGCGACGGCCTGTTCTGCGCCAAGATCTTCGGCCCGATCAAGGACTACGAATGCCTGTGCGGCAAGTACAAACGCCTCAAGCACCGCGGCGTGATCTGCGAGAAGTGCGGCGTTGAAGTCACGCAGACCAAGGTGCGTCGCGAACGCATGGGTCACATCGACCTGGCCGCGCCCTGCGCCCACATCTGGTTTCTGAAGTCGCTGCCGTCGCGTCTGGGCTTGGTGCTCGACATGACGCTGCGCGACATCGAGCGCGTGCTGTATTTCGAAGCCTATGTGGTGACCGACCCCGGCATGACCCCGCTGAAGAAGTTCAGCATCATGTCCGAGGACGACTACGACGCCAAGGTCAAGGAATACGGTGACGAGTTCACCGCCAAGATGGGCGCCGAAGGCATCAAGGACCTGCTGCAGGGCATCGACATCGACATGGAGATCGAGCGCCTGCGCGGCGATCTGACCGGCTCGGAGATGAAGGTCAAGAAGAACGCCAAGCGCCTGAAGGTGCTGGAAGCGTTCAAGAAGTCCGGCATCAAGCCCGAGTGGATGGTGCTCGAAGTGCTGCCCGTGCTGCCGCCGGACCTGCGTCCGCTGGTGCCGCTGGACGGTGGCCGCTTCGCGACCTCCGATCTGAACGACCTGTACCGTCGCGTCATCAACCGCAACAGCCGCCTGCGCCGTCTGCTCGAACTCAAGGCGCCCGAGATCATCGCGCGCAACGAGAAGCGCATGCTGCAGGAAGCGGTGGATTCGCTGCTGGACAACGGCCGCCGTGGCAAGGCCATGACCGGCGCCAACAAGCGCGCGCTCAAGTCCCTGGCCGACATGATCAAGGGCAAGAGCGGTCGCTTCCGCCAGAATCTGCTGGGCAAGCGCGTCGACTACTCCGGTCGTTCCGTCATCACCGTGGGCCCGACCCTCAAGCTGCACCAGTGCGGCCTGCCGAAGCTGATGGCGCTTGAGTTGTTCAAGCCCTTCATCTTCTCGCGCCTGGAAGCCATGGGCATCGCCACCACCATCAAGGCGGCGAAGAAGGAAGTCGAATCCGGTACACCGGTGGTGTGGGACATCCTGGAAGAGGTCATCAAAGAGCACCCCGTGATGCTCAACCGTGCGCCGACGCTGCACCGTCTGGGTATCCAGGCGTTCGAGCCGATCCTGATCGAAGGCAAGGCCATTCAACTGCACCCGCTGGTGTGTGCCGCCTTCAACGCCGACTTCGACGGCGACCAGATGGCGGTGCACGTCCCCCTGTCGGTGGAAGCGCAGATGGAAGCCCGCACGCTGATGCTGGCCTCCAACAATGTGCTGTTCCCGGCCAACGGCGAACCGTCGATCGTGCCGTCGCAGGACGTGGTGCTGGGTCTGTATTACGCGACCCGCGAGCGCATCAACGGCAAGGGTGAAGGTCTGGTGTTTGCCGATACCGCCGAAGTCCAGCGTGCGCTGGATGCAGGTGAAGTCGACCTGACCTCCCGTATCAGCGTGCGTCTGACGGAGTACACCAAGGACAAGGAAACCGGCGCGTTCACCCCCGTGACCCAGTTGGTGGAAACCACTGCCGGCCGTGCGCTGTTGTCCGAGATCCTGCCCAAGGGCCTTCCGTTCTCGAACCTCAACAAGGCGCTGAAGAAGAAGGAAATTTCCAAGCTGATCAACGTGTCCTTCCGCAAATGCGGTCTGAAGGAGACGGTGGTGTTCGCCGACAAGCTGCTGCAAAACGGCTTCCGTCTGGCGACCAAGTCCGGCATTTCCATCTGCATCGACGACATGCTGGTGCCGAAGGAAAAGCACGAGATCATCGAGAGCGCCGAGAAGGAAGTCAAGGATATCGAGCAGCAATACGTTTCCGGTCTGGTGACCGTGGGCGAGCGCTACAACAAGGTGGTGGACATCTGGGGCAAGGCCGGCGACAAGGTTTCCAAGGTCATGATGGACCAGCTCCGTCTGCAAAAAACCATCGACCGCCACGGCAAGGAAGTGGACCAGGAATCGTTCAACGCCATCTACATGATGGCTGACTCCGGTGCCCGCGGTTCTGCAGCCCAGATTCGCCAGCTCGCCGGTATGCGGGGCCTGATGGCCAAGCCGGACGGCTCGATCATCGAGACGCCGATTACCGCGAACTTCCGCGAAGGCCTGAACGTGTTGCAGTACTTCATCTCCACCCACGGTGCCCGTAAGGGTCTCGCGGACACGGCGCTGAAGACGGCCAACTCCGGTTACCTGACGCGCCGTCTGGTGGACGTGACGCAGGACCTGGTGGTGACGCAAGACGATTGCGGCACGCACGAGGGTTCGCTGATGCGCGCCATCGTCGAGGGCGGTGAAGTGATCGAGTCGCTGCGCGACCGTATCCTGGGTCGTACCGCAGCCGAAGACGTCCTCCACCCGGAAAACCGCTCCGTGCTGGCCAAGGCCGGCACCATGCTGGATGAAGATGTCATCGACGAGCTCGAGGCAGCTGGTGTGGACGAAGTCAAGGTCCGTACGGCGCTGACTTGCGAAACCCGCTTTGGCCTGTGCGCCAAGTGCTACGGCCGCGATCTCGGCCGCGGCGGCCTGGTCAACATGGGCGAGGCCGTCGGCGTGATTGCCGCTCAGTCGATCGGCGAGCCGGGTACGCAGCTGACCATGCGTACCTTCCACATCGGTGGTGCCGCTTCGCGTGCGGCGATTGCCTCCAGCGTGGAAGCCAAGTCCAACGGCATCATCGGCTTCAATGCCACGATGCGCTACGTGACCAACAGCAAGGGCGAGCTGGTGGTGATTGCCCGCTCCGGCGAGATCATCATCCATGACGAGCATGGCCGTGAGCGCGAGCGTCACAAGGTGCCGTATGGCGCCGTGTTGACCGTCAAGGCTGACCAGGCCATCAAGGCCGGCGCGATCCTGGCCAACTGGGATCCGCTGACCCGCCCGATCATCACGGAATTCGCCGGTCAGGTGAAGTTCGAGAATGTCGAGGAAGGCCTGACCGTGGCCAAGCAGGTGGACGAGGTCACTGGCCTGTCCACGCTGGTCGTGATCGATCCGAAGCGCCGTGGTTCGACCAAGGTGGTGCGTCCGCAGGTCAAACTGATTGACGCATCCGGCAGCGAGGTCAAGATTCCCGGCACCGATCACGCAGTGACGATCGGTTTCCAGGTCGGCGCCCTGATTCAGGTGCGCGATGGCCAGGACGTGGGCCCCGGCGAAGTGCTGGCCCGTATCCCGGTGGAAGGCCAGAAGACCCGGGACATTACCGGCGGTCTGCCGCGTGTGGCCGAGTTGTTCGAAGCCCGTTCGCCCAAGGACAAGGGCATGCTGGCCGAGATGACCGGTACCGTGTCCTTCGGCAAGGAGACCAAGGGCAAGATCCGCCTGCAGATCACCGATCCGGAAGGCAAGGTCTGGGACGAGCTGGTGCCCAAGGAGAAAAACGTTCTGGTGCACGAAGGCCAGGTGGTCAACAAGGGCGAGAGCGTGGTCGACGGTCCGGCCGATCCGCAGGACATCCTGCGTCTGCTGGGCATGGAAGAACTGGCGCGCTACATCGTGGATGAAGTCCAGGACGTCTACCGTCTGCAGGGTGTGAAGATCAATGACAAGCACATCGAAGTGATCGTGCGTCAGATGCTGCGCCGTGTGGTGGTCGAGAACGCGGGCGATTCCAGCTACATCGCCGGCGAACAGGTCGAGCGCTCCGAGATGCTCAACACCAACGACGCCTTGCGCGCCGAAGGCAAGATCACCGCGACCTACACCAACCTGCTGCTGGGTATCACCAAGGCGTCGCTGTCCACCGACAGCTTCATCAGTGCGGCTTCCTTCCAGGAAACCACCCGCGTGCTGACCGAAGCGGCCATCATGGGCAAGCGCGACGAACTGCGTGGTCTGAAAGAGAACGTCATCGTCGGCCGCCTGATCCCGGCGGGTACCGGCATGGCCTATCACCAGGCCCGCAAGGTGCGCGAGAGCATGGACGATGCCGAGCGTCGCGCCATTGCCGACGCCGAAGCAGCCGAGTTGGCTGGCGAGGCCTCGGCCGATGCGGGGGCTGCCACCGAGTAAAGCCGGCGGCTGTCGCACAATCAAGCCCCAAGCCCTTTGCAGGCGCTTGGGGCTTTTTTCTGGACCGGTTTTGTCAGCGGGCGGTGGCAGTCTCGGAGGACTCACGGGCATGAATATTTCGGTTGCGATCTGGATCGTCTGGGCGGTGGCGCTGTTTTGGGCTGTCGGAGCCTATAACCGGCTGGTGCGCCTGCGTTCGCAGGCGATTGCCGCCTTCGCCCCGCTGGAGTTGCAGTTCTCCCAGTACGTGACCCTGGTCCAGGGCAGTTTCGCCCTGCCGGTCGAGGCCGAAGAGTCGGGTCTGCGGGCCGGCGTGCTGGCAGCGGCCCGGCAATTCGAGTCCTCGCTCAAGGCGGCACGCGGCCATCCGCTGGATGCCCTGGCCATGCGTGCGTTGCAGACGGCCCACGAGACGCTGTGCGTGTCGTGGCAGCGCTTGCGTGACGAGCCGCCTGACCTAGCGGGTGAGCCGCTGCCGGCCGTGCTGCAGCAGCAATGGGAGCATATCGCGCTGCAGGTAGGCAATGCCCGGGACGAATTCAATCGGCAGGTGCGGGCGTACAACGAGGCGATCGTGCAGTTCCCGGCCCATCTGCTGGCCTGGCTGTTCGGCTTCAAACCGGCACATACCATCACATGAGCGAGAGCGATTCCAGAATTCCCCTGTGGCGCCAGCTGCAGGCGGTTGCCGCCGTGCTGGCGGCCATCCGGCAAGGCGTTTCGGGCACGGCCGCGCTGGAGGGGGTCCAAGCCAGCTTGCGTCCAGGCGTGCAGGCACTGGTGTACCAGGTGCTGCGTTCGCTGGGGCGCGCCGAGGCCTTGCGCCGGCTGCTGGCGCCGCGCAAACCGCCGGTTGCTGTTGATGCCCTGCTGTGCACGGCGCTGGCGCTGATCTGGGACGAGGCGGCGGCACCGTATGAAAGCTTCACGCTGGTCAACCAGGCGGTGGAGGCAGCCAAGCGCACGGCGGCCATTCGCGCTCAAGCCGGGTTCGTGAACGGCTGCCTGCGCCGCTTCCTGCGCGAACGCCATGATTTGGTGGCACGCACCCAGACGGACCCGGTGGCATGCTGGAACCACCCGACATGGTGGATTGAGCGCGTGCGCCGGGATCACCCACAAGCCTGGCAGGCGGTTCTGCAAGCCAACAACCGGCAGGCGCCGATGACCTTGCGTGTCAACGTCCAGAAGACGACGGTCGAGGCCTACCTGCGGCGCCTGCACGAGGCCGGCATCGATGCCTGGCGCAACGGGGATACCGGCGTGACGCTGGCCGCCCCGCTGCCGGTGTCGGCGTTGCCCGGTTTTTCCGCCGGCGGGGTGTCGGTGCAGGACGCGGCGGCGCAACTGGCCGCTCCCTTGCTGCTGCAGGGCTTGAGCGGGCGTTCCGACTTGCGTGTGCTCGACGCCTGTGCCGCGCCCGGCGGTAAAACGGCCCATCTGCTGGAACTGGCTGCCGGCGAGGTCACGGCGCTGGAAATCGACCCGGTACGGGCCGAGCGCATCGGCCAGACGCTGCAACGCCTGGGTCTGCATGCCAGCGTGCTGGTGGCCGATGCCGGGCAGCCTGCGGCCTGGTGGGATGGCCAGCCGTTTGACGCCATTTTGCTGGACGCACCCTGCACCGCCTCGGGTATCGTGCGGCGCCACCCGGACGTGCGCTGGCTGCGTCGTGAGAGCGATGTGGAGCAGTTGGCGGCCATCCAGGCCCGCTTGCTGGCCACCCTGTGGCCGCTGCTCAAAGCGGGTGGGCGGCTGCTGTACTGCACCTGCTCGGTGTTCAAGGCCGAGGGCGAGCAGCAGATTCAAACGTTTCTTGCACACAACACCCAGGCCCGTTTGCTGCCCTCGCCGGGCCATTTATTGCCGCATTTTGCCGCCAGGGATGGTGCCGTCCCGGACAATCAGGACAGTGACCATGACGGCTTTTATTACGCATTGCTGGAAAAACGCGCGGCTTGACCTGGCTGCGCTGCTGGCCTGCGCCATGCTGGCCAGTGTCTGGCCCTGCCAGGTGCAGGCCGAACCGGCGGCCGAGGTGACGCAGTTGCGGCTGGAAGGCGGTCAAGACAGTGTTCTGCTGAGCGCTGGACTCAAGCTCGACTTGCCGATGGCGGTGGAGGATGCGCTGCTCAAGGGTGTGGCGGTATTTTTCGTGGCCGAGGCGGAGATCTACCGCGAGCGCTGGTACTGGGCCGACAAGAAAGTGGCGGGCGTGGAGCGCCACATGCGGCTGGTGTTCCATCCGCTGACGCGGCGCTGGCGTCTGGCGGTGTCGCCGAGCGTCATTGCCAACAACGGTCTGGGCGTAATCCTGAACCAGACGTTCGATTCGCTGGAAGAAGCGATGGCTGCCGTACGCCGCATCTCGGGTTGGCGTATCGCCGATCTGAGCGATATTGATCCGGGCGCGCGGCATCGGGTGGAATTCCGCTTCCGGCTCGACGTGTCGCAGCTGCCGCGTCCCTTGCAGATCGGCGCGCTGGGCCAGAGCGACTGGGCCCTGTCGACGGCAGCCAGCCAGCGGCTGGTGCTGGAGAACCTCAAGTGAGCGATGCCGACACCGGAACCCGCGTGCAGCAGGGCTTGCAGACGTCGCGTGCCCTGCGCTGGACGCTGGGTACCGGGATGGCTGCCATGGTGGCCATCGGCCTGGTGCTGCTGTTCCTGCTGACCCAGGCGACCAACAACCGCGAGCTGTACGAGCGCAACTACGCACGCCTGTTTGCGGTGAATATGGTGGTGGCGGCCATGCTGCTGCTGGTGATTGGCTGGATTGCCTTTCGCCTGGCCCGTCGTCTGCGCCAAGGGCGCTTTGGCAGCCGGCTGCTGGTCAAGCTGGCGGCCGTCTTTGCCCTGGCGGGGTTCGCCCCCGGCATGTTGATCTATGTGGTGTCTTACCAGTTCGTTTCGCGCTCAATCGAGAGCTGGTTCGACGTCAAGGTGGAAGGTGCGCTCGAAGCCGGCCTGAACCTGGGCCGTACCACCCTGGAAACCCTGTCGACCGACCTGGCCAGCAAAAGCCGCAGCGCCGCCCAGCAGTTGCAGGACACGTCCGATGTGACGGCCGGCCTGGTGCTGGAGCGTGTGCGCGAACAACTGGGCGGGCGCGATGTCATGCTCTGGGGGGGCGCCGGGCAGTTGATTGCCAGCGTCGGCGAGTCGCAACTGCAACTCAATCCCGAGCGGCCGGGGGCGCAGCAATTCCGTGCTGCGCGCAGCCAGCGCGCCGTGACCTGGATCGAGGGGCTGGATGATGTCCCTGTGCCTGGCGCCGCGGAAACCGCACACCAGGCGCGCCTCAAGGCGCTGGTCCTGGTGCCCACATCTGGCCTGGGCATGCTGGGTGAAAACCGCTTCCTCATGGTGACGCAGGCCTTGCCGGAGGCGCTGGTGGCCAATGCGCTGGCGGTGACCGAGGCCTACCGGGAATACCAGGAGCGGGCGCTGGCGCGCGAGGGCCTGCGTCGCATGTACATCGGCACCCTGACCCTGAGCCTGTTCCTGGCCGTCTTCGGCGCGGTGCTGCTGGCGGTGTTGCTGGGCAACCAGATCACGCGTCCGCTGCTGCTGCTGGCCGACGGTGTGCACCAGGTGGCCGCTGGCGACCTCACGCCGAAAGCCGTCTTGCAGGGCAAGGACGAACTCGGCGGCCTGACGCGTTCCTTTGCCGACATGACCCAGCAGCTGGCCGATGCCCGCCGTGCGGTGGAGGTCAGCATGGAGCAGGTCAATGCAGCGCGCGCCAACCTGCAGACCATCCTGGACAACCTGACGGCCGGCGTGATGGTGCTCGATGCGCAAGGTGTCATCCAGTCGGCCAACCCCGGCGCCACGCGCATCCTGCGGGTGCCGCTGGCGGCCTGCGAAGGGCAGCGGCTGGCCGACATCGAAGGCCTGCAGGAGTTCGGCAGCCGTGTGCAGACCCAGTTCGATGCTTTTCTGGGGGAACGCGGCGAGCATGGTCTCGATCACTGGCAGCAGTCCTTCGAACTGGGGGGCGTGCCATCCGGCCTGGCAGGCCAGACGGCCGACGGGACCCTGACCCTGGTGGCGCGCGGCGCCGAACTGCCGGGCCATGCGCGGCTGCTGGTGTTCGACGACATTTCCGAAATCGTCTCCGCCCAGCGCGCCCAGGCCTGGGGCGAGGTGGCGCGGCGCTTGGCGCACGAGATCAAGAACCCGCTGACCCCCATCCAGCTGTCGGCCGAGCGGCTGGAAATGAAGCTCTCCGGCAAGGTGGACGCGCCCGAGCAGGCGATCCTGTCCAAATCGGTCAAGACCATCGTCGATCAGGTTGATGCCATGAAACGGCTGGTCAATGAATTCCGCGACTACGCGCGCCTGCCTGCCGCCGAGCTCAAGCCGCTGGATCTCAATGCACTGGTCAGCGAAGTGCTGCATCTCTACGGCGGGGGAAATATCCATGTGCCGGTGCACGCCGAACTCGATGCGCGCTGCCCGCGCATCATGGGCGATGCGCAGCAGCTGCGCCAGGTGCTGCACAACCTGCTGCAAAACGCGCAGGACGCCACCGAAACGGCCGCGCGTAGCGGGACCGACAACAGCGTGACCTTGCGCACCCAGTGGGTGGAATCCAGCGGCCGGGTGCGCCTGAGCGTGCTCGACCACGGCACCGGTTTCCCCGAGAACATCCTCAAGCGTGCCTTCGAACCGTATGTCACCACCAAGGCCCGGGGCACCGGGCTCGGGCTGGCTGTGGTCAAGAAGATTGCCGATGAACACAGCTCGCGCATCGACCTGGCCAACCGCGTCGTGGACGAGCAGGTGGTGGGGGCGCAAGTGTCGTTATCATTCGCTGTGGAGCCCGTGGCCTCAGCCTGAGCACGGGGCGCAATTTTCCGAGGGCACAGCGCTTACAAATCATGGCAAACATACTGGTGGTTGATGACGAACTCGGCATTCGTGATTTGCTGTGGGAAATCCTGAATGATGAGGGTCACACCGTTGAGGTGGCCGAAAACGCAGCCCAGGCCCGTGCCGCCCGCCAGCGTGAGCGGCCCGATCTGGTGCTGCTCGACATCTGGATGCCCGACACCGACGGCGTCACCCTGCTCAAGGAGTGGTCCACCACCGGCCTGCTGAGCATGCCGGTCATCATGATGAGCGGCCACGCCACCATCGACACGGCGGTCGAGGCGACCAAGATCGGCGCCCTGGCCTTTCTGGAAAAACCGATCACCTTGCAAAAGCTGCTCAAGGCGGTCGAGCAGGGCCTGGCCAAAGGCAGCCAGCGCAAGGCACCGTCCGCCCTTGGCCAGCCGCTGGAGATCGTGACCGACATGACGGCACACACCATGCAGCTGTCGGTGTCCGGCACCGTCGATCTGGGGCCGCAGGCGCAACAGAACTTCATGCTGGACAAGCCGCTGCGCGAAGCGCGCGACGAGTTCGAGAAAGCCTATTTCGAATACCATCTGGCGCGCGAAAGCGGTTCCATGACCCGCGTGGCCGAAAAGACCGGCCTGGAGCGCACCCACCTCTACCGCAAACTCAAGCAGCTTGGGGTGGATCTGTCTCGCGGCAAGCGCAGCGTTTCTTGAGCCGAGCCTTCTGGAAGGACGACAAAGTCCTGCTATAATTCCATCTCTTGGCCCGGTAGCTCAGTTGGTAGAGCAGCGGATTGAAAATCCGCGTGTCGGTGGTTCGATTCCGCCCCAGGCCACCAAGATCTCTCAGAAAGCCATCCTCAGGGGTGGCTTTTTTGTTTTCTCCATCGATCATTGCGACCCCGTGAGGTTCGGTCGGGTTCGATGCCCATCTTCCCGTCACCATTCGACGCTGAGCACGCTGCACAGCGATGGGGGCGATTCACTGTGAGGCCGGTATGGCTTCCCAGCGTACCCAAGCCGGTTCGTTTGCTCATCAGCCGACAACCGATCACATCCATCCGGGCTCGCGCCCGCCATTCAACAAGGATGCCGAAATGACCACTGACACGACCGTGCATGAACATGCTGACCTGGTAGCCCAGGTCATGAACGGGATCTGCACCCGCACGCTGAATCACTTCGCCGAAGAAGCCAAGCAGAACGCAGAAAGCCTGAAAGACGCCTTCGAACGTTACGAGATTGACTATGCCTGGCATGTCCTGGGCTCCGACCGGATGCGGGAAGAAACTGTCTCGTTGCTGGAAGCGCGGCTCAAGCATGCAGCAACCGACGCGCAGAAAGCCCGTGTGGCCGGCATCTTGCAATCAGCCGCCGCCGCCCAGGCGCCGGAACTGCTGATGAGTTTTGACAATGACGTGCCTGTGGTGCTGACCGACCTGCTGTGTGCATCGTGGCTGGCACACTAGGCCAGCCGGCGGCCGCAGAGGCGGGTTGACCTGGAAGACCCCGACAAGAGTTTTTGCTGGCGATGGCCTTGCACGTTGTGTCGGGCTCGCTATGATGCGTCTACAACCCGACGTACCAACTCCCACATGAGCGGCAGCGCACTTTTCATCGGCGATCACCTGGCCCGCAGCTGCCGTGGCCGCCCGGGCGCACCCCCGGCATGGCGATGACTCCTTGCTTCCAAGTCATCCACGCCATTCCGGAGAAATTTCATGTCTGATCTGTTCGAGAACCCCATGGGCCTCATGGGGTTCGAATTCGTCGAGTTCGCCTCGCCCGTTCCCAACGTGCTGGAACCCCTGTTCGAGAAAATGGGCTTCAGCCTGGTGGCCCGTCACCGTTCCAAGGATGTGCTGCTGTACCGCCAGGGCGAGATCAACTTCATCGTCAACCGAGAGCCGCACAGCCTGGCGTCCTACTTCGCGGCCGAGCACGGTCCCTCGGCCTGCGGGCTGGCGTTCCGCGTGCGCGATGCGCACAAAGCCTATGCGCGCGCGTTGGAGCTGGGCGCGCAGCCGGTCGAGATCCCGACCGGGCCGATGGAGCTGCGCCTGCCGGCGATCCGCGGCATCGGCGGCGCGCCGCTGTACCTGATCGATCGTTTCGAGGACGGCAAGTCGATCTACGACATCGACTTCGAATGGGTCGAGGGCGTGCCACGCCGTCCGCACGGCCATGGCCTGCGCCTGATCGACCATCTGACGCACAACGTCTACCGCGGCCGCATGGCCTATTGGGGCCAGTTCTACGAACGCCTGTTCAACTTCCGCGAGATCCGCTATTTCGACATCCAGGGCGAATACACCGGCCTGACCTCCAAGGCCATGACGGCGCCCGACGGCAAGATCCGCATTCCGCTCAATGAAGAGTCATCCCGCGGTGCCGGCCAGATCGAGGAATTCCTGATGCAGTTCAACGGCGAGGGCATCCAGCACGTGGCGCTGCTCACCGACGATCTGCTGGCCAGTGTCGATGCCCTGCAGCTGGCCGGCATTTCGCTGATGACGGCGCCGAATGACGTCTACTACGAGATGTTGAGTGAGCGCCTGCCGGGCCACGGCCAGGCGGTGCCAGAGCTGCAGGCGCGCGGCATCCTGCTCGATGGTTCAACAGCCGGAGGCAAACCACGCCTGCTGCTGCAGATCTTTTCGCAGACCCTGCTCGGGCCGGTGTTCTTCGAGTTCATCCAGCGCCAGGGCGACGAGGGTTTCGGCGAGGGCAACTTCAAGGCCCTGTTCGAGTCGCTCGAACGCGACCAGATCCGCCGCGGCGCCCTGAACGTGGGTGATTGAGTCGGCGGCCTACCAGTCCACCAGACTCAGGCCGATGCTGAGCACGGTGCGGCGGCGGTTGTAGTCCAGCAGCGAGTCGCCGTAGCCGCTGAAGAGTTGGGTGTGAAAGCGCAGGCCGCTGGCCAGGCTGCTGCGGCTCGGGGTGCCGATGGCGCGCAGCCAGTCGATGCGGATCGAGCCGTTGGCATCGGCCTTCAGTGCGTGGCGCACGCTCACGGTCAGCGTGTTGACCTTGTCCAGGTTCCAGGCGCCGGTGATCTCGGCGCGTCCCACGTAGTCGCTGATGTTGGGGTTGTCGTCGCTGTCGGCTTCTTCGGGCATGCGCTGCCAGAGGCGGCCGGTCAGGGTGAAGCGATCGCCCTTTTCCGCGCCGGCCATCAGGATCACGCGGTTCCAGCTGCGCGACAGCGGCAGGCTCTGGCCGTTGGACTGGTGGTTGAGGCTGACGCCGCTGTAGCGCAGGCGCCAGCCGCCGGGCAGGTCGGCATCGGTCGGCACGATGTACATCAACTCCGGCTCATGGTCGGTGTTGCGGAACGGGCGCGAGAGATCGGGCGTGAAGATCTGCCAGTAGGACTGCTGGCTGTAGGCGAACCACAACGAGTCGCGCTTGACCGGGTCGTCGTGCGTCAGAAAGCCGGAGGCGATCTTGGTCCGCACCGACAGCTGGATGCGGCCCTCGGTCTGCAGGTAGGGCTGGTAGCTGGCGGTGTGGCCAGCTGTGGGCGAACTCGGCGCCGTGTTGACGCTGTCGGAGCCGACGACCGACAGACTGATCGGGCGGTAGCCGCGGATGTTGAAGCGGCCGCAATCGCTGCTGGCCTCCAGTTCCCAGAAGCGCGATAGTCCGGACTGCGGGCCGCTGTGACAGTCGGTCAGGGCGGCGGTCTGCTCGGGTTTTTCGAGCACGGTTGCTGCTGTGGTGTCGTTGGCCGCCGCTGGCAGATGTTCCGAGGCCAGGGCCGGCGGGGCGGGGCGGGGCGTGAAGGCCAAGGCCGGCGCCTGCTGCCCGGCCCAGCGGTCAAAGCAGGCCAGCCGCGCCGGCGCGTCGTTCAGGCGGGTGCAGACCAACCAGCTGGCGTCCTGCGCCGGAGCTTCAGTGCCAACTTGGGCTCTGGCGCCCGTCCATATTGCGCAAGTAGCTATTAAAAATATAGCAATCTGTTTCATGCCGAACCGGCCAACGCTTGCGCGGCCGCCGTTTCCTGCGCTTTCTTGGCGAATTCGGCGCGCAGGGCGCGCAGTTTTTCGCGCGGGTCTTCCTTCACCGTGGCCTGGTCCAGCGCCATCTCGGCGATGAAGCGGCTGGGCTGGGCGGCCACCATCTCGCGGCCCTTTTTCTTGCGGCGCGGCCAGCTCACGGCCAGCGTGCGCTGGGCACGCGTGATGCCCACGTACATCAGGCGGCGTTCTTCCTGCAGCCGTTGCGCAATGCTTTCATTGGCGGCCTCGTGCTCGCGTGAGGAGCCGCCCAGCGAGTCGGCACCCTCGTCGAGCTTGAAGGGCAGCATGCCCTCGCTCACGCCCACCAGCATCACATGCGGCCACTCCAGGCCCTTGGCAGCGTGCAGGGTGGACAGCGTCACCACGTTCTGGTCCTGCTCGCGCTCGCTGATGGTGGACAGCAGCGAGATCGTTTGCGCCACTTCCAGCAGCGACTTCTTCTCGCTGGCCAGTGTCACGCCGGCGGTGTCGTCGATCTGGCCGCCGCAACGCTGCGCCATCCAGTCGCAGAACTCCATCACGTTGGTCCAGCGCGTGGCGGCCACCTTTTCGTTGTCCTCGCTGTCGTACAGGTGCTTTTCGTAGCCGATTTCCTTCAGCCAGTCGGTCAGGAAGGCGCGAGAATCCTCGGCGCCCTGCGTGTGGCGGGCACGGTATTCCAGATCGTTCAGGTAACGACCGAACTCGTGCAGGCTGCCGACGGCGCGCGCGTTGAGCACCGAGCCGAGCGAGGACGAGAACAGGGCTTCGAACAGGCTGAGCTTGTACTTGCTGGCAAAGGTACCGAGCTGTTGCAGTGTCTGGTGGCCGATGCCGCGCTTCGGCGTGGTAACGGCGCGCAGGAAAGCCGGGTCGTCGTCGTTGTTGACCCACAGGCGGAACCAGCCACACAGGTCCTTGATCTCGGCGCGGTCGAAGAAGCTCTGGCCGCCCGACACCTTGTAGGGAATCTGGGCGCGGCGCAGTGCCTGCTCGAACACGCGCGCCTGGTGGTTGGCACGGTAGAGCACGGCGAAGTCGCGGAACTCCTTGTGCTGCGAGCTTGATCGCAGGCTCTGGATGCGCGCCACCGCGCGCTCGGCTTCATGCTCTTCGTTGTCGGCGTCGACCACGCGCACCGGCTCGCCTTCGCCCAGGTCGCTCCACAGGTTCTTCGGGAACAGCTTGGGGTTGGGGCCGATCACGTTGTTGGCGGCGCGCAGGATGGCGCTGGTGGAACGGTAGTTCTGCTCCAGCTTGATGACCTTCAGGTTCGGAAAGTCGACCGGCAGCTTCTTCAGGTTGTCCAGCGTGGCGCCGCGCCAGCCGTAGATCGACTGGTCGTCGTCGCCCACGGCGGTGAAGCGCGAATTCTTCGGGTCGTGGCTGCCCACCAGCGCTTTCAGCACCTCGTACTGGGTCGCGTTGGTGTCCTGGTATTCGTCCACCAGGATGTGGCCCATCATCTGCTGCCACTTGCTGCGCACCTCTTCATGGTCGCGCAGCAGTTTGAGCGGCAGGCCGATCAGGTCGTCGAAGTCCACGCTCTGGTAGGCCGTCAGCCGCTCCTCGTAACGCGCCATGATGCGCGCGATGATGCGCTCGTTGTCATCGGCCGCCTGCGCTTCGGCCTGTTCGGCGTTCAGGCCCATGTTCTTCCACAGGCTGATGGTCCACTGCCACTGGCGCGCGGTGGCGGCATCGACCGAGCCGCCGGCGTCCTTCAGGATGCCGGTCACGTCGTCGCTGTCGAGGATGGAGAACTGGGGTTTGAGGCCCAGCACCTCGCCGCTTTCGCGCAGCATATGCACGCCCAGGGCGTGGAAGGTGCAGATACGCACCTCCTTGGCGGCCTTGCCGATCAGGCCCTTGGCGCGCTCGCGCATCTCGGCGGCGGCCTTGTTGGTGAAGGTGATGGCGGCAATGCGCTTGGGGTCCAGCCCGGTCTGGATCAGGCGGGCGATCTTGTGCGTGATGACGCGCGTCTTGCCGGAGCCGGCGCCGGCCAGCACCAGGCAGGGGCCGTGCAGGAAATTGACGGCTTCCTGTTGCGCGAGATTCAAACCGTGGGAGGGGGAGGACGACATGCAGAAAACAGAGACGAAGCAAGGCATCATACCGAGAGTGCATGTCATCATCTGAAGGCGGTGCAAAGCCGGTCCATCTGCTGTGACAATAGGGCCCGTGCTGAACATCCTTTCCGTCACCTTCCCCTTTTTCGCCCTGGTCCTGTGCGGCTACCTGGCCGCGCGCCGGCGCATGCTGCCGCTGGAGGCGATTCCCGGCCTGAACGGCTTCGTGCTGTTCTTTGCGCTGCCCTGCATGCTGTACCGCTTCGGCGCCACCACGCCGATTGCCCAGCTGCTCGATGCCAGCGTGTTCGGCGTCTGGCTGCTGTGCGCCTTCACCATGGTCGGCTTCACGATTGCCGTCACGCTGAACCAGCGCATAGGCTGGAACGACGCCTCGTTCGGCGCGCTGGTGGCGGCCTTTCCCAACACCGGTTTCATGGGCGTACCGCTGCTGGTGGCGCTGCTGGGCACGCAGGCCGCCGGCCCGATGATCGTGACCATCACGGTGGACATGGTGATCACCACCTCGCTGTGCATCGCGCTGTCGCGTCTGGACGGCGCCGACACGCACGGCATGGCAGTGGCGGCGCGCAACGCGCTCAAGGGCATGCTGTTCAATCCCATGCCCTGGGCCATCCTGCTCGGCGGCCTGGCCTCCTACATCCAGCTGGAGTTGCCGGGCCCGGTGACCAAGACGGTCTGGCTGCTGGCAGATGCTGCCTCGCCCACTGCGCTGTTCACCATCGGCGCCGTGCTGGCGCGCTCGCAGATGCTGGCGGCCGAGCATGACCACGCGCCCCACCCCGTGAGCGACTACGTGCCGGTGGCGATCTACAAGCTGCTGCTGCATCCCTTGCTGGTGCTGCTGGTGGGCGGCGGCGCCATCCAGCTCGGCGTGCCGCTGGCGCGCCCGGCGCTGACCGTGATGGTGCTGGTGGCTGCCCTGCCCAGCGCCAGCAACGTCTCGATGCTGGCCGAGCGTTTCGGCGCCGACAACGGGCGCATCGCCCGCATCATCCTGGTCTCCACCGCGGTGGCCTTCCTCAGCTTCTCGGCCGTCGTGGCCTTGATGACCTGATTCCCCTTTCTTCGTGACCTGCCTCGATGGGGCGGGGCGATAGGTCTTGGCTATTTGATAGATGTTCCAAATCAAATGGAAAATTTCATAGTTAATTTCTAAACTTGAGTCACTTTCAAGTTAAAGGAGTAGCGTATGACCACAGCCTATCTGCAAGCCCATGCCCAGCGGCAGCCGTCCTGGCTCGAATGCCTGGCCACTCTGGCACAAGCCAGCTGAGACGTCTCGTCGAAACGTCAACCTCACAAGCAGCAGGAGAAAACCATGTCCCATGAAGCCAAATGCCCCTTCCACGGTGCCGCCGGTGGCGGCACGCAAAACAAGGATTGGTGGCCCCATCAACTGCGTCTGGATCTGCTGAACCAGCATTCGGAAAAATCCAACCCATTGGGCGCGAGCTTCGACTACGCCCAGGAATTCAAGAAGCTCGACTATGCGGCGCTCAAGGCCGACCTGAACAAGCTGATGACCGACTCGCAGGACTGGTGGCCGGCCGACTCCGGCAGCTATGCCGGCCTGATGATCCGCATGGCCTGGCACAGCGCCGGCACCTACCGCGTGGGTGATGGCCGCGGCGGTGCGGGCCGGGGCCAGCAACGTTTTGCGCCGCTGAACTCCTGGCCCGACAACGTCAACCTGGACAAGGCCCGCCGCCTGCTGTGGCCCATCAAGCAGAAGTATGGCCAGAAGATCTCCTGGGCCGACCTGATGATCCTGGCCGGCAACGTGGCGCTGGAAAACGCGGGCTTCCGCACCTTCGGCTTTGCCGCCGGTCGCGAAGACGTGTGGGAGCCGGACCAGGACGTGTACTGGGGCAAGGAAACCAGCTGGCTGGGCGCAGAGCAGCGCTACAGCGGCGAGCGTGATCTGGAGAACCCCCTGGCCGCTGTGCAGATGGGCCTGATCTACGTGAACCCCGAAGGCCCGAATGGCAATGGCGACCCGGTGGCCGCTGCGTATGACATTCGCGAAACCTTCGCGCGCATGGCGATGGATGACGAGGAAACCGTGGCACTCATTGCCGGTGGGCACACCCTGGGCAAGACCCACGGCGCCGGCCTCGCCAGCAACGTCGGTGCCGCCCCGGAAGCGGCTGCGCTGGAGCAGCAAGGCTTCGGCTGGGGCAACCAGTTTGGTTCCGGCAAGGGCAAGGACACCATCAGCTCCGGCATCGAAGTGACCTGGACCAGCACCCCGGCGCGCTGGAGCAATGACTTCTTCCAGTTCCTGTTCAAGTACGAGTGGGTCAAGACCAAGAGCTCGGCCGGCGCCATCCAGTGGGAAGCGAAGGATGCCGAGGCCCTCATCCCCGGCCCGACACCCGACTCGCCCAAGCGTAAGCCCACGATGCTCACCACCGACCTGTCGCTGCGCTTCGATCCGGCCTACGAGAAGATCTCGCGCAAGTTTCTGAACGACCCGCAGGCCTTCGCCGAAGCCTATGCCCGTGCCTGGTTCAAGCTGACCCACCGCGATCTGGGCCCGAAGGCGCGCTACCTCGGCCCCGAGGTGCCCAACGTTGACCTGATCTGGCAGGATCCGCTGCCCGCCGCAACGCACAAGCCGACGGCGGCCGACATCGCTGACGTGAAAGCGAAGATCGTCGCCTCCGGCCTGTCGGTGTCCGAGCTGGTGTCCACCGCCTGGGCTTCGGCCTCCACCTTCCGTGGCGGCGACAAGCGCGGCGGCGCCAACGGGGCGCGCATCCGCCTGGCGCCGCAGAAGGACTGGGCGGTCAACCAGACCGCAGCCAAGGTGCTGCCCAAGCTGGAAGTCATCCAGAAGGCGAGCGGCAAGCTGTCGCTGGCCGATGTGATCGTGCTGGCCGGTGGTGTCGGCATCGAGCTGGCTGCCAAGGCCGCGGGCGCCGCGCTGGAGGTGCCGTTTGCGCCGGGCCGTGTCGATGCTACGGCCGAGCAGACCGATGTGAACTCCTTCCAGCACCTGGAGCCCTTGGCCGACGGTTTCCGCAACTACGTCAACGCGAAGATGGCCAAGTCGGGCATCCCGGCCGAGCACCTGCTGGTCGACAAGGCCCAGCTGCTGACCCTGACCGCGCCCGAAATGACGGCATTGGTCGGCGGCCTGCGCGTGCTGGGCGCCAACTTCGATGGCAGCCAGCATGGGGTGCTCACAGCCAAGCCCGGCACCTTGACGAACGACTTCTTCGTCAACCTGCTCGACATGGCGACGGAGTGGAAACCCACCGGCGACAACTTCGAAGGCCGGGATCGCAAGACCGGCGCTGTCAAGTGGACCAGCACCCGCGTCGACCTGGTGTTCGGCGCCAATTCCGTGCTGCGCGCGCTGGCCGAGGTTTATGCCAGCGCCGACGGCAAGCAGAAGTTCGTGCAGGACTTCGTCGCCGCCTGGACCAAGGTGATGAACCTGGATCGCTTTGATCTGGCGTGAGCCGCCTGCTGTCTGGCAAGACAAAACAAAGGCCGCCCTCGGGCGGCCTTTGTCTTCGGGTCGGCGATGCGCGCGCAGGCCGTGGGGCTTCAGGGCTGGGGCCGGCCGGGGCCCACGGTGCCTTCCGAGCGTGCCGCCAGATAGGCATAGAGGTCCATGATCTGGGCGTTCACGACCGGCTCACCTTGCCAGGCTGGCATCGTCAGCGGCGCATCCTTGCGCTGCATGACCACTTCGACCTGGGTCTCCCGCGTTGTGCTCGGGTTGCTGGCCTGATCCGGGGGCAGATTCCAGTCGTAGCGTTGCAGCACGAGGCCGGTGAAGCGGCGCGGGCCGATGTCTTTCATGCGCGGCAGCAGGTCGGGGGCGTTGATCGTACCGGTGGCATCGGTCCCATGGCAGCTGGCACAGCGCTGCTGGAAAACACGCCAGCCGACATAGACCGAGCCGGGTGGTTTGGCGCGCTGTGCCATTTCCTGCGCCGGCTGGCGGTTCAGCCATTCGGCAGTACAGCCGGCCAGCAGCAGGGCGGCAACCAAGCTGGCGCCACACCGGCGACCGTGACGCTGAAGCGTTGATATGGAAAGCATGGCCATCGTCATTTCCCTCGCTTTACAAAAGGGTGGTGTCATCTGTTGCCTCATTATGCGGGTGCATGACACCGGCTGGACAGCTTTCCATCACGGCCCGGCGGGTCGACACTACAGCCGGCGGATCGGTTTCCTCTTCCACGCCAGCCGGTAATAAGCCGTCTGCATGGCCAGCATCGCCAGAAAAGCGATCGGGTAGGCGGCCCAAATGCCATTCAGACCATAGAGCTGGTTCAAGACCCAGGCGGCTGGAATTTCAATGCCTGCAATGGCAAACATCGCAATGGCCGTGGGCATCAGCACGGTGCCGCTGGCGCGCATCAGACCCGACAGCACCATCGACATGCCCATGATCACGCTGCTCCACAGCATGATGTGCAGCAGCGTCTGCGCCATGTCGACCACGGCCACGTCGGTGATGAACAGACCGAGGATGTGACGCGAGAAAAGATAACCCAGCAACACCAGCGAACCGGTCAGCACCAGGTTCATCATGATGCCGGTGCGGGCGATCTTGCCCAGGGTGTGGCCGCGTCCGGCACCAATGGCCTGGGCACCGAGGATGGAGGCCGTGATGGCGATGGAGATGGCCGGGAACTGCACATACGAGACGATCTGGTTCACCGCGCCATAAGCCGCCGTGGCTTGCGAGCCATGGCGATTGACCAGGAACAGGACGGCGATCTCGGCCACGGAGATGGTGATCATCGACAAGGCCGTGGGCAGGCCGATGAACAGGATCTTGAGCAGGATGCTGCGGTCGATGCGAAGGTGCTTGATGAACGCCGCGTTGGGGGCGAGCGGGTGGTGCTTGCGCAGGAGATACCAGGCGGTCCAGCCCAGTGCAATCAGGAAAGACACCACCGCGGCGTAGGCGCCGCTGGTGATACCCAGGCGGGGCAAGCCGGCCCAGCCCAGAATCAGCGCCGGTGTGGCCAGCAGGCTGACGACGGTGGAAATCAGCAGCGTCAGCAGCGAGGTGGTGGTGTCTCCGACGCCTCGCAGCATGGAGGTGACCAGCAAGAACATGAACAGGCCTGGCGTGGCGATCAGCATGATGCGGGCATAGGCCGTGGCCTCGGGCAGGATGTCGGCCGGCGTCTCCAGGGCGCGCAGCATCATCTCCGTGAATGCGCCGCCAAATACGGCGATCAGAAGTCCCGTCCACAGGCCCACCATCAGCGTGGTGCCGGCGATGGCCTTGACGCGACCTAGCTCTCTGGCGCCCCAGGCCTGGCCGATCAGGATGGCGGCACCAGCACCCAGGCCGATCATGAAGGCGATGAAAAAGAACAGCACCGGAAAGAACGCCGACACCGCGGCCATGGCCTTGACGCCCAGCATCTGGCCCAGGTAGATGTTGTTCACCGTGCCGGAGAGCGCTTGCAGGATGTTGCTGACAATCATCGGCCCCAAAAAGGCCAGGTAGACCTTCCATAGAACGGGCGGCGACTTGATGGACTCGGTGGTGCTCATGCTTGAAAGGCCTCGGTCAGCAGTTTTTTCAGGTGCGTTTGCACATCCACCGGCCAGGCGGCAATGCGGGCTTCCAGGCCGGCCTGGTCGCCGGCAAACAGGGCGCGGCTGGCTTCCTCGAAGCCCGCTTCATGCCCGGCCATGGTGGCCATGAATTTGTAGCCCACCTCCCGGCTCTGTCGGGCGCGGTCCTTCCCTTCGGAGGAGAGGCGGGCCGCCTCCACCAACTTGCGCAGCGCCACCGAGGCGCCACCGGGCTGCAGGCCCAGCCACTCCCAATGCCGCGGCAGCAAGGTCACTTCCCGCGCCACGACGCCGAGTTTGGGGCGACCGGGGCCGCGAGTGGCCTCGGGGCTGGGCTGGTGGGGTGTGGCAGGCACGCCCAGCCGGGCTGCAAAGTCTTGCGCCGAACCGCGCCAGTCCAGTTCGATCGTCTCGCTGGTGGCGTCGTTGAAGACCAGCACGGGGGGCGGGTTGTTGTCGCCGGCACGGCGGTCCAGCGCGGCTTTGGCAAGCGGGGCCACGTCCTTGAGCTCGCCTGTGGCGATGCAGCGACTGCCCTCAAAGGCGGTGCACGGTGTGTGAAGCCAATCCATAAATTACCCGGATGAAATTGAAAAACCAAATTATACCCGGGTATAAATAATTACGCAATTTCATCCGGGTAATAACTGGCCTCGGATTAGATCGTCAGGGGGTCGACGTCCACCGCCCAGCGGATCAGCCCCTTGCCCTCGGGCCCTTGGCGCACGGCGTGCAGGGTGTCGTGCCAGGCCGCCAGGAAGCGCTGCAGCGCTGCGCGTGACGGACTTTCGATCAGCATCTGCGCGCGTTCCACATTGGCCACGCGTTGCACGCTCATGGGCACGGCGGGGTAAAGCGTGACGTGCTGCGTTTCGGCCAGTTCAGCGGCGGCAGCGCTGGCCGCTTGCAAAAAGCCCTGCGCCGTTTCCTGCGTGCGCGCCTCGGCGCGCACCAGGGCCTGAAAGCTGAACGGCGGCAAGCCGGCCTGTTCGCGTTCCTGCAGCTGCTGGGCGGCAAAGGCCGGGTAATCGTGTTGCTTCAGCGCTTCGAACAGCGGGTGCGCCGGGTGGAAAGTCTGCACCCACATCTCGCTATCACCACTGATGCCGGCGTCGCGCCCGGCGCGTCCTGCCGCCTGCATCAACAGGCTGAACAGGCGCTCCGGCGCCCGGAAGTCGCTGGAGAACAGCGCGCTGTCGGCATTGACGGCGGCCACCAGCGTGATGCGGCGAAAGTCGTGACCCTTGGCAATCATCTGCGTGCCGATCAGCACGTCGACCTCGCCCGCATGCACCTGGGCCAGCTGCGATTCCAGTTCGCCCTTGAGCCTGGTGGTGTCGGCGTCGATGCGCACGATGCGCACGGCGCCACCATCCGGGCGCTTCACATCACCCAGCAGTTCGGCCAGATGTTCTTCCAGCCGCTCGGTGCCGCGACCCATGGGGCGGATATCCGGGTTGCCGCAGGCCGGGCAGACACGCGGCACGCGCTCGGTGAAGCCGCAATGGTGGCAGCGCAAGGTGCGATCGATCTTGTGGAAGACGCGAAAGGCGCTGCAGTTGGGGCACTCGCTCTTCCAGTCGCAGTCCGTGCAATGCAGCACCGGCGAATAACCGCGCCGGTTCAGGAACATCATGCTCTGTTCGCCGCGCGCGATGCGGGCCTTGATCGCTTCCACCAGCGGCGGAGAGAACACCGCGTGCTTGGGCTGGTGGTTCATGTCGACGCGCCGCACCAGCGGCAGGCCGCTGGCCGGATTGTGGCGGCCATCGGCGGTGACGGCGGGCTCACGGTTGCCGCCCACCCGGCTGGGCATGTGCAGGCGCAGGTAGCGCCCTCCCTCGCTGGCCGGCCGGCTGTGGTGCCAGCTTTCCAGCGAGGGCGTGGCCGAGCCGAGGATGACCTTGGCGCCGTCAAGCCGGCCGCGGTAGACCGCCAGGTCGCGCGCCGAATAGCGCGCCCCTTCCTGTTGCTTGTAGCTCGGGTCGTGCTCCTCGTCGACCACGATCAGTCGCAGTTTCGGCAGCGAGGCGAACACCGCCATGCGCGTGCCCAGCACGATGCGCGCCGTGCCGCTGTGGGCGGCCAGCCAGCTGGCCAGGCGCTGCGGGTTGGTCATGCCGCTGTGCAGCGACACCACCGCCTGCTCGCCGTACAGCGGGCCGAAGCGTTCGATGAAACGCGCCTCCAGCTGCGGCGTGAGGTTGATCTCGGGCACCATCACCAGGGCCTGCGCCTGCGGATCCCTTTCCAGCAAAGCTTGCACGCAGCGCAGGTAGACCTCGGTCTTGCCGCTGCCGGTGGCGCCGAACAGCAGGAAGGGCCCGGCTTGCGTGTCGATCTGCGCGATGACGTCCGTTTGCTCGAGTGTCAACGTCAGTGGGGGGCTGGCCTGGCTGGTAGGTGGGGGGGCGGCCGGGACTGCCTTGGCCTGGCGCTTGAGCCGGCGTGCCAGCTGCTCGGCGCTGAGTTCGCGCAACTGCGGCGGCAGGGCAGCCAGCGCCACCTCGCCCAGCGAGCGCTGGTAGTAGCCGGCGGCAAAACCGACCAGCTGGCGCCAGGCATCCGTCAAGGGGGCCAGGCTGTCCAGCGCCGCGGTGATCGGGCGGGTCTTGTCGGCATCGAAGGGGGGCGCCTCACCGGCAGCCGGTGGGTCCCACACCACCCCCAGGGTCTCGCGCTTGCCGAAGGGGATGCGCACCAGGGTACCGGCTGCAAGTGCCAGCTCACTTCGGTAGCTCAGCGGTCCGGCGACCTGGCTGTGTGCCGGGGTCTGGACCAGAACCGAAAGCCAGTGTGTCATGGGAAAGCCGGGGTTGGGGTGAATTCTTGAAGTTGACTTCCGAAAGTGCGGCTAAGTGCTTGATCTGTAATGGTTTTGTAAAGCATTCAAAGTTTCTGTGGATAACTTTGTTGATATTGTGTTCTGGCCACGGGCGAAGCCTTGAAAATCAAGGCTTTTTCTGGAATGCCCAGAAAAAAAGCAAAGCACAAAATCCTTGTAAATCAATCACTTAGATTCGCTATCGCTTTGATAGCGGGCATCCCCCATTTGGGGGATTGTTTCTGCACCGCAGCACAAGTTTTGTGCATAAGTCAGGATTCACCAACCTGTTCTGGGGCGCACCAGACCTGGGGAAAACCACTATTTCCGCATCTTCCGGGAGTGTTCGTGCACGGCTTGCACCAAGGCCGCCACATGCTCGGGCGGCGTGTACTGGCTGATGCCGTGGCCGAGGTTGAAGATGTGCGTCGGGCCCTGAGTGGCCGGGTCGCGGTGCGGCGCGCCGAAGCTCTCCAGCACCTTTTTCACCTCGGCTTCAATCGCGGCCGGCGGCGCGAACAGCACATTCGGATCGATATTGCCCTGCAGTGCCTTGTGGGCGCCGACCAAGGCGCGTGCCTTGCCCAGGTTCACGGTCCAGTCCAGACCGAGGACGTCGCAGTCGAGCTGGCCCATCTCTTCCAGCCACAGGCCGCCGCCCTTGGTGAAGACGATGCGGGGTACTACCTGGCCGTCCACGCCGGTGTGCTTGAGTTGTGCCAGCACGCGGGCCGTGTAGGCCAGGCTGAACTGCTGGAAGGCGCCGTCGGCCAGCACGCCGCCCCAGCTGTCGAAAATCATCACTGCCTGGGCGCCGGCATCGATCTGTGTATTCAGATAAGTTGCCACGGCATCGGCGTTGACCTGCAGGATCTTGTGCATCAGGTCCGGGCGGCTGTACAGCATGGTCTTGACCAGGCGGTAGTCGTCCGAGCCGGCGCCTTCCACCATGTAGCAGGCCAGCGTCCAGGGGCTGCCGGAGAAGCCGATCAGCGGCACGCGGCCATCCAGTGCCTTGCGGATCGAGGTCACGGCATCGAACACATAACGCAGCTTGTCCATGTCCGGCACGGCCAGCTTGGCCACGGCGGCCTCGTCGCGCACGGCGGTGGCAAAACGCGGGCCTTCGCCCTGGGCGAAGGACAGGCCCAGGCCCATGGCATCGGGCACGGTCAGGATGTCGCTGAACAGGATGGCGGCGTCCAGCGGGTAGCGCTCCAGCGGCTGCAGCGTGACTTCGGTGGCGTAGTCCACGTTGGTGGCCAGGCCCATGAAGCTGCCGGCCTTGGCGCGCGTGGCGCAGTACTCGGGCAGGTAGCGGCCGGCCTGGCGCATCAGCCAGACGGGGGTGTGGTCGGTGGCCTGGCGCAGGCAGGCGCGCAGAAAAGTGTCGTTGCGCAGGGGGGCGAAGCTGGGGGTAGAACTCATACCCCCGATTGTCGCAGGTGCACCGGAGCCCCCACGCGTTCGCACTTCGTGTCGTTCGCTGCCCCCCCAAGGGGGCGCTCGTCGCCTTGGGGCGGCCCGGCGGCTGACCTTACCGGGCCAGGCGCACTTCCAGGATCTCGAAGTTGATCGCCTCGTAATAGATGCGGGCGTCCTGGCTGGCCATGTGCAGCAGGATCTTGGGGGCCTGGTGGGCGACGAGCCGGTGCGCAGCGATCCCGAGCAGCACCAGGCCGAGTCCGATCCACGGGTAGCCGAAATAGGCCATGCCGATGCCGGTGCCGATGATGGGCAGGACCAGCGCGGTCAGCATCAGGCGGTGCTTGACGTACTTGCGCGCCCGCTCCGGATTGACGATGACGCGAAAGCGCCCGGCCGGCAGACCGGTGCGGAATTCCTGGTGCGAGACCTCGACGGTCTCGGGGTGGTCGGCCGTGTCGGCCGCGGGGGCAGTCTCGCTCATATGTTTGTACTCATGCCCGGTCGCGGGCGGCGTGGTCGATCTTCAAGCAGCGATTCTGCACTACCGCTAGGCCGGCGGCGCGCGCCTTGTCGGCCGCGGCCGCGTGTTCCACGCCCAGTTGCATCCACACCGCCTGGGCGCCGATGGCAATCGCCTCGTCGACGATGGGCGGGATGTCGGCGCTGTTGCGAAAGCAGTTCACCAGTTCGATGCGTTCGTGTTGTGCCGCTTCGCTCAGGCTGGGGTAGACCTTCTCGCCCAGGATCTCGCCGCTGGCATTCGGATTGACCGGCACGATGCGCCAGCCGTGCGCCTGCATGTAGCGCGCCACCTGGTAGCTGTCGCGGTGCGGTTTGGGCGACAGGCCGACCACGGCCACGGTGCGGCAGCGGTCGAGGATGGTGTGGATCGCCTCGGTCTGGTCCATGATCACGCGGTCATGCTCACAGCTGTGCCAGGGCCGCGCGCACTTCCTGCACGCTCAGGATTTCCGACAGCACGATTGGCGCCATGCCCTGTTTGTAGAACACATAAACCGGTACGCCGTTGCGCCCGAGCTGTGCCAGCGCGGCGGTGATGGCCGGGTCGCGCCGTGTCCAGTCGGCGCGCAGCAGCACCACCTTCTTCTCCTCCAGCTCGGTCAGCACGGTGGCATCGGCCAGCGTGGTCTGCTTGTTGTACTGGCAGGTCACGCACCAGGCAGCGGTGAAGTCGACGAACACGGTCTGCTTGGCCGCCAGCAGCTGCTCAACCTGGCCCGGAGCCCAGGCCTGCCAGCGCGCGTCGGCTGCCGGGGCTTCTGCAGTTGCCTGATTTTTCAAGACAAAGGGGCCGATAGCCCAAGCCAACCATGCGCCTGCAGCTATCAAAATAGTAGCAATCATGAGGCGGCTTCGGCCGGTGAGCGTGAGCGACCAGATCACGGCGCTGAAGACCACCAGCAGCGCCAGCAGGGCGCCGGCGCCATCGACGCCGCTCTGGTGTCCCAGCACCCAGACCAGCCAGGCCACGGTGCCGAACATCGGGAAGGCCAGCAGTTTGCGCAAGGCATCCATCCAGGCGCCGGGCTTGGGCAGGGCGCGGGCAAAGGCCGGCACGAAGCTGGCCGCCAGGTAGGGCAGCGCCAGACCGAGGCCGATGGCGGCAAAGATCAGCAGTGCCTGCACGGCCGGCAGGGCCACCGCCAGGCCAAGCGAGGCACCCATGAAGGGCGCGGTGCAGGGTGAAGCCACCGCCACCGCCAGCACGCCAGTGAGGAAGGCGTCGACCACCGGGTGGCGCGCCTGGAAGGCCGCCAGCGAAGAGGGGGCGAACTGGCCGAACTCGAACACGCCGGCCAGGTTGAGGCCGATCAGGGTGAACAGGGCGGCGAGGGCGGCCACCACACCCGGGTTCTGCAACTGGAAGCCCCAGCCCAGGCTCTCGCCGGCGGCGCGCAGGCCCAGCAGCAGCAGGCCCAGCAGCACGAAGCTCAGCACCACGCCGGCGGTGTAGGCCAGGCCGCTGACGCGGTGGCCGCGGTGGTCGTCGGCATGGCGCGTGAAGCTCAGCACCTTGATGGCCAGCACCGGAAAGACGCAGGGCATGAGGTTGAGGATGAGGCCGCCGAGCAGGGCACCGAGCAGGGCGGCGAGGAAGGAGGTCGACACGGCGGTGCTGGCGGTCGCTGCGCCTTGCGCATTGGCTTGTGCATTGATATCCAAGGCGGCCTGCAGCGCCGGCGAGAGTGTGGCCGGTGCGGTGGCCTTGGGCCACTCGCCGCTCACCGGCAGCTCGATGCGCCAGCCCTGGCCCTTGTGCGTCAATACCAGCGGCAACAGTGCCGGGCTGGCACTGCGCGCGTCCGCCAGCGGCAGGGTGGCGGTCCAGACCGCACCCTGCCAGGCCTGTTGCCACGGCGCCGAGGGGTTGATGACTTCAGGTGTTTCAGGAAAGGCTTCGAGCGTCTGGCCCTGCAGCTGGGCTGGCAGGCCGGCCAGCTGCAGTTTCAGCGTTGAGCCGTCGATGGTGAGGCGGCTGTCTTTCGTGGCCGCCAGCGGCTGGGGTTGCGCCGCCAGCGCAGCATCGAAGGCGGCGCTGTTCAGGGCCGTTGAGCCCTTGACCGGGATGTTGAGCGTGAACTCGCCTTCTTCCGGAATGCACTCCTTGCGGCAGACCAGCCAGCTGGCCTTGAGCTTGACCGTCAGCTCCGGGTTCAGCAACGAGGGCTTGAAGTCGGGCGTGATGGTCAGAGGCACCGGCAGCAGCAACGTGCCCTCGTAGCCGTAATTGACCAGCTTGCCGAGCGAGATCTTCTTCGGCAGCGGCCAGGCGGTGTCGCCGGCCAGCACGCCGGGCGGCAGCGTCCATTCCAGTTGCGTCGGCAGGCCGGAGTCGCCGGAGTTCTTCCAGTAGGTGTGCCATTCGGGCTGGTGTTTGATCTGCAGCCCGACCCAGACCGGCTGGCCCGGCGTCACGCCCTGGGGCGCATGGGCCATCAGTTCGGCGCGCACCTGGTCGGTGGTGACCACGGTTTTTTGCGAGGCAATCTGGGCATTGGCGCCTATGGAGGCTGCGGCAGATGCTATGAAAAAAAGAGCGATCTGCAAAAAACGGAACGGCACGGTCATGGGAGGCAAGGCGTGTGTGAAGCAGGTGGGAGTGAGGAGAGCCGTTACAAGTTCCCCGCCCGATCCGGGGAGACGCGCGCAGACCACAGGCCTGCGCCGGGACCAAGCGCCAAATATAAGTCATGGCGAAAGGGCTTGCAAAAGCCTATCGCTCTCATAGACACTATCAAAGCTACGAGCCGGCCATGGCTCGAATAATGATTTCGTTTCGGGATGCAGACCCAGGGGATGGGCCTGTACATGACGTTGACATTGCGGAGGATCATTATGGTGCCGAGCATGGAAGCAGTCCTGAGCCCTTGGGTGACGCAGCTCAAGGCGAAAACCAATTTGCCTGTCCTGATTCAGTGGGGTGACAACCCGGCACCCGGTTCCGGCCTGCGGCTGGGGGAGTTCAGCCAGCCCCGGGTGGTGATCCAGGTGCGCAAGGCCAGCGCCATCCCCTTGCTGCTGTCGCCCAGCCTGGACAGCCTGGGCGAGGCCTATGTGGAAGGCCAGATCGACGTCACCGGTAGTGTGGACGACATCCTCGACATCGCGCACCGGCTGGCCGAAGCCGGCAGCAAGACCGAAGGCCGGCTGTCGCGCATGGTGCGCCACTTCACGCACACCAAGAACACCGACCGCGAGGACATCCAGTACCACTATGACGTGTCCAACGAGTTCTACCAGGTCTGGCTCGACCCGGCCATGGTGTACTCGTGCGCCTACTTCGAGAACGGCAACGAGACGCTGAGCGAAGCACAGACCAAGAAGATCGACCACATCCTGACCAAGGTGCAGCTGCAGCCGGGCCAGCGCCTGCTCGACATCGGCTGCGGCTGGGGCGCGCTGGTCATGCGTGCGGCCAGCCAGTTCGGTGCGCGCTGCCTTGGCGTCACGCTGTCGCAGCGGCAGTTCGATCTGGCCACCGAACGCGTGCGCCAGGCCGGTTTGCAGGACCGGGTCGAGATCCGCCTGCAGGACTACCGCGACGTGCAGGGCCAGTTCGACCGCATCACCAGCGTCGGCATGTTCGAGCACGTCGGCATCCAGCACCTGCCGGCCTATTTCAGCCGCATCAACGAGATGCTGAGCGACGACGGCTGGGTGCTCAACCACGGCATCACCTCCACCGACGCCAACGACGGCGAGACCAGCCATGGCGGCGGCCGCTTCATCGACCGCTACGTCTTCCCGCATGGCGAGCTGCCGCACATCGGCACCGTGCTCAGGACCATGCAGGAGGGTGGCCTGGAAGCGCTTGATATCGAGAACCTGCGCCGCCACTACGCGCGCACCACCGGCCTGTGGAGTCAGGTTTTCGAGGCCAACGGCGAGAAGCTCAAGACCATGGTGGACGACAGGCGCTGGCGCATCTGGCGCGTCTACCTGGCCGGTTGCCAGTGGGCCTTCGAGCACGACGAGGTGTCGTTGTACCAGGTGCTGTGCCGCAAGGCCGGCCGGCCGGCGCGCGGCCTGCCCTGGTCGCGCCGCTGGATGTACAGCGGGCGCTGAAGCCTGCTCACTCCGATAATGGCGGCATGCCCGACCAGCCCGCCGCCATCGTCCTTGCGACGCTCAACGCCAAGTACATTCACGCCTCGCTCGGCCTGCGTTACCTGCTGGTCAATATGGCGCGCCATGGCGGCGACGATTTGCGCGCCCGCAGCGTGCTGCGCGAGTTCACCATTGCACGCCAGCCGCAGCAGATCGTCGACGAACTGCTGGCCTTGAACCCGGCCATCGTCGGTTTCGGTGTCTACATCTGGAACGTGACGCAGACCACCGAGGTGCTGCGTTTGCTCAAGGCCGTGCGGCCCGATGTCAAGGTGGTGCTGGGCGGCCCCGAGGTCAGCCATGAAGTGGAAGAGCAGGCCATTGTGCGGCTGGCCGACCATGTCATCACCGGCTGGGGCGACGTCAGCTTTCCGAAACTCTGTCGTGCGCTGTTGCATGGCCCGGCGCCGCTGATGAAGGTCATCGCAGGCGTTCAGCCACCGCTGGACGAGATCGTCTTGCCCTATGCCGAGTACAGCGACGACGATCTGGCGCACCGCTTGCTGTACGTGGAGGCGTCGCGCGGCTGCCCGTTCAAGTGCGAGTTCTGTTTGAGTTCGCTCGACAGGACCGCCTGGGCCTTCGACCTCGATGCCTTCCTGGCCGAGATGGAGGCGCTGTACCGGCGCGGCGCGCGCCACTTCAAATTCGTCGACCGCACCTTCAACCTCAAGGTCGAAGCCTCGGTGCGCATCCTGCAGTTTTTCCTGGATCGAATGAGTGAGGACCTGTTCGTGCACTTCGAGGTGGTGCCGGACCAGCTGCCGGAGCGCCTGAAGGCCATGATCGTGCGCTTCCCCGAAGGCGTGCTGCAGTTCGAGGTTGGCATCCAGAGTTTCAATGTCGACGTGCAGCAGCGCATCTCGCGCCGCCAGGACAACGACAAGACCGAGGCCAACCTGCGCTGGCTGGTAGGCGAGAGCCCGGCGCACCTGCATGCCGACCTGATCTTCGGCCTGCCGGGTGAAACGCTGCAGAGTTTTGCCGAAGGCTTTGACCGCCTGTATGCCCTGGGCCCGCATGAGATTCAGCTCGGCATCTTGAAGCGTCTGCGCGGCACGCCGATCGCACGCCACACCGTCGAGTCCGGCATGGTCTACGATCCGGCGCCGCCCTACACCGTGCGCCAGACCGGCGCCGTCGATGCCGCCACCATGCAGCGCTTCACGCGGCTGGCGCGCTACTGGGACCTGGTGGCCAACTCGGGGCGCTTCGGCCAGACCTTGCCGTTGTTGTTGCAGGGGCCGTCGGCGTTTGCGGCTTTCCTGGCCTTTGCCGACTGGCTGTGGCAGCGCTTTGCAGAGACCGCGCACCTGACGCCCGAGCAGCTGGTTGATGCGCTGTTCGATTACCTTGTCACCGAACGCCAGCGCGATGCCGACGTTGTGCGCCGGAGCCTGCTGGCCGACTACCTGGCCAGCGGTGCCCGCGCCCGGCCGCTGTCCTTGCGTGCCGTCCTGCCGCCGCAGGCGGCACCGGTGCCGCGTGCCGTCCGTGTCCGGGCCGAGCGGCAGGCCCGCCATGCGACCGCAGAGATGCCCATCGCGGCCGAGGCTCTAAGATAGGCCTATGAGCACCCCTTCCCGCGTCCTTTCACGCTTCTGGGCTGACCTGAGCACGCGCGACTTTGCGCAGCTGGATGTCGCCCGCACCATTGCCGTGCTGCCGGTGGCGGCTACCGAACAGCATGGTCCGCACCTGCCGCTGAGCGTCGACACCGATTTGGTGAACGGGGTGGTCGCTGCCGCGTTGCCGCACCTGCCGGCCGCCTTGCCGGTGCTGTTCCTGCCGACGCAGACTGTCGGCCTGAGCCCGGAGCACCAGCGCTTTCCCGGCACGCTCACGCTGTCGTCGCACACGGTCATCAGCCTGTGGACCGAGATCGGCGAGTCGGTGGCGCGTGCCGGCATCAAGAAGCTGGTGCTGCTCAATTCGCACGGCGGCCAGGTCGGCGTGATGGACATCGTGGCGCGCGACCTGCGCGCCCGGTTGGGCATGCTGGTCTACAGCGTGAACTGGTTCAACCTGCCGCTGGGGCCGGAGGTGGAACAGCAGTTCACGGCCGAAGAACACCGCTTCGGTATTCATGCCGGCCAGATCGAGACCGCCATGATGCTGGCGCTCACGCCCGAACGGGTGGCCATGGCACAGGCACAGGACTTCGCCTCTGCCTCGCAGCGGCGCGCACAGCAGTTTCCCATTCTCGGCAATGGCAAGAGTGCCAAGCTGGGCTGGCAGATGCAGGACTACAACCCGGCGGGCGCCGTCGGCAACGCGGCCGCCGCTACCGCCGCACAGGGCCAGGCCGTGCTCGATGCCGCCGGCCGGGCGCTTGCCGCATTGCTGGGCGAAATCGACCGGCTGGCGCCCGATACCCTGGTAAACACCTAATCGCAATCCCGGTTTGACAGGCCCGACGCGCGGGGCTACCGTGGTCGCATCTCCACCCCCGGGAGCTGTCCATGAATACGCCCCATGATCGCCGCCAGTTCTGGCGTTCCGGCTTCGATGCGCCGGCACTGGTCACCGTCTTCGGCCGCAACCATGCAGCTCGCCTGATCGATGTCTCGCTCAAGGGGGCGCTGCTCGAACCGGATGACAGCTGGCTGGCGCAGACCGGCCAGCCCTGCCACCTGCGCCTCGAACTGGCCCCCGGCGCCATGATCGAGATGGATGCCACGGTGGCCCATGTGAAGGGTCGGCACATCGGCCTGCACTGCGACCGCATCGACCTCGACAGCATCACGCACCTGCGCCAGCTGGTCGAGTTCAATGCGGGCGATCGTGGCGTGCTTGAGCGCGATCTGGCCCATCTGATCCAGGCGCACTGACGGCGCCCGGTGTCGCCGCTCAGGCTGACTTCAGCACCAGTTCCACCGGCACATTGCCGCGCAGGGCGTTGGAGTAGGGGCAGACCAGATGGGTTGCCTCCATCAGCGCCTGGGCCTCTTCGCGCGGCAGATCGGGGATGGTGACTTCCAGCGTCACGGCCAGGCCAAAACCGCCCTGGCCGTTCGGGCCGATGCCCACCGTGGCGTCCACCTGGGTGCCTGACAGCTTTTGCTTGCGCTGGCCGGCCACGAAGGCCAGTGCCGAATCGAAACACGCCGAGTAGCCGGCGGCAAACAGCTGTTCCGGGTTGCTGAGCGCGCCGCCGGGGCCGCCCATTTCCTTCGGAATCGCCAGGCGCAGGTCGAGCACGCCGTCCTGCGAGACGACATGGCCGTTGCGGCCGCCGGTGGCACTGGCACGGGTCTGGTACAAGGTTTTCATGAATAACTCCTAAAAGATTAAATCGTGTGCGATATTTTATCGCGAACTTGAATTTCGTGCCGGTCACGCGGGCAACAGGGGTTTGGGTTGAGGGCCTGGGGCCTTAGCCGGCAGCCGCTTGCAGGTGGGCCAGCAGGCTGTCGAGCTGCTTCTTGAGCTTCTGCGCGTCCTGGCGGGAGTAGCCCATGCGCTCGAGCAGCTGGGTCGGGATGCAGGCGCACTTCTGCTTGAGTGCACGCCCGGCCGGGGTCAGGCTGATATTGACCACGCGCTCGTCCTCGCTGGAACGCACGCGCTGCACCAGCCCCGTTTGCTCCAGGCGTTTGAGCAGCGGCGTCAGCGTGTTGCTGGCGAGCTGGGCCCGCTCGCCGATGTGGGACACGGCGCAGGGCGCGTCCTGCCACAGGATCAGCAGCACGATGTACTGCGGGTAGGTCAGCCCGAGCGGCTCCAGCAGGGGCTGGTAGAGCCGGGTCAGCAGACGCGAGGCCGCGTAGAGCGGAAAGCAGAGCTGTTGCTCGAGCAGCAGGTTGTTGGTGGAGGGGGGCATGGACTGAAGGGTGAAAGCTGATATTCAGCGCTATTGTTTCAGGATTGGCGGCCAATGGAAGCACCGGCTGGCATAAACATTGCAGCAGATGTGGCATGCGTGCCGCCCCGTTCGAAGCCCGGAACCCCCTGCCCGCCACCGACGATCCGCTGTGGCAGCACCAGCTCGAGCTGCTGCTGGAGTCGACCGGCGAGGGCATCTTCGGCATCGACCTGGACGGCCACTGCACCTTCATCAACCGGGCCGGCGCCCGTATGCTGGGCTGGGCGGCCGACGAAGTGCTGGGCCGCAACATGCATGAACTGACCCACCACTCGCATGCCGACGGTCGTGCCTACCCGGCGCAGGACTGCCCGATCTTCAACGCCTTTCGCCAAGGCCTGCCCTGCCGCATCGACGCCGAGGTGTTCTGGCGCCGCGACCAGCAGCCCTTCCCCGTCGAATACTCCAGCTACCCTTTGCTCGATGGGCCGCAGGTGCGCGGCGCCGTGGTCACCTTTGTCGACATCACCGACCGCCGGCGCGCTGCCGAGGCGCTGCAGCGGGCCAATGCCGAGCTGGCGCGCGCCAATGATGAACTGGAGACCCGTGTGGCCGCGCGCACGCGCGAGTTGTCGGTGGCGCTCGGCCAGTTGCGCGAGCTGGCCGCCTATTCGGAAAAAGTGCGCGAGGACGAACGCACCCGCATCGCGCGCGAGGTGCACGACGAACTCGGCAGCCTCCTGGTGGCGCTGAAGATGGACGTCAACTGGATGGACAAACGGCTGGGTGAGCAGCAGCAGCGCACGCCGCATGAGGCCGAGGCCATGCGCGCACGGCTGCGCTGCAAGTGCCAGAACATGAGCCGCCTGATCGAGACCGCGGTCGACAACGTCGGGCGCATCATCACCGACCTGCGTCCCAGCATCCTCGACCACCAGGGGCTGTGGGCCGCGCTCGAATGGCAGGCGCAGGAATTCGCCCAGTCGGCCGAGCTGGCGCTGGCCTGGAACATGCAGGGCACCGAGGGTGTTGCGCTGCCGGAGCCGATGGCGATGGCGGTGTTTCGCATCTTCCAGGAAATGCTCAGCAACGTCGGCCGCCATGCACGTGCCAGCGCACTGGACGTGCGCATTCACATCGAAGGTGCTGTGTTGACGGTCTCGGTGCAGGACAACGGCTGCGGCGCGGCGGCGCAGGCTTTCGAGGCGCCTACCGCCTACGGCGTGCTGGGCATGCGCGAGCGGGCGCGCCACTTTGGCGGCCAGCTCGACATTTCAAGCCAAATTGGCCGCGGAACCATGTTCTGTCTGCGCGCGCCGCTACGGAATCAATAGCATGATTCGCGTGCTCATCGGCGACGACCACCGCATCGTGCGCGAAGGACTCAAGCAGGTGCTGGCCGATGCACCAGATGTGTGCGTTGTGGCCGAGGCGCCCAGCGGCCCGGAGGTGCTGGACCAGGTGCAGATGCAAGGCGGCGCCGCCGGGTTGAGCCTGGTGCTGCTCGACATCGCCCTGCCCGGCCTGGACGGCCTGGAAGTGCTGCAGACGTTGCGGCGCGACCACCCGACGCTGCCGGTGCTGATGCTCAGCACCTACCCGGAAAGCCAGTACGCGGTGCGCTGCATCAAGCTCGGTGCCGGCGGTTACCTCAACAAGAGTGCCGACCCCGACGACATGCTGGCCGCGGTGCGCAAGGTGGCCGCCGGTGGCCGCTACGTGACGCCGGCCACGGCCGAGGCGCTGGCGGCGGCCGTCGGTGCTGCGGCAGCGGGTGCCGGCGGGCTGGAGGCGCTGTCGCACCGCGAGCACCAGGTGTTCCGTTTGCTCACCGCCGGCCAGACCGTGAGCGAAATTGGTGCGCGACTCAAGCTCGCGCCCAACACGGTCAGCACCTACCGCGCCCGCATCCTGGAAAAAACCGGCGCCAAGAACGATGTGGAGCTGGCGCTGTTTGCCGAACGGCATGGCCGCAGGCCGTCGGCGAGTTGAATCTCGCAGGGCCGTGTAGGGCTGGCCCTACACAGCGTCGTGGTGGCGGGCACGAACTGCGGTCTTGCGAGGCGGCTGGCCACAAACTGGCCCGACCTTTGCGTAAGTGGTGGCATCCCAACCTCAGAAGGTGATGCCATGACCCAGTACTTCGATCCCTATGACGCTGACCGCCCCCTGATGCTCAAGTGCAGCTGTGGCCGCGACCACACTGTGGCCGAACACCAGCAGGAACTGGCGGCCGGCCAGGCCGTGACCGAACTCAAGCGCCGCAGCGAGACGGCCGAATTCGAGGCCTACAGCAACGAGTTCATCGAGGCTACCCTGGTCAAGGCCCTCTTTCCGCAGGACGAAGTCCGCCGCCGCTTCCTGCGCGCGGTGGGCAAGAGCACCGCGATGGCCGCCATCGCCAGCGTGCTGCCGGTGGCCAGCCTGCAGGCCATGGCGGCGCAGGACAAAGGTGCGCTGGAGAAGAAGGATCTGAAGATCGGCTTCATTCCGATCACCTGTGCCACGCCGCTGATCATGGCCCACCCGCTGGGCTTCTACAGCAAGCAGGGCCTCAACGTCGAAGTCACCAAGACCGCCGGCTGGGCGCTGATCCGCGACAAGATGATCAACAAGGAGTACGACGCCACGCACTTCCTCAGCCCGATGCCGCTGGCCATCTCCATGGGCCTGGGATCCAACGCCACGCCGATGAATGTCGCGACGATTCAGAACATCAACGGCCAGGCCATCACGATGTCGATCCGTCACAAGAACAACCGTGATCCGAAGAACTGGAAGGGTTTCAAGTTCGGCATTCCGTTCGACTACTCGATGCACAACTTCCTGTTGCGCTACTTCCTGGCGGAGCACGGACTGAACCCTGACACCGACGTGCAGCTGCGCGTGATTGCGCCGCCCGAGATGGTGGCCAACCTGCGCGCCGGCAACATCGACGGCTTCCTCGGCCCCGACCCGTTCAACCAGCGTGCCGTCTACGATGAGATTGGCTACCTGCATACCCTCACCAAGGATCTGTGGAATGGCCATCCCTGTTGCGCCTTCGGCACCAGTACCGAGTTCATCCAGAAGAACCCCAATACCTTTGCAGCGCTCTACCGCGCTGTGCTGACCTCGGCTGCGATGGCGCGCGACCCGAAGAACCGCGAGCTGATCGCCAAGGTCATCGCGCCGGCACAGTACCTCAACCAACCTGAGGTGGTGGTGCAGCAGGTGCTCACCGGCAAGTACGCCGACGGCCTGGGCAAGATCCAGAACGTGCCGGATCGCGCCGACTTCGACCCGATGCCGTGGCAGAGCATGGCGGTGTGGATGCTGACGCAGATGCAGCGCTGGGGCTACATCAAGGGCGAGGTCAACTACAAGCAGATCGCCGAGAAGGTGTTCCTCATCACCGATGCGCGCAAGCACATGAAGGACCTTGACATCCCCTTCGAGGCCGGCGCTGCCTACAAGAAACACAAGATCATGGGCAAGGAGTTCGACCCGGCCAAGCCCGAGGCCTACCTCAAGAGCTTTGCCATCCGGAAGGCCTGACCATGTCCACCTCACGCAACCTGAACCTGCGCGCTGCCCTGGTCTCGCTGCTGCTGCTGGCGGTGCTGGTGGGCGTCTGGCAACTGGCGGCCAGCAGCCCTGCCATTGGCGGGGCCGCCGGCAACGTCTCGGCTGAGGAGTTGGAGTACCTGAAGATGATGGGCAAGGACCCGGGAGCGACCAAGAGCACGGGCTTTCCGTCGCCCTGGGCGGTAGCCCAGGTCTCGTGGAGCCATCTGGCAGATCCCTTCTACGACCGTGGCCCCAACGACAAGGGCATCGCCGTCCAGTTGGCCTACTCGCTGGGGCGGGTCGGCCTGGGGTTTGCGCTGGCCTGTCTGGTCGCGATTCCATTGGGTTTCGGTATCGGCATGTCGCCGCTGCTGCGCAAGTCCTTCGATCCCTTCGTGCAGTTGCTCAAGCCCATCAGCCCGCTGGCGTGGATGCCGCTGGCGCTCTATACCCTCAAGGACTCGGATGTCAGCGGCATCTTCGTCATCTTCATCTGCTCGGTCTGGCCGATGCTGGTCAACACCGCCTTTGGCGTAGCCTCGGTCAAGCGCGATTGGCTCAATGTGGCCAGCACGCTGGAGGTCAGCCCGCTGCGCAAGGCCTTCCTGGTCATCCTGCCGGCGGCGGCCCCGACCATCCTGACCGGCATGCGCATCAGCATGGGCATTGCCTGGCTGGTGATCGTGGCAGCCGAGATGCTGGTGGGGGGGACCGGTATCGGCTACTTCGTCTGGAACGAGTGGAACAACCTGTCGCTCACCAACGTGATCTTCGCCATCCTGGTGATCGGCGTGGTCGGCATGCTGCTGGACCTGGCTTTCGGCCAGCTACAAAAGGCGGTGACCTATGTGGAGTGAAGTCCCTTCCCGCACTGCGGTGCCCATGGCTGCTGCGCCTCAACAAAAGGTTTCACCTGTGGACGGTTTCCTCGAGATCGAAAAGCTCAGCAAGGCCTACCAGGCTGCCAAGCCGGTGTTTGCGGACGTTTCGTTCACGCTCGAGCGGGGCGAGTTCGTCTGCATCATCGGCCACTCCGGCTGCGGCAAGACCACCATCCTCAATGTGCTGGCCGGGCTGGACATCGCCACCAGCGGCAACGTCTTCATGGACGGTCGCGAGGTCGCCGGCCCCAGCCTGGAGCGCGGTGTGGTGTTCCAGAGCCATGCGCTGATGCCCTGGCTCACGGTGCGCCAGAACATCGCCTTTGCCGTCAAGTCACGCTGGCCTGACCGGCCGAAGGTCGAAGTCCAGGCGCTGGTGGAGAAGTTCGTTGCCATGGTGGGGCTGTCGCACGCCATCGACAAGAAGCCCAGTCAGCTCTCCGGCGGCATGAAGCAGCGCGTGGGCATCGCGCGGGCCTTTTCCATCAGCCCGAAGATGCTGCTGCTCGACGAGCCTTTCGGCGCGCTCGATGCGCTCACGCGCGGCACCATCCAGGACGAGTTGATGAGCATCGTGCGCCAGACGCAGCAGACCGTCTTCATGATCACGCACGACGTGGACGAAGCCATCCTGCTGGCCGACCGCATCCTGCTCATGAGCAACGGCAGCGAGACCGCCACCGGCTACGTGCCCGGCGGCATCGCTGAAGTGGTGGTCAATCCGCTGCCGCGCGAACGCACGCGTGCCGGACTGCACCACCTGGACGGCTACTACGAGCTGCGCAACCACATCGTCGACTTCCTGGTCACGCGTGCCGTAGCGCATTGACATTCATTCTTTCAACTTTTTACTCAACAACGGAGCCAACATGAACCGCAACGACGTGACCGAAAAAATCATCGCCACCAAAGTGTCCAAGGGCCTGAAGTGGGAAGACGTGGCCAAGAAGGTCGGCCTCTCCAAGGAGTGGGTCACCGCCGGCTGCCTGGGCCAGATGACCTTCGACGCCAAACAGGCCAAGATCCTGGGCAAGATCTTCGGCCTCAGTGTCGAAGAACAGAAGTGGTTGCAGGTCGTGCCCTACAAGGGCTCGCTGCCCACGCCGGTACCGACCGATCCGCTGATCTACCGCTGGTACGAGATCGTCAGCGTCTACGGCAGCACCATCAAGGAGCTGATCCATGAAGAGTTCGGCGACGGCATCATGAGCGCCATCGACTTCAGCATGGACATCGTGCGCCAGCCCGACCCGAAAGGCGACCGCGTCAACGTCGTGCTGTCGGGCAAGTTCCTGCCCTACAAGCAGTACTGAGCGCGCCGCGATGGAGACCCGGCCACCGCTGCCACCCTTTACCCCCGAGACCGCCGCGCAGAAGGTGCGCCTGGCCGAAGACGCCTGGAACTCGCGCGACCCGGCCCGGGTGGTGCAGGTCTATACCGAAGACACGCGCTGGCGCAACCGCGCCGAGTTCCCGGTCGGGCGCGAGCAGGTGCGCCAGTTCCTGGAGCGCAAGTGGGTGCGTGAGCTGGACTACCGGCTCATCAAGGAGTTGTGGGCCTGCAGCGGCAACCGCATTGCGGTGCGCTTTGCCTACGAATGGCGCGACGACGCTGGCCAGTGGTTCCGTTCCTACGGCAACGAGAACTGGGAGTTCACCGAACAGGGTTTCATGCAGCGGCGTTTCGCCAGCATCAACGACCTGCCGATCAAAGCCGAAGAGCGCAAGTTCTTCTGGCCCTTGGGCCGCCGTCCGGACGACCATCCGGGCCTGAGCGATCTGGGGCTGTGAGGCCGGCCTGAAAAGCCAAAGGCCTGGCGGCAACCCGTTGGGGGGTGCCGCCAAGCCTTGGCGTTTGGAGGCGCTGGCTTAGCGTGCCGGCGGGCGGCGCGGCGCCATGGCCGGGCCGCGGCCTTCCAGGTGGCGGAACTTGATGCGGCCCTTGCTCAGGTCGTAGGGCGACAGTTCGAGCGACACCTTGTCGCCGGCCAGGATGCGGATGTGGTTCTTGCGCATCTTGCCGGCGGAATAGGCGATCAGCTCGTGGCCGTTTTCCAGCACCACGCGAAAACGCGTGTCGGGCAGGACTTCCGTGACGACGCCGGCCATCTCAATCAGTTCTTCCTTTGCCATGTTGGTACTCCTGTGTTGCTTGGGTCAATGGGCAGGCGCGCGCGTGGTTTCGCGCACCCAGTTCAGGCCCTGCTCGATCGCGTAGTGCGCGGCGTCCTGGTAAGTGGGGAAATCGGGGATGAAGCGCATCACCCGGTCGGTCGAGGCACTGCCGCGTCCGCTGGCGATCGACACCTGCGCGGCAAAGCGGCCGTCGGTCAGGGGCCGGGGGCAGGCTGCCACCCGGTATTTGCCCATGGTGATGGGCGGCGCATGAGAAATCGTGTTGTGTTGAATCATCAAAAGCAAACAGGTCCGGGCGCTGAGCGCTCAGCGGACGAATAACCAGTTGGCACGCACCTGTGCCGGTGGGGTCCGACTGATCACCCTGGGGGCCTGCGCTGATGCGCTAGGGCAGGGCACGCGTCACAGCAGGGACGGCGTGTAGAACAGAAGGGAATAAAAACCTGCCTGGTCGTGAGAAAGGTGGCAGGAGCGCTCAGGCGGGGCTGGACTGGCTGCCCCTCTGCCGGGGGCGCACGCGTCATGCCTGAAAGGATGGACGCACACAGTCGCTTGAAACGTTGCGTTAATGTAACACGTTTGCCGTCGCGGCGTTGGTGGCGTGTGCCGGCTCAGTAGTGCGGCGGCAGCTCGTCGCGCAGGTTGCGCTGTACCACCTGGCCGCCTTCGGGCTGTTGCCGGCGCAGCTCGGCCACTTCGTGCAGCAACCGGTCGATCTGCTGCTGCTGGCGAAAGATGGTCTGGTTCAGCTGGTCCAGCAGGTCTTCGGCGTAGCTGGCCTTGATCTCCAGCTCGGTCAGGCGGGCGTCGGTGTGGGTCGCTTGGTTCATGCCCGTATTGGACCTGAAAACCAGGCGCCGGGCATCAATGCAGCGTCAGCGGCAAGGACGTCGTCTTGACGCGCACCAGGGCTGGTTTATTTTCATACGGCACCGGCGCGCAGCCGCAGATGTCGGCCGCAATGGTGCGGGCCTGGCGTGCAATCGGTTCGATGTAGCGGCTGGCCTGGCCATTGATGGTGATGCAGTCACCCAGGGCGTGGATGTGCGGGTCGCTGGTGCGCAGCGTGTCGGGCGCCACGGCAATGCCGTTTTGCCAGGCCAAGCCCGCGCCCTGTGCCAACCGGCTCGGCGTCTGCAGGCCGGTGGCGGCAATCACCTGGTCGGCGGCAAAGCGCTGGCCGCATTCGGTCGTCACGCGATAGCGTCCCTGCAGCTTTTCCACGCTGGCCACGGCCACGCCGCCGACAAAACGGACCGGCAGGTCCTGCCAGGCCTGCAGCACTTGCGCGCCGGCCTGCTCGGCCGTCCAGCGCGCCAGCGGCTCGGTCTGCACGTCCAGCAGCGTGATGCGGTGGCCGCCCAGCGCCAGGTCGTTGGCCAGCTCGCTGCCCACCAGGCCGGCGCCGACGATCAGCACGTCCTTCGGTGTGTCACCCAGCGCGGTGCGCAGCTGCAGATAGGCGCCGAGGTGGTTGACGCGCCAGCACAGCGCCGCCGGCAGGCTGGGCGGCAGCGCCGGCTGTGCGCCGTGCGCCAGCACCAGCCGGTCGTAGCGCAGCGTGCCGCGCGTGGTGCGCAGCTGTTGCGTGTCGGCGCAGATGCGGATGGCGTGGGTGTGCGCCAGCAGGCGCACGTTCAGGCGCTGCGCCGCGGCGGCACCGGTCTCGCGCACCAGCTTCTGTGTTGCCAGCTGTCGTGCCACTGCCACCGACAGCAGCGGCTTGTCATAGACGTCGCCGGCGCAGGCCGTCACCAGGGTGATGGGCAGCTCGGCATCCAGGGCGCGCAGCGTCTCGGCCAGCTGCCAGCCGGCGCGGCCGGCGCCGACGATGACCACGCCCGGCGTCTGGCGCGCGGCGACAAGTGGCGTGCAGGCAGCCTGTGCTTGCAGGGCCGTCAGGTCCGGCGGGGTGTAGGGCGCGAAGTCGGCCTTGGTCACGCCGCACAGCGGGCAGGCCCAGTCGTCCGGGATGTCGGCAAAGCGTGTGCCCGGTGCCAGGCCGCTGTCGGGGTCGCCATCGGCCTCGTCGTAGATGTAGCCGCAGGCATGGCAGATGTACTGCTGCCATGGCGCGAGTGTGGCCCCCACGCTTGCCACTGCGTGTGCTGCGCTGCCCCCCGAGGGGGCCTTCGCGCCTTCGGGCGGCCGTGCGGCGCTCAATTTCTGAATCGCCTCGGCAATCGGGGTGGGAGTGTTCATGCCGGCAGCTCCTCGGTGCTCAGGCGCGCCATTTCCTTGCGCAGGTGTTTGATGGCCGGCGTGACGATGGCCACGAAGTGCGACTCGCGCACGCGGCGCTGCACCTCCGAGCTCATCAGGTAACCGCGCGCGCCCTGGTGCATCAAGGCCGACTGCGCGGCGCGCAGGCACAACTCGGCACCGTGCGCGCGGGCATCGAGTACGTCGATGAAAAATTCGGTTGAGGGGTCGAACGGCGTCTCGGCCATCTTCATCACGCGCGCCGTCAGCGCATCGAGTTCGGCCTGCAGCGTGGCGGGCCGGTCTTCCAGGAACTGGTTCACGTGGCCGAGTTGCGGCTCCACCGCCCACATGGAGTCGATGGCGCCTTGCGTGATGCCCACCGCCATGCCGCACTGGAGCATGACGAAGGCGGCGCGGATGCGCGCGATGGTGGGCTTGGCCGGGTCGGCCATGATCTCGTCGGCGCCGATGAACAGGTCCTTCACCCGCACGGCGTAGGTGCCGGTGCCTTCCATGGCCGAGAAGCTGGGGCACTCGCGCAGCTCCACGCCGGGAGCGTCGCAGCGCAGCAGGAACATCACTTCCTTGCCTGCAGGGGCATCACCCTCCACCACCGCGGCAATGGCGCCGAAGTAATGGTCCGGCCCCAGGTTGCTGACCCAGGGCAGCGTGCCGTTGACCAGGTAGCCGCCCGCCACCGGGGTGGCCTTGAGCAGCAGGCTTTCGATCTGTGCGTAGCTCTTCATCGGGTTGGACAGCGCGGTGCCGCCCAGGCCCACGCCGCCGGCATGGTCCGCCAGCACCTCGCCCATCAGCGCCGGGTTGCCCGACTGCTGCAGGTACAGGCCGCACACTGCCTGGCACCACATCATGAAGCCGGTGGCGCCGCACACGCGCGACACCTCGGCCATGGCCTGGATCGCCAGCGCGTAGCTGCCCGGGCCGGCGGGCGCGTCCAGGTGCGCGCTCATGGCGCCCAGGGCCGCGAGCTGGCGCAGCACGGCGGCCGGGTAGTGGCCCTGGCGGTCGATCGCCTCCACCTGCTGCTGCAGCGGCCCCTGCGCCACCGCGCGCACGGCGGCCAGCAGGGCGTCGCCGGACAGCGGCGGCAGGCTGGTGACTTCACGGGGCAGGTCGGCGGCATTCATGCAGGACTCCTCAGTTGGCAGCAGGTGGATTTCGGGGCGAAGGTTCAGTCAGCCAGGCCGATGGTGAAGGGGATCGGGTTGCGCATGGTGTTGGCCACCGGCGAGTAGTAGTTGGCGTGCTGCACGATCTCGTCCAGCACCTCGCGCGGCGCATCGCCTTCCACCAGCACCTTGACGCGGATGGCCTGGAAACCCATTTCCGGCGGCGTCTTCTGCAGCGCACCGTCGGCGCCCCAGGCCGCCGGGTTGCCGATGTCGCCTTCGAGGAACACCTCCAGCTTGGTCAGCTTGACGCGTTTCCAGGTGGCCACGGCGGTGATGCCCACCGCCAGGCAGCCGCCCAGGCCCGAGAGCACGATCTCGCCCGGTGCCGGCGCGGTGTCCTGGCCGAACAGGTGCAGCGGCTCGTCCACCACCACCGGCGTGTGGTTTCCCACGTAGCTGAGCGAGCGGTACTGGCCCTCCATCACGGTATGGACCTTGTTGGTGCCGCGGCTGGCGGGGTTGTTGCGGCCTTTCTCGGCAAAGGCCATCAGGCCGTCGCGGTCGATCGGGCGCAGGTAGGCCTTGACGGTGGTGACGGGTTCGAGCAGGTCGGTGGAGGACATGAAATTTTCCTAAGTAAGAGGAGGGTTGAAAAAAGTTGTGACAGCAATGAAAAAAACAGGGGGCTCAGGCCGCCAGCGCCAGCGAAGGCTGCGTCCAGCTGGGCTTGACGGTCGGCAGGCCGGTCTCGATCGGCAGCGTGTCGTCGCGCGACCACTCGTTCCACGAGCCGAAGTACATGCGCACGTCCTTGAAGCCGGCCTGCTTGAGCGCCAGGAAGGTGTTGGACGCGCGCGCGCCCTTGAAGCAATACAGGTAGACCGTGTCGTCGGGAGCGATGCCGGCGGTGGCGCACTCGGCGCGCACCTCGTCGGGCGACTTGAACACCGGGCCCTGGGCCGAGGGCTTCATGAAGCGGTACCACTCGATCCACTTGGCCCCCGGCAGGCGGCCCTTGCGCGGCGCGAAGTCCTTGCCGTAAGGGCTGGAGCTGTCGCCGATCCACTCGTCCACGTCGCGCACGTCCAGCAGCACGGTGTCGGTGCCCAGGGCAGCGGCCACGTCTTCTTTGGTCAGCATCACGTCGGCCTGTTTCAGGCCGGTGGGGAAGGTGGCCGGCACCGGCGTCGCCGCCGCGGTGGAGACCGGCAGGCCGGCCGCCTTCCAGGCCGAGAAACCGCCGTTGAGCACTTTCACCTTGGGGTAACCCAGCCAGGTCAGCAGGTAGTAACCGCGGCACGACTGGCCGTAGCCGCTGTTCATCGCGTCTTCGTAGAACACCGCGGTCTCTTTGCCGGAGAGGCCGATGGCACCCAGGTGCGCGGCAAAGGTGTCCTTGAGCTCCTGCAGCCCGGCGGGCGTGGAGGTGGCGAGGTAGGTGAAGGTCTCGCGCAGGTTCACGGCGCCCGGGATGTGGCCCAGGGCAAAGGTGTCGGCATCGCGCGTGTCGATCAGGACCACCGGCTCGCTGGCCTGCAAGGCCTGCAGCTGGGCGGGAGAAATCAGGACGCTGGAATCCGCGGTCGGGGCTGTGCTCATGGTGTCTTCTCCTGGGGTTGAAGGCAGATGCCTGCAGAACGTATTGCAACCCCTGTGCCAGACGGCGGAGCACGCTGAAAATTTATGAAAAAAGTGGCTGTAAGCCTTATGAAATATTCGCCAACAGCTATCAAAATAGGAGCAAATGAGGCGGCTCACATGCGTGCTGGCGCAGGACTGTGCTGACAATGTCGACCGAATGTCGACATTTCGTCGAGTCGTGTTGCCGCTGCTGCCGCGCTAATATCCCCAAGACCTGCTCACACCACGCCCGCCCCGCATGCCTGCCCCGCTCATCGCACAACTGCAGCAAACGCCCGCGGCCTTCCCGCATGCGGTGCCGGGCATCGAGTGCATCGAAACCCACATCTCCTGGGTGCTGCTGGCGGGCGAGCATGTCTACAAGTTCAAGAAGCCGCTGGCGCTGGACTTTCTGGACTACAGCACCTTGGGCCTGCGCCGCGCCGCCTGCGAGGAAGAGCTGCGCATCAACCGCCGCACCGCGCCCGGCATCTACCTCGGGGTGGTGGCCGTCACCGGCACGCTGCAGGCGCCGCACCTCATCCGCGCAGAAGAGGTGGGTGCGGACACCCCGGTGCTGGACTGGGCCGTGCACATGCGCCGCTTTGCGCAGGACGACCTGCTGAGCCACCTGGCGCAGCGTGGCGCCTTGCAGCCGGCCCACATCGACCAGCTGGCTCACCACATCGCCACCTTCCACGCCAGCGCCGCCGTGGCCGGCACTGACAGCCCCTGGGGCCGGGCCGAGACGATGCGCGAAGCGGTGGCGCACAACTTCCCCGACGTGTTGACGGTGGTGGCCGGCACCGCGTTGCAGCCCACGCTGCAAGCCGTGCAGCGCTGGAGTGAACAGCAGGGCGAACAGCTGGCCGCGCTGATGGCACAGCGCCACGCGCAAGGCTGGGTGCGCGAATGCCATGGCGACCTGCACCTCAACAACCTGGTGCTGATCGACGGCGCGCCGCAACTGTTCGACGCCATCGAGTTCAACCCCGCTTTCCGCTGGACCGACGTGCTGGCCGACCTCGCCTTCGTGCTGATGGACCTGCAGGCCCATGGCCGCGCCGACTATGCGTGGCGCCTGCTCAACGCCTACCTGGAGCAGACCGGCGACTACAGCGCGCTGCAGCTGCTGCCCTACTACCAGTGCTACCGCGCCATGGTGCGCGCCAAGGTGGCGGCGCTGCGCTGGGCGCAGTTGCAGACGCAGCCGAACAGCGAGGCAGCGCAGGCCGTCGCGCACCACGAGGTGGACAAGTACCTGCAGCTGGCCGCGCGCTTGATCGAACCGCGCGCCGTGGCGCTGTGGCTGGTCAGCGGCGTCTCCGGCTCGGGCAAGAGCAGGCATAGCCAGCTGCTGATCGAACGGCTGGGCATCGTGCGCGTGAAGGCCGACGTGGAACGCAAGCGCCTGTTCGGCCTGCCGGCATTGGCCAAAAGTGCGGACGTGGTGCCCGGCGGCATCTACACGCCCGAGGCCAGCCAGCGCACCTACGCGCGCCTGGCCGCGCTGGCGCGCGACGTGCTGTTTGCCGGCCTGCCGGTGCTGGTGGACGCCACCTGCCTGAAGGCAGCACAGCGCCACCTCTTCATGGCGCTGGCGCAAGAGCTCGGCGTGCCCTGCCGCATCCTGGCGCTGGACGCGCCGGTGGAGGTGTTGCGCCAGCGTGTGCTGCACCGACTTGCGAAGGGGGCGGATCCCTCAGAGGCTGATGTGGCGGTGTTGGAGGGGCAGCTCAAGGCACGCGAGCCGTTGACGGCGGAGGAACTGGCGTGTGCGGTGCAGGTGGACACCAGCCAGCCGGTGGATTGGGAGGCGGTGTTGCCGGTGGGCTGGATTCACGCGGACTAGCTTGACGAACGCTTGTCGTTCGAGAGTCTACTTTCGACCTGTCGCGGGTATTTGCTGCGTCAGGCCGAGGGGCTACTTCGCAGCGATTGCGACCGCTCGCCGGTGGGCGCCCAGTTCACGGTCTCGGCTCCAATGCGGTCATTGAGTCCACCCGACTACAGCACCGCAGCCCTAACAGCCGGCCGGATTCGCCGTGAGGGCATCTTGCATTCGTGCAAGGGCATACGGCCAAGAAATCCGCTCTTGCTCCAACCTCGACCGTCCTTTGCCCAGCGACCGCTGCTCACGAATGTAATCCAGCATGGCGGCCTCATCAGCTGTCAGGAAATCCGCGGAGGTGTCTGGCGGCGCCTTCACGTCCTCGTCTACGCACAGATCGATGTGATCGTTCCAAGTGCGCCGGTCCATCAGCATCGACTCGACGCTGTGATAGGCCTTGCGAGCGGTGTTCAAGCAGCTGAAGCCCCAGGCGTCGAGATCGCCCCAGTAGAGTACTTGGCGCGCCTCCCGAAGCCACGGCAAGGTCTCAATCAGGCGAACGCGCTGGCCCATTCCGGCGATCGCCACGGCGCCATGCATACGGGGTAGTGCAAGGAATGTTGGCTGGTTCTCGACGATCCAGACTACGGTCGGCGCGATCGTCAGGCTGCGCGCCTGGTCCAGTGGTATCTCGAAATCGTTCAATCCCCCAAAGGGAATGGCGAGCTCATTGCACAGCAGGCGTAGGCGTATACGCTGCGGAATCCGTTTCAGACCCAGTGCATCTTCGAGCTCGGAAGTCGCCGGGGCCGCCATGCCAATCGCCCGCAACAGGCCGAGGATGACCCCTTTGCGCCGCTCGATCCATTTCGAGTCGACTCCCTTAATGGGAAGCTCACGCATGTAGCAGCCCCCTGGAGCGCTCCGCTCGCCCCACGCAACCACATCCTTCAAGCGAACGAAATCGTCATCCGGCATGTCGATCAGCAACTGAACGTTTGCGCGCAGCCAACCACTAGCTGCTACCTGCGGCCAGCGCGAAAGCAGTTCCGCGCGTCGCGCATCGTACCGGGTCCACTGCTGCATGGCTCCGACTTCGGCAACGAGGTCGACAAGGGAAGAGATCGAAAGGACTTGCGGTAAACGGTGATGTCCCATGCGCCGCCATTGCCGCTGCTGCCAGATCACCTGGCCACTCCCTTCGTAGCGCTCCCATTCGCGTCGCCAATTCTCGTACGCAGCGACGTTCGACATCACCTGCGCTTCCGTCGGCACAGAAATTCGAATAGAAATCGGCCACTCGCCCTCGCCCTGGAAGAGATCAGCGCGCCGGCGCGTAAAGAAATTCGCGAGCTCCTTGCGAGCGTCACTGATGGTCTTGCTGCTCATCAATAAATCACTTCACGGCCTCCGGGCCATCGGCGTCGTGCTTCTTGGTTGCCACGGCCAGCGCATCTTCGGCGGCCACTTGCGCACGCACTTCCTTTGGGATCACCAACTCGCGCTTCTGCACGTCATACTCCAGCAGGCGGGCATGGGAGAGGTTCTTAATCTTGTAGATGTACGCAGCGCCGCCAATGAACTCGTCGAGCGCCATGATCCCCTTCATCGGAGTGGCGGCGATCACCTGAAAGCCGCACTTCTTGAAGATCTGCATGGCCGTCTTGGTGAATTCGGGGTCAGCCTTGTCGAACGCCTCGTCCACCATGATCGTGCTGTACCGCGGAAAATCGCCGTCGTCGCCGGATAGCTGGTAACGCAGGGCCGCAGCCAGGATCGTCATGGTTAGCTTCTGCCGCTCACCGCCCGATTTGCCGGAGCTGCCACTGTACGTTTGCACCTGCATGCCGGCCGCGTCGCTTTCGATCGCGTAGAACTCCAGGTGCTGCCGAACGTCCAGCACCAGCTTGCGCCAGCGTACGTCGTGAGGCTCGCCGCTGCTTAGGCGGTTCACGAGCCTGCGCAGGTGGAGGAAACGCGCTTTCTTGACCTCCGCATCGTCAACGACCATCTCCAGGATGCCCCGCATGGCCGAGACGAAATCGGTGACGTCCGGAATCTGGCGAGCACGGTGGCCTAGCTTAATGTACGTGCCCTTGTTGAATTCCGTCGTGCCGAGAGCCTCGTTCACCAAGTCAACCTTTTCGCGCACCGACCGCGTTTCGGAGCGCAGCTGCTGCGATAGGGCAGCTAAGTGCTGGAGCGCCTGGTCGTTGAGCAGCTTCTCGAAGCGATCCTTGAATTTTGGGAGGTTGTCGTTCTCCATCAGCTTCAGGCGCGCGAGGAAGTCAGGCAAGCTGGCCAGCGAGGCGTCGACACCACCGATCTGCGCCCTCCAGACGTCCTTTTCGAGGTAGGCGCGCATCACCGAAAGCATGTTGTTCTCGCGCTGCTGCTGCCTCAGGCGCAGCTGGACTCCGCGCTCGGCCAGCTTCGCGTCGACCGCCCGGTGAACGTCCTTGAGGTTCTCCAGCGTGAACTCCTGTCCCAGCTTAGTAGTCGCGGCTAACACTTCGCCCAGAAGGGCTTCGAGAGCTTTGCTGGCTTCGTCGCCGACGACCTGCTGCAAAAGTACAGTGTCCATGCCCGCTTGCTTGGCCATGAGGTCCTTGCGGCGGCTGTCGAGGACGCCGGCGCGAACCTTCAGCTCGTTGACGGCTGAGTCGGCCGCTTTCACCGCTTCATCGGCCTCGCCGAGTTGGCGCTCGACGACCGCAAGGTCCGGGTTCTCGTTCTCGATCTTGTCCAGCAGCGCGTCGGTGGCTCGAATTTGGCCCGTGATGGAGCCAGCATCGATGTCCGGCCAAGCCAGTTCCTTGATCGCCCCGCAGGCGCGCTCCTTTTCCGACCAAAGCTTGCGCTGGTCGTTTTCGTCGTTGATTTCGTCGTCCAGGACCTTCTTCTGGTCCAGCAGCGAGTTCAGGTCCGCGAGGAATTCCTGCTTCTTTTCCTCGTTGTTGAAGCCCAAGATCCACTCGCGCCGATCAGAGATATCGCGGCGGTCGTTCTTCTCGTGGTCTGTGTTGCGCTTGATCTGGCCGGCTCGCGTTAGGCCCGCGCGGACCTTCTTGAGCTCTTCGATGGAGTCAACGCACTCGTGCGGGAACAGCCGCTTGACCTCCTCGCGAAGCCACGCCTCCAGCTCACATTCGGAGAAATCGAGCTTGTGCACGACCGCGCGCGCCGGGTGGCTCTGGTTGCCGGGTTGCTGGTGCACAACCCGCGTGAACTTCAGGCGCAGGCCAAGGTGGCGATCATCCACCCACTTGGACACGGCAGGCATGTCCTCGTCAGCCACGAGCATGGTCTTCCCGAAGCCACCAAGCAGGCGCTCGATGGCGCCGCTCCACTCCGCCGCTTGAGACTTCTTCACTTGCATCAGCTCGCCGGCGAACGGCAGCTTTGCGACGTTTATGCCTAACTCCTCGGCGAGCAGCGCCCGCAGATCAGTGAGCTGGTACGGAATGTTGCCGCGCTGCGCCTCCAGGGCGCGGATTTCCCTCGCTGCCTGCTCCAGCTTTTCTTTCAGCGCGGCCTCGCGCGCCCCGAGGTTGCGCATGACGGTGCCGCTCGTGTCCGCCTGCGCGCGCAAGGCCTGGTCCACTTTGGCTGCCTCGTCTTGGCAGCGCAGGAATTCCTCAGGTGAGTACGTGTCCGGGATCTCGACCTCCAGTGTCAGCAGGTCTTCTTCGAAGCGCTCCCGCCGGCGGATGCGATGACCATTTTCCGTAACCAACTCCTCGCGCTGCTTGCGCAGATCGTCAGCCTTGCCACCACCCATCTGCCAGTACTGCTCCTTCAGGGTTCCAAACTCGCGAAGCCGGTCGCCTGCGACCCGTGCCGCATCTTCGATGTTGAGCTGATCGGCGACGAGGTCACGCTTCACAGCCTCCAGCCGCTCAGTGAGGAGCGCGCCTTCGCGCTGGTGCATGAAAGCGTCGGCGCTTTTAACGATCATATCGTGGTCGGCCTGTTGCGCCTTGCCATCTTCATGTTCGAAATGGTTCGTGCGTACCGGCTGCAAGGTGTCGATCTGCGCCTGGGCGTCCAGCACCGACTTGTAGGCGGAGTCGAGCTCCTGGAACCTCTCCACCAAGGCCTTGGCCAGGTCGAAAGTGCCCGGCTCTTCCAGCATAAAGTCGCGCACGAATGAGTTCAGATCGCCCATGTCCTTGGTGGACTGCGTCTTGTGCAGCAGCCGCAGCGTCGCCTTGGACCGAATCCCCAGCAACGGTCTGAACTTTTCCTGATACCGTTCGAAGGACTCAAGCAGGGTTCCCGGCCAGAGCTGCTCGGCCACGCTCTTCTTGAAGGAGCCTTCGACGAACGGCTTCAGCTCTTCGAAATCAAAGGGGCGCTCGAAGACAAAGAAGACATGGCCCAGGTCAGCATGCGCATTGCTGCGCCCCTTGATCCAGAACACCTGCAGCAGGGTCACCGTGTGGCCGACATCGTTCCGGTACGCCTCGCTTATCGCCGACCACGTGGAGTCCGGCCGAAGACACTGACTTGAAACCTCCTGCTTTTCGCTGGTTTTTTCGCCCCAGGTTCCGCGAACGTACGTGACAAGCGAGCGGTCTTCCCCACGTTCCGTGCGAGCCGCCTGGTTGAAGGCGACCCAGTTCGGCGGGGTGAGCAGTGCGGCGTGGGCGTCCATCGCTGTGGATTTTCCGGCGCCGGACGGCCCAGCGAAGATGTACCCCTCGCGAGAGATCGGGAATACCTTGGTGCTGTTGAACAAGCCCCAGTTGTGCAGCTTGATCTCGTAAAGATAGAAACGCAGGGCGTCGTCCATCTGCATCGGCAGCAGGCTGCGGGTGAAATTTGCTGCGTCCATGGTCAGTCCTGCCCCTGCGGGGCATCCCCGTCGTCTTCGAACATCGGCTCTTTCACGGCCTGAGCATCGGCCGCCATCGCGGCGTACGCTCGCGAAACAGCTTCCACTTCCTCGGCCCCGAAGATCATGCGCAGGATCGGCGACACCTCGAAGCGATCTTCGCTGCCGCGCAGGGGCAGTAGCACCGAGGCGACGACCAGCCTGTCGACAGCGGCATTGCACCGCTTGCGGAATTTCACGTCATCCGCGACGTGCTTCTGGAACGGGCGCATGTACTCGAACAGGTCCTCGCGGGTGATGACGGCCGGCTCCCCCTCCACAGACGCAGCCAAAACCCGCTCACGTAGCTGCAGCAGCATGACAGAATCGATGAAGGTGAGCTTTTGCCTGCGCAGGAGAACCGGCACGTCCGAGTGCTCGGTGACAACCTGGCGCACCATCGCCAGCTCCTGGTCGTAGTCGATCACCAGCTGCAGCATCTCGTTGTTCAGGTGCTGCCGGATGTGTTCCTCACTGGCAAGCAGGATGGTCCACATCTGCGGCTGGCGCCGACCACTGAGAAACGGCCCGCGCTTCAGGTGCGCCAGCAACTTCCGGGTGGCTAAGGGCATGTCCCCGCGATCACCCTTGAACAGATCGTCGGCATCCGATCGGTCTACATTCAGCATGGCCGCGGCGTCGACGTCCGACTGGAGCGCGCTCGCGTAGATGTCAACTGCCGTGGATTCAGCTGAACTCATGCTGCTTTTCCTTCGTGAAGTACGACGCCCTGATGCGGGCGCTGCGCGGAGATCCGCTACCGTCTATCCAACGCACCTGTTCCATCCGCGGAGGCAGCTCCTCGATCGCGTGCTGGGCCCCGAGGTGCATGTATCCGATGACACTGCCCAAGCCTTGGTGTACCGGGTAGAGGGTGCACAGTTCGCCGATGCTAACCTGCGACCGCTTCTGTAAGGCATCCTTGATATTGCTCACCAGCGTGGCCATGTCAATCTCGGCGGCCATCATCTGCCGGCCAATTTCCTCAAGGCTGATCTCGGGATCGGCGGCGTTGTCCAGCGAAAAGCCGGGGAATCCCTCCTCCGTCGCCTTGAGCGACCACTGGCTGATCGAAGAGATTTCGACTTCGGGAAGGGTGAGCTCGACGCCGGTTTCCGCCGTCAGGGAAACGACTTCGTTTGCGGCGAGGGCCCGCTGGCGAGCCTCCGCCAGCAGGGTTCGCATGCGCTGGTGTTCGTGGTATTCCTTGCTCTGGACGAACGCCTTCAAGCCTCGAGACAGCCCGTGAAGAGTGCCGTGAACGTTACGTGCGCCCGCCATGAGACCTTCCTGCAGCCGCTGCAACGATCGGCGCTGCTCGCGGGTCAGGTTCTTGGCGAATCCGCGCTGCAGCAGGCCGTCAATGGCGTTTTCGAGCGCCTCGTACTGCGATGGGGTGGTCAGCAGGCGCCAGAACGCCAGGAAACTCTTGCCGGCTTCGGTTTCTTCTAAGATTTCGAGGCTGGAGAACACTCGGTCGAGAATCTCCGCTCGCGACTCGCCACCTTCGATCAGCTTGCGCCGAAAGGCCCGGTCCACGTGCGAGAACTCTTCTTTCAAGCGGGTGAAGTCTCCGGTGATCTCTTGCAGCTGGCTGACCAGATCCTGCAAGCGCTCCGCGGCCCTGGCGTCGTCCAGCACCTGAATCTGACCGTTTGTGGCCCGCTGCAGCGCAGCTTGAGCTTCATAGAAGCGGGCCCGGAGAAAGTCAATCTGGCCTGCGGCGTTAGCGTTCGTCTCCGCCTCCAGCTGCGCAGCCACCTGGATCATGAGGGCGAGGCGGCTTTCCGTCGCCATGCTTCGGGGGCTACTCGCATCCTCCATGATGCGGATGGCGCTCTGCGCTGCCGAAGAAAGTTCGTACGTTTCTTGGGCGTTTTCGCCGATCAGTCGGCGATTGAGCCAGCCCTTGAGCACCCACTGGGAGATGTAGTCCTTCGGCTCCTGCCTCAGGTCCTCGCCGTCTGAGCGCAGTTCTTCGAGATGTAGCCGGACTTGTTCATGGATCTCGGCATCGGTGAGAGTTCGCGTGCCGCCGGCCGATACGCTCTTGAGGATCGCCATCACGCTCGGCGCGTCGTCGGCTGCAAGCAAGCGCCAGGTGGCCTGCTGGCGCGCTTCGCGAAGCTTATATGCCGACTCGAGAAACTTGCTCACGATGGGTCACCCTCATTGCAACAGATACCGGCTGACAGAAAAAACAGATCTCTCTAATGTCCTTCGTGCCTTGGCGCATCATTGAGCTCCGCGTGTAGTCCCGCGAATTTCTGATCCGCTCGGTGACCGCCAGGGCCATCGATTACAGCCGACGACAGTGGCAGGCGCTTACGCACGACCGGCCACACTACGTCTCGGCAGTCCTGGTGCTTGCGTGGGTCAAACTCGCGAGCATGGGTATGCGGGTTTGATGTAGGTGTTTATGAATTGCCCCTTTGATGCAGCCGCCATCAGCTGCTGGTACATCGCGTCAGGCACGTTGTAGTACTGATAGACGCCATTCTTGAACTCGACTTCAAGGGTGCTGGTCGTCGGCTCATATCCGATCGAAACAACATTTGATGAGACCACCAGTTCACGTTCCATTGCTTCTATCTCCTGTTGGGGTAGCTTCGTGCGGATGACTCGCAGCGTGGTCCAGGTCGGGCTCTGAGCCCGCCAAGAGGCGGCGAGCCGGCCGTAGTCTTCAGGGAGTCGGTCTCCCATCCATCGCTTGGCTACGGCCGGGTCCTCGCTGTTGGGTCGGTGCTCCTCACGCGGTAGCGTGATGCGGCAGCGAATAGGCAGGCGAGCCGCCTCGCCGGTGATGACGGCTTCACCGACGCGCAGGACGGGCAGGCTGTCAATCACACCAGCCAGGTTGTCAGGTAGGGATGCCTGCACTTTTGTCCGGTCAGCTGAGTTGGACAGGCGCAGAGCAACGAACGTCCCGCATTGAGACAGGATGGTGTCATCGACTTCCGATGGGCGCTGGCTGACGACCATTGCTCCGATGCCGAACTTGCGACCTTCCTTAACGATCCGCTGCACCATCTCGCGCGCAGGCCCGTCGGCGTCCTTTGACAGGTATCGGTGCGCTTCTTCCATGACCACCAGCAGCGGCCGAGCGATCCCGCCTTCGCTCTTGTCTCGTCCCCAGAAGAGACCCTCGTAGATGATCCTCAGGATCGCGCCGATGAGTCGAGCCACGACCGGGCTGGGAATGCCGGAGAGGTCGAGGATTGTGATGGGCTTGCTATGTCCAAGCCAAGCTTCGAGAAGCTCTGGCAGCCCCTTCAACGATTGGCTGTCGAGGTCGGGCTCCCAGTCGCCGGGGTGGAGCAAAAAGTCGTATTGCCGGTCAAGCAGGCGGGACCGCATCTGGTCCAGCTGTCGGCGTATGCCCAAGACTCCGACCTGGTTGATGAAGGGAGCGGCGGAGCCGGCCCCGTGAGGGCGGTACTTGGGTGCTTTGAGCGTTTGCGGGTCGCCGGCCTCATCCAGGGCCGGTTGCAACCTCTGCTGGTCCAGCCAAGTCCTGACTTCGGGATCCAGGAGTTCGGACCACAGCTTTTTCAAGCTGTAGGGACTCGGGCTGTCGGCGGTCATGGAATTGACGTCTAGACCCGGAGCCGGCTGAGCGCTCACCGCCTTGACCTTGTAGTCCATGATCCTGTCGAGGATCTGCGTGAGCTGTTTGTCGTCTAGCTTGCCCATGAGGAAAGCCAACAACTCAGCCGGGTCCAGTGCCCAGAACGGGATGTGCAGCGGCAGTTCACCAGCGCCGGCATTGGGATTGATCCTGAAGACCGTCGATACCGACTCCAGCGCCCGTCCATACTCCCCGTGAATGTCGAGCAGAAGGATGCGCGCGCTCGGAAACCCCTGTGCAGCCTCGGCATCGCCACCTAATGCGATCGACCGCAAGAGGCTGGATACCGTGGTTGACTTGCCCGCGCCGGTCGAGCCGAGTACTGCACTATGACGTGTCACGAGCTTGTCGAGGTCGATCCGTACCGGGATTCCTTCAGCGCTTGCTAATCGACCAATCAGCACTTGACCGCCGTCCTGGGTACCGTAGATCACCGCCAGATCTTCTTCGGTGACCAGGTGAACCTCGTCACGAACGTTCGGGTACTGGCTAATGCCTCGCTCAAAGGATGTGCCAACGATCTCGCCGACCAGTTGGATGGTCATCCACCGATCGCTCACTTCGGGCTGCCCTTGTGGGGTTGCTGGCGCCGCATTAGCGCCAACTTCGGCAACGATCCCGTACAGATCGTGATAACCCTGCGGTATCCGAACGAAGCTGCCGACTTGACCAATGCGGTAGCTCTTGCCGCCGATGATGGCGATGCCAGATGCGACATTCGGTGAAAGGCGGACGCTGATCGCCGCGCCGGCAACGGCGCCGACGTGCCCCAGCAAGGTCGGCTTGATGTTCATGCGACTGGCGGCTGCGGGGCGTCTGCCGGGGCTGGCGGCGCAGCGCCAGAGTCGCTCGGAGGAGGCAGGGGCTGGTGCTGCTGGCTGGCTCGTGACGATGCGAAAAAGCGCGCTAGGCGGTCAAAGCGACCTAGCTCAAATCGCTTTGTATTTGTCGCTGGATCGGTGCCCCAGTAGGTGGCGCGGATGGCACCCCATTCGCGGGTGGGTAAGTCGCCGGGAACCCACGGGGCGACAATTCCATTGATTACAGCCTTGTCTGGGCAATACAAGCTCATGTTGGCTCGCCTGGCCGCGATCTCAGCCGCGTAAATCTCCTGATCGAGAGGCTTGAACTGAAAGGCAAACACGCTTGCCGACGGGTTGGCGGCCAAGCACTCATCAATTCGAGCAGAGATGTGCGCGTCAGCGAAAGAGAAGCCGGTCGCAATCAGCAGCGTATCTGGAGTCATGAGGAAGGCCCGGAGCCTGTCGAACAGGGCGGCGTAGGGGGCCTTCTGCGTCTGGTCATATTTCAGGTGCTCCGGGAACACCAGATGCGTAGCGTTGGCATTGCCCGTGCGAACGACTTCCCCCCGGGCATTTGCCGACCAGCCGAGAGACCCGTGCAACTTCCACAGCCGGGTCCAACGAGCTGGGAGGTCATTCCCAGCGACCGTTGAAGGATCAAAAAACGGCTTGCTCGATCCGCTAAAGCCATCGAAAAAGGGCACACGCAGCCGCTCGAAAGCCTGCTCGAAAAGCAGATCGTAGTTCGTGGTGAAGACCTCCACGGCGTGCTCACGTGGCGTGCCGCTGATCCAAGACACGAACTCCGTGTACGGTGACGGGCCATCGTGCAGCGGTTTGTTGACGATCTGCCCGATCTGGTCGCAAATCGACTCGCTCAGCTTCTTGAACCCGGCGCCGTCCAGGCCGTGTATTTCCATCTTGCCCAGCACCGACCCGAGAGTGCGAACACGCGAGAGGATCGTTTCGATGTTTGGGTTATCGAGTTCGGCGACCACTGCGGCCAGTGGCTTTTCATAGTCCTTCTTCAGCGCGTCGATGACCATTGTGGTCAGTCCGGCCACGGCTGGGATGAGAGGGGTTGTGCTGCCTGGCGGGAAGATCCCCGCTGGTGCGCCGGCACCGATCAACAGACCGATCCGCTTTCGACCCTGCGCGATGACCTGGCGCAGGCTGACCATGTACTGGTCCGGGTTGTGGACGCTCACCGACATCAAATCTCCTCCGCTCGCCCGCCGCTGCGATGGCGGCGGGTCATTAACCATTCTACGCTGTCGGTTAGCTTGAGCGTTCACCCCTCAGCCGAGGGGCCGGGACTCTTGAGTTCTGCGAACTTGGCGGCCATGGTCGGGTTGTCCTTAGTGAGCTTCTTTATGGTCACGTCCTGGGCCTTGTCATTGGCCAGGCGCAGGTTGCGGTCGGCGCCCAAGAGCGCATCCTTGGTTTTCTGCAGGTGGTCGATGGACTTGTCGATCTCGTCAATCGCGGTCTGGAATCGTCGTGAGGCCAGGTCGTAGTTCTTGGCAAATGCCGCCTTGAAGCCTTCGAGTTCGTTCTCGAAGTTGGTGATGTCGATGTTCTGGGCTTTTACCAGGGCGAGCTCCGTCTTGTACTTGACGGCGTTCATCGCTGCGTTGCGCAGCAGCGTGATGATGGGGATGAAGAACTGCGGACGCACCACGTACATTTTTGGGTAGCGGTGGAACACATCGACGATGCCGGTGTTGTACAACTCGCTGTCAGGCTCCAGCAGCGACACCAGCACCGCATATTCGCAGCTTTTTTCGGTACGGTCCCTGTCCAGCTCTTTCAGGAAATCCTCGTTGCGCTTCTTGGTCGCCGTGGTGTCACTCTCGTTTTTCATCTCGAACATGATCGAGACGATTTCGGTACCCTGCTCATCAATGTCGCGGAAGATGTAGTCGCCCTTGCTGCCGGTGCTAGCGTCGTTGTCTTTCTCGAAGTAGGCTCGGGGGAAAGCGGTGGCGCGGATACGGTTGAACTCGGTCTCGCAGTGCTGCTCCAGCGTTTCGCCTACCATCTTGGTGGACAGGCGCGCCTTCATGTCGCGCAGGCGTTCGATGGCGTCATCGCGGTCCTTGATCTGGACTTCGTAGCGCTCTTTGAGGGATGTCTCGGCCAGCTGCTTTTCCAATCGGGCATGAGCCAGACTGGCCTGCAGTTCGTCGCGCTGCTTCTCGACAGCGGTCAGCGCCTCGGTGATGGCGAGTTTCTGTGACAACTCCACCTCGGCCAGCCGGGCCTTGAGTCCCTGGATTTCACTGTCTTTGCTGGCCGCAGTTTGCTGCAAGTCGGCCATGCGTTGGGCCTCGGCCAGTTGCCGGACCGCCTGGGTCTCCTGGCGGGCTCTGTCCAGTTCGCTCGCTAGGGTATCTCTCTGCTTCTCGATATCGCTCAAGGCCTGGACCACGGCCAGTTGGCGGGCCACATCCCCTGCCTCCAACTGGGCCTTGAGCCGCTGGATTTCTGCTTCCCTCTCGGCACCATGCTTCTGCAACTCCGCCGTCAGCTGGGCACGGGCGAGTTCCACAGCGCTCTGTTTGTCCCGCTCGGCCAGTTCCAGCCGTTCGTGTAGCTGATGCTCGAAGTCGCTGTCGCGCACCTGTTTGAGGATGTCGGCGTAGCCAGCCTCATCAATCTTGAAAGCCTTACCGCAATGTGGGCAAATTATTTCGTTCATGGTTTTCACTCCCTGAGCACATAGGTTAGCAAATGCGCAGAATCCCGAAGCCACATGAGCTCCACCTGTAACCACGGTGGTTTCATACTTGAACGGCCATCGGCCTTTCTGCAGCTACTGACTAAGCGGTGCACTGCTCAGTGACTGGTACTAATGGCGGCAGTCGTTGGCACTACCCGTTCAAGTGAAGGCTTCCAGCCTGAACCGGTCGTCCGCGTAATCGACCCAGAGGTCAACTCCTCGCCGAAAACAGCCATTGATTTGGCATGTCTACGCCTCCCCAATCGCCCTCCGCGTCCCCGCCGCCTGCCCCTGCAACCAGTCGCAAAACGCCTGCACTTCCGGCCGCGCCTGGCTGTGCGGGGCGACGATGAGCCAGTAGGCCATGGGTGAGTCCAGGCGCATGCCGGGCAGCACTTCCACCAGGTCGCCGGATGCCAGGCTGTCGGCCACCAGCGGCATGCGGGTGAGCGCCACACCCTGCCCGGCCAGCGCAGCCTGGGCGATCTGGTAGGCGTAGCCGAAGTAGAGCCAGCGTTTGGGTTCCAGCTTCTTGAGGCGGTAGACCTTGAGCCAGTGGCGCCAGGTCAGCCAGTCCATGGGCTGGCTGTGCTGCGCTTCGTTGGCTTCGATCAGCGTGAAGTGCGCCAGGTCTTCGCCGCGTTGCAGGGCGCGTCCGTTTTTCAGCAGCCAGGGGCTGACCACGGGCGTGAGCTGTTCGCCGAACAGGCGCACGGCGTGCGCGGGCACGTTGCTGGCCTGGGTGGCGCGCAGCGCCAGGTCGACGTCGGCGGTGTCCAGGTCCACCATCGCATCCGAGGCGTCGATGCGGATGTCGATGTCGGGGTGCTGGCTCTGGAAGGCCTCCAGCCGCGGGATGAGCCACATGGAGGCAAATGAGGCCCAGGTGCTGATGGCCACGCTCTTGCGCCCGGCGCTGCGGCGAATCTGCCGCACCGCGCTGTCCATGCGCTCCAGCGAGGGCAGCACCGCCTGCAGCAGCTGCACGCCGGCGGCGGTGAGTTCCACCGCGCGGGTGTGGCGCAGGAACAGGCTGACGCCGACCTCGTCTTCCAGTGCCTGGATCTGCCGGCTGACGGCGCTTTGCGTCAGCGCCAGTTCTTCCGACGCGGCGCGGAAGTTGAGGTGCCGCGCCACGGCTTCGAAGGCGCGCAGCTGGCCCACGGCAATGGGCCGGGTGCGCAGCAGGGTGTCGGGTTGGGCCATGGCGGACGGGCTGGCAGCCGCCAGCCAATTGATGCGTTTTGGGAATCAATAGCGTAGCCGGATTTCATTAGACGGCCAAGCGGAATTTGCTGATGATTCAATGCCAAACACCACCCCGGGAGTCTGCCATGCTGTCTCCGTGCAATCCGAAATTGCAACAATCCTTCAGCGCCGCCGGGCTGGCGGGTTGCTGGAAACTGGCCCCCGGGCGCGTGCTCGGCGTGCGTCCGCGCACGGAGGGTGTGCTGCTCATCACCCAGGGCGAGGCCTGGGTCACGCTGAACGAACGCCCGCGCGGCCACGGCAACGAGTCGGGTGACCATTTCCTGCAGGCCGGCCAGCAACTGTCGGTGCGCGCCGGCCGCCATCTGGTGATCGAGTCGATGGACCGGGCGCCGCTCCAGTTTGAATGGACGCCCGCCGCCCGTTGGATGCCGCGCTCGCGCTGGGACGAAGCCGTGCGGCAGCCGCTGCGTGATCTGCACCGGGCCGGGTGGCTGGCCGGCAGTGCGCTGCTGCGCCTGCTGCTGGGCCTGGCCGGTTATTCGGAGTACCTGGTGGCTGGCCGCGGGCGCACCCTGTCACCACACGAGGTGAACCCGCCCTGAGCCGGCGTGGTTCGCGCTGTACTCAGGTCTTCGCCGCACCCTTGCGCAGCCGGTAACCGAACTGCCGCACCGTCAGGCCCAGCGCCTGCGCCGCGCGCGACTGGTTGCCGCGGTGCAGGGCCAGCATCTGCTGCAGCTCATCCAGCGTGTGCGAATCGGCCGGCAGGTAGTTGCGCACCAGCGGGGCGTCGGTGCTGGCCGGCGCAACAGGGGCTGGGCGCGGCAGCTCGGGCGCGGCATTGGCATCGGCCTTGCCGCGCGGCAGGAAGCGCTCCAGCTCGGCGGCCGAAACCATGGTGCTGTCGGTCAGCAGCACCAGGCGTTCGATGACGTTGCCCAGCTCGCGGATGTTGCCGGGCCAGGGGTGGGCCTGCAGCCGGGCCAGTGCAGCGGGCGAGAGGTTGACGTTGCGCTGGTTGGCCTGGTTGGCGCGGTTGACGAAGTGCAGCGCCAGCGTGCGGATGTCGTCGCGCCGCTCGCGCAAGGACGGCAGGTGGATCGGCACCACGCTGATGCGGTAGTACAGGTCTTGCCGGAAGCTGCCGCGCGCCACCTCGGCCTCCAGGTCGCGGTGGGTGGCGGTGACCAGCCGCACGTCGACCCGGGTTTCGCGCTTGCCGCCCAGCCGCACCACTGTGCCTTCCTGCAGCGTGCGCAGCAGCTTGGTCTGCATGGCCAGCGGCATGTCGCCGATCTCGTCCAGGAAGATGGTGCCGCCGTCGGCCTGCTCGAACCAGCCGGCGCGCGCGCCGGCCGCGCCGGTGAAGGCGCCGCGCTCGTAGCCGAACAGTTCGGACTCCAGCAGCGTGTCCGGGATGGCGGCGCAGTTGACCTTGATGAAGGGGGCGTCGCGCCGCTGGCTGGAGAGGTGCAGGGCGCGCGCGAACAGCTCCTTGCCGGTGCCCGACTCGCCCAGCAGCAACACGCTGGCCTGCGCCTGCGCCACGCGTTCCAGTTCGTGCAGCGCCTGCAGCAGCGCCGAGGAGCTGCCGATGATGCCGTAGCGCACGGCGGCCGCGTCCAGCGCGTGCGTCAGCAGGGCGTTGCGCGCTTCCAGGTCGCGGGTTTTCTCCTGCATCAGGGTCTGCAGCTGCAGGATCTGCCCGGCCAGCGTGGCCAGGATCTGCAGCAGCGCCATGTCGTCGTTCAGGTGGCGCAGCCGGCTGCGGATGCGGTGGCAGGCCAGCACGCCCACGGTGTGGTGGTTGACCTCGATCGGCAGCGCCATGAAGGCCACGGTCTCGGGCGGCAGCTGCGCGCGCGTCACGGCGCGGGCCAGGAACAGCGGTTCGGCGTCGATGTCCTGCACCACGATAGGCTGGCCGCTGGCCAGCACGCGGCCGGTGATGCCCTCGCCCGGCGCATAGACGCCGCGCGCCGCCTCGGCCTGGGTCAGGCCATAGGCATAGGCAATGCGCGCCGGGCCGCTGTCGTCCGGGGCGTCGACGTCCTGCAGCACGATGCGGCCGCGGTTCAGGCCCAGCAGCTCGGACATCAGGTGCAGCATTTCGCGCAGCACCACGCCGGGCGCCAGGCTTTTGCCGATCAGGCGCATGACTTCGCGCATCAGCAGCAGTTCCTGGGCGCGCCACTGCGCTTCCGGCGGCAGGGCCGGGTCCACCGGGGCGGACAGGGCGTTGAAGACGTTGGGGGGCGGGGCCATGCCCCGGATGCAAGCAAGAAGCTGGCCTGTTTGCGGACCGGTGCCCCATGGTATGGTCTGCACTGTCATCCCTGTGCCGACCGCCCCCCATGTTCAAAGCCTGGAAAAAGCTGTTCACCCGCGCCAAGGCCGTCGCGCCCGACGAGCCCGTGGAGGCGGTGCCGGTGCAGGCCCGTACGCTGGGCTACCGGCGCTTTCTGCGCATGGTCTTCCATGCGCCGGCCCGGCTCAACCTGGCCGGGCAGATGCGCGAGGTGCAGCTGCTCGACATCTCGCTCAAGGGCGCGCTGGTGGACATGGGCGCGGCGCTGCGTTGCCGGGTGGGCACGCACGGCCGCCTGCGCCTGACGCTGTCGCCCACCACCTTCATCGCCATGGACGTTGCGGTGGCGCGTGTCCAGGGCAGCCAGCTCGGCCTGCAGTGCACCCACATCGATCTGGACAGCGTGACGCACCTGCGCCAGCTGATCGAGCGCAATGCGCAGGACCCGGCGCTGCTGGGGCGTGAGCTGGCGGTGCTGATCGGCAGCGCCTGAGCAGCGCTAGGCGTAGGTGACCCAGTCCGCCAGCTCGGGCCGGTCCAGGTGCGGCAGGGTGTTGTAGCTCAGCAGGGTGTGGCGCTTCGGGTTGAACTGGAACTCGGTCACCGCGCTGTTGCGGATGCGCAGGTTCAGCTCGATGGTGGTCTCCGGCGTGGTGCCCAGCACATGGCCGACGGCGGTGGAGATGGGGCCGCCGCTGGAGACGATCAGCACATTGCCCTCGAAGTTCTGCCGCACATGGTCCAGCGCGCTGGTGACGCCGGCCAGGAAATCGTCGTAGCTCGGCATGCCCTTGGGGCTGACCACGCCGTTCATCCACTGCGTCAGGCCGTCGCGCAGCAGGCGGAAGTGGTGGCGGTACAGCTCGGGGGTGTCGGGCTTTTGCAGCTTGTGCGGGTGGATGGTGGCGATCACCGCTGCGCTGTCGTACTCGTTCAGGCCTTCCAGGGGCAGCACCTCGTTGCGGTAGCCGGCCCCTTCGGCAATGCCGGCCCAGGTCTGCGCGTGGCGGCGCAGCGTGCCGGTGAGTACGGCGTCGAACGTCATGCCGCGTTCACGCCAGTACTGGCCCAGGCGCACACTTTGCTGCTGGCCCAGCGGGCTGAGTTGGTCGTAGTCTTCGGCGCCGAACGAGGCCTGGCCGTGGCGCACGAGGTAAAGGGTTCCCATGCCAAAGATTGTGGCAAAAACAGGCCCTGGCCCTTGTCGCTCTTGCGACGATAGCTATCAAATCAGGAGCATGGTTGTGGCTTCAGGACGACAGCTGTACCGGCCCGCGCGGCGTGTGCAGCAGCGCCTGCAGGCGCGCCGGCCCGGCCTGGACGCTGACCCGGTCCAGGCCCAGGCCGATGGCGCGGTACGCCGCTGCCAGTGTGTCGGCCTGCGGATGCCGCACCGCCAGCTGTTCCAGCGTGATGCCGCTGGCCGGCATGGCGTCGGTCGGGTGCACCGCGCCCCACTGGATCAGCGTGGGCAGGCCGCCGTCGAACAGGCGCTGGCCGTCCTCGCGCACTGTGATCTGCCATTGCAGCAGGCCCTGCGCGGTCGGGCGCGAGGCCTGCAGTACGTCGCCGCGTTCGATGCCTTGTGCGCGCAGCGCAGCCACGGCGGCCGGCGCATCCGGCACGCGGGCGACGAAGTGCGCCAGCTGCGGGCCTTGCTGCTGCACGCGCTCGCGCAGCGCGGCGTTGTCCATGTCGAACCAGCGCGTGCGTGCCGGCGGCGGCGCTGCCGGGTCGATGGCGATGATTTCAAAATAGGCCTGCGGGTAGCTTGCCGAGGCGATGCTGAACAGCCGGTTGTGTGTGCCCATCAGCGCATGCTGGCCGCCCGGGCCGGGCGTGAGGCAGAGCGTGGCTTCGCACCAGGCCACGCCTTCGGCCAGCGTGGCAGCCAACACCACCAGGTGGTCGAGCTGGGCGGTGGCGCGTGGCGGCATGGGCGCTACAGCTGCACCTGGCCGCTGATGCAGGTCACCACCTGGCCGCCGACCCAGACCTGGCCACTGGCATCGCGTTCCAGCTGCACGCGCCCGGCGCGGCCCAGGCAAGTGCCTTGCGAGGCCACATAGCGCTCGGGCAGGTGGCCTTCGGCCATCAACCACTGCGCCAGGCTGGCGTTGAGGCTGCCGGTGACCGGGTCTTCGGTGACGCCCACCGGCGCGGCGAAGGCGCGCACCTCCAGGTCGGGCGCGGCATGCTGCGGCGCGTCGGCGGCGTGCTCGGCAAAGGCGCGTGCCTCGCGGCTTGATTTTGCTATCAAACTGATAGCTGGCTGCGCCGATTCGACGGCGCAAACGCCCACTTTTTGCTTCAAGTCCTTGAGCGCCTGGTGGTCCGGCGCCAGCGCCAGCACGGTGTCGGTGCTGTCGAGCAGCAGGCCCAGCCATTGCGGCCCGTTGTCCAGTTGCTGGGCGGCACGGATTTGCGCCGTGCTGATGCCGAGCGCCTGCGCCACGCTGGCCAGCAGTTCGGGCGCCGGTGTGCTGCGCTTGAGCGGCGGCGCGGCAAAGGCGAGGTGGTGGCCGGCACGGCGGATCGTCACCAGGCCCACCGCACATTCCTGCACGATCACATCGGCTTGCCTCGGCTTTCCGCCATTTTCCAGCCAGGCGTGGCAGCTGCCCAGCGTCGGGTGGCCGGCAAAGGGCAGCTCGGTGCCTGGCGTGAAGATGCGCACCCGGTAGTCGGCGCCGGCTTGCGTGGGCGGCAGCACGAAGGTGGTTTCCGACAAGTTGGTCCAGCGCGCGAAGCGCTGCATCTCGTCGTCACTCAGGCCGGCACCGTCGAGCACCACGGCCAGCGGGTTGCCGTAGTAGGGTGTGGCGGTGAAGACATCGACCTGCTTGAACGGGCGCTGGCGGTGCTGCGTGAGGGCAAGGCTCATGGCATGTTCTCCCGGATGACGGCGGCCAGCGCGGCGACGCCGCGCTGGATTTCCTGCTCGCTGGCGGTCACAAAAGACAGGCGCAGGGTGCGCACGTCGGCATGGTCGGCATAAAACGCGGCGCCCGGTACAAAGGCCACGCCTTTCTCCACTGCTTTGGGCAGCAGGGCCGCCGTGTCCATGCCCTGCGGCAGGCGGGCCCACAGGAACATGCCGCCGGCGGGCTGGTTCCAGCTCACCCCGCTGGGCATGTGCTGCTGGAGCGCGGCCAGCATCACGTCGCGCTGCGCCTTGTACAGGGCGCGGATGCGCGGCACGTGGCGGTCGAGGAAGCCGTCCTTCATCACCTCGGCCACCACGCGCTGGTTGAAGCCGGGGCTGTGCAGGTCGGCCGCCTGCTTGGCCTGCAGCAGTTTCGGGAACAGGGGCTTGGGCGCCACCAGAAAACCCAGGCGCAGGCTGGGCGCCAGCACCTTGGAGAAGGAGCCGAGGTAGAGGCAGCCGTCCGGGTGGCGCGCGGTCAGCGGTGCCGGTGGCGGGGTGTCGAACCAGAGTTCGCCGTAGGGGTTGTCCTCGATCAGCGGCAGGCCCAGCTCGGCGGCGCAGGCCGAGAGTCCCGCGCGGCGGGCCTCGCTCATGGTGCGCCCGGTCGGGTTCTGGAAGTTGGGCAGCACGTACAAAAAACGTGCCGGTGCGCCGGCGGCCTGCACGCGGCGCAGATCGGCGATGTCCACACCTTCGTCGTCGCTGGCCACGCTCTGCACCTGCGGCTCCATCGGCGCGAAGGCCTGCAGCGCGCCGAGGTAGGTGGGCGTTTCCACCAGGATGCGGCTGCCCTGGTCGATCAACACCTTGGCCACCAGGTCCAGGCCTTGCTGCGAGCCGGTGGTGATGAGCACCTGCGCCGGGTCGACCGGCCACGGCAGTGCGGCGGCCACCATCTCGCGCAGCGGGCCATAACCTTCGCTGGCGGCGTACTGCAGGGCAGCGGCGGCATCGTCGCGCAGCACCTTGGCGCAGGCGGCGGCGAATTCCTCGACCGGAAAAGTCTTGGGCGAGGGCAGGCCGCCGGCAAAGCTGATGATGCCGGGGCGCTCGGTGACCTTGAGCAGCTCACGCAGCACCGAGGGGTTCATTTTCTCGGCGCGTGCGGACAGCACCCACGGCGAGGTGTGCAGGGCACTTGGGTTCATGGTGCGTTTCCTTCTTGGGAGATGAGCTTAACCGGCGCGCGGACCGGCATGTTGCGGCCGGCCAGCACCACGGCCATCACCGCCAGGCCGAAGCCGACCGTGAGGGGGTCGAGTGTCTCGCTCAGCAAGGGCATGGCAAACAGCATGGAGAGAAAGGGTTGCAGCAGTTGCAGCTGGCTCACGCGCACCGTGCCACCGAGCGCCAGGCCGCGGTACCAGGCAAAGAAGCCCAGCCACATGGAGAACACCGCCACGTAGGCAAAACCGCCCCAGGCGGAGGCGCGTACCGGTACGGCGGGCCAGGTCAGCAGCGTCAGGGGGGCGGTGATGGGCAGCGCCAGCAGCAGGGCCCAGCAGATCACCTGCTCGGCCGGCATGTGTTGCGCCAGCCGCGCGCCATAGCCGTAGCCGACGGCGGCGCACAGCATGCCGGCCAGCAGCAGAAGGTCGGCCGGTTGCAGCGCCAGGCCGCTGGCGCCCGAGCGCAGCAGGGCAAAGAGCACAACCAGCGCTGCACCTGCGACCGCGCACAGCCAGAAACCGGCCGAAGGGCGCTGCCGGTGCAGCCAGGCGCCCACGGCGGCGGTGGCCAGCGGCAACACGCCCACGATGACGCTGGCGTGCATCGCTTCCACGTGGCGCATGGCCAGCGAGGTGCAGAGGGGAAAGCCGAACACCACGCCGAAGGCGACCAGGGCCAGTGGCCGCCAGTCTTCGCGCCGTGGCAGCGGGGCGCGCAGGGCGAGCAGGAAGAGCGCGGACAGCCCTGCCGCCGCCGCGGCACGGCCGAGCGCGATGAACAGCCCCGACAGCTGTGGTGCCTCGGGTGTGCCGGTGGCCAGGCGCGTCATGGGCAGGGTGAGCGCGAAGATGGCCACACCCAGCAGGCCGAGCCAGAGGCCGGTGCGACGGTGGTTCGGATGGGTCGTCATATCAGTTGTCCATGGCGCTGCGTTTCACCCGCGCCGCATGAAACGGGGTGTTTCATCTCAAAACGTGCTCATCCACGCGGCGGTGAGCAGCAGTACCGCGGCCATGCCGCGGTTGAACCAGCGCAGCCGCGCACCGGAGTCGTTCGGGCCGCTGAGCCAACGGCGCAGGAGCGAGCCGATGAGGGCATAACTCAGGTTGCTGAGCAGGCCAAAGGCCAGCATCAGCGGCAGGATGACGGCAAAACGTGCGACCGCATCGCTGCGACCGGCCAGCCAGCCCGCTACCACCGTGAGCGCCAGCATCCAGGCCTTGATATTGAGGAACTGCAGCATCACGCCCTGGCCGAAGGTGACCGTGAGTGGCGCATCGTCGGCCGCCGCCCACCGGTGGGTGCGCGCCAGCTTGAACGCCAGCCACAGCAGGTAGGCGATGCCCATTGCCTGGATGCCGATGCGCAGCGGCGGCAGCGCCACCACCGCAGCTCCGACGCCGCCGGCACACAGGCTGAAGAGCAGGCCCCAGCCCACCGGGACGGCCAGCACAAAACGCAGCGACTGCCGCAAGCCTCCGTTGGCCGCCAGTGCGGTGGACAGGGTGGTGTTGGGCCCGGGCGTGAAGCTGGCCGCCGTGGTCAGCAGCAGCAGGGCGGTGAATTCAGCGCTTGTCATGAGGCCGGCATCTTTCGTTCATGGATTTGACTTTATCGCCGGGATCAGCACACTTGCAGTACAGTTTTTCAAACAATTCCCCAAACTGTACTGCTTGAAAAGGCAGCACAGAGGGGTGCGCAAGGAGCACTTTCATGCTGACCCCCATGGCATCGCAGTCCCTGTCGGAGCAACTGGCCGGCCGCTTCGCGGAGCGTATCCGCAACCGCCTGCTGTCGCCGGGCGCCCGGTTGCCGTCGGTGCGGCAATGCGCGCAGCAGCAGGGTGTGAGCCCCTCCACCGTGGTGGCTGCCTACGACCAGCTGCTGGCCCAGGGGCTGGTGGAGGCGCGCCGCAACCGCGGCTTCTTCGTGCGCGAGTCGCTGTCGTCCGCCGTGGGGGCGGGCGCGCTGCCGGCCGGCCGGCGCCCGGCCCAGGGCGGCGCGCTCGAAGCGCCGGCGCCGGTCGATGCCACCGCCCTGATCCGCGCCATGTTCCAGGGCCACGGCGACAAGCCGCAGCCCGGCACGGGGGTGTTTCCGGCAGACTGGCTGGAGACCACGTTCATGCCGACGGCGGTGCGCCGCGTCACGAGCACGCAATCGCTCAAGTCGTTTTCTCTGCAGTACGGTGAGCCGGCCGGCGACGCGGGCCTGCGCCGCGCGCTGTCGCAGAAGCTGGCCGGCCTGAACGTGCAGGCGGCCCCCGGGCAGATCATCACCACGGTGGGGGCGTCCCACGCGCTGGACATCGTGAGCCGCACGCTGCTGCGCCCGGGGGACCCGGTGATGGTGGAAGAGCCCGGCTGGGCGATCGAGTTTGCGCGCCTGAGCGCCCTGGGCATGCGCATCCTGCCGGTGCCGCGCGGCCCCGACGGCCCCGACCTGGCGGTGATGGCGCGCTACTGCGAAGTCCACCGGCCCAAGCTGTTCGTGAGCGTGAGCGTGTTCCATAACCCGACCGGCTACTGCCTCACGCCGGGCAGCGCGCACCGCATCCTGCAACTGGCCAATGCGCACGGCTTTCACGTGGTCGAGGACGACACCTACAGCCACCTCGCGTCCGAGCACGCCACCCGCCTGTGCGCGCTTGATGAGCTGCAGCGCACGATTTACGTCAGCGGTTTCGCCAAGATCCTGGCGCCCGGCTGGCGCATCGGTTATGTGGCCGCACCGCCGGCGCTGGTCGAGCGGCTGCTCAACACCAAACTGCTGTCGACCCTGACCACGCCGGCCCTGCTGGAAAAGGCGCTGGCCTGGTGCATCGACCAGGGGCAGCTGCGCCGCCATGCCGAGCGCATCCGGACCCGGCTCGACCTGGCGCGTGCGCGCAGCGTGAAGCTGGCCTTGGCGCATGGTTGCCGTTTCGCCGCGCCGCCGGCGGGCCTGTTCGGTTGGGTGGACACCGGCGTGGACACGGATGCGCTGGCGCAGCGCATGCTGGATGAAGGTTATCTGCTGGCGCCGGGGGCGCTGTTTCATGCCGGCCGCCAGCCCGGCACACTGATGCGCATCAATTTCGCGACGACCCAGGATGCGCAGTTCTGGCGGGTGTTTTCAAAAATTCGTGCCGAGGTCCAGCGGACCTCCCCTCACGCCAGCAAGCCCTTGGCGGGACGTGCCTGAAGGGCGGCCAGCGTGCGCAGCAGGGCGCGGTTGACGTCTCCGATGCCGATCTCGTGCGCGTTGCACAAGCTGTGGGTGGCGCGGGTGTCGGGCGACTCCAGCGCGGCGGCAATCTCAAGGTAGGGCGCGTAGGGGCCGCTGTGCTGCAGCAGCGCGGCGTTGATGCGCTCGGGCAGCGGCAGGCGCTCCAGCGAGGTCGCCAGCGGCTCGCCCAGCAGCACGTCGATCTGCGACAGCAGGCCGCACAGGTAGACCTCGCGCCGCAGGTTGTCTTCCTCGCCGGCGTCGAGCAGGCGCTCCATCAGGTGGGCGCGCGTGACCAGTGCGGTGCGGACCGGCTGCAGATTCAAGTCGCTGGCGGCGTGCGGCAACTGCTCCAGCAGCCAAGCCTTGAGCACCGAGTAGCCCAGCACCATGAGGCCGCGGCGGATCGACTCGACTTCGCTGCGCAGGCCCAGGCCGGCCGAGTTGACGTAGCGCAGGAAACTGTAGGCCAGCACCGGCTCCTCGCTCAGGGTGACTTCGATGGCGTCGAGCGAGACGTCGGCCTCGATGGCTTCGACCAGGCGCACGATGGCGGTCTGGCTGGGCTGGATGAATTGCTGCCGGTAGTTGTGCAGCACGTCCTCCACCGGCCAGCCGGCCAGTGCCCAGGCGCCTTGCTGGTCCAGGCAGTGTTCGGCCAGCGCCCGGCTGGCCACGGCCTCGTAGATCTGGCCGGCCTCGATCGGGCTTTTGAGCGGTGTGCCGCTTTCGCTGTCGCGGTGTTTTTGCAGCGAGGCGCGCAGGCCCAGCAGGGCTTCGTCGGCCGTGAGGTTGATGATGCTCTTGTGAAAGCGCTCGCCGATGGTCGGGCCGGGGCGCTGGCCGGGTTCTCCCTGCCACACCAGCTTGAGGCCGCGCAGATGGGCCTGGTGTACGTGCTGCGCCAGCACCGGGTCGCCCAACCAGGCTTCGGGCACTTGTACCCAGGGGTCGCTGGTGCCGCCGTGTTCAAGCACGCCGTGCAGCAGCGCTGGCGAATGGATCTCGAGCAGCAGCACCGGCGCCTGTTCCGGCCACAGCTCGCGCAGGGCGGTCAGCAGGTGCTGGGCATCGACCGGCACGTCGGCGTCGGCATCGAGGAAGAGCCGCACTGCAGCGGGCTGACGGAGCTGGTTCCACAGCAGCTGGTAGCCCAGGGAGATGTTGCCAAGAACGGTTTGGGCCATGGCTAGGTTTCTGTTCTTAACCCAGGTAGTTGAACAGGGACAGGCGCTGGACCTGTGCGTAGGTCTTCAGCGCGGCATCGTACCCGGTCTGCTGGTTCTGAAAGTCCGAGATGCCTTTGATCATGTCGATGTCTTCGGCGCGCGAGCGGTCGGTTTCGAGCTGGACCGACTTGGTGGTCTGGGTGCTCTCGATGTTGTCGGCGCGGTTGAGCATGTCGCCGGCCAGGCCGCGTGCAGACTGGATGCGGTTCATGCCGGTGTCGATCTCCGCCAGTGCGCGGGTGAAGGCCTGGTTCAGCTTGTTGCTGTTGTTGGCGCCGTTGATGCCGGCCATGGCCTGGTCGATCACCTTGAAGATGTTGGTGGTGCTGCTGGGTGCGATCTGCAGGGTGTCGCCGTTGGCCGGTACGCCTTCTGCCTTGATCGACATGCCGCCGAACTGGATGGTCTGCCCGCTGGTGTAGGGCTGGCCGGTGGAGACGGTGGTGGCGGTCGTGGTGTCGACCACGTCGTAGGTGGTGACACCGGCGACCACGTTGAAGGTGACGGTGTAGTTGTCTCCGGTCACGGCCGACGGGTTGGTGACCTGGCCGACATCGGTCCAGACGGTGCCGGTGTTGGTGCCGCCGAGCGAGACGTCGAACACGCCATTGCCGGACGGCACATTCATCCAGACCGCCTGTCCGTCCATGGCACTGGGAATCGACACGGCCGAGCCGGCGGTCTGCCCGGCAATGCCGTTGAAGGCCACGCCGGCGGCGGAGTCGGTGAAAGGGGCGCTGGCGCTGCCCAGCCCGCCGAACAGCGGCACGCCGTTGCTGTCCACCTTGTTGGCGTAGCCGAACAGCTGGTCGCGCAGGGCCGAGATCTGCTGTGCGATGCTGGTGCGGTTGACGCTGGTGTAGCCGGCATTGCCCGCGCCGACGACGAGGTCGCGGATGGCTTGCAGCGTTTCGGTGGCATTGCCCAGGGTCGACTCGGCCATGGACATCGAGTTCTTCTGCACGTTGAGGGCACGCTGCTCGGTTTCGATGCGGCTGATCCGGGTCATGGCGCGCTCGGCCTGGGCTGCGGCCGTGGGGTCGTCGCTGGGGCGCAGCACCCGCTTGCCGGCCGTCAGCTTTTCCTGCAGGTCAGCCAGACCTGCCTGGTGGCTGGTCAATTGGGCCAGGGAGTTGTCGAAGGCGTTGGCGCTACCCAGTCGCATGCTCATGTTTCAATCCTCGTCCTTGTATCCCGTCAACGGCCCAGGCTCTGGAGCAGCGTTTCAAAGATATTCTGGGCCAGCTGCAGCATCTTGCCGGAGGCCTGGTAGGCCTGCTGGTACTGCAGCATCTTGGCCGCCTCTTCGTCCAGGTTCACGCCGGAGACGCTGGTGCGTTGCGCTTCGACGCTGCTGGCGATGTTGCTGGAAACGGTGCTGGCCGATTTCGCACTCTGGACCTGGATGCCGATTTCCGCCATCAGGCCGGCATAACCGTCGGTCAGCGGGCCGCCGTCGAACATGGCCAGGTCGCGCAGGTTCAGCATCGACTGGGCATTGCCGGCGTTGAGGGCCGGATACGCGTTGGGTTGTACGGAGTACGTGTCGCCGGGCTGCGGCGTTCCCTTGAGCGTGAGCGACCAGCCCGCCAGCGGTGCCACGGCAGGATAGGTGTATTCGATCGGCTGGCCCGGGGTGTAGGTATGGACCGTGGCGCCGGTGTCGGAGCGTGTGTAGGTGCTGGCGCTGGTGAAGTTCAGCGTCACGGCAGCCGGGGCCGGCATGGAGCGGGCCGTGAGGTCGGCGACCGTCAGGGTACCGGTGTTGGCCGCGCCGATGCTGGCGGTCACCGGGCTGGCCATGGCCAGCCCGCGTGGCGAAGAAAATGCCGTGGCAATCGATCCCGCGGCAGTGCTGAAAGGTTTGAGCAGAAAGCGGTCGCCGGCCGTCGCGGGCGTGGCGCTTTGCTGGATGTCGAGGCCGTCGATCTTCACCGGATTGGTGACGGAGAAGTCAAAGGCGGTGGTGGTGCCGTCGGACAGACGCACGATGCTGCCGGCCGTACCCGAGGTGAAGGTCACTTCGTAGTCAGATGCCACGAACTGGGTGGTGCCGGTCGGACTGGTCTGCACGCCGATGCTTAACGTGGTGCCCGGCGGGGTGTTGCTATCGGCCGGATAACCGCTGGGAATCGCACTGAGCGTGAACAGGGCAGAGCCGGGATTGCCGTTCAGATCCAGGCCCAGGGCCTGCTGCTCGTTCATGCGCGTACCGATGGCCAGCGCCATGCGTCCGAGCAGGTTGCCTGCGTTGACCAGATCTTCGTTCTTGAAGCGCAGCAGGCCTGCGACTTCGCCGCCGCCCAGCATGGCTTCATTGATCGGGTACTTGGTAGCGCCGACATTGATCATGAGCTGGCTCTGGTTGGGGTCGCCCGAGAAATCGGTGGGAGCCACTTCCAGCGGCGACACCGTGGTGCCGAGCACCAGGGCCTGGCTGCCGCCCACAAACACGCCGACGGTTCCGTTCGAAGACGGGACCGAGGTGGTCTGGATGTACTTGTTCAACTCGCTGATCAGCTGGTCGCGCTGATCCAGCAGGTCATTGGGCTCGTGTCCGCTGCCCATGGCGCGGGAAATTTCCTGATTGGCCTTGGCAATCTGGGTCGCCAGGTTGTTGATGGTCGTGACATTGGTCTGCAACTGCTGCGAGACGCCCAGGCGGAGTTCGTAAAGCTGGTTGGCGGCCGTCTGGAAGCGGGCGGCCATTTCGTCGGCGCTGGTCAGGGCGACCGAACGGGCCGTCAGATCCGAAGGGGCGCTGACGATGTCGGAAAACGAATTGAGCAGGTCGCTGACCGAAGCGCCGAGTCCGTTGGTACCGCTGGCGAAGACGCTTTCGAGTTGCTGCAGTTTGTCGTAGCGCGCCGAGTCGGAGGATGCGACGGACTTCATCAACGCCGCCTGCTTGGTCAGGAAGTCGCTGTAGTTGCGCTGCACGGTCGTGATGTCAACGCCGTTGCCGTAATAGCCGCCGCCGGTGAATTGGCCGTCCACGTTCTGGACGATGACCGACTGGCGCGAGTAGCCCGGCGTGTTGACGTTGGCGATGTTGTTGCCGACCGTCTCCAGAATCTTCTGGTTGACCAGCAGGGAGCGTGCGCCGACGTTCAGGATATTGCCCATACGTTATCCCTTCAGGCCGTGGCGCGCTGCAGCCGCAGCGTGGTGTTGATGGCCCGGCTCAGCTTGTTCGCGTAATCGGGGTCGGTGGCGTAGCCGGCGCGTTGCAGGCCGCTGGCATAGGCTTGTACCGAGCCGGTCTGCTGGCGCACCTGCGCATAGCGCGGGCTGTCGGAAATCAGGCGGGCGTAGTCGCGGAAAGACTCTTCGTAGGAGTTGTAGGCGCGGAACTTCGCCACGGTTTTCTGCGGCACGCCGTTGACGTACTCGGTGGTGGTGACCTCGGCCACCTTGCCTTTCCAGCCTGCGCCGGCCTTGATGCCGAACAGGTTGAAGGAGGTCGAGCCGTCGGTATTCTTGATCTCGTGCCGACCCCAACCAGTTTCATGGCCGGCCTGGCCGATCATGAAGCTGGCAGGAATACCGCTGCTCTGCTCTACCTTGGCCGCCACGCCGTTGAAGCGCTGCACGAAACTGGTCTGGCTGACGGTGGGCGTGGCATTGCCGACGCCGGCTGCCGGCTGGATGGCTTGCCTGTTGGCCGGGCGAGCACCGCCTTGCGCATCGCCCACGCCCATCTGGCGCGAGAGCTGCTGGGCGATGATGTCCGACAGGCCGCCGGGCCGGCCCGACATCTGGACCGCCAGCTGCTGGTCGAGCAGGTCGGTGCCGAGGTCGCCCTGGGCGCTTTCCAGCATGCCAGATTTCATGGTGGCTTCGCGCATGCTCTTGATCAGCTCGCGCATGAACAGCGACTCGAACTGCTTGGCGGCCTCCTTGATGGCCGCCGGCGTGTTCTGGCCGGCTTGCAGCTTCAGGCTGTTGAGCGAGCGCGCATCGGCCGCCAGGGCATTGGAGTTCTGGGTCAGATTTCCGACACCCATGTCAGATCACCTCAAGCTCCGCATTGAGCGCGCCGGCCGCCTTGATGGCCTGCAGAATCGCCAGCAGATCCTGCGGCGTAGCGCCCAGCGCATTGAGTGCGCGCACCACTTCCGACAGCTGGGGCGAGGCCGGTACCTGGATCAGGACGCCGGGTTCCTGCCTGATCTGGATATTGGCTTTTTCCGTCACCACGGTCTGGCCGCTGGAGAACGGGCCGGGCTGGCTGATGACGGGGGTCGAGCTGATGCTGACTGCCAGGTTGCCGTGCGCGATGGCGCAGGGGCCCAGGGTCACGGCCTGGTTGAGCACCACCGAGCCGGTACGCGAATTGATGACCACCTTGGCGGCCCGAATGGAATTCTCCAAGGGCAGCTCTTCCATTTCGGCCAGGAAGGTGATGCGCGCGTTGGGGTCGGTCGGCGCCTGCACGTCAACGGTACGGCCGTCCAGTGCGCGGGCAATGCCGTCGCCGAAGCGGCGGTTGATGGCTTCGGCCACGCGGCGCGCCGTCTGGAAGTCGGAAGCGTCCAGGCCGAGCCGGACGCTGTTGCCCTCGAGCAGCGGCGTCGGCACGGCGCGCTCGATCTGGGCGCCGTTCGGAATGCGGCCGGCGCTCAGGTGGTTGATCTGGACACTGCTGCCGCCGGCGGCAGCACCGGCACCGGCGATCACCAGATTGCCCTGTGCCAGGGCGTAGATTTCGCCGTCGGCGCCCTTGAGCGGCGTGGAGATCAGGGTGCCGCCTTTGAGCGATTTGGCATTGCCCATGGACGAGACGGTGACATCCACCCCCTGGCCTGGGCGGGCAAAAGCCGGCAGTTGCGCCGTGACCAGCACGGCCGCCACATTCTTGAATTGCAGCCGCGAGATGACGTCCGAAGGCAGGGTGATGCCCAACTGCTGCAGATAGTTGCTCATGCCCTGCGTGGTGTAGGGCATCTGGGTGGTCTGGTCACCCGTGCCGTCCAGGCCGATGACCAGGCCGAAGCCGGTCAACTGGTTGCTGCGCACGCCTTCGATGGCCGCGATTTCCTTGATGCGCCCGGCCATGGCGCTGCCGCTCGCCAGCAGGCAGGCCGCCACCAGCAACATGGCCAGCTGGCGGAGCCGGCTCAGCGAGGGGGAAAGCATGCGGGCATTCATGGCTTGGGACTCAAGAGTTGGCGAAACAGGTCGATATGAACGAAAGCGGACAATCCAATTCTGTATCGGCTCAGAACGGCAAAACGCTGAAAAAGAACCGCATTAACCAGCCAACTGTTTGGGCTTCGTTCTGGGCGCCGCGGCCTTTGGATTCGACGCGCACATTGGCCACCTGGCTGGAATTCACGATGCTGCCGGGCAGGATGGTGCGCGGATCGACGGTGCCGGAAAAGCGCAGCACGTCGACGTTCTGATTCACGCCGATCTGCTTTTCCCCCACCACCACCAGATGTCCGTTGGGCAGGACCTCGGCCACCGTGGTCGTGATCGAACCCGAAAAAGTGTTGGCGCTTTCGGTACCGCCCTTGCCGGAGAAGTCATTGGCCGAGGTCCCGGCCAGGCGGGTCTTGTTCTCGGCAGTGGTGGCCGGGAAATTGAAGCCCGGCACGGCCGTGACGGTCGAGTCCGCGCTGCTGGTGCGGTTGGCCGTTGATGACGATTTCTGGCTGGCCGTGACGTTTTCGACGATCACGACTGTCAGGGTGTCGCCGACCACGCGGGCGCGCCGGTCTTCGAAAGCCGGCCGATAGCCGACCGTCTGGAACAGGCTGCCGGTGACGGGCCGGGAGGACTGGCTGGGGAGCGGTGTGGGTTTCGGCTCGGCGAAGTCGACCTTGGGTGCGGTGGTCTCGCAGCCGGCGCACAGGCCGGCAACCACCACGACCCAGCCGAGGCGCTGCATGGAAGAGCAGATCATCTTGTCCATCACAGTTGTCCCAGTTTCTGCAGCATCTGGTCGGAGGTCTGGATCGCCTTGGAGTTCATCTCGTAGGCGCGCTGGGTCTGGATCATGGTCACCAGTTCCTGCACCACGTTGACGTTGGACGTCTCCAGATAGCCCTGCATCAGGCTGCCCATGCCATTGAGGCCGGGTGTGCCGGTATTGGGTTGACCCGACGCGGCGGTTTCGATGTAGAGGTTCTGCCCGCGCGGCTCCAGACCGGCCGGATTGATGAAGCTGGCCAGGGCGATCGTGCCGATCTGCCGATCGACCATCTTGCCGTTTTCCTTGATGGTCGCCGTGACATTGCCGTCTGCGCTGATGACCAGATTCTCGGCGCCGGCGGGCACGGTGATGCCGTTGGCGATCGGAAAACCACTGTTGTTGACCACTTGCCCTTGGGCATTGATCTTGAACGAACCGTCACGGGTGTAGCCGATGGAGCCATCGGGCATGGTGACCTGGAAAAAGCCATTGCCCTGAACGGCCACGTCGAGGTTGTTGCTCGACTGCTGAACATTGCCTTGCGTGAACTGGCGGGCGGTGCCGACCACGCGCACACCGGTGCCGAGCTGCAGGCCCGTGGGCAGTTGCGATTGCTGGGAACTGGCCGAGCCGACCTGGCGCAGGTTCTGGTACATCAGGTCTTCGAACGCCACGTTGGAGCGCTTGAAACCGGTGGTGGAGACGTTGGCCAGGTTGTTGGAGATGGTGTCCAGCTGCATCTGCTGGGCTTCCATGCCGGTTTTCGAGATCCACAGGGAGTTGATCATGATGGTTCCTAGGAGCGTGTAGGGCGTTGTCGGGGCGGGCGATCAGCCTTGCAGGTTGAGCAGCTGGCCGGCCGAGCGGTCATTGGATTCGGCGGTCTGGAGCAGGCGCATCTGCACTTCAAACTGTCGTGCGGTCTGGATCATGCCCACCATGTTCTCAACCGCATTGACGTTGGATCCTTCCAGCGTGCCTGGCATGAGACGGGCATTCGCATTGGTGGGCAGTGCATTGCTGGCGGTGGCGCGGAACAGGCCGTCATCGCTGCGTTTGATCGGGTTGTCCGCCGTCGGTGTGACCATCTTGAGGCTGCCCACCGTTGCGGGCTGCTGGCCGCTCACCTTGGCGGTGATGGTGCCGTCGGCGCCGATGCTGACGGTGGCGCCTGGGGGAATGGCGATCGGGGCGCCACCATCCGACAAGACAGGCAGTCCGCTCATGGTTTGCAGATTCCCTTCCGACGAAATCTGGAAAGCGCCGTTGCGCGTGTAGGCCTCGGTCCCGTCCAGACCTTGCACGGCAAACCATGCATTGCCCTGGGCCATGACATCAAGATCGCGGCCCGTATGTTGCGAGGGACCGGGGGTGTCCAGGTGGCCGGTGGTGGTCTCGATCGCGAAGACGCGGGTGGTGGCGCCATCGCCGCGCAGCGGCACGGCGCGATAGGCGGCCAGCTCGGCACGGAAGCCGTTGGTCGACACATTGGCCAGGTTGTTCGACAACACAGCCTGGCGGTGGGCGGCCGCATTGGCGCCCGTCATTGCGGTGTAGATCAGTTTGTCCATGGCGGAATGTGGTCGCTAGCAGGTTCAGAACAACGGATCAGCGCAGGCTGGTCAGGGCCGACAGCGCCTGGTCCTGCGTCTTGATGGTCTGCACGTTGGCCTGGTAGGCACGTTGTGCCGTCATCATGTTGACGAGCTCGGCCGTCAGGTCCACATTGGAATCTTCCAGCGCGCCGGCACGAATCGAGCCCAGGCTGGTGGTGCCCGGCGTGCCCGGTGTGGCAATGCCCGATGCGTTGGTGGCCACCCAGTTGCCGCCGCCGACCGGCTGCAGGCCCTGGTTGTTGCGGAAGGACACCAGCTGGATCTGGCAGGCATCCACGCTCTTGCCGTTGGAATAGCGGGCAGTGATGACGCCGGACTCGGAAATCTTGATGCCGGTGAAGGAACCGTCCGGATTGCCGTTCTGGGCCAGCGTCGTCACGCCGAAGGAGGAGGCAAACTGGGTCGAGTTGGTGAAGTTCGTCGTCGCCGTGAAGGCGCCATTGGCGGTCGTCCAGCCGAGGGTGTGCGGTCCGGGGGTGAGCAGCTTGCCGTTGGTGTCAAATGTCAGCGTGGCGACGTTGGTGGCGGTGGCCGTGGCGGCGCTGGTGGGGTCGGTGTAGACCTCCCAGGTGTTCAGGGCCGTCTTGCGCATGTAGACCTTGACGTCCTTGGGAATGCCCTGTGTGTCATAGGTCGTGATGGACGTGCCATAGGTCGTCAGCGGGGTGTTGGGTGTCACCGCATTCCAGATGTCGGCGCGCGCATCAAGATTGAACTGCATGTCGACGGTGGAGGTCTGCGTCGGCGCGTTGCTGGTGCTGGTATCGATCTTCAGCGGGCCGATGGTCTGGCTGCCATCGAGGTTGTAGTTGATGCCATGCAGCTTCTCGCCATTGTTGTTGACGATGTAACCCGAGTTGTCGAGTTTGAAAATGCCGGAGCGGCTGTACAGCGAGGGATTGTCCTTGTCCTGGCCTTGTGCATTCAGCGGAATCAGCGGGAAGAAGCCGTTGCCATTGATGGCCAGGTCCAGCTCGTTGCCGGTGACGGAAATATTGCCCTGGGAGAACTCCTGGGAAACCGCGGAGATTTCCACGCCGATACCTGCCTGGCCGCCCGCGCCGCCGCCCCCGGCACCAATGGTGGAGGCAATCACCTCAGCGAACTCGGCACGTGATTTCTTGGCACCTGCGGTGCCGGCATTGGCAATGTTGTTGCCGATCACGTCAAGATTTTTGCTGGCGGCGTTCAAGCCGGAGAGGCCGGTTTGGAAACTCATGATCTAGGCTCCTTGATGGAAGATGTCTGGCGGTGAAATGAATGGGCAGGCGGTGCGGAATCAATAAATCGCTGCGACGTCGCTGTAGGAAACGCTGGAACCGTTTGCCAGGTTCAGCTTCAGGACGCCGTTCTCGTTGCTGACCGACTGGATGGTGTCGACAGCCATTGGCGTGGCCGCCACGCTCTTGCCGGCGATGCTGGCTTTGACGGCGATCTTGACGGTTTGGCCCGGGTAAGCCGAGGCGTCCCAGGTGAATTCGTGACGGCCCGCATCCTTGGCGCCCAGGTTGAAGGTGTCGAGGACCTGGCCACCGGGCGTCTGGATTTCCACGGTGACGGAGTCGGCGCTGGCGCCGACATCTACCGCGCCTGCTGCAACGCCGTTGCTGACGGTCAGGGTGTTGCCGGCCATCAGCACGTTGTGGCCCACCATGGAGGCGCTCTGCAGGATCTGCGTCGAAAGCAACTGCGAGACCATGTTGGACATGGTCTCGTTGAGCTTGTTGATGCCGGTGACCGTGTTGATCTGCGCCATCTGGCTGGTCATCTGCGCGTTGTCCATGGGATTCATCGGATCCTGGTTGTTCAGCTGCGCGACGAGCAGTTTGAGAAACCGGTCCTGGGCAGCGGTCGCGTCGCTCACGGTGCCGGAGCCGCTGGTGAGATTGGCGAGAGCAGATGCGCTGCTGTTGCTGTTCACGGAGGAGGTGGTCGTCATCGTCTTGGTCCTTTAGGCTTACTGACCCAGTTGCAAGGTTTTGAGCAGCAGCGTCTTGGCGGTGTTCATGACCTCGACGTTGTTCTGGTAGGAACGGGAGGCGGAAATCATGTTGACCATTTCCTCGACCGGGTTGACGTTGGATTGCGTGATGAAGCCCTCGGCATCGGCCATCGGGTGGCTCGGGTTGTGCACGCGCTTGCCGGGCTCCTGGTTTTCGCTGATGCTGCTGACCTTGACGCCGGCGGAAGCCTGGGAGTCCATCAGGACGGTCTCGAAGACTACCTGGCGGCCTTTGTAGATCTTGCCGTCCGAACCGGCCACGGCGTCGGCGTTGGCCAGATTGCTGGCCACCACGTTGAGTCGCTGCGACTGCGCGCTGACGGCGCTGCCGGAGACGCCAAAGATGGAGAACATGGACATGATGAGTCTCCTCGGGTCCTGTGAAAAGTTACTGGCCCTGGATCGCGCTCAAGATTGTCTTGGCGTGGCCGTTAATAAAGCGAAGGGTGGACTCGTAACGCACGGCGTTGTCCACGAAGTTGCTGCGCTCGCGGTCGAGGTCAACGCTGTTGCCATCCATGCTCGGCTGGGTCTGCGGGGCGTAAGCCAGGCTGGAGGAACCCCCGAGTTCGCCGGTGCTGCTGGCCAGCGGGATGTGTCTGCTGTTCGACGTGCCGCTGCTCATGCGCGCGGTGGTGGGCAATCCGCTGCTGCCGGTGGCAGCCGCCATGGTTTCGCGGAAATTCACATCACGGGCGATATAACCGGGCGTGTCCGCGTTGGCGATGTTGCTCGCGATGACGCGCTGGCGCTCGGCGCGCACAACCAGGGCCTTCGAATGGAAGTCCAGACTGTCGGTCATTTGTGCAAACATGAATTACCTCAACTTTCGGTCTTGCTGTGCCACAGGCCGAGCCCGGGCTTCCGATGTGAGGCAATTATGGAAATAACTTGAATTTCCGAGCGCCTGAAGTAAGGGGAAAACACCCTGTATTTGCCGGATTCGCGCTGGGGGGCTGTACGTATAGTTGACAGTGTGGGGGAGGCGCCAAGGTCCTCCTCCGGGCTCTGTATTCGGAAAGGATCCCGTCATGTGTGGAAAAGTGGATCAGGCATTGCTGTTGCGCCCGCTACGGGCGATTTTGTTTGGGGCATTTGTGTCCCTGATGGCCATGGCCGCGCAGGCGCAGACCGAGGCGGCTGAATCAGAGTTTCTGGGCGCTACGCGGCATTGGCTGGATCAGGCCGTAGCCGGTATCCAGTCGTCCGGGGCTGTGCCATTGCGGATGGAGGTTTCGGTCGGCTCGCTGGACAGCCGGCTGCGTCTGGCCAGCTGCTCCCGGGTCGAGCCTTATATTCCTGTCGGAACCCGCCTGTGGGGCAGAACCCGCCTGGGTTTGCGCTGTGTCGAAGGCCTGGGTAGATGGAATGTGTTTTTGCCCGTCACGATCAGGGCCGTCGGGCGCGCCTGGGTGATGCGGCGGGACGTGACCCCCGGCACCGTGCTGGGAGAGGCGGATGTGATGGAGGCAGAGGTCGACTGGGCGGAGGAGTCCAGTCCGATCATCGCGGATCCGGCGCATTGGGTGGGCCAGGTGGCCGTCCGGAATCTGATGACCGGCCAGGCCTTGCGCCAGAACATGGTGCGTCCAGCCCAGGTTTTTCAGGCGGGCGCACAAGTCCGCATCGTGGCACAGGGCACGGGTTTTGAGATCACTTCTGATGGGCAGGCGGTGTCGCCCGGCGTCATCGGCCAGTTGGCCAGAGTCCGAATGAACAATGGCCGCATCATGTCCGGCATGGTACTGGATGCCCGAACAGTAAAGTTGGAAATGTAGGACAGGTTTGACGAAGAGGGTGCAGAAAAACCTAAAGTAAGTCATGATCACGCCGATACCAATCGTACGAGGCTACTTCCATAGTAGTTCTGGAGAACGCGATGAAAATAGGTCAGCCATCAGATTTGCCAATTGCTTCGACGCCCCCGGCGGCATCGGGGACGTCTTCTGCGCCCGCCAAAGCGGCTTCACAAGGCGCCGCTGCCACGGCCGCCCGCAATGCGAATTCAGCCGGTGTGTCTGTCACGGTTTCGGCGCAGGTGCGCACCCTGGCGCAAGCCGATCGTTCCGAGTCTGCAGACGTGGACATGGACAAGGTGAATGCCGTGCGCAGCGAAATCGAGCAGGGTACTTATGTGGTCAATCCCGAGGTCATTGCCGACAAGCTGTTGTCCAATGCCAAGGAAATGCTCGACCGCACGCGAAGCTGATTCTTCCCGATTGAGGTTTTCTTGCCATGTTGTCAGCAGAGATTGAAACGCAGTTGTCCGAGATTGAGCAGCAATGCGGGGCGTTGACTGCGGCTGTCGACGGTGGTGATCCGGTTTTGCTGGAGGCTGCCAGCACCCGTTTGCGACAGTCGGCAGTCGATCTTTCCAGGTCGTTGGATGTCTCCGGTCTCGATGCGCAAGGTGTGCAGGTGTTCAAGGCGCGTCTGCAGAAGGTTGTCAGTGGTGTCGGGGTGCAGCGCGGTGGCTTGGCTCGTCGTGCGGCGGTTGTCGAGCGTGGTTTGCACGCCATGGTGCCGGCGACGCGCGAATCGACCTATGGCCAGTCGGCTGGGCCCTATGGAGCCGCCGGGCGGCAAACCGGGGCTTTCAGGCGACTCACAGCCTGAGCGCTGTCTTATCGGCAGGTAGAGAAGGCGGGTCGCACCGTCTCAGAAGATTCAAAAAAACAGGGCTGCGATTGCAGCCCTGTTTTTTTTAGTGCGCCCGCATCTTGGCGCGCAAGCGGGCGATGGACTGGCTGTGCAGCTGGCAGACGCGCGACTCGGTGATGCCCAGAACCGCCGCGATTTCCTTGAGGTTCATGTCCTTCTCGTAGTACATGCTCATGATGTACTGTTCCCGTTCGGGCAGGCCCTTGATGGCTTCGACCAAAGACTGGCGGATCCGCTGGTCGCGTAGCAACTCCATCGGATTGGATTCGGCATCGACCATGTGGCGGTCGAGAAAGCCGTCTTCGCCTTCGCCACCGGCCATGTCCTCAAGGTAAACCAGCTGGGTGCCTTGTACCTTGCCGAGCAAGGTCTGATAGTCGCCCAGGCTCATGCCCAACTCGCCGGCAATTTCGGTTTCGGTCGGACTTCGGCCCAACCGGTGTTCCAGGCGCCGCAGGGCGACTTCGATCTCTTTCTGGCTCTTACGCGAGCCGCGCGACATCCAGTCGTTTTCTCGCAATTCGTCGATCATGGCGCCGCGGATGCGCTGGGTCGCGAAAGTCTCGAACTGGACGCCCTGGGTGGCTTCGAAGCGTGTCAAGGCCTCGGACAAGCCGATCAGACCGACCTGGATCAGGTCGTCCACCTCCACGCTGGGAGGGAGCTTGGCCATCATGTGATGGGCCAGGCGGCGGACCAAGGGGGAATACTGCCGGATCAGGGCATTACGGTCGAGTTGACCTTTTGCGGTGTACATCAATGACTCCTCTTCCCGCTGTCATTGTCGTTCATGGCCCGATGCCGGGGTGACGTGGCCGAACCTGCCCGGCGCGGCATGCCGCTTTCCAGCAGGCGCAGGGCCAGCCGGTTGACATCGCGCGGCGCATCCTCATCGGCTTGCTGCATGTCCACGCTCAAAGTGGAGATTGGCCGGCCCAGAAAGTTCATGGCGCAGCCTTGCAGGCTTTTGTTCATCTTGTGACCGCAAGCCAGGCTGTTCTGATCGGAGGCGTCGACCATGGAAACAATGGTAGGTTGAAGCCGGCCGTTGAGCAACAGCCTCTTCATGGCCTGGTAGGCGGTCAAAACCGAGCGTTCGTTGGTGGAGATGGCCAACAGCGGTTCGATGCTGCTGTCCGGCAGGCTGGAGGCCAGCATGTCGGCGTTCGCATACAGCAACACCACGTCATAGCTCTGGAACAGGTGTTCGAGTTCCTCCAGCGGTGCCGCATCGTCTGCGTGTTGTGATGCCGTGCATAGCTGACCCAAGCCGAGGGCGGCTGGATAAATCGACCAGGCCGTGTCCATCGTTTCGCGCGGCATCTCCTCTGGCCGGCCGCTCGGGGTGAGCAACTGCTGCAAGCCGGGGTTGGCCGGGGATTCAGTCTGCGTGGCGTCGAGCACGACCACGAAGTAGCCCAGGTCGGACCACGCTGCGCACAGGCTCCACAGCAAGGGCAGCTCGCTGGGCCGGTCATCATGGCTGGCCATGACCACCAGGCGCGGCGCAGTCTGGGCGCTCAGGCCCTGCAAACCGGCGCCCTGGGTGACACATGCGTCAAGCATGGATCATCCCCTGCGACGGACCGGCCGGCCGACTGAAGATGAAGCCCAGATCCGATGATTGCGGATCAAAGGCGGATTTGCTCGGCGTTCGCATGGACAGGCGCACCAGTTTGGCGGCATCGGCGGACTCCCAGTCTTCGGGGACGCGCTGGCCGGTCGTGACGCCGCGCAGCATCAGTTGGTGCCGGACGGCGGCGTCGAGTGCCGGCCCCAGCTTGACGGCTTCATCGATCTTGGAGAGCACGGCCTGCTGCACGCCGGTCGAGCGGAAGGAGGACACCACCTCGTCCAGCGTCTCGCCCTGGCCGCCGGCATTGAGAACCAGCAGGCGGTTGACGTTGGGCAGGTCGAGCACATCGAGCAATTCGCGCTTGCGCGGATCGCGCGGCGCTACGCCGGTGGTGTCGATCAGGATCATCTTCTTGTTGGACAGCAGGTTGAGCAGATCCTGCAGGGCGGCCTGGTCGTGGGCCAGATGGGCAACCACGCCCAACATGCGGCCATAGGCACGCAACTGCTCATGGGCTCCGATGCGGTAGGTGTCCAGCGTGATCAGTCCGACGCTGGCCGGGCCATGCAAGCGGGCACACAAGCCGGCCAGCTTGGCCGTCGTCGTGGTCTTGCCGACGCCGGTGGCGCCGACCAGGGCGTAGATACCGCCTTCTTCCGGCAGGGAGTGGGTGCCGATATCGGTCTTGAGATTGCGTTCCAGCACGTCCATGACCCAACGGACGGATTCGGTTGCTTCCAGATTGACTGGCAGCTTCTCCAGCAGGGCGCGGGCCAGAGCAGGCGAATAGCCGGCCCGGATGAGCTTGAGCATCAGGTTCGACTGGATCGGGTTCTGCTTGGCTTGCCCGAGCCAGGCCAGGGTATTGAAGCGCTCCTCGATCAGTTCTTTCATGGCCTGCAACTCGTCGACGATGCCCTTGGGCATTTGCGCCGGCTGTGCTGCTGTCTGGGGCGCATTGGCCGCTGCCGTGGGCTTGCTCATGGCCGGAGCCTCCATGCGGATGGCGTCAAGGCCTTCCTTCAGATGTGCAGCGGCAGGAGCGACGGTTTCCTGCGGGATGACCTTGAGCGAATCATGACGGCGGCGCAGCATGCGTTCACGCACGTAGTCCTGGAACGAGAGCGTGCTCATGGCCAGTCGCTCGGCATCCTCTTCTACCTGGGCTTGGGTGGACGGCGCCGTGCTCTTCATGGGCTTCGCGGCCGAGGCCATGGATTTGGATGCTGCGACGGGTTTGTTGCTGGCTGCCGCTTGGGGCGGATCCAGTTCCGAGAGGGCATCTTCAGCGGTGGCCAGAACCTCGACGCCGGTGGCGGTAGGCCGGTTCGAAAGGATCAGGGTCCCTTCGCCAAAGGCCATGCGGGCCTTGGCGAGCGCTTCGCGGGAGGTCGGTGCGTGAAAGCGTTGAATGTTCATGATGTTGCGCCTCTGAGGATCGGGCCGATACGGATGGTGTGGGTTTCAGGAATCTCGCTGTGCGCCAGCACCTGCAGACGGGGAGCGACGCGGCGCACGAGCCGTGCAATGGCATTGCGGATGGCATCCGGCACCAGCAGGCAGGCCGGCACGCCGATCTCTTCCTGCTTGAGCGCGACTTCGGCCGCAGTGCGGCTCAGCATGTCGGCTACGCCGGGGTCGAGCGCCGGGCCGCTGGCATTGCCCAGCGCCTGCACCAGCAGGCGCTCCAGCGGCGGATCGATGGCAATGACGTTGAGTTCGCGTGAAGGGCCGTAGATCTGCTGCACGATCGCCGGCGAGAGGGCCACCCGCACGCGACGGGCCAGTTCGGCCGGGTCGGTGGTGGCGTTGGCGTGTTCGGCGATGGATTCGATGATGGTTCGGATGTCGCGGATGTGAACCGACTCCTCCAGCAGCAACTGCAGGATTTTCTGGAAGACGGCAATCGACACCATTTTGGGGACTACTTCTTCAATCAATTTCGGCGCCAGTTTGCTGACATGCTCCACCAGTTGCTGGGTTTCCGTACGGCTCAGCAATTTGGCCGCATGGACTTGCATCAAGTGTGACAAATGAGTGGCCATCACAGTCTCGGAATCAACCACGGTAAAGCCGGCCATTTGCGCCGCTTCCTTCTGTCGCTCGTCGATCCAGTGTGCGGGCAGGCCGAATGCCGGGTCGGTGGTGGCGGTGCCGAGCAGCGGTGTGGTGATGCCGCCCGGGTTGATGGCCAGGTACATGCCGGGGAAGGCTTCGCTCTCGCCCACGATGACGCCGCGCAGCGTGATACGGTAGCCGCTGGGCTTGAGTTCGAGGTTGTCGCGTACATGCACAGGTGGCGGCAGGAAGCCCACTTCCTGGGCGAACTTGCGGCGCACGCCCTTGATGCGGGTCAGCAGGTCACCCTGGCGGTTCTTGTCGACCAGCGTGATCAGGCGGTAGCCGAGTTCCAGGCCCAGCTGGTCCACCGGCTGAAGATCGTCCCAGCTGGCTTCGCCGTCGGACGCGACCATCGGCTTTTCCTCTGCCGGTTCGGGCTCAGGCGGCTTGTGCGCCAGTACCCAGGCCATGTAGCCGAGGATGGCGGCGATCATCAGGAACACCAGGTGCGGCATGCCGGGGATCACACCCAGGATGCCCATGATGGTGGCCGTGATGCCCAGTACACGTGGCGACACGAACATCTGGTGCATGATCTGGCGCCCGAGATCGTGCTCCTTGCCGACGCGCGAGACCACCATGGCGGCGGCCACCGAGATCAGCAGACCCGGAATCTGGGCCACCAGGGCATCACCCACTGCGAGCAGGATGTAGCTGTCGGCGGCCTGGCCGAGGCTCAGGCCGTGCTGAGCGATGCCGACGATCAGGCCGCCGATGATGTTGATGAACAGGATCAGGATGCCGGCAACGGCATCGCCGCGCACGAACTTGGAGGCGCCATCCATCGAACCGAAGAAGTCGGCCTCTTCCGCCACCTCGGCGCGTCGGCGCTTGGCTTCCTTTTCGTCGATGGTGCCGGCGCTGAGGTCGGCATCGACGGCCATCTGTTTGCCGGGCATGGCGTCCAGTGCAAAACGGGCGGATACCTCGGCAATACGCTCGGCACCCTTGGTCACCACCACGAAGTTGATGACCACCAGGATGGCGAACACGATCAGACCGACCGCAAAGTTGCCGCCGATCAGGAAGTGGCCGAAGGCCTCGATCACGGCACCCGCGGCACCGGCACCGGTATGTCCTTCCAGCAGCACCACCCGAGTGGACGCCACGTTGAGCGACAGGCGCATCAAGGTGGTCAGCAGCAGGACCGAGGGAAAGGCGGCAAAGTCCAGCGGGCGCAGCATGTAGGCGGCGACCATCATCACCATCAGGGCCACAGAGATGTTGATGGTGAAGAAAACATCGAGCAGCCAGGCTGGCAGGGGCAGGACCATCATGGCCAGGATGGCCACGACCAGCATGGGAGCGGCGACGCCTTGCAGCATCGACGCGTTGCTGCCAAACCATTGCTGCAGTGTTTTGAGTGGCTGGTTCATGATGCGGTGGCGGTTTCGGCTTGTTTAGCCAGGGGGTCAAGTCCGGGGGGGACGAAAGGTTCCGGCACTTCGTCGGGCATGGGGCCTTCGCCGCGCATGGCGGCCTTGAGCCGGTAGACATAGGCCAGCACCTGCGCGACAGCGGCATACAGGGTGGCGGGAATGTTCTCGTCCAGTTCGGCATTGGCATACAGGGCGCGTGCCAGCGGCGGCGATTGCAGCACCGGAATGTCATGCGCCTTGGCGATGTCCCGGATCTTCATGGCCAGCAGGTCTGCGCCTTTGGAGATGACGCGCGGCGCACCCATGGTGGCTTCGTCGTACTGGATGGCTACGGCATAGTGGGTCGGGTTCATCAGCACGAAGTCGGCCTTGGGGACGGCCCGAATGCTGCCGCGCTGGGCCATTTCCCTTTGCTTGGCGCGCATCTTGCCCTTCATCTGCGGGTTGCCATCGGACTCCTTATGCTCGTCCTTCATTTCCTGGCGGGACATCTTGAGTTGCGACTTGTGCAGGAAGCCCTGCAGCGGCAGGTCAATCAGGGCCACGAGCAGGATCACCAGCAGCAGCAGGCCCATGCCGGTGGTCAGCCAATCCATCAGGTGGCGCAGGGCCGCGGCCGATGGTTGCAGGACGAGCGCGGCAATGGTGTTCATGCTGGATTTCATGAAGACGGTCGCGATGACGATCAGGACCAGCGAAACGAACGTCATCTTCACGATTTCGGCCAGTTTTTTCTTGGAGAACAGGCCGGAAATGCCTTTGAGAGGGCTGAGCCGGCTCAGGTCGGGCATGATGGGTTTGAGGCTGGCGACCCAGCCCCCGGCCGCGACCGCGCTGAGGACGACGGCCACCATGATGATGGCGGCAAAGCCGATGCTGCCCAGGAGGCCGGCCAAGGCCATGTCCTGCAGACGTCCGAGCATGCTGCCCGGCTGCAGGACGGTGGCAGCGTCGAAGGAAAGCTGCTGGCCGAGGGCCAGCTTGAGGCGCTCGAACAGGAGGGGCGACAGCGACATCACGGCTGCAGCGCCGGCGCCCAGGACGGCCAGATGCGTCAGGTCGGTCGAACGCGCGACCTGGCCCTCGGAACGCGCTTTCTGCAGCTTGCGTTCTGAGGCGGGAAGATTGCGATCCTGACTGCTCGATTCCATGATGGTGGGACGGTGAAGTTCCCACCATTGTCGTTAACGACTCGGCAAACTAAAGGGCAAAAAGAGGGGGTTTGGCCAGCTACTTCCCACTCGGGGGCTGGCCCGGCTTGCCGGATTAAAAACCCAGGCTGGCAAGCAGGTCGTCTACCTCGGATTGACTGGTCACCACCTCGGTGTTGCCCTCGGGGTTGACCACCGGCCCTTGAAGGGTTGGATGGCCCTCAACCGAGGGCGCCGGTTTGGCGATTTGCGTATGGGGCGGCGCGGTCTGGATCAGCAGCCCCACCAACTGGTCCTCGATGGTCGTGGCCAGATTGACGACGCGGGCGATCACCTGGCCGGTGAGATCGTGGAAATCCTGCGCCATCATGATTTCGGTCAGGTGCTGGTCGATTTGCTGACTGGACTGCTCCATGTCCATCAGGAAATTCATGATGTGTCCCTTGGCCACGGCGGCCACCGGGTCCTGGATCATCAGCGCCTTGACGCGATGGGTTTCGGCCGCGATGTAATCGTGCTGGTTCTTGGCCTGGTCCACCCGATTCAAGACTTTTTCAGCGGCCTCGCCGGTCAGTTTGGCGATATAGGACAAACGGCTCTTGGCATCCGGCAGCTCTTCCGCACTGCCACGGAGCTTTTCGGCCATTCCCAACTCACGCAGCGTGTCGTGCAACTGGCGTGTCAGCTGGCCGATCTTGTGATGGACATCGGCGCTTTCCGCCTCACCGGCCCCTTGGGTGGAGTCGCTGGTTTCCATGGTCACTGCAGTCCCGTCTTCTTGAGAATGTGGATCAGCTTGTCTTCCAGCGTCGCCTTGGTGAACGGTTTGACGATGTAGCCCGCGGCACCTTGCTGGGCCGCCAGCACGATGTCCTCTTTGCGCGCCTCGGCCGTCACCATCAGCACCGGGATGTGCTTGAGCTTCTCATCTTTCTTGATTTCGGCCAGCAGCTGGAAACCGTTCATGTTCGGCATGTTGATGTCGCTGACGACGAAGTCGAAATTGCTATTGCGCAATTTCTGCAAGGCAACCACCCCGTCCTCGGCTTCGTCGGCTTCGCTGAACCCGCTCTCCTTGAGCAGATTGCGGACAATGCGCCGCATGGTGGAAAAATCGTCAACAACTAGGAATCGGAGCGGATTGGCCATAAGTGACCCTTTCAATGGCTTTTAGCCGGATTATCGGTAAGAATGAACGGATGCATGATGCCTGGGTTTCCCTAGCGGGCGGTATTTGCCCCGGCATTGGTGTCGGAGGGGGATGATACCGGCGTGCGGCCGGATCCCAGAAGGCGCTCTTCCGCCTCGCGGGTCATCACAATGATACTGATTCGGCGGTTGATCGGACTCAGCGGATTGTCCGACTCCAGCAGGATGCTGGACGCCAGTCCGACGACGCGCGCCACCTTGTCGTCCGGCATGCCGGCGGCCACCAGCTCCCGGCGTGAGGCGTTGGCGCGGTCGGCCGACAGTTCCCAGTTGCTGTAGCCGCGTTCTCCGTTGCCATAAGGTGCCCGGTCGGTGTGGCCATCGAGGCTGATCTTGTTTTCAACCCCGCTGAGTGCGCTGCCGATTTCCCGCAGAATGTCGCGCATATACGGCTTGACCACGGCGCTGCCAGTGTCAAACATTGGACGTTTCTGGTCGTCGACGATCTGGATCTGCAGTCCGTCAGGGGTGGTTTGCAGTCGGATCTGCGAGCTGAACTCGGCCAGCTTGGGGTTGTTGGAGATCACGCCGCTGATCTTGGCGCTCAGGGCCGCCATCTTCCTGGCATCCTGCTTGGCGGCCTCGACCCGCATGGCTTCATGGTCCTTCTTTTTCTGCGCGGCGAGTTCTTTGCTATCCCCTTGACGTGCCTGGCCAACCATTTGTGTCAGGTCGGCACCGCCGCCGGGCAGAATGGAATTGCTGGCGCCTGTGCCGCTGCCGCCAGCCATGGCCACTTTCAGGGGTGCGCTGAAAAATTCAGCAATGCCCTTCTTGTCGCCTTCGGTGGTGGATCCGAGCAGCCACATCAGCAGGAAAAACGCCATCATGGCGGTCACGAAGTCGGCGTAGGCGATCTTCCAAGCGCCGCCATGAGCGGCATGGCCGCCCTTCTTGACCTTCTTGACAATGATGGGCTGGAGCTTTTTCGCGTCGGAAGCCATATCAACCTTGCTGAGCCTTATTTCTTGCCGCGGACATGGCTTTCCAGCTCGATAAAGGTCGGGCGCTCCGTCGAGAAGAGCACTTTGCGTCCAAACTCAATGGCGGTTGACGGGTTATAGCCCTGCATGCTGGCAAGCAAGGTTGTCTTGATGCATTGGAGTTCCTTGGCGCTGTCTTCCGATTTCTGTTCCAGCAGGCCGCCCAGCGGCTCCACCACGCCATAGGCCAGCAGGATGCCCAGGAAGGTGCCGACCAAAGCCGAGGCGATCATGCCTCCCAGCACGGCCGGAGGCTGGCCCACTGAGCCCATGGTGTTGACCACGCCCAGCACCGCCGCCACGATGCCGAAGGCCGGCAATGCACCGGCCAGCCGGGCCAGCGCTGCCACCGGCGCGTGGGCTTCCTGGTGATGGGTGTCGATTTCGCTGTCCATGAGCGATTCGATTTCGTGGGCATTGAGATTGCCCGACACCATCATGCGCAGGTAGTCGGTCATGAACTCGACGACATGGTGGTCGTTGCCGACGGTCGGGTATTTCTGGAAGATGGCCGATTCGTGAGGATTCTCGACGTCCTTTTCGATCGCCATCAGCCCTTCCTTGCGGGCTTTCTGCAGGATGTCATACAGCAGGGCCATGAGTTCCAGATACCTTTCCTTGGTATAGATGGAGCTCTTGAGGGCTTGCGGAATCAGGGCGATGGTGGCTTTGAGTACCTTGGGCTGGTTGTTGACGGCGAAGGCGCCCAGCGCGCCGCCAAAAATCGTGATCAGCTCGAACGGCAGGGCCTGCAGAATCACGCTGATGTTGCCGCCGTGAAAGATGTAGACGCCGAAGATGCAACCCATGGCGACGGCATAACCGATGATGACTGTCATGTTTGTGCGGTGTCAGAGTTGGAGGTTGCAGCTGTAGCGGGAAGGCCAAACTGTTGAAGCAGGTCGGGTCATTCTAGGGGATCCGATTGGCGGGCCAAAACGGGAAAAGGGCCCCAAAAGAGCCCTTTTTTCGCCATTTTTTCGGCGGGTGCCAGCAGTGCTCAGTGGAGCAGAATGCCGCCTGCAGTGCTGCTTTTGCCGGCCCGTGCCGGGGGCGAGCACAGCCCGCATTCAAAGTGGCGCGAGTTCTCGTAAGGCTCCGTCACGAAGTGGCCGCCGCACTTGGAGCAGTGCGTCATGGACAGCATGTTGTTGTCGATGAACTTGACCAGACGCCAGGCACGGGTCAGGGACAGGATGGGCTCCATGGCGCAGACGGAGATCTGCTCGCTGTAGAGCTTGTAGGCCTTCATGATGGCATCGATATCTTCCAGGGCGCTGACCTTGGTCAGGTACTCATAGATGTTGAGGAACAGCGAGGAGTGGATGTTGGGCTGCCAGGTCAGGAACCAGTCGGTCGAGAAGGGCAACTGGCCTTTGGAGGGAGAGCGGCCGGCCACTTCCTTGTAGAGGCGCAGCAGGCGTTCGTAAGAAAGATTGGTTTCGCTTTCCAGGACCTGCAGGCGTGCGCCGAGCTGGATCAGGGCAACAGCCCGCTCGATTTCGCGGGATTCGTTGAGGACGCTTTTGGGGGTGGCCATGTCGGGTTTCCTCAGATGGATTCGGCGAAGCGGCCGGACATCAGGATGCTGGCGTGCAGCTTGGTGGTGGCGTCGTTGTCGACCTTGCGCGTGGTGTGATTGGTCAGCAGGTTCCAGACCACGTCATCGTCCATGCGGAAGCGGCACAGCAGCATGTTGCCTGAGGCGATTTTGGAGATCTGGACCGGCGACAGGGCGGCGATCAGATCGGCCGACTCTTCTGCAATGCCCAGGCGGAACAGAGCTTCGGCCTTGTCCTTGCGAATCAGGCTTTGCGCCAGCATCAGGTAGGTCAGATTGGCTTCGCGGATTTCGGCGGTCAGTTGTTCGTCGGTCATGTTCGGTTCCTTCGAGTGGGCGAGCCCCGTGAGGCGATGGACCTGATTCTGTCGATCGCTCCAAAAACTTGAATCGGTAACCGGCTGCCTTTGGCGTGAGAAGGAGTGGAGACGCCTTGTAGGAAAAAATCCTACAAGGCGTCCGGGGCGGCTGGGAAATTGACAGTGGAATGAGGTGCTATTCATGCGTTTGCCGCAAGGGTGTCGCCGCTATTCTTGCTGGCATACATTTCAAGCCATTCCACCCATGCAAACCGACAGCTGCGACATGACAGATACTTCCGGCTCCTCTTTCCCTGAAGGGCTGTCCGTTGACGATCTGCTTGAGCAGGCAATTGCTTGCCATCACGCCTGGAAGTTCGAGGAGGCTGAGCAGCTGTACCGCTCGGTCCTGGCGCTGAACCCGGGGCATGGGGATGCCAGTCACAACCTCGGCGTGCTGCTGGCCATCCAGTTGCTGCGGCCAGCAGAGGCTTTGCCTTATTTCGAGTCCGCGCTCAATATCGACTCGAGCCAGGCCCAATACTGGTTCAGTTATATCGACGCCCTGATTCGGGTGGGGCAGAAGGATCTGGCGAGAAATCTGCTGCCGCTTGCCCAGTCGATGGGGGTGCAGACGGCGATGGTCAACGCCTTGGCCGAGCGGTTGACGGAAGTCGTGCAAGAGATCCCGGCCGTGTTGCCGGTTGCCGTTGCGCCAGCCGTGGACGTCAGTTCACCGCCATCGGATTCCGCTGCTGCCCCCAAGGTTGCGAAGAAGCTGAAGGTCCGGCGCGGGCAGGAAATCCCGGAAGCCGCCCAGGTGGAGATGATCCAGCTGTTCCGCCGGCGCGACTGGCTGGCGGGTGAGGCGCGTGCCCGGGAATTGATTGCCCAATACCCCGACGCCGGTTTTGCCTGGAAGTCCTTGGGGGTGATGCTGCACACGCAAGGCAAGCTGGATGAGGCGCTGCTGGCCAAACGCAAGGCAGCTCAACTGTTGCCGATCGACCCCGAAGTGCATTGCAATCTCGGCCATTTGTTGCAGGAGGTTGGCGAATTTCAGGCGGGACTGGATGCCCTGAATCGCGCCTTGAAGCTCAAGCCCAACTATCCGGAAGCCTTCAACAATCTTGGCATCACCTACCAGAGATTGGGTGAGATTGACCGTTCGTTGACTTATTTCAAGAGGGCCCTGGAGCTTCAGCCGGATAACCGGATTGATTTTTCGAACTACCTTTTTACGCTGAACTACCACCCCGATCTCAGTGCCGAGGCTGTCTATGAGGGGTATGCCGAGTTCGATCGGCGTTTTGGGCTGGCAGTGAGGGGGCAGTGGCGCCCTCACGATAACCCGTCGCTTGGCAAGCGCCGGCTCAAGGTGGGTTACGTGTCGCCGGATTTTCGCAGCCACTCGACGCAGAACTTCATGGAGCCCCTGCTGGCCAACCACGACAGGACGGCGGTGGAGGTGTTTGCTTATGCGACGCTGGCACGCGAGGACCATGTGACGCAGCGCTACAAGAGTTATGTGGACCACTGGGTGTTGACAAACGGCATGAGCGACGAGGCGCTGGCCGAGCGTATCCGCGCCGACGGCATCGACGTCCTGGTGGATGTGGCCGGGCATTCGACGGGAAACCGCCTGGGCGTCTTTGCACGCAAGCCGGCGCCGGTGTCGGTGAGCTGGCTGGGCTTTGGCTACACCACGGGGCTGAAGGCGATCGACTATTTCCTGACGGACGAGCCCGCCGCCCCGGTGGGCAGCGAGCACCTGTTTGCCGAGACGCCCTGGCGCGTGCCGGGTGGCTCGTACGCGTACCGGCCGGCGGCGAACATGGGCGAGGTGAGCGCCTTGCCGGCACTGCAGCGCGGGCATGTGACCTTCGGCACCTTGACGCGTGCCATCCGCATCAACCACCGCACGGTGCGGGTGTGGGCCGAGATCTTGAAGCGGGTACCGAGCTCGCGGCTGGTAATTGACAGCAGCTCGTACAAGGATGAAGGTGTGCGCGAAGCGCTGATCCAGAAATTCGAGGCGCATGGTGTGGCGCGCGGCCAACTGGAGATCGGCTTTCACAGCCCGCCGTGGGATGTGTTGCGTGGCATGGACATCGGGCTGGACTGCTTCCCGCACAATTCGGGCACGACCCTGTTCGAGAGCCTGTACATGGGCGTGCCGTACATCACGCTGGCCGGGCGGCCGAGCGTGGGGCGGCTGGGCAGCTCGATCCTGCATGGCGTGGGCCATGAGGAGTGGATTGCGCAGAGCGAAGAAGAATACGTTGCCAAGGCGGTCGCGTTGGCGGCCGATGTTGGCAGACTGGCCGAGATCCGTGCCGGTCTGCGGCCGCAGATGCAGGCCAGCGTGGTGATGGATGAGGCGGCCTTTGCCCGCCGGGCCGAGCAGGCCTACCAGCTCATGTTCCAGCAGTGGGAGGAGAACAGAGAATGAAAGCCGTGATTCTGGCGGGTGGCTTGGGTACCCGGATTTCCGAAGAGACTCACTTGAAGCCGAAGCCGATGATCGAAATTGGCGGCAAGCCGATTCTCTGGCACATCATGAAGATGTACAGCGCACACGGCGTGAACGACTTCGTGATCTGCTGCGGCTACCGTGGTTATGTGATCAAGGAATACTTTGCCAACTATTTCCTGCACATGTCGGACGTGACTTTCGACATGGCGAACAACCAGATGGAAGTGCATCGCAAACATGCCGAGCCCTGGCGCGTGACGGTGGTGGACACCGGCGAGAACACCATGACCGGCGGCCGTCTGCGCCGCGTGGCCGATTACGTGGTGAACGAAGAGGCCTTCTGCTTCACTTATGGTGATGGTGTGGCCGACGTGAACATCGGCGAGGCCATTCGCTTCCACAAGTCGCATGGCAAGCTGGCTACGGTCACGGCGGTGCAACCGCCGGGCCGTTATGGCGCCTTGCAGATTGCGGGCACCCAGGTGAACGGCTTCACCGAAAAGCCACGTGGTGACGGCGGGCTGATCAACGGTGGTTTTTTTGTGCTGTCGCCGCGCTGCATCGAGCGCATTGCCGGTGACCCCACCAGCTGGGAAGGCGAGCCACTGACCAGCCTGGCGACCGACGGCCAGCTCATGGCCTACGAGCACCAGGGGTTCTGGCAGCCGATGGACACGCTGCGCGAAAAGAACCTGCTGGAAGACCTCTGGCAATCAGGGCGCGCGCCCTGGAAAATGTGGTGATGCCGCTCACGCCCGCTTCTCTTCTGCCTGATCCGTCCTTCTGGCGCGGCAAGCGCGTGCTGCTGACCGGGCACACCGGCTTCAAGGGGGCCTGGCTGGCCCTGTGGTTGCAACGGTTGGGCGCCCAGGTGACCGGTCTGGCCCTGCCGCCGGCCACCGAGCCCAGCCTGTTCCATGCCGCCAGCGTGGGCAGTTTGCTCGATAGCCAGACAGTGGACTTGCGCGATGCCGTGTTGCTGGCAGAGCGCGTGCGGCAGGCAAAGCCCGAGATCGTTCTGCATCTGGCGGCGCAGGCCCTGGTGCGCCAGAGTTATCGTGCGCCGGTCGAGACCTTTGCTACCAACATCATGGGCACGGTGCACCTGCTTGAGGCGTTGCGCCAGGTGGATGGTGTGCGTTCTGTCGTGGTGGTGACGACCGACAAGGTGTACCAGAACCGTGAATGGGTTTATCCCTACCGCGAAGGCGATGCGCTGGGTGGTCACGATCCCTACAGCGCCAGCAAAGCTGCGGCAGAGCTGGTGACAGCCAGTTATGCGGCCTCGTTTCTGAACGAACGGCAGGTGGCGGTGGCCACGGCCCGGGCCGGCAACGTGATTGGCGGTGGTGACTGGTCGGCCGACCGGCTGTTGCCGGATGCCGTACGTGCCTGGCAGGCCGAGAGGCCACTGGAGATTCGCCGCCCCGACGCCATCCGTCCCTGGCAGCACGTGCTGGAGCCGCTGGCCGCCTACCTGCGCCTGGCCGAGCATCTGTGGCACAAACCGCAGGATGCGGGAGCCTACAATTTCGGCCCCGCGACAGCCGAGGCCGCCACGGTGCGTACCGTGGTGGAGCAGGCGCGCCAGACCTGGGGTGCTGGCGACATCACCTGGGGCGATGGCAGCGAGGGACCGCACGAGGCGGGCTGGCTGGCGCTGGAAGTGGCCAAGGCGCGTCAGGTGTTGGGTGTGCAGTCGCGCTGGGGTTTGTCCGAATCCGTCGCCCGCACCATGGCCTGGTACCGCCAGCACCATGCAGGTGCCGATGCGCGCACCCTGTGCCTGGCCGAGTTGGCGGACTACGAGGCAGCCAGCGCATGAGCCGTTTTCTCATCACCGACACACCGCTGGTCGGCCTCAAGCTGGTGCAGCGGCAAATGCTGCGGGACGAACGTGGTTTCCTGAGTCGTCTGTTCTGTGCCGATGAACTGCATGCCGCCGGCTGGTACGGCACCATCGCCCAGATCAATCACACCTGTACCCGGCAGGCCGGCACGGTGCGCGGACTGCATTACCAGACACCGCCCCATGCGGAAATCAAACTGGTCAGCTGTCTGCGCGGCGTGGTGTGGGACGTGGCGGTTGACCTGCGTCTTGGCTCGCCGACTTTTCTGCGTTGGCACGCCGAACTGTTGTCGGCTGACAATGGCCGTGCCCTGCTGATTCCGCAGGGCTTTGCCCACGGCTTCCAGGCCATGAGCGATGATGCCGAGCTCTTGTATTGCCATTCCAGCGCTTATGTGCCGCAGGCCGAGGCGGGCCTGAACCCGCAGGATGCACGTCTGGGCATTGCCTGGCCGAAGCCGGTGCAGGGACTGTCGCCGCGCGATGCAGGCCACCCCATGATCCCGGCAGACTTTGAAGGAGTTCGACTGTGAAGTGCCGCCATTGCGGGTCGGAATTGCACCGGCCGTTTCTCGACCTGGGCAGTGCGCCGCCCTCCAATGCCTACCTGACGCCGGCGGCGCTGAATGCGCCCGAGGTCTGGTACCCGCTACGTCTGCTGGTGTGCGACCAGTGCTGGCTGGTGCAGACGGAAGACCACGCCGGTCGCGAAGCCCTGTTCAGCGCCGACTACGCCTACTTCAGCTCTTTCTCCAGTTCCTGGCTGCGCCATGTGCGGGCCTATGTGCAGGCGATGCAGCAGCGCTTCGGCCTGGGGCCGCAGAGCTGTGTGGTCGAGGTGGCGGCCAACGATGGTTACCTCTTGCAGTATGTGCAGCAGGCCGGTGTGCCTTGCTACGGCATCGAACCGACCACCAGCACGGCAGTCGCCGCGCGTGCCAAGGGCATCGAGATTGTCGAGCGCTTCTTCGGCGTCGAGCTGGCGCGCGAGCTGGCGGCGCAGGGGCGGCAGGCCGACCTGATGGCGGCCAACAACGTGCTGGCCCACGTGCCCGACATCAACGACTTCGTGGCCGGTTTTGCCATCCTGCTCAAGTCGACCGGGGTGGCGACATTCGAGTTCCCGCACCTGTTGCGCATGGTGCGCGAGTGCCAGTTCGACACCGCCTACCACGAGCACTATTCCTACCTGTCGCTGGGCAGCGTGCAGCGCATCTTTGCAGCCAACGGACTGCAGGTGATCGATGTCGAGCAGTTGCCGACCCACGGCGGCAGCCTGCGCGTCTATGCCCAGCGCCAAGGTGGTCTGCACACCCCTGCACCCGCCGTGGCCGAACTGCTGGCGATTGAGCAGTCGGCCGGTATGAATGGCCCCGATTTTTATGCCAATTTCCAGTCCGAAGCCTTGCGGATCAAGCGCGAGCTGCTATTGTTTTTATTGCAAGCACAGCGCGACGGTCTCAAGGTCGCGGCTTACGGTGCGGCCGCCAAGGGCAACACGCTGCTGAATTTCGCCGGCGTGCGCCCGGACCTGCTGCCCTACGTGGTGGATTTGAACCCGGCCAAGCAGGCGCACTGCATGCCGGGCAGCCGCATCCCGATCGTCAACGAGGCACACCTCAAGGCTGACCGGCCGAACCGTGTGCTGATCCTGCCGTGGAACCTGCGCGAGGAAATCACCAGCCAGCTGGCCTATATCCGCGAGTGGGGTGGCCAGTTCGTGACGGCCGTCCCCACGCTGCAATTGCTATGAAACCGCGCATTCTGTACACCAAGCCGTCCATCACCGAGCGCGAAGTCGCTTATGCCACCGACGCCGCGCAAAACGGCTGGGGCGAGCGCTGCTATGAGTACATCAACCGCTTCGAGCAGCAGTTCGCCGCCCATCTGGGCGTGGCGCATGCGATCGCCACCTCCAGCTGCACCGGGGCGCTGCATATGGGCATGGCGGCGCTGGGCATCGGCCCGGGCGACGAGGTCATCATGGCCGACACCAACTGGATCGCCTCGGCGGCACCCATCGTGCACCTCGGGGCACGTCCGGTGTTCGTTGATATCCGGCCTGACAGCTGGTGCATCGATCCGGCTGCCGCCGAGGCGGCCATCACGCCGCGCACCAAGGCCATCCTGGCGGTGCACCTGTACGGCAACCTGTGCGACATGGATGCCCTGCTGGACTTGGGGCGGCGCCGCGGCATCCCGGTGATCGAGGATGCGGCCGAGGCCATCGGCTCGCAGCACCGCGGCCGCCACGCCGGCAGCATGGGCGTGTTCGGCAGTTTTTCCTTCCATGGCACCAAGACCCTGACTACCGGCGAAGGTGGCATGTTCGTGACGCAGGATCCGGCGCTGTACGAGCGCGTGCTGACCCTGTCCAACCATGGTCGTGCCCGCGGCCAGACCAGGCAGTTCTGGCCCGATGTGGTGGGCTACAAGTACAAGATGTCGAATCTGCAGGCGGCCATCGGCTGCGCGCAGGTCGAGCGCATCGATGCGCTGATCGCGCGCAAGCGCGAGATTTTCCAGACCTATCGGCAACTGCTGCAAGGATTGCCCGGCGTGCACCTCAATCCGGAGCCGTCCGGCATGGTCAACGGGGCCTGGATGCCGACGGTGGTGTTCGATGCCGAAACCGGGGTGACGCGCGAGGCCTTGCAACAGGCGTTCGCGGCGGAGAACGTCGACGCGCGGGTGTTCTTCCACCCCTTGTCAAGCCTGCCGATGTTCGAAGACTGCCCGACCAATCAATTGGCCTGGGGCATTCCAGGGCGTGCCATCAACCTGCCGAGCTACCACGACATGACGGCGCCGGAGATCGAGCGCGTGGCAGCGGTCGTGCGGCAGCTCGCGACCTGCGCCAGTTAAGAGGCGAGGCGCCAGCCCGCGAGAGGGCTGGCCCGTGTTCAGCGCACGCGCTTCAGATAGCCGTCGGGTGCGACGGTGATCAGAATCTTGGCTTCGATGGCCTTGTCGATCTCGAACTGATCGTTCGACTTCAGGAACTCGCGCACTGCGGTTTTCGGGTTGTTGCCCTTGCCCCAGGGACGGTCCTGGATCAGGTCGTCCGGCATGTCTTCCACCAGGGTGTCAAACACCACCAGGTAGTTGTCCTTCGTCACGAAGGGAGCGTAGTGTCTGAGTTCCTGCTGCACATGCTCGTGCGTGTGGTTGGAGTCGAGAATGACCAGCACGCTCTTCTTGCCCTTGACGTGCTGGGCCACTTGCGCCACGGTATCCGCGGCGATCGAGGAGCCCTGGATCATCTGGATGCGCTTGTGCATCGGGTGGGCTTCGATCTCGGCCCGGTTGTGGGCCCGGATATCGATGTCGATGCCCAGCACGTAGCCGTCGAGCTGCATCATCTCCATCAGCGAAGCGTAGTAGATCAGCGAGCCACCATGGGCGATGCCGGTTTCGATGATCAGGTCCGGCTTGGTGGCCCAGATGATCTCCTGCATCGCCAGCATGTCCTGCGGGAACTGGATGATGGGACGTCCCATCCAGGAGAAGTTGTAGGCGTACTTGTGGCGTGCGATTTCCCGCACCCAGATGCGCGACAGCGCCTGCACGTCGTGGTCGTCCATCAGGCCGCGGATGTTGGCGCGAACCTCTTCCTTGAATTTGTCGATTTCATTCATTTTTCAAAAATTCCTTCCAGTAGCTGGTTCCTGAACAGAGGCAATCAATTCCTGCGGGACCGGTGTTGGCGATCAAGTCCAGCAGCGACACATAGGGCGTGAACTCGCCATGCAGTTGCGGATAGGGTCGTTTCTCGTAGTCCATGTACTCGACACGGATGCCGGCATCCTCGAACAACTGATGGTCCAGGTAGTTACGGGCGCCGTGGCCGGTGATGTAGCGGGTGCCGCCAACAGCCAGGACAATGTCCCGCACCCGCTGGCTGCTGGCGCCGGCGATACCCAGCTGTTCCACTTCGACGAAGCGGCGGCCGCCATCGAGCCCGTAATAGCGGCAGCATGCTTCCATCGAATGCCGACTCAAGTGGCCGATGGAGGCCTGCGACTGCGCATAGACCGAATCCACCAGCGCCAGCATGTCCTTGCGATAGGGGGCCGCTGCATAGGCCTGTTTCAGCTGGTCCACATGTTGCCGCCGCCAGTCGGTTCGGGTGTCGAGGCGAACCTCGTCGATCGACTGCCCGAGCGAAACCTGCTGCAGCGGCACGGTGAGCCATTTGATGCCCTGCGCCGTCTTGATCTGCACGCGATTGGTGAAGCTGCCCTTGGAAAACTGCACGTCGCCGTAGTGGACGTAGACATCCGCTAGCCGGATCTGCTCGAACATCCCCACCCAGGGGAAGAACATCGGCTGGGAGATGACCACTTTCATGCTGTCAGCAGTTTTTCCATGATGACGACATCGGCGTAGCCGTTGCCGGTGTGGAAGTGCTGCAGCCAGCGCCCCACCTCGCGGTAGCCGTGGCGCAGGTAGAGGCGGATGGCGCCCTGGTTGTTGGCCAACACCTCCAGCAGGATCTTGCGCAGCCCGAACACGTCCTGCACGTAGCTTGCCAGCAGGGACAGCGTTTCGCCGCCGCAGCCCCGGCCCTGGGCCTGGGGGCCGATGCAGATGCCCAGCCGACCCGTGCCATGCAGCGGGTTGAGGTCCAGCAACTGGACGTAGCCCAGGGCCTGGTTGCTGGTCTTGTCTGCGATGATGAAAAACACGGCGTCGGCCGCCTGGGTGCGTGCATTCAGCCAGGCGCGGACCTGTTCCAGCGAGTTGCCCTTGGGCTGCGCCATCAGCTGGCGCTGCAGCGGAAAATCGTTGCGCAGTGCCTGCAGTGCCGGCAGATCCTCCTGGGCCCAGGCCCGCAAAACGACTTTGTTGCCGATCAGCATGCCGTGCCTTACAGATAGAAATAGTTCAGCGACCGGCCGGCAAAGGCGGCGATGTCGTCCATCACCTGCCGTGCGTGGGCCGGATTCAGGCCCACCAGCATGACGCCGATGTCGACCGGCAAATCGGCCGGGGCGACCACCGGTGCACCATGGAGCGGGTGTCCTTGCAGAAAAGGATTCTGGTCGATCACGCAGCGAATTCGCTGCGGGCTTTTCAGCCAGGAGGCGATGAAGGTGCCGTAGAAACCGGCGCCATAGAGCGCAACCGGGGTATCGGCGGCCAGAGTCTGCTCGAAGGCCTGCACCCGCGAGCCGGCCTTCTGCCAGAAATCGGCGATGGCGTGGGCGCTTTCGGCAATTACCTGAACTTCATCACGCCCCGGGGCCTGAATGCCGACAGGTTGGGCCAGCTTGCGGGCCACGAAGACCAGGGCGCCCCGGTGGGCGCTGTCGCTGATGTCCTGGACCTCGAAGCCGTTGGCGCGCAGCAGGTAGGCCAGTGAGGGCCGGGTGAAATGGTTGACATGATCGACCACAATCATGTCGGCCGTGTTGGCAAAGACGTTCGGCACGATGCCGTAGAAGATGCCGCCGGGTTTGAGCAGGGCCGCAATCTTGCGCAGGGCGTCCTGCGGTTGCGCCATATGTTCCAGCGAGAAGAATGAGGTGACGGCGTCGAAGCGGCCGGTCCAGGCGGCTGGTGTTTCATAAGTCGCACCGCGCTCTGGGGGAATGAACTTATCCCAGAACGGGCGATAGCGGTCGCTGACATCGAACAGGTGGACTTCCAGTCCGGGCGTCAGGCCGGCCAGCGTGCGCATGGTGGCGCTCTTGGCGCAACCATAGTCAAGGATTTTCATGCCCGATGACAGCGCGATCTTGTCGCGCAGGACGCGGACCTGGTGTTCCGTGCGGTAGACCTTCTGGCCCGCCACCACTTCGTAGATCTGGTCTTCTTCCTCGCTGTCGACCAGGATGTCGTAGCTGTCGTCGTAGTAGGCATCAATGTCGTCCATGGCCACGCTTTGCACATGGGCGCAGCCATGACAGACATAGACCTGCGTCCGGCCCGCGTGCACAGTGCACAGTGAGGTCAGGGATTTGGCGTTGCCCGAGTCGTAGATCTTGTCGTCCAGCGGGGTGCCGCACAGATTGCAGTTCAAGGTGCTCATCTCCTAGTCGGCACAGAGTTCCGGGTGAATGGTGCGGAAATCGACCCCGGCGGCATACGAGCCGCGCCAGCCATGAGATTGGCCGGTGGGTTCAAGGAAATTGAAGTAGCGCAGCTGCATGGTCCAGCGCGAGCGCTGGCTGCGGTTGTGGCCGGATGCATGCAGCACGAGAAAGTCGATCACGACCAGGTCGCCGGGCGATGTCAGGGGGCTGACATGCGGATATTTGCGCAACAGGGCTTCTTCGCCCTTGAGCGTTAAAGAATAAGCGCCTGTTTTTTCCGGGTTGTGCGGATCGCGGGTATGGACCGGCACCGGGCCTTCGACCTGCGAGCCGGGACAGAACTCGACCGGTCCCATGTCCTCTGTCACGGCAACCAGCGGGCTCCAATACACCAGGCCATCGAGGCTGCGCAATTGGGCCGGGTATTCCTGGTGCCAATTGGCCCGGAAACGGTCTTCGTTCGGGTTGTCGATGCGGATGCCGTAGCCGCCGGCCGCGACGGCGGGGAATGAGCCGGGCCGCAGTTCGGCAAACAACTGGTCATGCCGCGGATGCGCGACCAGCCGCGCGAAGGCCGGAATCTGCTTGACGGCATCGTAGATTTCGGCGCCGTAGGCACGGTTGATGGCGATCAGTTGCTGGTAGCCGGCATCAAACGTGGCCGGGGAAAAAGCCGGTCGGCTGATCGGGAGCTTGTATTTCGCGATCAGCAGACCGATCAGGTCGTAGATGGCCTGCTGGATCGGGGCAATGTCGTGCTCCAGATCGTAGAAGCCGTTCAGGATCAGGACGCCGTTGCGCCTGAATTCCGCGATCTGGGCTTCGCTGAGCAAGGTGCCTTGACGCATGATCTCTCCGGTCAGGTTGAGCTTGGATGATAGTTGAGCGCTGCGGCCAGAGCCGGCGTGAGCAGGCCTTGACCCGGCACGACCATGGGCAGGATGAAAAAAGGACGCATTGATGACCCATCACCAATGCGTCCCCCTGGGATGCGACTGGAGCGATTTAGCCCTTCAGCAGCGCCAGGACGCCTTGCGGCAGCTGGTTGGCCTGCGCCACCATCGCCATGCCGGCTTGCTGCAGGATTTGCGTGCGCGACAGGTTGGCGGTTTCCTTGGCGAAGTCCGCATCAACGATGCGGCCGCGCGAGGCGGACAGGTTCTCGACCTGGATGTCGATGTTGGAGATCGCGCTCTCGAAGCGGCTCTGCATGGCGCCCAGCATGGCGCGCGAAGTGTTGATCTGGTCGATGGCCGAGTCGACTTTCTTCAGTGCCAGCCAGGCGCTGCCTTGGGTGCTGACCGACAGGGTGTCAACCCCGGTGCCGCTGGTTGCCGCCAGTGTCGTCGCGGCCACGCCCGTGGTCGCGGTGCTGAAGCCGGCCAGTGTGGCGACGGCGGCAACGCCGGAGGTGGTGAGGGAAGAAGAATACAGCTCGACCGAGTAGCTGCCGTCGGTGGCCTTGGCCAGGTAGGCGGTGACGCCGGTGTCGGGTGTCTTGCGGTTGATCGCCTCGATCACCTGGCCCAGCCGCTCGTCGCCGGTCGTGGCGGCACTGATGGCGCCGACATCGTACGAGGTGCCACCGGTGATCGAGATGCTCAGTGTGCCAGTGGTGATGGCCGTCAGGGTGGTGATGGCCGAGGCGGCAATGCCGGTGTTGGTGCTGGCATCGAAGGCGTAGTCAATCCTGGACAGGCCTTGCGCGGTGGCATTGGTCAGTGCACCCACCGACACCGTGTCACCCGAGTTGGCGCCGATCTGGAACACGGCGCCGGCAAAGGTGCCGTCCAGAATCTTCTGGTTGTTGAAGGTGGTTTGCTTGGCAACGCGGTCGATTTCGTCGCGCAATTGGGATACTTCAGCCTGCAGGGCGATGCGGTCAGCCGGGCTGTTGGTGGAATTGCCGGACTGCACGGCCAGTTCACGCATGCGTTGCAGCATGTCGCCCAGTTTGCCCAGGGCGCCTTCAGCCGTCTGCGCCAGCGAGATGCCGTCGTTGGCATTGCGGGCCGCCACCGTCAGGCCCTTGACCTGGGTGTTCATGCGCTCGGCGATGGCCAGACCGGCCGCGTCGTCCTTGGCGCTGTTGACACGCAGGCCCGAGGACAGGCGCTGCATGGAGGTAGCCAGCGAGCTGGCCGACGAGGTCAGATTGCGCTGGGCGTTCAGCGACGCAATATTCGTGTTGATCGTAGCAGCCATTTCGAAGCTCCTTTACGTAAGAAAGTGGCCAGTGCCGGTTTGAAGTCAGCACGACGCGCTGACGGTTTTGGCGGTTGAGGAATTGTGCGGACGGATGTAAAGGGGTGTTGCTGCAATAAAAGGGTAAAAAAGCCGGCAAATCCGGGGATTTGGCGCCCCCCACTCAGGTAGGCCGGCCGACAACCTTGTGGGGCGGCCTGGGTATTCAGCCCTAAAGTTTCCTGAAAACCGCCCGAAAACACTTGCAACGGGCCTCTCAAAAGGGTTCGTCAATTGACATCTACCTTTTAGGAGTATTGAAATGTCTAGCATCAACACGAACATCCCTTCGTTGAACGCCCAGCGCAATCTGACTTCGTCGGCCAGCTCGCTGGCTACCTCCATGCAGCGCCTGTCCTCGGGCCTGCGTGTCAACAGCGCCAAGGACGACGCGGCCGGTCTGGCCATCGCCGAGCGCATGAACACCCAGGCCAAAGGTCTGAACGTCGCCGCCCGTAACGCCAATGACGGCATCTCGCTGGCGCAGACGGCTGAAGGCGCCCTGGGCAAGGTCGGCGACATGCTGCAGCGCATGCGTGAACTGGCCGTGCAGTCGGCCAACTCCACCAACAGCTCGGCCGACCGTACCGCCCTGCAGGCTGAAGTGAAGCAGCTGGCCGATGAAATCGACCGCGTGGGCAAGACCACCACCTTCAACAACCAGAAGATTCTGGACGGTACCTTTGCCGGCGCCGTGTTCCAGGTCGGCGCCAACTCCGGCGACAACATCACCGTGGGCGCCCTGACCAATGCCAAGGCCAGCGGCCTGGCTGACATCGACTACGCTTCCAATACCGCCAATGCCGGTATCGCGGCTTCGGCCGTCACCACGCTGACGGCCATCGCCACCGGCACGCTGAGCATCTCGATCACCGGCGGCACCTCGTACGACCTCGGTGCCGTTGATGCCGCCACTTCGGGCGACGAGCGTCTGGGCCAGGTGGTCGAGGCGATCAACCGCAAGACTTCCGATACCGGCGTGACGGCCTACCTGACCAAGAACTCCAGTGGTACCTACGATGTGGAGCTCTATTCGTCCACGCTGGATACCTCTGGCGTGGCCGCCGTCGCCACACTGGCCGGCTTTACCGTCGCCACCACCGGTGTGTCCGCCAGCACGTTGGCAGCCACGACCGCCACCGGCATCGACACGCTGTCGGTCAGCACCCAAGGCGATGCCTGGAAAGCCCTGGCGAAAATCGACTCGGCGATTGACCAGGTCAATGGTGCACGTGCCAAGTTGGGTGCCGTCCAGAGCCGTTTCGAGAACGCTGTGTCCAACATCGGCATCATGGTGGAGAACATCTCCGCTTCCCGCGGCCGGATCATGGATGCTGACTTCGCGACCGAAACCGCCAATCTGTCGCGCACGCAGATCCTGCAACAGGCTGGTACGGCGATGGTGGCGCAGGCCAACCAGCTGCCGCAGGGTGTATTGGCCCTGTTGAGGTAAGCTTTTCTCGCGATTGAACCGTCCAGATCTGGCTAGACTGGAATGGTTTTCAAGGCGGCGACGGTTTTGACTGTCGCCGCCCTTGGTCGTTCAGGGGCTGATGGAGCCCGCCGCGGCCAGGATGAGCACGAACGACCAAGAGCCAGGAGGATATATGTCAGTTTCATCGATCGGCATTGGCAGCGGCATTGATGTTGAAAGCATCATCAGCCAGATGACGGCGCTCGAAAAGCAGCCGCTTACCACCTTGAAAACCAAGGCGTCGACCATCCAGGCGCGAGTGTCTCTGGTCGGCCAGATCAAGTCGCAGGTGGCGGCACTGTCTTCGGCGGCGAGCAAGCTGGCGACGGCGAGTTCCTGGACCGGGGTGACTGTCAAATCGTCCAACGAGAGCGCCGTCACCGGCAGCGTGACCGGAGCCGCTTCGGCGACCTCCTTCAGCGTCGAGGTCCAGCAGATGGCCGCGGCACAGTCAACCGCTTCTGCCGCCGTGACCGTGGATTCCGCGATCGGGACTGGGACGCTCAATATCGATATCGGGACCTGGAACTACACCGGGACACCCGCCTTCACAGCAGGCTCGGCCTCTACCATCAGTGTGGCAATTGGCGCCGGTGAGGACACACTCACAAAAATCGCTGCCAAGATCAACGCCGCATCGGCCGGTGTCACGGCCACTGTTTTGCGGGACGCTTCGGGCGAGCGCCTGCTGATGCGCTCCAACAGCACGGGCGAGGCCACGGGGTTTCGTATCCAGGTGGCGGGTGACAGTGACGGGATCAACAATGACAGTGCCGGCTTGTCGCGCTTGGCCTTTGACCCGGCCAACGGCTCGTTTGGCATGGCGGCTAACACCTACCAGAAGGGCCTGAATACCCAGGCCACCATCAACGGCATCGCCGTGCAATCGGCCAACAGCACGCTGGCCGATGCGGTGCCCGGCTTGACGCTGAACTTTGCGGCGGTCACCACTTCGCCGGTGACGGTGGCCCTGGCCGACGATACGGCCACGATGAAGAAGAATGTTCAGGACTTCATGGCTTCCTACAACAGTCTGAGCAAGACCCTGACCGAGGCCACCAAGTACGACGCGGCCAGCAAGTCCGGGGGGGTGATGCAGGGCGATAGCGTGATCACTGGCTTGCAAAATGCCATGCGCAGCCTGCTGGGGTCATCAAGTACCACCGGTTCGACGCTTTCGCGTCTGGCAGACATTGGGCTGGATATGCAGCGCGGTGGTTTGCTGACGCTTTCCAGCAGCAAGCTCGATACCGCTCTGAAGGATCCGACCAACCTTGCGGCGCTGTTTACCACCGACAACACGGGCACTGCAAATGATGGTTTTGGCCTCAAGATCAAGGCGTTTGCGGATGGCCTGCTGGCGGCCGATGGTACGGTGACCGCCAAGTCGGACGCCCTGCAGACGGCACTCACGCGCAATTCGAAAGACCAGGACAAGCTCAACGCACGGGTTGCGCTGGTGGAAAAACGGCTGCGGGCGCAGTACAGCGCGCTGGATTCGAAGATGGCCGGCCTGACGGCATTGAACAGCTACATCAGCCAGCAGGTGACTCAGTGGAACAAGAGTAGTTCATAAGCCCAGTTCCGGGTTAAGTTTCAGGCTGCAGGTGCCGATACATCAAACATAAGTCAACAAGATTGATGAGTGACAAGATGTTTACACCAGTCAGCACCCGGGCAGCTTCTGCCTACAAGCGAGTCAGCGTTGAAACCTCTGTGGACGGAGCCAGTCCGCACCAGCTGGTCAACCTCCTGTTTGATGCCTTGCTTCAGTCCCTGGCTTCGGCCCGTGCTGCGCTTGAGCGCGGTGACCAGGCTGTCAAGGGCCAGCAGCTGGGTAAGGCGGTTCGTTTCATCGAAGAAGGACTTAAATGCGCCCTCGATGATGCGGGTGGCGAAGTCGCCGGCAATCTGCGGACGGTCTACAGTTACGCCGTGCGCTGCCTGACCGAGGCCAATCTCAAGAATGACGTCCACAAAGTGACGGAAGTGATCGAGTTGATCGAACCCATTGCCGACGCCTGGAAACAAATTGGAAAATAAAGCCACACTCGCACCTTCAGTTGCAAGGGGCCAAGCCATGCCGCAAATGCTAATTGACTATTACCGCGCCATTGAAGACAGCAGTCGCAAGATGCTGGACGCGGCCAAGGCCGAGGACTGGGACCAGGTGGTCCGGTTTGAAGGGGCTTGCGCGGTATTGATCGAGCAGCTTCGCCTGAAGGCGCGTAGCGAGGAGCTGCAACCCGAGCAGCGACGCGAGAAGACTCGCATCATGCAGCGCATCCTGCTCAACGACGCCCAGATCCGCTACCTGGCCGAGCCGTGGCTGACGCATTTCGAGCAGCGTTTTCCCGGCTCGCAGCTGCTGCACTAGTTTGCTATTGAATTTATAGCTGCCTGCGCTTTATCGGTAATGGCGGGAGGCTAATTACACCTGCATGTTCATGATGTCGGTGTAGGCCTGAACCATCCGGTTGCGCACATGCAGCGTGGCCTGGAAACCGATTTGGGCTTTCTGAATCGCCACCATGGTTTCTTCCAGGCTGACCTTGGGGTTCTCCATCTGCACCTCGCGCTGCAGAGTGGAGGCCTGATTCTGGGCCTGGCTGACGGATTGCAGCGCCGATTTGAGCGCGCCGGAAAAGCCATTGTCCGGTGTTCCCGCCACCTGAGCGGAGGCGGTTTTTGCGGCGAGGCCGGGCCGCACCGCGACGGGCATGGTGGTGGGTGAAAGACGAAGATCCATGGTGCTGTCCCGGAGGAAAAAAGGGTTGCAGCGATCCTAGCGCCGGGCTGCGGCTGCCACTATTTTGAAATGGCGGGGAAATCCGGGGCTTTTCATCCTAATGTTTTCGGGGCCAGGCCGAATAATCGATGCCATTGACGATGCAAGGCTGCATCTCACCGCACCGGAAAACATGATGGCTACCGCTCCTGCAATTCCCGTTAATCCGACCTTGACACAGCGACTGGCTGCTCTGGACCAGGGGCAGAAATTGCGCCTGGCCTTGGGCGCAGCCCTGTTCGTGGCCATCGCGATCATCGGTCTGGTGATGGGGCGACAGGCTGAATGGCGGGTGCTGTATGCCAACCTGTCTGACAAAGACGGCGGCGCCATCATTGCCCAGTTGTCGCAGCTGAACATTCCCTACAAGCACGCCGATGGCGGCAATGCCATCCTGGTGCCGGCCGACAAGGTGCACGATACCCGCTTGCGTCTGGCGTCCCAGGGTTTGCCCAAGGGCTCGGTGGCCGGCTTTGAAATGATGGAAGCCAACCGCTTCGGCATGACCCAGTTTCAGGAGCGTTTGACGTTCCAGCGTGGCTTGGAGGGGGAGCTGACGCGCTCGATCCAGGCCCTGTCGTCGGTGCAGAGCGCTCGCGTGCATCTGGCGCTGCCCAATCAAAATGGTTTTTTCCGCGAGCAGCAAAAACCCTCCGCCTCGGTGCTGGTCAGTCTGAATGCCGGCCGGTCGCTGGACCGCAATCAATTGTCCGGCATCATTCACCTGGTGGCGTCCAGTGTGCCCGAGATGAAGCCGGAGGCTGTCAGTGTGCTGGACGAGACGGGCAAGCTGCTCTCGACACCGGTAGACGGGCTCAACGGCATGGCCGGCGGCGCGGATGCGCAGCAGTTGCAGTATGTGCAGCAGATTGAGCAGATGTACCGCCAGCGTGTGCTGGATATTCTGGAGCCCGTTGTCGGTCGGCAGAACGTCAAAGCGCAGGTCACGGCTGAAGTGGATTTCTCCCAGACCGAGCAGACTTCCGAGTCACATCGTCCCAACCAGACGCCTGAAACCAGCGCCATCCGCAGCCAGCAACTGGTGGAGAGCAGCAATGGGGGGGCCAGCAGCACCCCCTCCGGCGTGCCCGGCGCCACAACCAACCAGCCACCCGGGCCGTCGACGGCACCCGTCAATGGGCCGGCGCAGGCGCTGGCGCCGACACCGGCTGGCGGTGCGGCTGCCAGCACGGCCGCCGGCAACAGCAAGCGCGAGTCCATCATCAACTACGAGGTGGACAAGACCATCAAGGTGGTCAAGGCCGGTTCGGGTGTTGTCAAGCGGCTGAGTGCGGCCGTGGTGATCAATCACCAGACCACGACCGATGACAAGGGCAAGACGACAACCCAGCCCCTGACCGAGCAGCAACTGGAAAAAATGACCGCATTGGTCCGTGAGACAATCGGTTTCAATCAGGACCGAGGTGACTCCGTGAACCTCATGAATGCGCCGTTTGCCAAGGAAAAGATCACCTTGCCTGAGGTGCCTTTCTGGAAGCAGCCTGAAACACAAGATCTGGCACGCAACCTTGCGTGGCCGGTGGGCACCCTGCTGCTGGGCTCCTTGGTGCTGTTCGGCGTGATCCGGCCGGCGCTCAAGTCGTCACTCCGTCCAGCCGGACGCAAGCAGGTCGATGCCATGCTGGCAGAAGAGCCGGAACGTCCGCAACTGGCCGCCCCGGTCAAAGATGAACCGGCCCTGCCCTCTGCCGGCGAGTTGGCGCTGGAGGATGCTCGCAAGCTGACGCGGGAGAATCCAGCGGCAGTGGCCAGTATCGTCAAGAACTGGATCAATGGCGAGGCTGCGGCCTGACCGATCATGCTGCTGGGTAACACAATGTCTCAAGACGACGGACTCCAAAATGCCGCGATCCTGCTGATGTCTCTCGGCGAAGAGGAGGCAGCAGAGGTGTTCAAGCATCTGTCACCGAAAGAGGTGCAGAAGCTGGGTGAAGCCATTGCCAAAACCCGGAGCATCACGCGCGAAAGGGTTGATGAGGTGGTCGGGCGGTTCACCAATGTTGCCGCGGCGCACAGCCTGCTGGTGTCCGACTCGGGGGACTATGTGCGCTCGGTGCTCAAGCGGGCGCTGGGCGACGACAAGGCCGCGTTGCTGCTGGACCGGATTCTTCAGGGCGGCGATGTCTCGGGCATCGAAAGCCTGAAGTGGATGGACCCGCTGTCGGTGGCCGAGTTGCTGCGCAACGAGCATCCGCAGATCGTTGCTGCCATCATGGTGCACCTGGATTACGACCAGGCTGCCGATGTGCTCCGGCACCTGACGGAGCGGCAGCGCAATGAGGTCATGCTGCGCATCGCGACCATGGAAGGCATTCAACCCACGGCCCTGAAGGATCTGAACGAAGTGCTGTTCAAGGTGCTGGCCGGCGGTGACAAGATCCGCAAGGCGTCGTTGGGTGGTGTCAAGACGGCGGCGGAGATGATCAACATGATGGGCACGGTCATCGAGGGCACGGTGCTCGAGTCCATTCGCAGCCACGATCCCGAATTGGCCCAGAAGATCATGGACAAGATGTTCGTGTTCGACGACGTCATCAAGCTCGACGACAAGGCCATCCAGATGGTGCTCAAGGAAGTGGCGTCCGACGCGCTCATCGTTGCGCTCAAGGGGGCGCAACCCGAGCTCAAGGAGAAGTTTCTTTCCAACATGTCGTCGCGGGCGGCGGAAACGCTGCGCGAAGACCTGGAGTCGCGCGGCCCCATGCGCTTGTCGGAAGTCGAGGCGCAGCAGAAGGAAGTGCTCAAGATCGTCCGTCGACTGGCCGACGAGGGACAGATTGTCATCGCCACAGGCGCCGATGACGCCATGGTCTGAGTTGTATGGCCAGCAACTACTCACGCTTCATCCCGGGCGAAGAAATCGACGCCGTGGCCCAGTGGCGCTTCGGCGCGGTGGACGCGGCCACCATGCTGCTCGAAGAACAGGCTCGGGCCCGGGTTCAAGAGGAGCAGGCCGAGGCCTTCCGGCAGGAAGGTTATGCCCAGGGATTTGCCGACGGCAGTGTCCAGGGGCATGGCCAGGCCATGCTGGAAGCGCAGGAGCAGGTCAACGCCTTTCTGAACAACCAGGGGCAGGAAACCGCCCAGCAGCTGGCCGCGTTGGTGGCGTCCGCCCATGCGCAGCTGGATGCGGCCGAACAGGTGGCCGCTCGCGGCTTGCTGGAACTGGCTTGCGAACTGGCGCGTCAAGTACTTCGGCATGAAATCTCGATCAACCCGAATGCCCTGCTGCCAGTGATCCGCGAGGCGCTGACACCGCTGATTGCCGACAGCAAGAGTACGGTGCTCAAGCTTCATCCGCTGGACATGGACATGCTGCAGGATGTTCTGCGTTCGGAATATCCGAATCTGCCGCTGACCCTGCTGGCTGACGCCTCAATTTCGCGCGGGGGCTGCCTGGTTCAATCGGCCGGGACGCAAATTGATGGCACGCTGGAGAAGCGCTGGGCGCGTGCTGTGGGCCAATTGGGGTTGAACCTGCCTTGGGAGGAGACTGCCGATGAGCAGTGACGCCTCTGCCGCCGCAACCAGGTGGGAGCTTTTCCTGGACGGGGCGCGGCAGCGTGTCCAGTCCGGAGGCAGCACGCTGGAGACCGGTGGCACCCTGACGCGTCTGACCGGTCTGGTGCTGGAAGCTTCGGGTATCCGTGCGCCGGTCGGTTCCCAATGTCTGGTGAGTCTGGCGGCGCAGGAGCCCGTGCTGGCCGAAGTGGTGGGGTTTGCCAACGACCGTGCCTTTCTCATGCCGGCGGGCGATGTGCAGGGCCTGTCCAGCGGAGCCAGTGTGATGCCGCTGGCACCTTACATGCCCGTTCCTCGGCTCGGTGATGAACCGGTGCGCAAGGAGATCCGTTCGATTCAGGGGCTGTTGCGTCTGCCTTTGGGCGAAGGGTTGCTCGGGCGTGTCGTGGATGCTCACGGTGAGCCGCTGGACCGTATGGGGCCCTTGCTCAACGTGGCCGCTCGACCGCTCGACCGCGTGCCCCTCAATGCCATGGACCGGGCGCCGGTGCGCGAGCCGCTGGACACAGGGGTGCGCGCCATCAACAGCCTGCTGACCATCGGTCGCGGCCAGCGCATCGGCCTGTTCGCGGGGTCGGGTGTCGGCAAGAGCGTCCTGCTGGGCATGATGGCCCGCTACACCCAGGCTGATGTGATCGTGGTCGGGCTGATCGGCGAGCGCGGACGCGAGGTCAAGGAGTTCATCGAGGACATCCTGGGACCAGAGGGGCGCGCCCGGTCGGTCGTGGTGGCTGCGCCGGCGGATGCGCCGCCCTTGCTGCGGCTGCAGGGTGCCAACTACGCCACGGCCGTGGCAGAAGATTTCCGGGACCGGGGCAAACATGTGCTGTTGCTGATGGATTCGCTGACCCGCTATGCCATGGCGCAGCGGGAGATTGCGCTGGCCATCGGCGAGCCGCCGGCCACCAAAGGCTACCCGCCCTCCTGCTTTGCCAAGCTGCCGCAGCTGGTGGAGCGTAGCGGCAACGGACTCAATGGCGTCGGCTCCATCACGGCGTTCTATACCGTGCTGACCGAGGGCGATGACCAGCAAGACCCGATTGCCGATGCGGCTCGCGCCATTCTGGACGGACACATTGTGCTGTCGCGCTCGCTGGCGGAAGCCGGGCACTATCCGGCCATCGACGTCGGCCAATCGGCCTCCCGTGTCATGCACAACGTGGTACCGCGTGAGCATTTCGAGGCTGCACGACGCTTCCGGGCCATCAGTTCCCGCTATGAAAAGGGGCGCGACCTGGTGCAGATCGGCGCCTATGTGCATGGTTCCGATCCGGCACTGGACGAAGCAATCCGCTTGCATGAGCCGATGGCCGAGTTCCTCCGGCAGGACATGCAGGTGGCGGCCTCGTTCGACGACAGTGTGCAGCAGATGTCGGTCGTGACCGAGCGCGAGGAGGCCTTCCCATGAAGGCGGCTGCACGCGGGGGTAAGCCATGTCGACGCTGAGAGCACTTGCGCTGGCAATTGAGCTGGCGACCGAGAGGCGTGATGAGGCCGGGCGGCATTTGATGCAGGCCCAGCGTGCCTATCTGCTTGCCCAGAACCAGCAGGAACAGCTGGAGAGCTATGCGGCCGGCTCCGAAGCCCGGTGGATGAGTTCGGCGCAGGTGTCCGTGACCATGGGGATATTGCAGCATCACTACCAGTTCATGGAGCGCCTGCGCAGTGCCATCGGTCTGCAAGACGGCGTGCTCGCAGACCTGCTGCAGCGGGTCGATGCTGCTAAGAAGCTGGTCCAGGAGGCCGAGGCACGACTGGCCGGTTTGCAAAAGGTGTTGGAGAGAAAACTGAGGGAGCGGGCCTTGGTGATGGCGCGACGAGAACAGAGACAGACAGACGAATTTGCAGCCATGCAACATGCAAGAAGCATGGCGGGATTACATAGCGGAGAAATATCATCATGAGCGTTGAAAGTTGTACGCCAGCCACCCCCAAGACCCCCGCCAGCGGGCATGGTGCCAAAGGCAAGCCGCGCGCTGCCGGCGAGGCCGCCACAACGGATGCCAGCGGTTTTTCTGCGTTACTCATGCAGTTGGGGGCGACGGATGCGGATGCCGCCACAGACGCACCAGATGAACTGGCGTCCACCGCAGAAGGAGGGGCGCCTGAGCTGTTGGTGGGCGAGGAGAAGCCCGCCGCCGAGGGCATACAGGTCGATCCGGCTCTCCTGCTGACGCAATCCACGCAGACGCAGCAAAGTCCGCAGCCAGTCGATCACAGCCTCCTGTTGGCGCAGTCGATGCAATTCCGGCACGGCCCGCAGCCAGGCGATCAGCCTGCGGTGACGAGTCCTGAGGTGGGGGTGACGGCGATGACCGGGTCTGTACAGACCGATGCTGCTTCACCACGGACACTGACGGAGGGGGCGCTGCCTCCCCCGGTCGTCAAGGGGGCGGAGGCCGTCCGGCCGGAGTCGGGCGAGGTGATCAAGGACGTTGCCGTCAAGGCCCCGGCGCCGCATCGTAGTGCGCCGCGTGCCGCTGTGACCGACGTGGTCGCGGCACAGTCGGGCGTGGCCAATGCCACGGTCAACGCGAATGTCGCTGCCGAGACGCGCATGCACAAGTTGGCTCAGATCGAGCCCCAGGCAGAGGTCAATCCGGGGCTGGTCCAGACAGTGGTGGCGTCGGGTCTCAGCGAGTCCGGTGTCCGGCGGGCCGAGCGCGTGGGTGAAAAAACAGCGTCCGGGCAGGGCGGCTACGGTGACGGTGCCTGGGGCCATCAGGCCCTGCTGGCGACTCCGGCCGCAGAGCAGTCCTTCAGCATGACCGAGCCGACGGCTGTCATGTCGCCGGAAGCCATGGTGGCCGAACAGGTGAATTACTGGATTGGGCACGATGTCCAGAACGCCGAACTCAAGCTCGATGGCATGGGCGACAGCCCGGTCGAGGTGAGTATTTCACTGCAAGGCAATGAGGCGCGGGTGGAATTTCGTACTGACCAGCTCGAAGCGCGGCAGGTGCTTGAGGGGGCGGTTTCCCATCTGAAGGATCTGCTGGGCAACGAAGGTTTGGTGCTGTCGGGTGTCTCGGTCGGCTCTTCCGGGGCTGAGGGTTCGGCTTCCCGGGAAGGGAAACCCCAGCAGAACGGCCGGCAGGCGACGGTCGCCGTGCCTCAAGCGCAGCCGGCAGACATGAATGCGCGATCGGCTCCCCGTCTGTCGGGGCGGTCGGTTGATCTGTTTGTCTAGGAGCGGATGGTGTTGCCATCCGGTTCGAATGCAATGGTTTTTTGCCGTTAATCGGGTTATTGTTCGCGTGGCGCTGAACCATAATCTGACCGATGAAGTAGATGCTCGTCCCGTCAGGATCGAGGTCGCTTATGCCAACCCCTGGTCTTGCCTCTGAAGGAACCTATTGTGTCTGCGAAACCCGAAGTCGAAGAAGCGGTCAAACCACCCAAAAGCAAGAAAATGCTGCTGATCATCTTGGCGGCTGTTCTACTTCTGGTTCTGGCCGGCGGCGGCGGTTGGTTTTACCTGAGCAAGAAGAATGCGGACCTTGAGGGCGAGGAAGAAGTGGCCCATTTGGCTCCCAAGGGGCCGCCGACTTACCTGCCGATAGACCACATGGTGGTCAACCTGGCCGATCCGGGCGGGGAAAAGGTCGCCCAAGTCGGCGTGACGCTGGAGCTCTCCGATGCCAAGGCGCCCGAGCAGGTCAAAGCCTACTTGCCGGCCATTCGCAGCAGCATTCTGATGCTGGTGTCTCAGCGCACGGCTGAAGAACTGTTGCAGCGCGAAGGCAAGGAGAAGCTGGCGGCCGACATCCTGGCCGAAGCCTCACGTCATTTTGAAGGTGAGAGTGACGCCGCCAAGGGGAAAAAGAACGGCGCCAAGGCGAAGACGGACAAGTCGGAAGAGGTGGTCAACCCGGTGCGTGGTGTGCTGTTTTCGAGCTTCATCGTGCAGTGATGGTGAAACTGGACATGTGACATGAGTGAATCCTTTCTGTCCCAGGAAGAAGTTGATGCCCTCTTGGAGGGGGTCACGGGCGAGAGTCAGAAGACTGTCGAAGAAACGCCTGAGGCCGGGTCGGTTCGTTCCTACAACATCTCCAGCCAGGAGAGGATTGTTCGCGGACGCATGCCGACGATGGAAATCGTCAATGAGCGGTTTGCGCGCAACCTGCGGATCGGTTTGTTCAACTTCATTCGTCGCAGCCCGGAGATTTCCGTGGGGCCGGTTCAAGTTCAGCGCTACAGCGCCTTTTTGCGCGAACTGGCGGTGCCGACCAACTTCAATATCGTGGCCATTCGGCCACTGCGTGGTAGCGGCCTGATCGTCTGTGAGCCGGCGCTGGTATTTGGCGTGATTGATACGCTGTATGGCGGCATCGGCAAATTTCAGACACGGATCGAAGGGCGGGATTTTTCTGCCACCGAGCAGCGGGTGATCAACCGCCTGGTGGACGTGATCACGCAGGAATACAAAAAAGCCTGGAAGGGGATCTATCCACTGGAACTGGATTACCAGCGAAGCGAGATGCAGCCGCAGTTCGCCAACATCGCCACACCCAGTGAAATTGTGATTTCCACCTCTTTCCAGTTGGAGATTGGTGAAATCACAGGTTCCGTCCACTTCTGCATGCCTTATGCGACGATGGAGCCGATCCGTGATGTGCTCTATTCGTCGACACAGGGCGATTCGATCGAGGTCGACCGCCGCTGGGTCAATGTGCTGACGCGGGAAATCCAGGCGGCCGAAGTGACCCTGGTGGCAGAGTTGGCGCGTACGGACGCAACGGTGGAACAGCTGCTGGCCATGAAGCCCGGTGACTTTATCGAGTTGGAGCGCCAGCCCAGGATCCAGGCTTGCGTTGATGGCGTACCGGTGTTCGAATGCCAGTACGGGACGCACAATTCGAAATACGCTATCCGTATCGACAAGAGCCTGAGAGGCAACGATATCAACTGGTTAGGGGAACGACATGGCGGTTGACGAGAAACCGGAAGATGACGGCATGGCCGACTGGGCCGAGGCGCTGCAAGAGCAGAAGACCTCAGAGGGTCAAGCTGGCGAAGTGGAGCCTGGCGGCGTACTGTCCGGTGGCGAAGCGCCCCGGCCCTTTTCCGCGGGGACTGCGGCCGCCGATGGATCGAGTAGTGACATCAACATGGTGCTGGATATTCCAGTCCAGTTGTCGGTCGAACTGGGGCGGACCAAGGTGCCGATCAAGCATATTCTCCAGCTGGGCCAAGGCTCGGTCGTGGAGTTGGATGCGCTGGCGGGCGAGCCCATGGACGTGCTGGTCAACGGCTATCTGATCGCCCAGGGCGAAGTGGTGGTGGTCAATGACAAGTTTGGCATCCGGCTGACCGACGTCGTGACGCCATCGGAGCGCTTGAAGCGTCTCAGCAAGGGGTAAACTGCGCGCATGACGCAGACCATTGTTTCTGTTGCCGTTTTTCTGGTGCTTCTGGCCTTGTTGCCACTGGGGATCCGGTGGCTGCAGCGCCGTGCACCCGGCGGATCCGCAACTACCGGTGCGGCAAGAGTCATCTCCGCCATTGCCGTAGGCCCGCACCAACGGGTCGTGACCGTTGAGGTCGGTCCGGAAGAGGCGCGTACTTGGCTGGTGCTCGGGGTGACTGCGCAGAACATTACCTGTTTGCATGTCGCGGCGACGGCCCCGGTTGCAAGCCAGGTCGTCCAGGTCGCAGCGGCCTCTGCGCCGGCGCAATCGTGATGCAGAGGGCGTTGTGAGCCAGCCACAACAACACGCTGTGTCAGCAAAGCGCGGCGCCATCGGTTGGGTGGCTGTGGGGCTGGTGTGCCTGCTGCCTTCCCTCGTCTGGGCGCAAAGCAATGCGCAGCTGCCATTGTTGGTGGGTAGCGGCGAATCGGGAACGAGCTTCTCGGTGCCGATTCAGACCCTGATTTTCTTCACCGCCCTGTCCTTCCTGCCGGCGATCTTGCTGATGATGACGGGCTTTACCCGCATCGTGATTGTGCTGTCTTTGCTGCGGCAGGCTTTGGGCACACAGTCGGCGCCACCCAACCAGATCATCGTCGGTCTGTCGCTGTTTCTGACTTTTTTTGTCATGGGGCCGACACTGGACCGGATGTATCAGGATGCCTATGTACCCTATACCCAGAATGCGATCACGTTCGACGAGGCACTGGACAAGGCCGAGGCGCCGATCCGCCAGTTCATGATCAAGCAGACGCGGCAGTCCGACTTTGCGCTCTTTGCCAAGCTGGCCAAGCTGGAGCCGGATGTCAAGGCGCAGACGGCACCGCTGCGGGTGCTGGTGCCGGCTTTCGTGACCAGTGAACTCAAGTCGGCCTTCCAGATCGGTTTCATGATCTTTATCCCCTTTCTGGTGATTGACATCGTTGTCGCCAGCGTGCTGATGTCGCTGGGGATGATGATGCTTTCGCCGGTGCTGGTTGCCCTGCCGTTCAAGCTGATGCTGTTTGTCCTGGCCGACGGCTGGAATCTGCTGATCGGCTCTCTGGCCGCCAGTTTTGTGACCTGAGGAGCGATGGCATGAACGCGCAAATGGTTCTGACCATCGGGCAGGAGGCCTTGCTGATGCTCCTGATGGTGTCGGCGCCCGTGCTGGGTGTGGTGCTGGTGGTGGGGCTGCTGGTCAGCCTGTTCCAAGCGATCACCCAGATCCATGAGGCCACGCTCGCATTTGTGCCCAAGCTGGTGGCGGCCATGGCCGTTTTTGCCTGGGCCGGTCCTTGGATGCTGAACATGCTGGTGGAATACATCCGGCGCATGATCGAGTCCATTCCCGGTATTGTGGCCTGAGTCGGGGCGGCGATGATCTCGCTGACAGAGGCGCAATTGATGGCGTGGCTCACGCCCATCCTGTGGCCTTTCCTGCGGGTATTGGCCGTCTTCACGGCCGCCCCCGTCATTTCATCCCGTGCGTTTCCCGTGCGGGCGCGGATCGCTCTGGCTTTTGTGGTTGCGCTGGCGGCCCAGGCCAGCTTGCCGCCGCAGCCGGTGATCAGTCTCAATGGCGCCGAGGCCTGGGGGGCGGTGGTGCAGCAGGTCGGGATCGGGCTGGCCATCGGTTTTGTCGTGCGCTTGGTGTTTGCCGCTTTCGAACTGGCCGGTGATGTGGTGGGTTTCCAGATGGGCTTGAATTTCGCATCCTTTTTCGATCCCTCACTCAACACCCAGTCCAGCGCGACAGCCCGTTTCTTCGGCTATATGGCCTCCTTGCTGTTCGTCGTTCTCAATGGCCACCTGATGGTTCTGATGGCGGTGGTGCGCAGCTTCGAGGTGTTTCCGGTGAACCAGAATTTTCTGGAGGCGTTGAGCCTGATGAAGCTCTATGGCCTGGGCGGCGAGCTGTTTGCCAGCGGTTTCTGGATCGCATTGCCCATGCTCGGCATGCTGATGTTCGCCAATCTGGCGCTCGGCATTGTGTCTCGGGTTGCACCCCAGATGAATATTTTTGCCATCGGCTTTCCCATCACGCTCGCCGTCGGCTTGGTGGGGATGGCGGTTACGCTGCCCATGCTGGATCGTCCGTTCACGGCGCTGATGGAACGCGCCATTGACATCTTCACCGGGCGTTAGCGGGGCGTTTGCTAGACCAGTCCGTTGCGGATTGCGTAGACCGTCAACTCGGCGTTATTCGAGAGCTTGAGTTTTTCCAGTACGCGAGCCCGATAGACGCTGACAGTCTTGGGGCTGAGCATGAGTTCTTCGGCAATGTCCGACAGGCGCTTGCCGGAGGCGATTTTCAGCAGGGTCTGGAGTTCACGCTCAGACAGTGCGGCGTGCAGCGCCTCATCCGAAGGGGTGGACAGGTTTTCTACCAGCATCTGGGCCACGTCCGGTGTGACATATTTGCGGCCTTGGGCCACGGTGCGCACGGCCGTGACAAGTTCACCTGGCTCGCCAGCTTTGTTGAGGTAACCTTGCGCGCCGGCGCGCAGGCAACGAATGGCGTACTGGTCTTCAGGAAACATGGACACCACCAGCACCTTGATGGGCGAGGAAGATTCGCGCAGCGAAGCCAGGACTTCCAGGCCGCCGCGACCGGGAAGATTCAGATCGAGAACGAGCACATCACAGGCGGAGGAACGCAAAGCTTCGCGGACCTCGGCATAGCTGCCGGCTTCAGCCACCACTTGGATGTCGACGGCCTCGGACAGCATTTCGCGGATGCCACGCCGCACGACGGCATGGTCGTCGCAAAGAATGACACGGATCATTGGGTCACATCCTGTAAGTTTCCAGCGGGTTGGGGTGAGAGCGGAATGGAGAGGGTAATGGATGTCCCTTCGCCACTGCGGCTGCTCACATCCAGCCAGCCAGCCACGCTACGTGCCCGCTCCTGCAGCCCCTTAAGGCCAAAAGCCTTCGGTTTCTCGCGCTCGGCTGGCTGAATGCCTCGGCCATTGTCTGCGATTTCCAATGTCAGAACACCTTCGGCATCCGAGAGTTCGATCCGGACTTCGCTGCATTGGGCGTGCTTGGAGATGTTGGTGAGTGCTTCCTGCGCGGTTCGGTAGGCGGCCAACTGCACGGGTTTGCTGATGCCGGCCTCCTTGAGGGTGGAGCGGAAGGTGGTCCGTGTCCCGGTGCGGCGTTCGAATTCCCGGGCCAGCCAGTCCACGGCGGCTTCCAGGCCCTGGTCGAGAATCGCGGGGCGCAGATTGAGCATGATGCGCTGGCTGGCGCCAAGCGCATGCTGCAGCATGCCCAGGGCGGATTCGATGTGTTCCAGTGCGTCGGGGTCGCCGTAGTGTCGGCCAAGCCAGGACAGGTCGAACTTGATGGCCGCCAGTGACCCGCCGATATCGTCATGAATTTCACGAGCAATGGCGGCGCGCTCCTGTTCAATCGTCATTTGCAGGTGGTCCGCGAAATGGGCCAGGCGGCGTTCGGAGGCCGCGAGTTCGGCATCTGCGTGCTCCTTGGCGAGATGGGCTTCCTGTACTTCGATAGCGCGCTGGATGACATGGGCCAGTTTCCCCATATCGTCTTTCAGAAGGTAGTCGCTGATGCCGAGCTTGATGGCTTCTACCGCTGCAGATTCGCCGATAGCACCCGATAACAAGATAAAGGGCGGTCGTCGGGGGGTGGCCTGAAGGGCGCTCCAAGCGTCGAGCGCGGTGAAGCCGGGCAGGCGGTAGTCGGCCAGGATGGCGTCGAACTGGGCGGTGCTGAGTGCATTCAGGAAGTCATCGAGCTTTTCTACGCGCACCATGTCGCATGTCATGCCGGACCTTCGGAGTGTGCGTGCGACCAGGTCGTGGTCAAGAGCCGAGTCTTCCAGGTGCAGGATGCGGATCGGGCGGGTGGGGGGTGCTGGATGCATAAATTAGGCGCTATGATGGCCGAAGCCCTGTGGAACGTCCATGGCGTCGGGGTCATGCCGGCTTGTTGAACCGTCCGAAATGGGCGAGAAATCGCCGTGATTTGACTGTATCTTGATACCCTACTTCTGGCAAAATTCTAATGCTGGAACGAATGGAGCTGTGAATCAAGCAACAACCGGGCAACAGAATGGAATGACAATGCAACCCACGATGACGACGCCAACCGTTCCCGCCGTGCAACTGCCTGTCATGCTGGTCGCTGAGGTACAGGATGCGCTACTGGTCGTGGTGCACGATCTGGCCCGGCTGGATGGTCTGCTGGCCCACACCATGGAAAACCTGATGGAGCGCTTTACCCGCGCCAGTGCCACACTGGGCGATCCAGCGCAAGTCGACGCCGAAGCGCTTGACGCTGTGCGTGCTGCATTGTGTTCGGCGGTGACCGAATTGCAGTTCCAGGACATGGCATCCCAGTTGATCAACCACACGTCCAAGATTCTTCAGGGCTGCGCCTATCGTTTGGCCGCAGAATCCATGGGGCAGGAGGACGGCGAAGCCGTACCCTTCGTTGAAGAGGTCCCTGAACGGCCGAATCCGGTGACTCAGGACGAAATGGATGCCGGTTCTATTGAACTGTTCTGAAAAACAATTTCTATCCATCAAGCTAATCAAATCACTCGGAGCCCTTACATGCCTTTGATACTTGCCGTTGACGATTCGCCTTCCATGCGCAAGATGGTGTCATTTACCCTGACGGGCGCCGGTTACCAGGTTGTGGAGGCGGTGGACGGTCAGGATGCCTTTGAGAAGGCGCAGGCCCAGCTTTTTGATTTGGTTCTGACGGATCAGAACATGCCCCGGCTTGATGGTCTCGGGCTGACCCGCAAGTTGCGGGAGCACCCCCAGTACAAAACCAAGCCAATCCTGATGCTGACGACCGAGTCCAGCGATCTGATGAAGCAGGCCGGGCGTGCTGCGGGTGCTACCGGCTGGCTGGTCAAGCCTTTTGATCCGGCCCGGCTGCTGGATGTCATCCAAAAAGTAATCAAGTGATGCAGGTTTGATACCTGCGGCGAGTACGAAACACAGGAGCTCTAGTCATGGCTGAGGCGCATCAGGAAAGCAGTGGATCCGGCGATTTCGATCTGAGTCAGTTCTATCAGATCTTCTTCGAGGAAGCAGGGGAAAACCTGGATTTGATGGAGCAGATGCTGCTCAACATGGATCTGGAAACGGCTGATGATGAGGAGTTGAACGGGATCTTCCGTTGTGCTCACTCGGTCAAGGGGGGGGCGGCAACCTTCGGGTTCACCGATGTGGCGGAGCTGACCCACCAGATGGAGTCTTTGCTCGACAAGCTGCGTCGGCATGAGTTGCAGCCCAACGCCATGATGGTGGATGTGCTGCTTGAATCCGCGGACATCTCGCGCAGCCTGTTGGCGCGCCATCAGGCGGGGGAGGCTGGCGAGCCGCCTTCCTCCGCCGACTTGGTGCGACGTATCAGTGAACTGGCTTCTGGGGCAACCCCCGCGGTGTCGACACCTGTTCCAGCCCCCGCCTCTGCGCCCGTGGCTGCACCGGCACCTGCCGTTGTTGTCGCGGCGGCGGAGACCCCGACGGTGAAGGGCGAGCGCCAGCTCGAAATCCGGATGGGACCGCTGGAGCGCTTGGATCAGGTTGACCCGGTGAAAGACTTGTTCCGCGATATTGCGGGCTTGGGCGAAATCGTTGATTTGCCCAGCGATCAGCCGAATTTTCGAGTTTTCAAGGTTGGTACGTCTTCCTCCAATGAGGATCTGCTCGACTTGTTCGCCTTTCATGTGGCGCGTGAGCATGTGGTGATTCGCGATCTCGGCGAAGAGGCTGATTCAACTCCGGCCAGCGTGACTTGGGCCGATGATCCTCCGCCGGACGCTCCTCTTGCGCCGGCGCCGGGATTCGGCTTTTTCGACGGTGCGCCGGGTGCGCCGGGTGCTGCCAAAACCGTGGCCAGTGCTGCAGCAGCGGAGCCCAGGGGTACGGCCAAAGCTGGTGGCAAGGCCGCGGCGGCCCCGCTGGCCCAGCCTGAAGCGGCTACCATCCGGGTTGCCATCAACAAGGTGGACCAACTGATCAACCTGGTCGGCGAGCTGGTGATCACGCAGGCCATGCTGGCGCAGAACAGCCGCGCGCTGGATCCGGCGATGAACCAGCAACTGCTGGCAGGCCTGGCAGACCTGGATCGCAACACGCGCGATTTGCAGGAATCGGTGATGTCGATTCGCATGATCCCGATGTCCATCGTGTTCAGCCGCTTCCCGCGCATGCTGCGAGATCTGGCCAGCAAGCTGGGCAAAAAGGTCGATTTCGTGACGCAGGGGGAGGCGACCGAGCTCGACAAAGGGCTGGTCGAGAAGATTACTGATCCGCTGACCCATCTGGTGCGCAACAGCTGTGACCATGGCATCGAGATGCCTGAAGATCGTCTGGCGAAAGGCAAGCCGGAGACGGGCACCATCACGTTATCGGCTGCTCACCAGGGCGGCTCCATCGTCATCGAGGTGCGTGACGACGGCCGTGGCCTGAACCGCGAAAAGATCCTCAGCAAGGCGCGCGAGCGCGGCCTGGATGTATCCGATCAGATGTCGGACGCTGATGTCTGGCAACTCATTTTTGCACCGGGCTTCTCGACGGCGGATGTCGTGACCGATGTGTCCGGGCGTGGCGTTGGCATGGATGTGGTCAAAAAGAACATCGCAGCGCTCAATGGTACGGTTGAGATCGACTCGGCCGAAGGCTACGGCATGCGAGTTTCGGTGCGTCTGCCGTTGACGCTGGCCATCATGGACGGCATGTCGGTCGGGGTCGGCGACGAGGTCTACATCCTCCCGTTGTCTTCGGTGGTCGAGTCCTTTCAGGTCAAACCTGATGCCGTCAGCACCGTGGGGCAGGGGTCGCAACTGGTGAAGGTGCGCGACGAATACATGCCGGTCATCGAGTTAGAAAAGGTGTTCCAGGTGCCGCGCTTCGACTCCGAAAAATCCAGCGACATCATGGTCGTGGTGGAGGCCGAAGGCAGCCGTGTGGCTTTGCTGGTGGATGAACTGCTCGGCCAGCAGCAAGTGGTGGTGAAAAACCTCGAAACCAATTACCGCAAGGTTCCGAATGTGTCGGGCGCTACGATTCTGGGAGACGGCAAGGTGGCGCTGATTCTCGATACCAGTGCTCTGGTGCGTCGTTCGCGCCACTGAGCTTTGCCAAGGAGAGCAAGAATGGATGTAATGGAAAAAACGGATGAAGTGGCATCGGTCGGCGCCCGCGAGTACCTGACTTTCCGGCTGGACCAGGAAGAGTACGGCATTGATATTCTTAAAGTCCAGGAGATCCGGGGCTACGAAAGACCGACCCGTCTCGCCAATGCGCCGGAATTCATCAAGGGTGTTGTCAACCTGCGCGGCACGATTGTGCCGATCGTCGACATGCGTCTGAAGTTCAAATGCGTCAAGGCGGAGTACAACGACTTCACGGTGGTCATCATTCTGAACTTGCGCAGCCGCATTGTCGGCATCGTGGTTGACTCGGTCAGTGATGTGATGGAACTGCCTGCCGACAATATCAAGGCCGCCCCGGAAATCGACAGCGTCATCGATAGTTCGGCCGTGATGGGGTTGGGTTCGGTGGGTGAGCGCATGCTGATTCTGCTGGACATCGAAAAACTCATGTCGGGTCTCGACATGGGTCTGGTCTCAGGGGAAGAATGACAGCAGATTTCGTGCGGTTTTTCTCATGTTGAAAATGCCCGGCATGTCCCGGCTCATGGCGGCTGTCAAAGGAAATGCCGCAGTTGCGCCAGAAACGGGCGGCTCCGATGCACAAGGGCGGGAGTTCGCCTGGACGCAAGCCGATTTCTCTCGTGTGCAGTCGCTCATCTACCAGCGTGCCGGCATCAGCTTGCATGATGGCAAGCACGCCATGGTGTACAGCCGGCTTTCACGGCGGCTGCGCGAGACCGGACACCAGAGCTTTCGCGACTACCTGGGATGGCTGGAGTCGCATGACGGTCCGGAGTGGCAAGAATTTGTCAACGCGCTGACCACCAATCTCACGTCCTTTTTCCGCGAGCAGCATCATTTCGATATCCTGGCCGAGCACCTGAAATCCAAGCCTGCCAGCACGGCTTGGCGGGTCTGGTGCAATGCGGCGTCCACCGGCGAAGAGCCCTACTCCATTGTGATGACGGCCATGGACGCCTTGGGGAGTCAGGCCAACTTCAAGTTGTGGGCCAGCGATATCGATTCCAAGGTGCTGGCCACGGCCGCGCGGGGAGTGTACCGGCTTGACGGCCTCAAGGGTATCGACACCGCCCGCCTGCAGCGTTTCTTCATGCGCGGCAAGGGCAACAACGAGGGCATGGTCCGCGTCAAGCCCGAGTTGCAGCGCATGATCGAGTTCCTCAGCGTCAACCTGATTCGCGATGACTGGCCGTTTCGCGAGCCATTCGACATTGTGTTTTGTCGCAATGTGATGATTTACTTTGATGCCGCGACGCAGCGCAGCGTGCTGGAGCGCATTCATCGCGTGATGAAGCCTGGCGGCTTGCTGTTTGTGGGTCATTCCGAAAACTTCAACGAGTCGCGCGATTTGTTCGTCCTGCGCGGGAAAACTGTTTATGAGCGCCGTTAGCACGTCAGGCGCGAGTGCCGCGGCCAAGGTCCTGGCCAGCGGGCGCGTGTCGAGAGTCGATCAACTCAAGGCGCAGTCACGCAAGCCGGGTGAGGCCTCGTTTTTTTATGCGGACCATCATTTCCAGTACGACGCCGTCAAGGTGTTGCCGGGTGAATATTTCGTCTCCAGCGATGACCTGGTGATCATGACGGTGCTCGGCTCCTGCATCGCCGCCTGCATCTGGGACAACAAGATGCGCATCGGCGGCATGAACCATTTCATGCTGCCGGACGGCGATGGCGCGGACGGCTCGGGACGCTATGGCTCCTACGCCATGGAATTGCTGCTCAACGAAATGATCAAGCTCGGTGCACGGCGCGAGACCATGCAGGCCAAAGTGTTTGGCGGTGGCGCGGTGATGGCCGGTTTTACCACCATGAACGTGGGTGAACGCAATACCAAATTTGTGCTTGACTATCTGGCGACTGAGCGCATTCCGGTGGTGTCGCAGGACGTGCTGGATATTCATCCGCGCAAAGTGTGCTTTTTTCCGGTGACGGGCAAGGCGCTGGTCAAACGGCTGGCCCACTCGCACCCCGAGTCGCTGGCCGTTGAGGAACGCCGGGGCAATGCCGCGCTGGTTGCCAAGTCCACGGCGGGCGGCTCTGTGGATCTGTTCTAGGAGAATTTGTTTGAAGAAGATTCGGGTTGTGGTGGTCGACGATTCAGCACTGGTGCGCAGCCTGCTGGCCGAAATCATCAACCGCCAGAAAGATATGGAGTGCATCGGCACGGCGAACGATCCGCTGATCGCGCGCGAAATGATCCGTGAGCTCAATCCAGACGTGCTGACGCTGGATGTCGAGATGCCCCGCATGGACGGCATTGATTTTCTGGGTCGCCTGATGCGCTTACGGCCCATGCCGGTCGTCATGATCTCCACACTGACTGAGCGCGGGGCTGAAGTGACCATGCGGGCGCTGGAACTGGGGGCAGTCGACTTCGTCGCCAAGCCGCGCATTGGCCTGGCTGAAGGCATCAAGGAGTTGTCGGACCAGATTGTTGAGAAGATCCGGGTGGCCGCGGCAGCGCACATCCGACGGTTGTCGACGCCTGCGCCTGGCGGGGCGGCGGCTGAAGGGTCTACCGCCGTGCGTCCCGAGATCAAGCCGTTGGGACGGCTGTCGACCGAAAAACTGATCTGTATCGGCTCCTCCACCGGAGGCACCGAGGCGATCAAAGAAATTCTGACTCGCATGCCAGCTGATTCGCCGGGCATCGTCATTACGCAGCACATGCCGCCCGGTTTCACCACCAGCTTTGCGGCGCGTCTTAACAGCCTGTGTCAGATCACGGTGCAGGAAGCTGCCAATGGCGAGCGGATTCTGCCTGGCCATGCCTACATCGCACCTGGTGGCAAGCAGTTCCGCATCGACCGCAGTGGCGCCAACTATGTGGCCGTAGTGGAAGACGGCGAGCCGGTGAACCGGCACAAGCCCTCGGTGGAGGTGCTGTTCAAGTCCTGTGCTCAGGTGGTGGGGCGCAACGCCTTCGGCATCATGCTCACCGGCATGGGCAACGATGGTGCCAAGGCCATGCGCGAGATGAAGGATGCCGGCAGCTACAACTACGTGCAGGACGAGGCCAGCTGCGTGGTGTTCGGCATGCCACGCGAGGCCATTGCGCATGGCGCCGCAGACGAAGTGCTGCCGCTGACAGCCATTGCCCCGGCGCTGCTGTCCCGCTTGAGCAATACCACCGACCGCTACCGCGTCTGAGGGTGGGCTTGGGTAGCTGCCGCAGTCCGTTATTGCCTGGCTGACAGCGCCTCCCAGCGTGTCAATGCTGTCATCAACTCGTCTTCTATGGCGGCATCCCGGGCGTGCAATTCGACGGCGCGTTGCGGGTCGCGGCTGTAGAGGCCGCCATCAGCCAGCGCATCGCGCAATTGTGCCTGCTCCAGTTCCAGCGCTTCGATGTGATCGGGCAGTGTTTCCAACTCCCGTTGTTCCTTGTAGCTGAGTTTGGCGCTGCCAGGTGAGCGTTGTGGGGCTGATTTTTTCAGGTCTTTTCCGGCTTCCAGGCTTGCCAATACTGCGCTGGGTGCTTCTGAATTTGTAGCGTCCAGCCAGGCTTGCCGTCGCCGTGACTGCGTCAGCCAGTCTTGCACTCCGCCTTCGTACTCACGCCAGTTGCCGTTACCCTCGAAAGCGATGGTGCTGGTGACGACGTTGTCGAGAAAGGTTCGGTCGTGGCTGACCAGAAACACCGTGCCCTCGTAGTTCTGCAGCAGCTCCTCCAGCAGTTCCAGCGTGTCGATATCCAGATCGTTGGTGGGTTCGTCCAGTACCAGCACATTGGCCGGGCGGGCGAACAGCCGCGCCAGCAGCAAGCGGTTGCGCTCGCCGCCCGATAGCGAGCGGACGGGCGAGTTGGCGCGTGCCGGCGAAAAGAGGAAGTCACCCAGGTAGCTCTTGACGTGTTGGCGCTTGGCGCCGATCTCGATCCACTCGCTGCCGGGACTGATGAAGTCTTCCAGCGTGGCGTCAAGGTCCAGCGCATTGCGCATCTGGTCAAAGTAGGCCACTTGCAGATTGGCGCCCTGGCGTACCTGTCCGCTGTCGGGTTGCAATTCACCCAGGATCAGCTTGAGCAGGGTGGTCTTGCCGGCTCCGTTGGGGCCGATCAGCCCCACCTTGTCGCCGCGCAGAATGGTGGCGCTGAAGTTGCGCACAATGACCTTGTCGCCAAAGGTCTTGCTGACATCGTTCAACTCGGCCACCAGCTTGCCGCTGGAGGTGCCGGTTGCCACATCCAGCTTGACGCTGCCCACTGCCTCATGCCGCGCTGCGCGTCGCGCACGCAACTGTTCCAGCCGGACGATGCGGCTCTGGCTGCGTGTACGGCGTGCCTCCACGCCTTTGCGCACCCAGACTTCCTCCTGTGCCAGCAGCTTGTCAGCCTTGGCGTTGATGACGGCTTCCTGTGCCAGCTGCGCCTCTTTTTGCAGCAAGTACTGGGCAAAATTGCCGGGGTAAGAGTTCAGGCGGCCGCGGTCCAACTCCACGATGCGGGTCGCTACGTGGTCGAGAAAGGTGCGGTCATGCGTGATGGTGACCACGCTGCCCTTGAATTCCAGCAGCAGGTTTTCCAGCCATTCGATCGAGTCGAGATCAAGGTGGTTAGTCGGCTCGTCCAGCAAAAGTACGTCGGGTTGAGACACCAGTGCCTGCGCCAGTGCCACGCGCTTGCGCGTGCCGCCGGAGAGCGTCCCGAGCACGGCATCTTTGTCCAAGTGCAGGCGCTGCAGAGTTTCTTCCACTCGCCGCTGCCAGTTCCAGCCGTCCTGGGCCTCGATCTCGTCTTGTAAGGCGTCAAGGTCGCCTTCGCCGCGTGCGTACTGATCGATCAGCTGGACGATCTTTGCCAAGCCGGCGCTGACTGCCGTGAACACAGTGGTGGCTGGATCCAGGATTGGTTCCTGGGCCACGTAAGCCAGGCGCAGGTTTTGCTGCAGCTGAAGGGTGCCGTCGTCAGGTTTTTCCAGGCCGCCCAGGATCTTGAGCAGAGATGATTTCCCGGCGCCGTTGCGGCCGATCAGGCCAACCCGTTCGCCGGTTTCGAGGGAGAAGTCGGCGTGATCGAGTAGTGGGACATGGCCGAAGGCCAGCTGTGCATTGAGAAGCGTGAGGAGTGCCATAAGAGCGAGGATTATCCTTGTCTGCGAAAGCAGTGCAGAACTGCGCCTGCTCGTGCCGCTTCGGATATGGATCGCTTGGGGCTGACAGTGGGACGGGGCTGTCGTCCTATTTCCCATCCCATTTGCGCGGCATGCTGGGTTGGGTGCGCATGCGCTACGGCGCCGCCCCGTCAGTAGTTAGTAGGTTAGGCGGCTGGTGCTGTTTGTCCGCTTCCTGGAGGCGTCGTGCGCATTGGTGAGCGTCTGTTTTGTCGAGGTTCGGATGAACTTGTTTGCGATGGCAAAAAATCGTGCTATAGTTGCGGGCTTCGCTGCTGAAATTCATTCGAAATGAACGACGCGGCAAGACGGTGCCAAAGCCGGGTTGACGGGCGATGTTGAGAGCGAGATGCTCAAAACAAAAATAAATCGCAGTGTTGACGCGGAGGAAAAAATGGTGCTATAATTCAAGGCTTCGCTGATCGCAGCAAAGCAGACGTAAAGCGGTAAGTTTTACGGTGGTTCCTTAAAAATATACAGCCGATAAGCGTGGGCGTTTGAAGGTGATTGCCAAGTTCTTCGGA
>Ga0209211_10000136_pt1 | contig 155517 bp, 126 predicted proteins | sample RifGroA2_FD_183992 | JGI IMG/M metagenome (GOLD analysis project Ga0209211, IMG submission 183992) | Groundwater microbial communities from Rifle, Colorado, USA - Groundwater A2 (SPAdes) (version 2) | ecosystem: Environmental > Aquatic > Deep subsurface > Groundwater | place: Rifle, Colorado...
ATTGCTGCGCTCGGCCCAGCCTGCGCTGCGCGAGGCGCTTGCGCCCGCGAGATAGGGCCGAGCGCAGCAATGGCCCGTGTGGATGTCCGACTCGCGGGTTCCCTTCTGGATGCGCCTGGGGCGCGCAGGGCGCGGGGTGGCATGCGCGTCGGAGCGCGCATGCTTCGTGAACTGACTCACCGCAGTTGTCCGAGCGGAGCGCCGCAGGCGCGCAGCGAGTTCTGCGGTGCACCCCGTGACCGAGCACCCCAGGTTGCCCCGTAGCGCAGCGAAGGGGTCGCAGACAGCAGGGTCGCCCTTTCTTTGGTGACTTTCTTTCGGCGACGCGAAAGAAAGTTACTCGCACGCCGGGCGACTCCCGGCCTCCGCCCTCAACCCAAGCATGCCTCCCAAAACAGCACGCCCCGGCTTCGACAGGCTCAGCCCGAACGGACAGGATGCCTAAAACTACAAAAACAATAGCTGCCAGCGCTTACCTCACAAGCGCTGGCAGCCAATTTCATCCAAAAAATCAATCCCCCACCTCCAACCGCCTCCCATACTGCACCAGACTCGTCTGCTTCAACGCCTTCATCATCACCTTCGCCGCCGGCGACAACAGCCGGTCCGACCGCGTAATGATTCCGAACGCATCCATATGGCACGGCATCGCCAGCGGCAACACCGTCACGATCCCATGCGCCGCGTAATAGCGCGCCACATCCTCCGCCACCACCGCAATCATGTCGCTCTGCTGCAGCATGCGCGTGATGAACAACAACGCCGATGTCTCCACCGTGTGCAGCGGCGGCGCCAGCCCGTCCTGCTGGAACATCAGGTCAAACCGGTGCCGTAGCACACTGCCCGCAGGCGGCACGATCCAGCTGGCCGACACCACGTCGCGCAGCGTCAGCCCGGTCATGCTCGACAGCGGGTGGCCCGGGCGTGTCATGGCGCAGACCAGCTCCTCCGTCAGCGACTCATAACGCAGGTTCTCCTTGTCGTGCTCCTCGTACAGGCGGCCCACCACGATGTCGAGCTTGCCCTGCTCCAGCCGCTCCAGCAGCACCGGGCTGGTTTCGATGTCCAGCGAAATGCGCAGGCTGGGGTGCTCCTGCTTGACCAGCGCCACGGCGGCGGGCAGGAGGCTCAGGCCCGGTGAGGTGATGGCGCCGATGCCGACCTGGCCGTAGTGCCCGCGCTTGAGCGCACCGATCTCGTCGTGCGCCTGGTTCAGGTTGGCCAGGGCCATGCGCGCGTGGCGGATCATCGTTTCGCCATACCAGGTGGGTCGCATGCCGCGCGGCAGGCGGTCAAACAGCGACACCTCCAGCACATCCTCCAGGTCCTTGAGCAGCTTGGACGCAGCGGGCTGGGTCATGCTGAGCACCTGGGCGGCGCGGTGGATGTTGCCCTCTTCGGCCAGGGCCACCAGCAGCAGTAGCTGGCGCGTCTTGAGGCGGGCGCGGATGAACCAGTGGTTGTAGGTGCTCATGGAGGGAGGGGTTTTCCAGAATGCAAAGAACGATATGTATTTTGTCTAAAAAACGATTGGATTGATATCTAAACCTTCCATAGACTTCGCCGCAACTGCAACAAAGGCCTCTCTCCATGAAGCTCGGCGACCTCCAGCTCAGCCCCCGGCACCTGATCAACGGCCGGTGGGAAATCGGCACCACCACCGGCATCAGCACCAATCCGTCGGACACCCGCGAAGTAGTGGCCGAATACGCCCGCGCCGACCGCAACCAGACCGAGCTGGCCGTGCGCGCGGCGGCCGACGCCCTGCCCACCTGGAGCCAGAGCCCCCCCCAACGCCGCGCCGACGTGCTGGACATGATCGGCAGCGAGCTGCTGGCACGCAAGGACGAGCTGGGCGCACTGCTGGCGCGTGAAGAAGGCAAGACGCTGCCTGAAGGCATCGCCGAAGTGGCGCGCAGCGGGCAGATCTTCAAGTTTTTTGCGGGCGAGGCGCTGCGCATCCAGGGCGAGCTGCTGGCCTCTGTGCGCCAGGGCGTGCAGGTGGACGTAACCCGCGAACCTGTGGGCGTGGTGGGCATCATCGCGCCGTGGAACTTCCCGTTCGCCATCCCGGCCTGGAAGATCGCCCCGGCGCTGGCCTACGGCAACACCGTGGTGTTCAAGCCCGCCGAGCTGGTGCCCGCCTGTGGTTGGGCGCTGGCCGAGATCATCAGCCGCAGCGGCCTGCCCGCCGGCGCCTTCAACCTGGTCATGGGCAGCGGCCGCGAGGTGGGCCAGACGCTGGTGGACCACCCGCTGATCAACGCGCTGAGCTTTACCGGATCGGTCGCCACAGGCGACCGCATCCTGCGCGCCGCCAGCCAGCGCCGCGCCAAGGTGCAGCTGGAGATGGGCGGCAAGAACCCGCTCATCGTGCTGGCCGACGCCGACCTGGACCAGGCGGTGGACTGCGCGCTGCAGGGCTCGTATTTCTCCACCGGCCAGCGCTGCACGGCGTCGAGCCGCCTCATTGTGGAGGCCGAGGTGCACGACGCCTTTGTGGCGCGCCTGCGCAACCGGTTGGCCAGCCTGAAGGTGGGCCACGCGCTGGAGCGTGGCACCGAGATGGGCCCGGTGGTGGACGACAACCAGCTGGCACAGAACCTGGGCTACATCGACATCGCGCGCAATGAGGGGGCGGAGCATGTCTGGGGTGGCGAGCGCCTGGAGCGCCCCACCCCAGGCCACTACATGAGCCCGGCTCTGTTCCTGGCCCGCCCCGAGCACCGCGTGGCGCGCGAGGAAATCTTTGGCCCCGTGGCCTGCGTGCTGCGCGCCGACGACTACGACCACGCGCTGGCCCTGGCCAACGACACGCCTTACGGCCTGTGCGCGGGCATCTGCACCACGTCGCTCAAGCGCGCTATGCACTTCAAGCGCCACGCTGCCGTGGGCATGACCATGGTGAACCTGCCCACGGCGGGCGTGGATTTCCATGTGCCGTTCGGCGGCCGCAAGGAATCGAGCTATGGCGCCCGCGAGCAGGGGCGCTACGCCGCTGAGTTCTACACCACCGTCAAGACGGGCTACATGCTGGCCTAAACGCCGCATCAACCCTGTTCTGATTGCCGACACCCGATCCCGCAACCATCGTCAACCAACCATTACAGACAGGAGACAAGATGATGAAAATGAACCGCCGCACCGTTGCTGCCGCCTTGGCCAGCGTGCCCGTGGCCGCCTTGCTGCCCGGCGCCGCCTGGGCGCAAAAGCCCCTCGTGCTGGGCTTCAGCCAGGTGGGGGCCGAGAGCGAATGGCGCACCGCCAACACCGAGTCCATCAAGTCGGCCGCCAAGGAGGCCGGCATCGAGTTGAAGTTCTCGGACGCGCAGCAGAAGCAGGAGAACCAGATCAAGGCCATCCGCTCGTTCATCGCGCAGAAGGTGGACGTGATTGCGTTCTCGCCCGTGGTGGAGTCGGGCTGGGAACCCGTGCTGCGCGAGGCCAAGGCCGCCAAGATCCCCGTGGTGCTGACCGACCGCGCAGTGAACACCAAGGACACGTCGCTGTACGTGACCTTCATGGGCTCGGACTTTGTGGAAGAAGGCCGCAAGGCCGGTCGCTGGCTGGTGGAGAAGATGAAGGACCAGAAGGGCGAGGTCAACATCGTCGAGCTGCAAGGAACTGTGGGCTCGGCCCCTGCCATCGACCGCAAGAAGGGCTTTGAAGAAGTCATCAAGGCCGACCCCAAGTTCAAGATCATCCGCAGCCAGACCGGCGACTTCACCCGCGCCAAGGGCAAGGAAGTGATGGAGGCCTTCCTGAAGGCCGAGGGCAAGAAGATCAATGTGCTGTACGCGCACAACGACGACATGGCGATTGGCGCCATCCAGGCCATCGAAGAGGCCGGCATGAAGCCCGCCAAGGACATCGTGATCATCTCCATCGACGCAGTGAAGGGCGCCTTCGAAGCCATGATCGCCGGCAAGCTCAACGTGAGCGTGGAGTGCAGCCCCCTGCTCGGCCCGCAGCTGATGAGCGCCGTGAAGGACATCAAGGCTGGCAAGGCCGTGCCCAAGCGCATCGTGACCGAAGAAGGCATCTTCCCGATGGAAGTGGCGGCGAAGGAAATGCCGAACAGGAAGTATTAACCCCCTGAGGCGCTGCGCGCCTTCCCCCTTTCTCTCGCATCGCTTTGCGATGCGGGAAGGGGGACGCCACCGGCGCGGCGGGGCGGCCCTTGCGCGTTGGCACTGGAATTGGGCAGCGACAGTTTCGCAAGGCCGTTGCATATCCAAGCGTCAATCAAATCAAAACAACATCAGGAGACAGACTCAAATGAAGCGTGCAATTTTCAAGGCCGTGTTGGCCACCGTGGCCTTGGCTGCCATGGGCGCCACGTCCGTGGCATCGGCCCAGGACAAGGGCACCATCGGCATCTCGATGCCCACCAAGTCCTCGGCGCGCTGGATTGCCGATGGCGACAACATGGTCAAGGTGCTCAAGGACCGGGGCTACAAGACCGACCTGCAGTACGCCGAAGACGACATCCCCAACCAGCTCGCGCAGATCGAGAACATGATCACCAAGGGTGCCAAGGTGCTGGTGATCGCGTCGATTGACGGCACAACGCTGTCCAAGGCGCTGCAAAACGCGGCCGACAAGGGCGTGAAGGTCATTGCGTACGACCGTCTAATCAAGGGCTCGAAGAACGTGGACTACTACGCCACGTTCGACAACTTCCAGGTCGGCGTGCTGCAGGCCACCTCCATCGTGGACAAGCTGGGTCTCAAGCAAGGCAAGGGCCCGTTCAACATTGAACTGTTCGGCGGCTCGCCGGACGACAACAATGCCTTCTTCTTCTACGACGGCGCCATGAGCGTGCTGCAGCCCTACATCGACAGCGGCAAGCTGGTGGTGCGCAGCAAGCAGACCGGCATGAACAAGGTGGGCACGCTGCGCTGGGATGGCTCGGTGGCCCAGGCGCGCATGGACAACCTGCTGTCCGCCTACTACGGCAAGGACAAGGTGCATGCCGTGCTGTCGCCCTACGACGGCATCTCCATCGGCATCCTGTCCTCCCTCAAGGGCGTGGGCTACTGCACTGCCCAACAGCCCTGCCCCGTGGTCAGCGGGCAGGACGCTGAGGTGCCTTCCATCAAGTCCATCCTCAAGGGCGAGCAATCTTCCACCGTGTTCAAGGACACCCGCGAGCTGGCCAAGGTGGCCGCCAACATGGTGGACGCCGTGCTGACAGGCAAGCAGCCCGAGATCAACGACACCAAGACCTACAACAACGGCGTGAAGGTGGTGCCCTCGTACCTGCTCAAGCCCGTGTCGGTGGACGTATCCAACTGGAACACGGTGCTGGTCGGCAGTGGCTACTACAAAGAGTCTCAGATCAAGTGAGCGCGAGCGGCTTCTGCATCTAAAGCCGCCGCCTGCGAATGCCTCTGGGGCAGCGCAGGCGGCCTGCAACCGGGATGGGGCCAGAGGCCCCACCAACAGACTGAGAGACCATGCTTCTTGAAATGCGGAACATCCGCAAAACCTTTCCCGGCGTGGTAGCGCTGAACCAGGTCAACCTGCAGGTACAGGCCGGGGAGATCCATGCCATCGTCGGCGAAAACGGGGCGGGCAAATCCACGCTGATGAAGGTGCTGTCGGGTGTGTACCCACACGGCAGCTACAGCGGCCAGATCCTGTTCGATGGGCAGGAGCGCGAGTTTGCGGGCATCCGCGACAGCGAGCACCTGGGCATCATCATCATTCACCAGGAGCTGGCGCTGGTGCCACTGCTGTCGATTGCCGAGAACATCTTCCTCGGCAACGAAACCGCGCGGCACGGCGTCATCGACTGGATGGCTGCGCACAGCCGGGCCCAGGCGCTGCTGCACAAGGTGGGCCTGAGCGAGTCGCCCGACACGCCCGTGGGCCAGCTGGGTGTGGGCAAGCAGCAGCTGGTGGAAATTGCCAAGGCGCTGTCGCGCAAGGTGCGCCTGCTGATCCTGGACGAGCCCACCGCCAGCCTCAACGAAAACGACAGCCAGGCCCTGCTGGACCTGCTGCTGGAGCTGAAAGCCCAGGGCATTACCTGCATCCTGATCTCGCACAAGCTCAACGAAATCTCGCGCGTAGCCGACTCGATCACCGTGCTGCGCGATGGCAGCACCGTGCAGATGCTGGACTGCCGCGAAGGCCCGGTGAGCGAAGACCGCGTGATCCAGGCCATGGTGGGCCGCGAGATGAGCGACCGCTACCCCCAGCGCCAGCCACAAGTGGGCGACATTGTTTTTGAGGTGCGCAACTGGCGCGCCCACCACCCGCAGCGCAGCGACCGCGAGCACCTCAAGGGCATCGACCTGAATGTGCGGCGCGGCGAGATTGTGGGCATTGCGGGCCTGATGGGTGCAGGCCGCACCGAGCTGGCCATGAGCATCTTCGGCCGCTCGTGGGGCCAGCGCATCAGCGGCGAAGTGCGGCTGCACGGCCAGCCCATCGACGTGAGCACGGTGGAAAAGGCCGTGCGCCACGGACTGGCCTATGTGACCGAAGACCGCAAGGGCAATGGCCTGGTGCTGAACGAGGATATCCAGTTCAACACCTCGCTGGCCAACCTGCCGGGCGTGTCGTTCGCCAGCGTGATCGACAGCGGCCAGGAACACCGCGTGGCACAGGACTACCGCGAGAAGCTGCGCATCCGCTGCTCGGGCGTGGACCAGAAGACGCTGAACCTGTCGGGCGGCAACCAGCAAAAAGTGGTGCTGAGCAAATGGCTGTTCACCAGCCCCGAAGTGCTCATCCTCGACGAGCCCACGCGCGGCATCGACGTGGGCGCCAAGTACGAGATCTACACCCTCATCGCCCAGCTGGCGGCCGAGGGCAAATGCGTGATCGTGATCTCCTCCGAAATGCCTGAGCTGCTGGGCATCACGGACCGCATCTATGTGATGAACGAAGGCCGCTTTGTGGCCGAGATGCCAACTTCAGAGGCCTCGCAAGAAAAGATCATGCGAGCCATCGTGAGTGCCCCCCCTGAGGCGCTTCGCGCCATCCCCCCCAAGGGGGACGCCGCCCGTGCGGCGGGGCGGCCCTTGCACGGCGGCCGCGCGTAGCTGCAGCGCCCCTCTTCAGCGCCTGATGAACCGCACAACGCATTGAACTGATGACCGAAATGAGCCAGACCACCCATCCCCCCGCCAGCACGCTGGCCGACGGCAGCCCGACAGCAGCGGCGCGGCACGACAAATCGCTGTTGCAGCACCTGCAGCACAACCTGCGCGAATACGGCATGTTGATCACGCTGGTGGCCATCATGGCCTTTTTCCAGTACATGACCGAGGGCACGCTGATGCAGCCCTTGAACCTCACCAACCTGGTGCTGCAGAACAGCTATATCGTCATCATGGCGCTGGGCATGCTGCTGGTCATCGTGGCCGGGCACATCGACCTGTCGGTGGGGTCGGTGTGTGGCTTCATCGGCGCACTGGCAGCGGTGCTGATGGTCGAATACAACTGGCACTTTGTGCCCGCCACGGTGGTGTGCCTGCTGTGCGGCGGCCTCATCGGCGCCATTCAAGGCGGGTTTGTGGCCTTCTCGCGCATCCCCTCGTTCATCGTCACGTTGGCGGGCATGCTGGTGTTCAAGGGCCTGGCGCTGGCGCTGCTGGCGGGTCAGTCGGTGGGGCCGTTCCCTTCGGCCTTCCAGATGCTCAGTTCGGGTTTCATCCCCGACCTGTTCAGCGTGGAGGGGCTGCGCCTGACCTCGCTGCTGCTGGGCGCTGCCGTGGCTGCGGCCCTGGCCGTGGGTGGATTGCGCCAGCGCGCCAACCGCCTGCGCCATGGCGTGCAGACGGAGCCCGCTGGCCTGTTCGTCGCACGCACGGTGGTGTTTGGCGGGTTGCTGGTGTACTTCAGCTACCTGCTCGCTTCGTACAAGGGCCTGCCCAACGTGCTCATCGTGATGGCGCTGCTGATCGTGCTGTTCGACTTTGTCACCAGCCGCACCACCGTCGGCCGCCGCATCTATGCCATGGGCGGCAACGAGAAGGCGGCCAAGCTCTCGGGCATCAAGACCGAGCGGCTCACGCTGTATGCCTTCATCAACATGGGCGTGCTGGCCGCCCTGGCCGGGCTGGTTTTTGCGGCGCGGCTCAACACCGCCACGCCCAAGGCGGGCCTGGGTTTTGAGCTGGACGTGATTGCGGCCTGCTTCATCGGCGGCGCATCGGCATCGGGCGGCGTGGGCAAGGTGATGGGCGCGGTCATCGGCGCCTTTGTGATGGGCGTGATGAACAACGGCATGTCCATCCTGGGCATCGGCATCGACTACCAGCAGGTCATCAAGGGCGTGGTGCTGCTGGCCGCCGTGCTCGTGGACGTTTACAACAAGAACAAAGCGTGATGACCCCCATGGACGCATCCACCGTTCACGCCCCTGCTGCCGCGCCGGTGCTGCAGCTCTCGGGCATCCACAAGCAGTTTGCGGGCATCCCCGTGCTGCGCGATGTGCGGCTCAACCTCTACCCCGGCGAGATCCATGCGCTGATGGGGCAAAACGGTGCGGGCAAGTCCACGCTGATCAAGGTGCTGACGGGCGTGCTGGAGGCCAGCGGCGGCCAGATGCGGCTGGGCGGAGAAGCGGTGTGGCCCGACTCGCCCCTGGCCGCGCAGCGCCTGGGCATCAGCACGGTGTACCAGGAGGTCAACCTCTGCCCCAACCTCTCGGTGGCCGAGAACATCTTTGCGGGCCGCTACCCGCGCTGCGGCATCGCTCAGGGCTTTCGCATCGACTGGGCCACGCTGCACCAGCGCGCCCGCGATCTGGTGGCGCGCATTGGCTTGCAGATCGACGTGACGCGCCTGCTGTCGGACTACCCGGTGGCCGTGCAGCAGCTGGTGGCGATTGCGCGCGCACTCAGCATCAAATCGCGTGTGTTGATCCTGGATGAGCCCACCTCCAGCCTGGACGACGACGAGGTGCAAAAGCTCTTTGAGGTGCTTCGGCGCCTGCGCAGCGAGGGGCTGTCCATCGTCTTTGTGACGCATTTCCTGAACCAGGTGTATGCCGTGTCCGACCGTATCACCGTGCTGCGCAACGGCAGCTGGGTCGGCGAGTGGCTGGCCAAAGACCTGGGGCCACAGGCGCTGATCTCCGCCATGCTGGGCCGCGACCTGGCCGCAGCGTCGGAGCAATCCGCACCAGCGCCCGCCGTGGACAGCCGTCAAGCCACGCTGCTGCAAACCGAGGGCCTGGGGCAGGACACGCAACTGCAGCCGCTGGACCTGCAGATCCGTGCGGGCGAGGTGGTGGGCTTGGCGGGGCTGCTGGGCTCGGGCCGCACCGAGCTGGCGCGCCTACTGTTTGGCCTGGAGCAGCCCGACCGGGGCGCGCTGCGCATCGACGGACAGATGGTGAAGTTCGCCAACCCCATGGATGCCATCCGCCATGGCCTGGCCCTGTGCCCCGAAGAGCGCAAGACCGACGGCATCGTGGCCGAGCTGTCGGTGCGCGAGAACATTGCGCTGGCGCTGCAGGCCCGCATGGGCGTGGGCAAGTTTCTTTCGCGTGCCGAGCAGACGGCGCTGGCCGAACGCTATGTGAAGCTGCTGGGCATCAAGACCGAGACAGTGGACAAGCCCATCGGCCTGCTCTCGGGCGGCAACCAGCAAAAGGCGATCCTCGCGCGCTGGATGGCCATCGAACCGCGCCTGCTCATCCTGGACGAACCCACGCGCGGCATCGACGTGGCCGCCAAGCAGGAAATCATGGACCAGATCCTGCGCCTGGCCCAGGCCGGCATGGCCGTGCTGTTCATCTCTTCCGAAATGAGCGAGGTGGTGCGCGTGGCACACCGCATCGTGGTGCTCCGCGATCGCAAAAAGGTCGGCGAACTGCCTGCGGACAGCAGCGAAAACGCCGTCTACGAACTCATCGCCGCAGAACAACATGCCTGAAGAACGCAAGACCCCCTCCCCCATTGCCGCGCTGATGCACCACCGACTGGCCTGGCCCATCATCACGCTGCTGTTGTTGCTGGGTATCAACACGGCCTTCAACGCGAGCTTCTTGCACATCGAATGGCGCGACGGGCACCTGTACGGCAGCCTCATCGACATCCTGAACCGCGCCGCACCGCTGGTGCTGGTTTCGCTGGGCATGACACTGGTGATCGCAACGCGCGGCATCGATATTTCGGTGGGCGCGACGGTGGCCATTGCAGCGGCCGTGGCAGCGTGGCTGATCGGCGGCTCGGTGTCGGGCACTGAAAGCCGGTTCCCACTTCCAATCGCCATCCTGGGCGCCATCGGCATCGCACTGCTGTGCGGGCTGTGGAATGGCGTGCTGGTCGCCAAGGTGGGCATGCAGCCCATCATCGCCACGCTGATCCTTATGGTGGCGGGCCGGGGCATTGCCCAGCTCATCACCGACGGGCAGATCATCACCATCTACTACACGCCCTACTTCTTCATGGGCGGTGGGTACCTGGCAGGGCTGCCGTTCTCGCTGTTTGTTGTGGCCGTGGTCTTTGCCGTGCTGTACCTCGCCATCACGCGTACGGCGCTGGGCCTGTTCATCCAGGCAGTGGGCATCAACCCCACAGCGGCGCGGGTGGCGGGTGTCCAGGCAGGGCGGCTCATTGTGGCCGCGTACGTTTTCTGCGGCGTCTGCGCAGGCATTGCGGGGCTGCTAATCAGCTCCAACGTGAAAAGCGCGGACGGCAACAACGCCGGGCAGCTGCTGGAGCTGGACGCCATCCTGGCCGTCACGCTGGGTGGCACCGCCCTCACCGGCGGCCGCTTCAGCCTGGTGGGCAGCGTGATTGGCGCACTCATCATCCAGACGCTGACCTACGCCATCTACTCGCTGGGCGTGCCGCCCGAGATCAACCTGGTGGTGAAGGCCGTGGTGGTGTTCATCGTGATGCTGCTCCAGTCGCCCGAGTTCCGGGCGCAAGTGGGCGCCCTGGCACGCCGCCCCGTCGCGGGAGCTTTGCAATGAGCGCCGTGCCCAAAACCGCAGGCTTCGGTACCGTGAGCTCTCCTGTTCCACAGGCCGCCGCTGCGCACGCGCGGTTCAACCCCAAGTACCTGCCGCTGGCCGCCACCATCTCGCTGTTCGTGGCCATGGCCACGCTGGGCTCGGTGCTGTACACCGGGTTCTTCTCGGCCCAGGTGTTCCTCAACCTGCTGATCGACAACGCCTTCCTCATCATCGTGGCGGTGGGCATGACATTCGTGATCCTGTCGGGCGGTATCGACCTCTCGGTGGGATCGGTGGTGGCGCTGACCACCATGGTGCTGGCCGCGCTGGTGGAACACCGGGGTTGGAACCCGATAGTCGCCATCCCGCTGGTGCTGCTGATGGGCACGGCATTTGGCGCGTTCATGGGGTTCCTCATCGAGCGCTTTCGGCTGCAGCCCTTCATCGTCACGCTGGCAGGCATGTTCCTGGCGCGGGGGCTGTGCTACCTCATCAGCATCGACTCCATCAGCATCACACACGAAGGCTATTCGGAGCTGGCGCAATGGCGACTGCCGCTGTGGGAAGGCGCATCCCTTTCGCTGGGGGCGCTCATCGCCATTGCCGTGCTGCTGGTGGCCCTGTTTGTGGCGCACTGCACGCCGTTTGGCCGCAGCGTGTATGCGGTGGGCGGCAGCGAGCACTCGGCTGTGCTCATGGGCCTGCCGGTGCGCCGCACGCTCATTGGCGTCTACACGCTGTCGGGCTTTTGCTCGGCGCTGGCAGGCGTGGTGTTCACGTTCTACATGCTCTCGGGCTATGGCCTGCATGCCGTGGGCATGGAGCTGGACGCGATTGCCGCCGTGGTCATTGGCGGCACGCTGCTCACCGGTGGCGTGGGCTATGTGGCGGGCACGCTGTTTGGCGTGCTCATGCTCGGAATCATCCAGACCCTGATTTCCTTCGATGGCACGCTCAGCTCCTGGTGGACACGCATCGTCGTTGGTGTGCTGCTGTTCGCTTTCTGCCTGCTGCAGCGGCTGCTTTCGCGCCGCTCGGGCAAGGCCCGTTGACTCTTCATTTCTCCTCTTTCTCTCGCACCCCACCATGACCACCCCCAAGCGCAAACTCCGCTCCGCCGAATGGTTCGGCACGGCCGACAAAAACGGCTTCATGTACCGCAGTTGGATGAAGAACCAGGGCATCCCCGACCACGCGTTCGACGGCCGTCCCGTGATCGGCATCTGCAACACCTGGTCCGAACTCACGCCCTGCAACGCCCACTTTCGCAAGATCGCCGAGCATGTGAAGCGCGGCATCTACGAGGCGGGTGGCTTCCCCGTCGAATTCCCGGTGTTCTCCAACGGCGAATCCAACCTGCGCCCCACGGCCATGCTCACGCGCAACCTGGCCAGCATGGACGTGGAAGAAGCCATTCGCGGCAACCCCATCGACGCGGTCGTGCTGCTGGTGGGCTGCGACAAGACCACGCCTGCGCTGCTGATGGGCGCGGCCAGCTGCGACGTGCCGGCCATCGTGGTCACGGGCGGGCCCATGCTCAACGGCAAGCTTGACGGCAAGGACATCGGCTCGGGCACGGCCGTGTGGCGCCTGCACGAGTCACTGAAAGCGGGCGAGATCAACGAACACCAGTTCTTTGCGGCCGAGGCCGGCATGTCGCGCTCGGCGGGCACCTGCAACACCATGGGCACGGCCAGCACCATGGCCTGCATGGCCGAGTCGCTGGGCACATCGCTGCCGCACAACGCAGCCATCCCGGCGGTGGACTCGCGCCGCTATGTGCTGGCCCACATGTCGGGCAAGCGCATTGTGGAGATGGCACACGAAGGGCTCACGCTGTCCAAGATCCTGACCCGCGAGGCATTCGAGAACGCCATCCGCACCAACGCCGCCATCGGCGGCTCGACCAACGCGGTCATCCACCTCAAGGCCATCGCGGGCCGCATCGGCGTGCAGCTGGACCTGGAGGACTGGACGCGCATTGGCCGTGGCACGCCCACGCTGGTAGACCTGCAGCCCTCGGGCCGCTTCCTGATGGAAGAGTTCTACTACGCGGGCGGCCTGCCCGCAGTCCTGCGCCGCTTGGGCGAGAACGGCCTGCTGCCCCACCCCAACGCACTCACCGTCAACGGCAAGAGCCTGTGGGACAACGTGCGCGAAGCCCCGCAATACAACGACGAGGTGATCCGCCCGATCAGCAACCCGCTGATTGCCGACGGTGGCATCTGCATCCTGCGCGGCAACCTGGCGCCGCGTGGTGCGGTGCTCAAGCCCTCCGCCGCCTCGCCCGAACTGCTCAAGCACCGGGGCCGCGCCGTGGTGTTCGAGAACCTGGAGCACTACAAGGAACGCATCGTCGATGAAAACCTGGACATCGACGCGAGCTGCGTGATGGTGCTCAAGAACTGCGGCCCCAAGGGCTACCCCGGCATGGCCGAGGTGGGCAACATGGGCCTGCCGCCGAAGCTGCTGCGCCAGGGCGTGAAGGACATGGTGCGCATCTCCGACGCCCGCATGAGCGGCACCGCCTACGGCACCGTGGTGCTGCACGTGGCGCCCGAGGCGGCAGCCGGCGGCCCGCTGGCTGCTGTGCGCGATGGCGACTTCATCGAGCTGGACTGCGAGAACGGCCGCCTGCACCTGGACATCAGCGACCAGGAACTGGCAGCACGCCTGGCCGCATTGGCTGGCGCGGACAACGGCGGACGCGGCGGCTACCAACGCCTGTACGTGGACCACGTACTGCAGGCCGACGATGGCTGTGACTTTGACTTTCTGGTGGGTTGCCGAGGTGCGGCGGTCCCGCGTCACTCTCATTGAAGGACGCCCCCGAAATCACTTCGCGCCTTTTCCGCGTCGCCCCACAGAAGAATGCTACACATTTAATAGCAATCAGAGCTTAATGGACAGGCGACAGAGCCTCATTTCACTCAAATTCTTACCCGCACCCGCCATGCCAGCCCCCCATTCCCTCCAGAACCCTCGCTACCGAGGCATCTTCCCCGTCGTGCCCACCACCTTCCACGAAGACGGCACGCTCGACCTCGACAGCCAGAAGCGCTGCCTCGACTTCATGATCGACGCCGGTGTGGATGGCGTCTGCATCCTGGCCAACTTCTCCGAGCAGTTCTCGCTGTCCGATGCCGAGCGCGAAGTCCTCACCCGCACATCGCTGGAGCACGTGGCGGGCCGCGTGCCGGTCATCGTCACCACCACCCACTACGGCACCCGCGTGTGCGCCGAGCGCAGCCGCGCCGCGCAGGACATGGGCGCCGCCATGGTGATGGTCATGCCGCCGTATCACGGTGCCACCTTCCGCGTGCCCGAGGCGCAGATCTACGAGTTCTATGCCCGCGTGTCCGATGCGATCCGCATCCCGATCATGGTGCAGGACGCGCCCGCCAGCGGCACCGTGCTGTCGGCCCCCTTCCTGGCCCGCATGGCGCAAGAGATTGAAAACCTGGCCTACTTCAAGATCGAAGTGCCTGGCGCCGCCAGCAAGCTGCGCGAGCTGATCCGCCTGGGCGGAGACGCCATCGAAGGCCCGTGGGACGGCGAAGAGGCCATCACCCTGCTGGCCGACCTGGATGCGGGCGCCACGGGCGCGATGACGGGCGGTGCCTTCCCCGACGGCATTCGCCCCATCATCGAAGCCCACCGCCAGGGCGACATGGACCAGGCGTTTGCGCTCTACCAGCGCTGGTTGCCCCTCATCAACCACGAAAACCGCCAGGGCGGCATCCTCACGGCCAAGGCACTGATGAAGGAAGGCGGCGTGATCGCCTGCGAGGCGGGCCGCCACCCCTTCCCGACCATGCACCCTGAGGTGCGACGCGGCCTGATCGGCATCGCACGGCGGCTGGATCCGCTGGTGCTGCGCTGGGCACGCTAAACGGAGCACCCATGGCGCCTGTGCGTTATCTGGTGCCCGCTGAAGCGGGCCTCATCGCCTTGGACTGGGGCACCTCCGCGCTGCGCGCGTTCCGCATGGATGCGACCGGCACCGTGCAGGAGACCCGCCACCGCCCCTGGGGCATCATGAATCTGCCCCCAGCCGCCACCGGCGTGAACGACCCCGAGCCCGGCGCCGCGTTTGAACGCGCACTGCAAGACACCTGCGGCGACTGGCTGGCCGCCACACCCGGCCTGCCCCTGCTGGCCTGCGGCATGGTGGGCAGCGCCCAGGGCTGGCGCGAGGCCAAGTACCTGCCGACGCCCACCTCGCTCGATGCATTGGCGCGGGGCCTGGCGCTGGTGGCGCGGCGCGACGGCCCGCCGCTGCACATCGTGCCGGGCCTGTTGCAGCAGGGCGCGCTGCCCAACGTGATGCGCGGCGAAGAAACCCAGGTGCTGGGCGTGCTGGCGGGCCTTGCGCTGCCTGCGGATGCGCCCGTGCTCATCGGCCTGCCCGGCACCCACAGCAAATGGGTGCTGGCACGCCGGGGCCGCATCGAACAGTTCCACACCTTTATGACCGGCGAGGTGTTTGCCGCACTGCGCGGCCACACGATTCTGGGCAAGACCATGCAGGCCGCAGCGGCACCCGACGACGATGCCTTTGCGCGCGGGCTGGAGGTGGCGCGGGGCAGCGATGCCGCGCTGGGACTGCTCTCGCACATCTTCAGCACCCGCACGCTGGGCCTGACCGGAACACTGGCGCCCACCGCCCAAGCGGACTACCTCTCGGGCCTGCTGATCGGGCACGAGATCGCCAGCTTGGCCCGTGTGCAGGATCAGACGCAGGCCACACCCCAAACGCTGGTGCTTTGCGGCGAGCCCGATCTGTGCCGCCGCTACGCCATCGCGCTGCAGACCTACGGCTTTTCCGTCCCCACCATCGCCACGCAGGCCACGGCCACCGGGCTGTGGCAAATCGCGCTGGCGGCGGGGCTGGTCGTTGCGCCCGCGCCTTCCTCCCCACCCCCCTTCACCGCCGGAAGCCTGCCTGCATGAACCCCATCGACAAAGCCCTGTTCCACATCCTGCAGCGCTGCGGGCTCATCGCCATCCTGCGCGGCGTGCAGCCGCACGAGGTGGTGGCCATCGGCCATGCGTTGTACGACGCAGGGTTTCGCATCATCGAAGTGCCGCTCAACTCGCCCGAGCCGCTGGCCAGCATCCGCGCGCTGCGCGATGCACTGCCCGCCGACTGCCTCGTGGGTGCAGGCACCGTGCTCTCCATCGAGGCCGTGGCCGATGTGGCCGCAGCGGGCGGGCAGATCATCGTCATGCCCCACAGCGACCCCGACGTGATCCGCGCCGCACGGGCCGCCGGCATGGCCTGCGCGCCCGGCGTGGCTACGCTGACCGAGGCCTATGCCGCGCTGGCAGCGGGCGCCAACATGCTCAAGCTCTTTCCGGCCGAGGCGCTGCCGCCCCATGTGCTCAAGGCCTGGCGCGCCGTCATCACGCCGCCCATGGCGCTGGTGCCCGTGGGCGGCATCGTGCCCGAGAGCATTGCCCCTTATGCGGCAGCAGGCGCCAGCGGCTTTGGCCTGGGCTCGGCCCTGTACCGGCCCGGCGACCAGGCTCCCGAAGTCGCGCACAAAGCCGCAGCGTTTGCGCGGGCGTGGCAGGCGTCCTTTGGCACCGCGCCCGCCACGGCCTGAACCACGCCCCTACTCGCTCCAGACAACCCAGCATTTCTGAACCGACTGCCCCGCCCCCATGAAGATCACCCGACTCACCACGTTCATCGTTCCGCCGCGCTGGTGCTTCCTCAAAATAGAAACGGACGAAGGCATCACTGGCTGGGGCGAGCCCGTGCTGGAAGGCCGCGCGCACACCGTGGCCGCTGCGGTGGATGAGCTGGCAGACTATCTCGTTGGCAAAGACCCACGCCACATCGAAGACCATTGGACCGTGCTGTACCGGGGCGGCTTCTACCGGGGCGGCGGCGTGCACATGAGCGCACTGGCCGGGATCGACCAGGCCCTGTGGGACATCAAGGGCAAGGCGTTGGGCGTGCCCGTGTCCGAGCTGCTGGGGGGCAATGTCCGCAGCCACATCAAGGTCTACAGCTGGATTGGCGGAGACCGCCCCAGCGAGACGGCCGCCGCTGCCCAGGCCGCCGTGGCGCGCGGCTTCACGGCCGTGAAGATGAACGGCACCGAAGAGGTGCAGTACGTGGACAGCTACGACAAGGTGGAGCGCTGCATTCAAAACGTGGCCGCCGTGCGCGAGGCCGTGGGGCCGAATGTGGGGATTGGCGTGGACTTTCACGGCCGCGTGCACCGGCCCATGGCCAAGGTGCTGGTCAAGGAGCTGGAGCCCTACAAGCTCATGTTCATCGAAGAGCCTGTGCTGAGCGAACACGAAGAGGCGCTGAAGGAGATCGCCCGCATCTCATCCACCCCCATCGCCCTGGGCGAGCGCCTGTACTCGCGCTGGGACTTCAAGCGCGTGCTGCAAGGCGGCTATGCCGACATCATCCAGCCCGACCCGTCGCACGCAGGCGGCATCACCGAAACCCGCAAGATCGCCAGCATGGCCGAGGCCTACGACGTGGCCCTGGCCCTGCACTGCCCGCTGGGCCCGATTGCACTGGCGGCCAACCTGCAGCTGGATGCGATTTGCTACAACGCCTTCATCCAGGAGCAGAGCCTGGGCATCCACTACAACCAGGTCAACGACTTGATGGACTATGTGTCCAACCCCGAGGTGTTTGCGTACCAGGAAGGCATGGTGGCCATCCCCACCGGGCCCGGGCTAGGGATTGAGGTGAACGAAGACTATGTACGCGAGCGGGCGCAGGAGGGGCACCGGTGGAGGAACCCGGTGTGGCGGCACCGGGATGGGAGTTTTGCAGAATGGTGAGGGGGTTGGGCGCCTTGTTATTGATGCGGCGCGGTTTACTCCAGAGTATCGATGGCGCTGTACCTCAGCTTGCCCAGGGCTTCGGCAACCCCGGCTCGAACGGGGCTCATGAATGGATTGCGCCAGATCAATAGGCTAGGAGCAGTCGCCCAGTTTCATCTTTCGAACGCTTGCTGGTACGGGGATGACTCTGTCAGCTCAGAGAAAGTCAGAGCGGTTTGGGCAAATCACAGGCTGCAAAAAGCGCCACACGAGCTTCATCAAGCACCTCGACAAGCTCATCTGCAACAAACTGTCTGCTTCCGATTTCAAGCAAACCTTCGCCTTGCAACACGTTTGCCAGCCGGTAAGCCCGCTCTAACAAGGCTGCAGCCTCAAGCAACTCCTTTTGTCCGCTCATGCTGTGTCAGTGTGCCTGGATCAGATTGGCAGCACCCAATCCGAGGAACACCATAAAAAGTGCCTTCTGGAAGACGGGACCGACAAGGCGGCTACGTAGCAGCTCACCAAGCTTGAGCCCGCTAAATGCACCGATCAATGCTCCACCGACTGCAATAGCAACAGACGACGAGATCAACCCCAAAGGGGCGGACATCTGCACTTTCACGGCGAGCGACAGAGTGGCCACGGTGAATGAAAGGCCCAGCGCTTGCACCATCTCGTCCTTGCCCAGCCGCAGCGTCTGCAAGTAGGGAACCCAGGGCAATACGAAGACGGCAGTGAGTGCCGTCACGAACCCAGTGGCCGCGCCTGTCGGCAGGCTGATCCATTTGCTGGTGAGTGAAAGATCGGGCAGCTGAGGTCGCCACAAGCCCCAGATGCCATAGGCCATGAGAATCCCGCCCAGCCAGCCCTTGGTCGTTTGTGCGGAAACGGCGTCCCCCAGACCGGGCGCGCTCACTGTCACGACCGCGATTGCCAGCCAACCAGGCCACAGCCGGAATACCAGTGAGCGCAGGTGAGGGCCACGGCATTGCGCGATATTGGTTGCTAGCGAGGGGATGACCAACAGTGCGGCCGCTTGCACAGGGGGCATCCATAGCCCGAGCAAGCTCACGGCCACTGTAGGCAGCCCGATGCCGGTGACGCCCTTCACACCACCGGCCAGAACGAAAACAACGACCACCATCAAGAGCTGCAATATGTCCATGCCCTATGGTGTGTGCATGGCCCAAGTGCTGTCCATCGGATAGCAGTGAACAGATCCTTCGCGTATTCCGTAGGATGGCGGTCATGAGTACCCCTAAGCGCCGCACCACGGATTACCGCGTTGATCCGTTTGACCTGCACCTCTTTGCCGCCGTGATGGAGCATGGAACCATCACTGCCGCTGCTTCGTCCGTGAATCTGTCGTTGGCTGCGGCCAGCGCTCGCCTCAAGGGTCTTGAAGACGCGACCGGTTCGCGGTTGTTGGAGCGGTCCAAGTCGGGCGCAATACCCACCGATGCGGGACGCGCTCTGCTGCGCCATGCCAACCGCGTGCTGGCTGAGCTCGAATCGCTGCATGTAGAGATGGCGAGCTTTGGTCATGGATTGCGCGGGACCGTTCGGCTGCTGTGCAACACAGCCGCCATGTCCGAGAGCCTTCCGCGCACGATTGGCCAATTCTTGGTGAAGACCCCTGATCTTGATGTGGACGTGCAAGAGCTTTCGAGCGAGGCGGTCGTAGAGGCATTGCGCCGTGGCACCGCCGATCTGGGCATCGTCGCCGATTACGTGGACACCTCTGGGCTGCTTGTGCAGCCATGGGTCGATGACCGTCTGGTGGCACTCTTGCCAAAGCGCTGGTCTTTGGGCCGCCGCCGTTCCGTGGCGTATGGCGAATTGCTAGTGCATCCCTTTGTGGGTTTGGCCCGGGAGAGTGGACTCAGCCGCTTTCTGGCAGCCCAGGCCAGTCGCAGTGGCCGGGTCCCGCGCCATCGGGTGCGTCTGGGCGGATTTGACGCTGTCGCGCAATTGGTTGCCGAAGGCGTGGGAGTGGCGGTCATTTCCGAGAGCGCGGCTGCGCGCTTTGCCAAGTCAGGCACCCAGATCCTAGGACTATCTGACGCTTGGTCTCGGAGAAAGCTGCTCGTTTGCATGACCCCGGCAGGCAGCGAACTGCCCAGCGTGAGCGCGCTGGCCAATGCGTTGCTGACAGCGCGACCGCAGGTTGGGAGCCGGTGAGCAGAGGAAGTTGGCTGGGTATGGGATAAGGATTGCTGTTGCCCGGGAGCCTGCTATCAGCGTCAGAAAACTGACCGGCCGCAAACCCTGTGCTGCAGCCTCTCGCAACCACTTCCAATTTTCCTGCGGCATAGACGGCCACGCGACAACAACTTCCGGTTGTTAGCCCAATGGCGGGCAGGAGCGTCCTCATTCAGGCCCCTGGTGACTCATTGCTTCTCCCTCCGAATGTCACCGTGGGGATGCTCACATTTCAATAGCTTCTAGCGCCCACCCACATTGCGCCAGGTGCCGATCACACCCCCAACTCCTCTGCAACCCTGTTCTACCCTTGTTCAAAAAACAGTCCCTCCCAGACACTGTGATTAAAATCAGTGTGACGCCAGCCATCCCACCCTGCCATGACGGCGCTGCCCTCCCCCAATTCGGACTCCCCGCCCTCCACCCCGATCACCCGCTTTCACCGCACGCGCCTGATGCAGATCTGGCGCTCGGCAGGCTGGCCGTGCAAGGATGGTCTGGAGATCGACCTGCTGGCTGCGGGCCTCATCAGTCTGCACATTGCGGCCGATGGTTACGAAACCCTGCGCCTCACCGACGAAGGCATCCGCACGCTGGCGCAGGCCCGCCAGCGTGGCGTGCGGGCGCTGAGCCTGCACGACCGGCTGGGGCAGAAGTTTGCAGCGCAGTTGCTGGCTTCGGGGCGCATCGTATGGACCGAACTGTCACTGCGCGCGGTGATCGACACCGTGCCGATGGGGGATGTGCTGCTGCCTGCGGCCACGGCCGATGCACCCACCAACACCGCGCCCGCCGTGGCGCCGCTGTGGGCCGAGGATGACCACGCCCCCGCTGCCCGCGCCGCCGCCAACGTGTGGCGCATGGCCCGGCCTGATCTTTTCTCGGTGCGCAACACCTCTGTGCCCGCCTACCTGCAGCCCATGGTGCACGAGGTGAAGGCGAGCCGGGCCGACCTGCTGTCGGACCTGCGGCACGACGCCAAGCGGCAGGCCTATCAGTGGCTGTGCGAGGAGTGCTACTACGTCTTCCCGGCGGGCATTGCCGAGCCCGAAGAGATCCCTGAGCACTTCGGCATCTGGGTGCTGCATGGCAGTGTGGAGGACGGGCGCTTTGAGCTGCTGCGCCCCGCGCGGCACAACCGCTGCACGCTGCCCTTTTCTGTGTGGATGGCGCTGTGCAAGGCCACGCCGCTGCGCAGCGATGACGACATGGCTCAGACCCATTTGGGCGAGCCAGCCCCGCCTGCCACCGACTCCACTACCACCCCGCCATGACCTATACCGTGGCGGTGCGCGAGCTGTGCGAGTTCACCGCCAAGCAGGGCGACCTGGACCTGCGCTTCACGCCTGCGCCCACCGCGCTGGAAGGTATGGCAGGCCATGCAGTGGCGGCAGCGCGCCGGGGTGCAGGCTATCGCGCCGAGGTGGCACTGAGCGGCAGTTACCAAAGCCTGCGCGTGCGCGGCCGGGCCGATGGCTACGACCCCGCGCAGCAGCGCATCGACGAGGTCAAGACCTTCAAAGGGCGGCTGGACCGCCAACCCGCATCGCACCGCCACCTGCACTGGGCGCAGGCCAAGGTGTATGGCTGGCTGCTGTGCGAGCAGGAGCAGCTAGCGCACATCGACGTGGCGCTGGTGTATCTGGACGTGGGCACGCAACAAGAGACGGTGTTCACCGAACACTGCAGCGCCGACGACCTGCGCCAGCACTTCGAGGCGCAGTGCCAGCGCTTCATTGCATGGGCCGAACAGCAGGTGGCCCACCGCGCGGCACGCGATGCGGCACTGGCCACCTTGGCGTTTCCCTTTGGCGACTTTCGCACCGGCCAGCGCCCGCTGGCCGAAGCCGTGTACAAGGCGGCAGTGGCGGGCCGCTGCCTGCTGGCCCAGGCGCCCACGGGCATTGGCAAGACCATGGGCACGCTGTTTCCATTGCTCAAGGCTGCGCCTGCGCAGCACATCGACAAGGTGTTCTTTCTGGCCGCCAAAACCTCGGGGCGGCAGATGGCGCTGGATGCGCTGGCGCGCCTGTCCGACAGCGCACCCGCACTGCCGCTGCGTGTGCTGGAGCTGGTGGCGCGCGATAAGGCGTGCGAACACCCAGACAAGGCCTGCCACGGCGAATCCTGCCCGCTGGCCCGGGGCTTTTACGACCGGCTGCCTGCCGCCCGCGCTGCCGCCGTGGCCCCCGCCAGTGCAGACAAACCCGCGTCCGTCCTGCAACAAGCCCGTGTGCGCGACGTGGCCCTGCAGCATGACGTATGCCCCTACTACCTGAGCCAGGAACTGGCCCGCTGGGCTGATGTGGTGGTGGGCGACTACAACTATTACTTTGACCTGGGCGGCCTGCTGCACGGCCTGGCCCAGGCCAACCAGTGGCGCACGGCGCTGCTGGTGGACGAGGCGCACAACCTGGTGGAGCGCGGCCGCAAGATGTTCACGGCCGAGCTGCACCCCGCCGCCTTGGCCCAGGCCCGCAGCAGCCCCACCGCTGCGCAGCATGCGCCGGTGAAGAAGGCGCTGGACAAGGTGCGCCGCGCCTGGGTGGCGCTGGACAAGGCGCACCCGGCCACGTACACGGTGCTCGAAACCTTCCCCGACAAGCTGCTGGCCGCGCTGCAGCAGTGCACCACCACGCTCACCGGACACTTCACCGACCACCCCACAGAACCCGACAGCGCGCTGCAGACCTTCTATTTCGACTCCCTGCACTTGCAGCGCATGGCCGACCTGCTCGATGCGCATTCGATGGTGAACATCACCCAAACTTCGTCAGGCCCCCACCAGCGGGCCGCTAAACCCGGCGATTCCGTGGTCTGCATCCGCAACGTGGTGCCCGCGCCCTTTCTGCAACCGCGCCTCGCTGCGGCACACACCAGCACCTTGTTCTCGGCCACGCTGCAGCCCGCGCGCTACTACGCCGACCTGCTGGGCCTGCCCGACGACCATGTGTGGGTGGACGTGGAATCGCCCTTTGCCGCGCACCAGCTGCAGGTGCAGGTGGCGCGCCACATCTCCACGCGCTACCCGCACCGCGCTGCGTCGCTTGCACCGATTGCGGCGCTGATGGCGCAGCAATTTCGCGAGCGGCCCGGCAACTACCTGGCGTTTTTCAGCAGCTATGACTACCTGCAGCAGGCCGCCGCGCTGTTTGCGCAGCAGCACCCCGACGTGCCGCACTGGTGCCAGTCGCGCCGCATGCTGGAGGGCGAGCAGCGCGATTTTCTGGCGCGCTTTACCGACAGCAGCCAGGGTATTGCCTTTGCTGTGATGGGCGGCGCGTTTGCCGAGGGCATCGACCTGCCGGGCAAGCGGCTTATCGGCGCCTTTCTGGCCACGCTGGGCCTGCCGCAGGTCAACCCCGTCAATGAGCAGATCCGCGAACGCATGCAGGCGCTGTTTGGCGCGGGCTATGACTACACCTACCTGTACCCCGGCCTGCAAAAGGTGGTGCAGGCCGCAGGCCGCGTGATCCGCACGCCCAGCGACGAGGGCGTGGTGCACCTGATGGACGAGCGCTTTGCACAGGCCCAGGTGCGCAGCCTGCTGCCCGCGTGGTGGCAAACACGCTAAGGTGCGAGGCACAGCCACCTTCCCCCCGCCAACCGCCCATGCTGACCGACGACGAGCGCTCCGCCTTCCTGCAATCCATCGCCCGCGTGCGGCAGCGGGCAGCGCAGGCGCTGCGGCAGGCCCGGGGCGCCGATGGTGCGGATGGCGCCGTGGCCTTCATCGCGCAGCTGCACCGGGGCCTGGACACCGTGGCCGAGCAGGCCCGCGCCACCGGCCCCCAGCCCGCCTGCCAGGCCGGTTGCGCCCACTGCTGCCACCTGCGGGTCGAAGCGACCGAGCCCGAGGTCTTCCACATCGCCCAGCACCTGCGTGCCCAGCCCGCAGAGGCATTGGCCGATGCCCTCAGCGCTCTGCAGCGGCATGTGACCACCGCCGCGCTCAACCCTACCAACCCAGCACGCCAGGCCTGCAGCTTTCTCGTGAATGAGCGCTGCAGCATCTACCCCGTGCGCCCCGCCGCGTGCCGCAAGGCGCACTCGTTGTCAGCCAAACACTGCGCAGAACAATCCGCCACCATCCCGCAAAACCTGCGCCTGCTGGTGGATGCCGAAGCCCTGATGGCAGGCACAGCACTGGCCTACCGCGACCAGCCCCTGCCCGCCAGCGCCCACGAGCTGAACGCCGCCGTGCTGGCGGCCCTGAGCGACCCCACCGCACTGCACCGCTGGCACCAGGGCGACCCGGCCGCGCTGGGGCCCACACCCGCGCCAGTGCAAGGCCCGCACACCCCCAGCGCACCGCCACACCCTTGACATCCATCAAGCCCCAGCCCGCCCACCGGCCCACAATGCCGCCCATGAGGTCCTTGCACAACACACCCGCCATGCGCCACAGCGCCTGGCCCCGCCGCTGGCCTGTCACCCGCACAGGCGTGCGCGCTGCCCCCCTGCTGCTCGCCCTGCCCCTGGGGCTGCTGGCAGGCTGCAGCAAGCCCGAGCCCACCGGCCCTGCCCAGACATCGTTTGCCGCGCTGGCCAGCGCCTGCACCCAGTTCCTCGCCGCCCGCCAGCCCCACGTGCGCCCCAGTGGCCCAGGAGAATGGACGCTGACGGGCTACAGCCCTGCCCTGGTCCAGCCCGAAGTCACCCGCACCGAATCGCCCGTGACGCCCTATGTGGGCAAGCTCGTCATCAAGGACAACGAAGCCCAGGCCCACGCCCCCACCGAAGCCGCCGCCCAGGCCATCACCCTCACGCCCGCGCACCTGCTCTCCAACCGCACGCACACGTTCATCTACAGCTTTGACGGCCAGCAGTGGCGCTGGCAAAACGGCCAGCGGCTGACCAAGATACCGGGGCAAAACGACCAGCTGGAGGCCCTGACGCTGGCAGATGTGAATGCGGCGGGGCCGAAGGGGTTTGCGGGGTGTTTGCCGCGTTGAGCCGCTAAAACGCTCTCTTTTTGATCGCTTTTACCGCTTGACTGCCCAGCGCTGCAGGCTGTTTTGATGAAATTTTGCATCGACACACACCAGAGCCGCCGCCAGCAGGCTGGCGTCACACACAAGCCCTGGTGGGTAGTCGCGCGGCCCAGAAAGCTGTCAGATCATTCAAGATCTGCGTCCATGCGGGTAATCAAACCCTTGGCATCCACGGTGATATCGAGCGTGCCAATCTCTTGGCCGAAATCCCCCGTGAAATCGACCCTCACCACCGCCCGCTGGCGACCAAGCCGCTTCATCGAGAGGAACCGGGTCACCGTGTGATAGCCAACGAAATACTGTTCGATGTAACGGCGTATTCCGGGATGGCTGCGTCTGCCAGCGTCACTTGATCACCCTTTCCATTTCCACATGGACACTCACTCCAGTTCATCGTGGTCAGGCGCGCCAACGACGTGGTCAGGCACGCCAGCGTCGTGAGCAGGCTGCGCCTTATTGATCACCGTTATTGCTTCATGCGCGAGCGCGCCAACGTCCTTCGCATGGACTCCCCTTTCAAATTGACCCTGTGTGCCTGGTGAACTATGCGGTCAAGAATTGCGTCAGCCACCGTTGGATCGGGAAACATGGAGTGCCATTGCTCGGGAGGGTACTGGCTCGTAATCAGCAACGCTCCTGTGCGCATGCGACGATCCACGATGTCAAGTAGCACATGCGCAATGCCTGCAGTCATCTCGCCGACGCCCAGGTCATCAATCATTAGCAAGTTTGGCTTTGAAAGTGCCAATTTCAACTTCGGAAGTGACCCATCAAGCATTGCAATGTTGATGTCGGAGAATAGGTCGCTGGCCTTGTAGAACTTGACCACGAATTTGGATCGACAGGCCTGATTGGCGAAAGCGCATGCCAACCAAGTCTTGCCTGCGCCAGTAGCCCCCAAGATGATGAGGTTCTGTTGGCGTCGAATCCAATCGCAACTCCCTAACGAAGCCACTTGTGATTTGTCCAGTCCACGCGCTGCCCTGAAGTCCAAGGCCTCCAGATTGGCTGTTTCAGGAAGCCCCGCGGAGCTTATAAGCCGCTTCAGCTTTCGCGACTGACGCTCCGTCCATTCAAAGTCCACCAACAGGCTCAGTCGTTCCTCGAAACCGAGGTCGTGCAGGCGCGGCTGCTCCATCTGCCGAGCCAGCGCGTCTGCCATCGAGATCAAGCGCAGGTCGCGCAGTTGCGTCAGGGTTTGTTGAAAGTTGCTCATTCTGCTTCTCCAAAATAGCCGGGGCCGCGGATGTTTTCGTGTGGTGCCTGCGCGATCACCTGGCCTGGTGCAAGTCGCTTGTCTGGGTTGGTTTGAAGGATCGACTCCACAGAGCGCAGTGCGGTGATATTGAGCGCAAGGGCATATGCGCAAGCCTCCTCAAAGCGCGCCTCCCCGTGGTCGCGCGCCAAGTCACGCAGACGCCGCGCAGTCTTGAGCCCGTTGGTCAAATCAGACCGCTGCTCAAGGTGGTGTCGCATCATTGCTTGTGTGCTCGGAGCCGCATTTCTGGCCCAGTTGGCCAACGCCAACGGCTCCCCCTCCAGCACGCGGCGATGACCGAGTGGTCGGTGCTCATCAAGCGTCGTAACCACTCCCCGACCTTTTGCCAGTGGATGCAGAGTGAGGCGACGGCCCTTCATGAGAACCTCCAAGACGCTTTTCGTGAACCTAAGGTCCACCTGGCGCCCTGCTGCTTCCGAAGGCACCGAGTAGTGGCAGCCGTCGTGCTCAACGTGGTGATCACGCCCAACTCGAACACCGTACCTCCAATCCTCTGCCTCATACGGGGTGCCCGGCAGTGGCAGCAGACTCTCTCGCTCGCCATGCTCGAACATTTCCTCGCGAGAGCCTGGAAGCTTTTTGAACGGACGCCTGTTCATCTGATCCATCAGCCGAAGCAACTCTGCGTTCAGTTCAGCGCGATCAAAAAATTTGCGGTCGCGGAGGCGAAACAGTATCCACCGCTGGGCAATCTGCACCCCAACCTCAGCCTTGGGCTTGTCGCGTGGGCGCCGTGGCCTCGCAGGCATGGCCGCTGTCCCGTAGTGGGCCAGACAGGCGCGGTATGTCGCATTGAGCTCCAGTTTGTCTCGTGTTCGCCTGATGACCGCAGCCTTCAAGTTGTCGGGGACAACCCACTTTGGGACACCGTTCAGTGCTTCGAAGCACTTCACGTGGCATTCGGCAAAGGACGAAGCCGTCTGGTCTTCGACGGCCCAGGCAAACGTCAGGTTAGAGAACCCTAGGACAGCGATGAAGATTTGTGCACTGTAGCTGGTGCCATCGGCACTGTGGATAGGAACTGTCCGCCCAGCGAAATCCACGAACAAGCGTTCCCCAGGGCGATGCACCTGCCGCATCACAATGCTCCGACTGCTCAGCCAATTTCGATACCCTTGGGTGAAGGCGCTGTAGCCGATTCCATTCGGCGTGCCCTCGCGCCACTCCCGCCAAAGCACCTCCAGGGTGGCATCGGGGCGCTGTAGTTCGGAATGTATGTACGCCCATTCTGGTTTGGGCTTGGTTTTTGCGACTGAGCAATTGCTTGTTCCCAGCGTCCGCTCCCATTCGGCATCGTCCAGGTTTTGCAACTCTTCCCAAGTCGCAACGAGCGGGCGAAGTCGTTTGCGCAGCGAGGAAACGGAGCCGGGAGAGATCCCGAGTGACCGGGCGAAGTCTCGATTCGACTTTTCGGGGTCGTGGAAATGCAGGCGTGCGATGTCACGCTGCACGCGTATAGGCAGTCTCATTTGGTCTAGGTGATGAACAAGCTAGGCCCGTAGGGGCGAGTTCATCCAGCGTCAGGTCTTCTATTGACGAACTGACGTGTCCGGTGGACACTACCGACTCCAGTTCCAATGGATTCGGTTCTACCGGAGACACAAGCCCAAGGTTAGCGCCTTGGGCTTGTGCGTTTCTGGATGGGCTAGGTGGCGGAATTTCAATTCATAGGCGATCCTTCAGGCTCACTTTTCATAGGGCGTCGTAGTCGTCTGGCTTGAGCACCGGCCATCACCGCTGTGCTTACTTGCCTGCTGTGCAAGGAAGGTCTGGCAAAGGAGTAGCGGACTCTAACCATTGCGCGACTTCAAGCGTTCGCGCAAACAGACCTCTCCTTCCCTCCAGGTTGAACACGGGGAACGGCAAGCGCCCCTGGCTATGCGCAACGTTGAGCGCATTGATCGATTTGAAGTGCAACGTCCGGCACAAACTTTTCCCATCCATCAGGGGGCCAAAGTCGGCCCACAGGCGATCCTCCAGGCAGGTTCGGCTGGTTCGCGTACAGGTGCTATCCATGTAGGTACTCGACATTTGATTGAGGCTGGACGTTGTGGTCTATCCAAGGTCTTTCATCTGGGGAAATGGATTTTTGCCGATTTTCACCTGCTTAGGACTAAGTGAATGGCAATTCACTCTCAATGTACATATTTTTTAGCTTGGTGGTCAAGAGCCAATACCCAATAGCTATCGGAAGAGATAATCTCAACTATCGTAACGTTGCGTTTTTTCGCTTTTCAGCATTTTGAGTGTTAGCCGGCCAACTTTTTTGACCAATCAAGCATTTTTGCCATGAAAAATCAAGAATATCAACCGAGCCCGATATTTATTCCAAGTCGAAATTTAAAATACATTATTAAAAATAATGGCTTGGTGCGAAGTTAATTTTTACCTTTGCGAATAGGCAATATATTTTTTGAATTTCATGGCCGCCATTCCCGGCATTGAAACCAAGCGACCATTTCATGCGCGACATGCACCGCCTGCTCTTACGTGCTATCCCAGCTCGCGTGGGCAGAACGATCAAAAAAACTACTTGTTGCGGCAAATGGGACTAGTTGGTCGTGGTCTTTTTAGTCGCTTTAGGCGGAAATCGAGCCAATGCCGACTCGACACGCCGCGCCCCTCACAGCCAATTTCGGCGGCGCCTTGAAGCGCCTGAGATCGGCACGCGGCGTGACGCAGGAAGACCTGCTCACCGCGACCAGCAGGCGGCATGTCGGCCGTATTGAACAAGGCCACCAGACCCCCTCCATGCGAGCAATCGAAAGCCTCGCTCAAGCCTTGGAGATTCATCCTCTGACCCTGGTTGCTGCAGCCTACTGCCAGGAACTGGACGGCAAATTGATCGCGGGACTCATGCGTACCGTTGAAGAGGACGTCGCCAAACTCACATCAGCCGACGGTTCTCCGGGTGGTATGCCGGCGCCACTCGACTCTAGCGAGTCAGTTCCTTGATCGCGTGCATCAGCGCTATGGCAGATCGCTCGTTGCGGCGCTGAAGCACTCTGTCCACAATCTCTCGGTCGACGCTGGCGCTCAGCAGTTCCAACACATCGTGCAGCGTTTCCATCTCGATGTTCAGCTGATTACCCTGATCCCATCGCTTGGGCTCGCTCACAGCAACGAGCAGCAGTGTCATAGCGAGCGCGGCGCTGCCTGGGCCATTCGTGGCGTTGGCCTGTTGATCGAACACGAGGTCTCGCATCTGACTTGCCACCGCAAGCAGCTGGGCATCCTGCAGGGCGCTCGGCAGAATTGCTTCCCATCCTCCAGCTGCGAGCAAGGCGGTCAGCTCGGTTTCGCCAAAGGCTCCAAGATCCAAATTCTGCTCGCTCAACATCGTTGTCATCCAAAAAGTTTATGAGACTAACTGGTCCCATCGGGGACTCCGCATGCGAAGATAGCTGAACTTTCTGTCCGAAATTCACAAGCTGTTTGCAGCGATTCCAAAGGAAAGCGGTGGGTTGCGCCGGCATCAGCCGCAGGCAACCTAAGTGTTGCCCCTACTCTTTACTACCGGTTCTCTCTTGAAAAGCCGCTTGAACGTCACCCGCTTGCTGGAGCTGGATGCGCAACTCCGAGAGTACGCGAAGCTCCATAGCGAAGGCACGCCTCGTTGTGGGTGGGTCAGGACCATCCGGCTGGCGTACGGCATGAGTTCAGGCGCGCTGGGTCGTCGTGTCGGAATAAGCGCTCAGGGAGTGCGAAAGCTCGAAGCGGCAGAGGCTGAGGGCGCCATCACGCTGCGAACGCTAGCTCGCATTGCCCATGGGTTGGATTGCGAGGTACGGTATGTACTGGTTCCACGAACGAGTTTGATCGAGCAGGTGACTCGAAGAGCACGAGAACATCAAGAGGGCCGAACCCAGGTCGAAGCCCATACGACTGCGTGGGACGCGGAGGCACTTATCGAGTTTGCCTCTGTGCTTGAACGTCTAGGCAGGAAGGAGTTCTGGTGACCGACCTCTACTGCTGCCGTGCCTTCAGCAATATCGACAGAAATCTATAGGCAGTATCACGATGGCGAATGAAGATGCCTTGAATAATGCTCCGTTCAACTGTCCATGTTGCGATTGGCTCGGCTCGCTGGACAAATCTAGCGGTAAGAAAAAGTGCCCTGCGTGCGAGTCCGCCGTAAATCCCCTGCAGCAAAAAGGATTGGACAATTTGCGAGCGTACTATCGCCATCTTCTGAAGATTGGCTACAAAACTGAATGGACCTTGGAGCAGCGTTCGGCGGAACGAGAGCGTTTGGAGCTTTTTTTTGAGAGCATTGGAAAACCGCTATGAGTCTGGCAGATCTCGAAGCCAAATATCCTTTGATCTACACGCATTGCCATCCTTGTGGAGGGCCTGGCTGGGTTGCGCTGCTCGAAGTGCTGTTGGAGCAATTGCAGGTTCGTGCGGATTCTGGGGGCGTTCAGGCGCGCGCGCTTCTGACGCGAGAAAAATGGGGCCGCCTCAGCCTGCGGTTCTTACCTCTCGACCCGGCTGATGAGGCGATGGTTGCGTACGTCGAGAAGTTGTCGATGCATATCTGCGAGGTGTGTGGCGCACCTGGCACGCTGATACCCGAACCGTGGCATCGCACGCGCTGTGACGCTCACACAGAGGCGCGACCGACCTGGCCTATGTCAGCACGGTGAACATGACTGTACGTCGCAATGCACGAATCATGGCCGCGCTCTCTGCACCAAAGGACAGGACTCCAGCCAACGCTCGAAATCGGAAGTGAACGCATAGCGATTGAGGCCGTCGCCCACAGGTACCGCTGATCCGCGGAGAAAAGCTACAAAGCTCTCTTGAAATGTCATTGGCAGTGAGTCCACGATTACGTACACGGCATCGCTATACCGATAAGTCTGGACTACATCCATCAGTTCTTCAGCGGTCATCGATTTCAAAAGCAATGGTGCGAGTTGCTTCGAAAACAGTCAAAGAACGCCAATTTTCTGGCAGGCTTCGAGAAACGGCTTTCTTAGGAAATTGCAGTCGGCATACGGTCGGCTCTGTGCCTGCTGAACACGCATGGCCAAAATTTCGGAGGGCTTTTTGTAGTATGTCTGGCACTCATCGAGGACTTGCATCAGCCAGTACTTGCCGTCATTTTCCCCGCAGAGCTTCGCTTTGTAGCGTTCTTCAATGCCATAGACGTCCTTCCAGGTTTCAATTTCCTCGGTGATGGCGGCAGGGCCGAATTGCATCTGTACGTCGGCTGGCTGAAGTTTCTCAATGTCGGAATGCTGCAAAGTCACCTGAATATCGATGATATTTACCGCAGCTGCGAATGGATAGAAAGCCTTGCGCCGCCCAGCAGGGTTGTGTATGGGGTCCTTGCTGAGCTTGTAGGTGCTGTTGCACTCATGGCAGGCAGGCGCCAAATTGCGAAAATTAATAGAGTTGAATGGGTACAGCGCCTTAGGCAGAAAATGATCGTAGGCTTCTCGTTTTGTGTGATCAGCTCCCTTTATGTCGCTGATGCCGCAGAACGGGCATTTTCCAGTCTTATTACTTTTTACGAAGGTCTGGTAGTGGTCGCCGATGTCGCCGATTTTGGTGCGCAATGCAGAAAGGTCTAGAAGCGATTGCGAATACAGGCCCTTAAAGAAGATGCCAAGCTGGACGGCGAGGTCTTGATGATTGAGGGCGATGTCGACGTAACGAGCGAGGTGTGTTGTCGGATCATTGGCGCATAATTTCTCGAAATCGTTATTACCTTGATACCAATGCTTGAACTGATCAACCTCTTGCGCGGTGAGTGATGCGAAGAGTTCGTAAGTGACCTTCACATCTTTATAAAACTCCTTGCCACGCTCAGCTGCATGCGCGGAAAAGCCGAACTCAACCATGACATCCTTCAGTTCTGGATTGCCGTCAAAAAGATCAGGATGGAAGACTAGTCCAATAGGTGCCTTGCACCACACTTCATGAAAGATGAAGTCGATGAAGGTCTGCATCTTCTCCATCTTGTGCGACACGTAGGTGTACGAAAACAGCATTAGTCCTGCGCCTCCCCATTGCCTGGCTGATCACCGTCGAGGATGGCCTTTATCAATAGGACCTTCTCCACCGAGTCACCGAGCTGCTGGTGAATTTCCGTGATCAATGCTTCTTTGTCTTCGCCGCCCTGTTCAAAACGAGCACGTAACGCCTCCAATAAGGCCTGAGCATGGCCGCCGATGGTTTCGCGTTTTCCGAAGGTGTTCATAGTGATCTTGTTGATCGACGCGCCCAGCGTGTTGTACGGCGGGTGGCTGATGCTGACCTTGCCACTGGTTTTGTCCTTGGCAAACACCAGTACCTTCTCCGGCTTGCTGTCCGAAATCAGGAAGGGCGTGTGGGTGGTGATCAGCATTTCCTGTCCTACATCCCCGGCATCTGTGAGGCACTGGCGCAGGCGCGTGATGAAGTTGGCGCGCCAGTCCGGGTTGAAGTGCGTTTCGGGCTCGTCGAGCAGAAACAGGCTGTTGGTCGCCCGAAACAGTAGGCACAGCCCCAGGCTATGCAGCAATTGATGCTCGCCATCCGACAGCTCTTTGAGAAGCATCGGCTTCTCAATGCCCTGCTTCGTGAAATAGAAGTTTTTGATGCGCATGGCGCGCTGATCGGACGCCAAGGTCGGCACAGTCTCGCTGACATAGTGACTGGTCGAGGTATAGAGCTCCGACTTCTGCACTTCGCTAACTGGGTATAGATTCAGTGTTAGAAGGACTTGCAGCGCTTGGAACAAGACAATGGGCTTGTTATCAAAATTGGCACGAAAGGCTTGCCTGGTGTGCTCATTGACCCAGTAATCTAAGGTCAGCGTGTCCGATTCCTCATCGTGGAAATGCAGCGTAGCGCAACGCTTGAGCTTCTCGATAATCGACGTGCGCTCATCGCCTTCCAGACCTTGCAGAAGCTTGAGCCGATAGTCTCCGGTTTCTGGATCCAGATAGATCGCACCAGTGTCCACAAAGCTCCCATCCTCTACCTCGGTAGGCAAGATGTAATCGCCTGACGTGAACGCGGCCACCTGATGTCGCGTAACGGGAATACTCCGCCGCAGGATGATGCGAAATTCCTTCAGTTCTCCGATACCCATGTCCTCACGGAAGGGCAGCAAGGACGGTTTATCCTGAAATAGCAGATTGCACAGCAAGATAGCCTGGCTGAAGCCGTTGTCGAGATAGGTCAACCGTGTTTCAGGTTGGCCTGAATAACGGGACTGTTTGACGAGTGCGTTCCAGTATTCGTCGAATTGTACGAAACGCATCTTGAAAAAAGGCAAGCTCAGGATTTCATTTTCGCCAGATGAGTAACCCACCACATAGGGAATTAAGTGGTCGATGACTGATGTATTGAGTGCGTCATAGGATTGATCTTTTGAGTCGATTACCCACCAGGTAACCTCCTTGGTGTCTGGTCTTTTGTGTACCTTCACCTTGAACCATGGGGAAGATCCAATGGCGGTATATATGACCGGAACCTTGATTAAGTACTCCAGCTCAAATCCTGTCGGTGAAGTATGCAAATTTTCGTCCTGCAGCGCCTCAGGCAGAAAACTACGGCGCACCCGCAGGAGTTCCAGCTGAAAGAAGATCGCCGCCAGCGCTTCGAGCAGGTTGGATTTGCCACTGCCATTGGGCCCAGCGCAAACGAAAGGCGCAAAGTCGTTCGCTTGCGCCAGCTCGTCCTGCAAGCTCCACTCGGTGCGGAAGTGGTGCTCAAAACCGCACGGCAGGCTGCGGAAACCGTCAGGGTCAGTGATCTTAAGGCGCAACAGTTTCATTGCTGAGCGTGCCTCCTGGCACGCAACAAAATCTGATTACCGAACTGCCGCCTTCCGTCGATAAAAATAATGTCGCGGGTTTGTTTGAGCTTTCTATTTTGAATTTGATCGAACACCCAGGCTTTGATGATCTCGTAGTCGCTGGCACGCAGTTCGAAATCGTTGTCCGGGTGCAGGTCGCCCAGCCGGGTTTGCGCGGCGGCGATGAAGCGTTCGAGGGAGAAAGCGACACTGCCCAACTGCGTGCGATAGGCCTCCAGCCAGAAACGCAGCAGCGGCGCCAGCTGTGCGCGGTCTTGCAGTGCGGGCACCAGTAAATCGGTTTCGGGCAGCTCGATCACCGGCGCGGTGATGGGCGCAGGCACGGCAGCGGCCACCCGGCTTTCTCCTTCGATGGGGGCGGCAGGCAAGGCCACCCGCGACAAATCCAGCTCACCCTCGAAGGCCTGCTGGCTCAGGGCACCGTAGAGGGCTTCGAGGTCGGTGAGGCTTTGCTGGTATCGTGATTTGAGGGCTTCAATTCGTTCGACGATTGCGGAGAACTTGTTCTGAAGATCGATAGGAGGCAATGGCAACGGGTAGTCCAAAAGCATTGACTGGTTGATGAACGGGAGATCCAGTTGCTTTACACGTTCTCGAATTGGTGCGTAGTGAAACGCTCTCGCTAGATAGATTGTATTTAGTTGTGAGTGGTCCGATATGCTCAGGACAATCGCATTGTCGGTAACCCAGCAAGGCTCTTTTGAAACATGAATAACTCCGCACTGCTGGCCAACTCGCCCTGCTATAACCACCGGGTCTTCATATAAAAATTCTTTTGCCCATCCATTGACGCCGTTCCCGCCGTAAATCGGAATTCCCGTATTTTCTTCTGAAACGACGCCCTTGCTGGATTTTCCGCTATTCGCTTTGAGATAAGGCCTCAATGCGACCCAGGGATGGATAGACTTTTTTGTGCGGATATCGCCAAACATCTCCAGAAACACGCTCTTGAGCAGGTCGTCGAGTTGTTGCAGGTGTTGTTTGCGCTGGACGATCAGTCCTTCCACTTTGCCGAGCAGATGGGCAATGCGGATTTGGTCGTCGAGCGGCGGGACCGGTATCTCAATTTCGGCCAGTGATTTTGAATTGAGAGTTTTGCCCATCGCGGCCTGGTTTGAACCACCATAGGTCGCCGACTGCAATGCGTAGTAGAGAAATTCTGGGTGTAGCTCTTTCTCGTCTTTGATTGCAAAGGCTGCAATCGCTTCGTTTGTGAAGAGATCACAACCAGCAAATGCCATCTTGCCGATGGTTAGTTTGAAGCTGAAAAGCAAAGTCCCCTTCTTAACGATTTTGCATCGGGCGTCTGCAACAGCTCGATCCGTGATTTGCTCTTTTGTATCTGTAACGACTTTCGAGCTCAAATCGCGAATTGAAACCCAGCGATGCCCCTTGCCCCAATAGCTCGACTCGTTTCTCGACGGTGTTCTGCCAATGGAGATATCCAAAAGCTTGGACAGCCTTTCCTGCCTCATCCCGCCATCCCCTTCAATTCCAGCAGCTCGCGCACGATGCCGCTCTGAACCTTGGCGAGTTCCGCTTCACCCACATCGCCAACCTCCGCCTGAATCAACCGATCCAGAATTACGCCCGGCGCGTCGTAGCGCAACTCCTCAAAGACATCCTGCTTGTAGCGTGAGAGCGAGAGGTCGTAGTTGTTCTTCTCGTCGGCAATCTCGCTGCGCGGCACCATGAAGCACTGGGCGGTGCGGTCGGTGTCAGAGGCGGCATCGCGGCCGTGGTATTGGGCGACGATGTCTTGCAGGTCGCCCCAGCTGTCTTTTCCATCAGGCGTCTTCTGTTTGTTGCGCTTGTCGTCCAGCGAATAGCCATCGGCAGCCATTTCGTAGAACCAGACGTGTTCTGTGGCGGCTTTGCTCACCTTGTCTTTTGGCCCCCAGACCTTGGTGAACAGCAGGATTGCGGTGCTGACCCCGGCATAGGGTTTGAACACGCCGCTGGGCACGGTAATCACGGCCTTGAGGTCGCAACGCTCCACCAGCATCTGGCGTAGCGTCTTGAAGGCCCCGCCGGATCCGAACAGCACGCCCTGCGGCACGATCACGCAGGCGGTGCCGCCCTTCTTGAGCAGGCGGTAGATGTTCTCGACAAACAGCAGCTCGGTCTTGGTGGTGGCTAGTTGCAGGTGCTCGTTGATGTCGCCCTTGTCGATGCTGCCGGTAAAGGGCGGGTTGGCCAACACGATGTTGTATTCCGATTCCTCGGTGTAGCTTTTGCTGAGCGTGTCCTTGTAGTCGATGTGCGGCTCGTCGATGCCGTGCATCATCAGATTCATCAGCCCAAGCCGCACCATGGTCTGATCGATGTCGTAGCCCCACAGCGAGCTGGCAAGTCTGGCTTGCACATCGTTAGTCAGCGTTGAGGCTTTTGACGTTCGTTTGAATCCATCTTCGTCTGTTGAAAGATCGTTTGCACCTGATTCAACGGCGAGCTGCGTTACCAGGTATTGATAGGCGCCCAGCAGAAACCCTCCGGTGCCACAAGCCGGGTCTGCAATCTTGAATGGACTGCTAGGACTTGAACGAAGGAGTGCGGAAACATCTGGCCGCACCAGATCTGCCATCAGCTTGATGATGTGGCGTGGGGTGCGGAACTGACCGTTCTTGCCGGCAGTGGCGATCTCGGACAGCAGGAACTCGTACACGTCGCCCTGGATGTCCTGGAAGGCCTGGCCTTTCTCCTTTGAGTCCTTCTCCATCACCTCGAAGATGTCGTCGATGGTCTTCACCGCTTCCACCAGCAGGGCGGGTTTGGGGATGATGAAGACCGCGTTCTTCATGTGGTGGGTGAAGTTGGATTCGGCGCCGTTCAGGTCCTTGAGAAAAGGGAACACCTTGCCCTGCACGTGCTGCAGCATCTCTTCGGCCTGCATGCGCTTGAATTCGCTCCAGCGCAGGCTGCGCTTGTCGATGGGGCGCTGCTCCGATACTGGCCAGTTGCGCTCCTCGGGTGGAATCCAGACGCCTACGAATTTTGAGGTGTAGTTTTCGCCGGTCCATTCGGCGTCGGCCTGGCGCTTCTGGTCCAGTTCATCGAGCCGCTTCATGAACAGCAGGTAGGTGATCTGCTCGATGGCCGTGAGCGGGTTGCTGATGCCGCCGCTCCAGAACTTGTTCCAGAGCTGGTCGATCTTGTTTTTGAGTTCGGGGTTGTTTTGCAGCATGGTGTGCCCTGTTACTTAGGCAGCCAACCGTTCGGTCAGCTGCAGGATCTCGTTGATTTCAAGTGGGCTGAACACGCCACGGATGCCCTGTGGATGGATGACTGTGAATGGGGCGTTGATCAGGTCTTTCTTCTCCACCTTTTCGCGCTCGATGATGAAGCCCTTCAGCAGATTGAGGAATTCCATCTGCCGGCTGCTGAGCGTGGTGTGGGCGCGAATGAATTGGTCAAAGGCGGCGCTGACCTCGTCCGGAAAGCTCCTGAGCACTTCAATACCCAGGATGTGGCGGATGAACTGGATGAAGCGCGCCTTGCGGTTCTTGTAGACCTGACGCAGCAGGTCTTCGGTGATGTGCGGGTGTTCTTCGTGCAGCAGTTCGGCCAGTTCGTTGGCCTCTTCGCTGCTCACTGCCTCGCCGTTCTTGATCTTCTGCAGCACCAGGTTGTGCGCGGTGAGTTCGGCAATCAGGTTTTCCACCATTTCGCGGTAGCGGGTGATGCTGACCGCCTCGTGCTGTGGGCCGAACTCCACCCATTCCTTTTTGTGCAGTTCATCGGCCAGATCGAGGTGGGTTTGTTCCTGGCCGGTGGATTGCTCGCGGAATTTCATCAGCGGGCCGAGTTTGGCAACCAGTTCGTCGAAGGCGTCTTCATCCGCCTTGGCCCAGTAGTGACTGGTTTGCGCGGCGCGGATCAGGGCCTCTTCCTGCTTGACGAAGCTGACGGAGAGCGGCAGTTTGCTGATCTGCTCGACGATGCCTTCCTTGAGGGTGTCGGCTTGTTCCTTTTCCTCGCTCAAAACGGCCAGCGAGTACTCCAGCAGGTCGCGCTCAAAGCGCATGGCCTTGAAGTCGGCCTCGGACACGGTGCGGAACAGCGGTTTGATTTCTGCGCGCAGGAACTCCAGCCGGTCGTGGCTGAGGCTGATCCAGAAGTTGTCGTCGTCCAGTCGCGCCAGCGCAGCGGCGGCTTCCTTGATCACCACCGACTCCTTGGGTAGCGCAGCAATCTGCAAGCGGAGCTTGGCGATTTCCCGCACGGCGATGTCGGCGTGGCCACTGTCCTTGGCCTTTTCGATCTTGTCGAGGCGCAGGCCCACCAGACGCACTGGCAGCGGCAACTGGGCTTTCAGTTGCTTGCCCTTGGGGTTGAGCTTGAAGTATTCGAAGTTGTCCCAGCAGTCGAGGATTAGGAACACATCCTTTTCAAGGCACCAGGGCTTGGGCTTGCTGGTTTCCAGCAGGCGTGTGCCGCGCCCGACCATTTGCCAGAACTTGGTATAGGAATAGACCGGCTTGGCAAACACGAGGTTGACGATTTCGCGCACGTCGATGCCGGTATCAAGCATGTCCACGCTGATGGCGATGCGAGGCATGTCGTTGTTGGTAAATTGATCGAGCAGCCCACCTTTGCCGTAGACGCGCGGATCGTCCGATACCAGCACCTTGGCCAGTTCACCGCGGTATTGCGGGTAGAGCTTGTCGAAGATTTCTTCCAGGCGCCGGGCGTGTGCCTTGGTGGCGCAGAAGAAGATGGTCTTGCCTGGCTGCACGCCGTTGCCGTCCTTGATGGCCTCCTCCATGAATTCGCGGACGATCAGGGCGTTGGTGCCCTTGTTGATCACCTGCTTTTCGAGCTGGGTACCCTCAAAGTTGATGTCTTCAACTTCCTTGCCCTGGAGGATCAGCTTCTTCTGGTCTTCCAGCGAAATGGTGCGCTTGCTGATACCTTCCATCTGGAACTTGGTCTGAATCTTCATGACCTGAAAGTTGCAGAGGTAGGGAGGCACGCTGTTCACGGCCTCTTCATAGGTGTAAGCAAAAGTGGGAATGCCGTCTTCGCAATGGAAAAGCTGGAAAGTGTTGTGGTCGATGATGTCTGTCGGCGTGGCCGTCAGGCCCAGCGTGATGGCCTTGAAGTAGTCCAGTACTTCGCCGAAGGTGTTGTAGATGGAGCGATGGCTCTCATCGACGACGATGAAGTCGAAGAAGTGCGGCGACAGGTGCTGCGCCTCGTCTCGGATGATGTTGAGCATCGTCGGGTAGGTTGCGACATAGACGCGGCGATCCGTGGCAATCAGCTTTTCGCCCAAATTGGGCCAGCGCGGCTCATTGGGCATGTGCTCCTTGAAGGCTGCCAGTGCCTGCTCGCGCAAAGCGATTCGGTCCACGAGGAACAGCACCTTTTCTGCATGGCCTGCACGCATTAGGGCATCAGCCATGGCAATACAGGTGCGGGTCTTGCCGGTACCGGTTGCCATCACCAGCAGGAAATCACGCTGCTTTTTCTCGATGCCTTCGAGCACCGAGCGAATCGCGCGGATCTGGTAGTCACGCCCTGCGATCGAAGTATTGATGAACTCATGCGTCAGCGGCTTGCGATTTCGACGGATGTAAGCGAAGCGTTCCAGGTCGTCACGGGTGGGAAAGCCGATCACTTTGCGCGGTGGGGCGTTCTCCAAATCCCAGAAATACAGATCATGGCCGTTGGAGTAGAAGCAGAACGGCAGCTCACCGCCCAGCTGTTTCTGGATGTTGTAGCAGTACTGCTTGGCCTGTTCACGGCCAATGGCGGCATCGCGGCTCGTCTTCTTGGCCTCGATCACGGCCAGCGGCTTGCGGTCTTTGCCGAGCAAGACGTAATCACTGAACTGGTGGCCCTCGTAGGACGTGCGAGGTTCGGCCACGCCGTCAGGCAATCGGGTAAGGATGTCGAATTCCTCGACGACCTGCGTGGGGTCTTTGACGTTCCAGCCCGCCCGAGCGAGTTGCTGGTCTATCAACTCTGACCGGGTTTGTGCCTCGGATTTGGTCACGCGTAGCCTTCCCCCACTGGATTCATTTATGTGCGCTCCCGCTCTCCGTGCCCTCATCAGCACCACCAGCGCGCACCCATTCGTCAACCTCAGACAACTGAAATTTCCAAAGCCGCCCGATCTTGTGCGCTGGGAGTCCTTTGCGCTCGCGCCAACGATAAACGGTGTCCTTTACAACGCCTAGATGCCTAGCGACATCAATGGCTGTGACCCAGGGTTCGGCACTCATGGCATTCGCGCTGAGAATATCTCAAAGTTGTTTCAAATCGTGCTTAGTCTACCAAGCAGACGAAAGAGCCAAGTAGGTCACCTTGGTCGAGTAGATTGGGCGTTTTATGGTCAGCAAGGGATCTTCGACGGTCAGGCCAAGCAAAAGAACGCGTTGACGTTGTGTCATGCGATTGGGAGGCTAACGACTGCAAGTATCAATTAGCGTGAGTTCGGTTCGGTCAGACGGACTGCAATCGCTGGCGGTCACCGAGGGTCGCCTGCGCAAAGTCGCTTTGGGCCCAAAGCGAAAGTGCGCGGCTATCGAAAGCTGTCGGTCAGGTTGGGATGGTCACTCGCCTACCCAGCAGCGCAAGGGGATCGCAATCTGTGCGTTAGCGCTGAGCCGACCGACTACGAGGACCAGATCGCCAATGTTCTGCCCCCCTTGCTGCACGCGCATGACGTGTCTCATAAGTAGGTTATCAACATTCGATGGGCCGCGGAGAGTTATCAACAGGATTACCTAGGGTTGATGGGAATAGAAGTACCTCAAAGGCCCGATAACAAGTCTGCCACTAATTCAGAGTCTGACCATGAACACTGGACTGCATGATCACGACGCTGGACCCACTGATCAGATCAACTGGAATACGCAGGATGGCCATCAAAGCGTTGGCCGGTGGATGGGTCGTCGATCACCGCATCGTGCGCGAACAGGCTTAACGCGCGCTCCACATCAAAAGCATTGGTGGCCGTGATCAAGGCATCGGCCACCTGGCGAAGGTGTTCATGGGTTGGGCCCATCGCACCACGTCCCGTGTTTTCCATGCTGTCCATACCGGCTGACGAACTGGCGCTTTCAGCACGAAATTTGCTCATGCCAGCACGCTCACCACCACCTTGCCACGGGCGCAGCCATCGGCTAGCAGGGCATGTGCCTTGTCTGCCGTGTCGAGCGTGAATGTGGTGGGATCGAGCAAGGGCTTCAACTGTCCGGCTTCCGCAAGCGCGGTGGCCTGTTCCATGATCTCGCCATGGTGCTCGCGGAACTGCCTCGTGAGGATGGGCAGCAGCGTGAACACCCCCGAGAAGGTGGCACCCCGGAACGACAGGGGCGCCAGCTTGTGGGTGCCCCAGCCCAAAGAGGTCACCACATGGCCGGAGTAACGGCGAACAGCCAGGAAGGACGCGTCCAGCACGGGGCCCCCGACCGTGTCGTACACGATGTCGAAGCCCTTGCCCTCCGTAAACGCGTTGACATACGCCTCTACCGAGGTCGTTTCGTAGTCAATCGGCGTGGCGCCGATGGACCGAATGTAAGCGGCCTGCACCGCCGTACCCGTGGCAAACACATCGGCACCACGCGCGCGGGCCAGCTGCACCGCCACATGGCCCACACCCCCGGCGCCGCCATGCACCAGCACCTTGTGTCCACTGCCGACCTTGGCGCGGTCCACCAAGCCCTCCCAGGCGGTGATGAAAACCAGCGGCAGGGCTGCTGCCTCGCGCATCGTCACATTGGCGGGCTTGCGTGCAATCAGTCTGGCATCCACGGCGGCATACTGCGCCAGGCTACCTTGCAAGCCGCCAATGCCGCCCGTGAAGCCGTACACCTCGTCACCCACTTGGAAGCGTGAAACGCCACGCCCAACCACCTCGACCACTCCGGCAAGGTCCATACCCAGAATGGCAGGAAGAGGTTGCTGGGCATGCTCGGCCGCGCCCGCACGGATCTTGGTGTCCAGCGGATTCACGCCGCTGGCATGGATACGCACCAGCACTTGGCCCGCATCGGGCTGCGGCCGGGGCAACCAGGTGGGGGTCAGTGCACCATGATGGGATGCGAGTACCAGCGCCTGCATGGTGGGGGTGGGAGAGGTTGACATGGTGTTTATCTTCTTTGCAATGAACAGTGCCACCAGTGTCTGCCGTTCGCTTTTGAATGAAAATCCACAAGATTGAAACTCGTTCATTCACTTTTGCATGATGCAGCCGATGAATTGGGATGACGTGCAGGTGTTCTTGGCCATTGCCCGGCACGGCACGCTGGGTGCGGCAGGCCGCGCGCTCCAACAAAGCCAGCCCACCATGGGCCGCAGACTGAAGGCGTTGGAGCTTTCCCTGGGCCACACCCTGTTCCAGCGAACCTCCGAGGGCTTCGTGTTGACCGACGAGGGGGCCGCCGTGCTGAGCCATGCCGAGGGTATGGAGGCGCAGGCACTGTCGCTCTCCAGGCAACTGGATGGCGCAGATCAACAGCTGGAAGGCGGCCTGCGGTTATCGACCTCCGACTGGTTTGGTCTGCACGTGCTGGCGCCCCTTTGCGCAGCGTTTACCAACCACCACCCTCGTGTCACCATCGAACTCCTGACCGATGCGCGCCTGTTCAGCCTGGCACGCCGCGAGGCAGACCTGGTGGCGCGGATTGTTCCTTTTGACGAACCCGACGTCATACAGCGGCGGCTGATGCATGTGCCCTACGCGCTGTACACCCAGCGCGGCGCAGATGTACACCAAGACGTGGCCGACGTTCGCCTCATCACGATGGACCTGGGCTTCAGCGAAATGCCGGACGCAGCGTGGCTGCGCGAGTCCTTTCCCTCTGCGCGCATCACGTTTCGCAGCAACAATCGGCACGTGCAGGCGGTGGCCTGTGCATCGGGCGCGGGCCTGGCCGTGTTGCCGTGCCCGTTGGGTGATTCACACCCCGGCTTGCAAAGGCTGGAAGGCGCCAAGGCTCCGCCAGGGCGCGACGTTTGGCTGGGTTATCACCGGGATTTGCGCAGGCTGCCACGGCTGCGTGCTCTGGTGGATTTGTTCATGGAGCGGCTCAGCCCCAGCCGCCCCGATGAGACGGAAAACCGTTGATGCAGAAGCGCCACGCCAAAATACCCGGAATGTGACGCAGCCCGTGCAAGGGCTGCGCTGCCTCGTTCAGCGCGCCAGTGCCGCTTTGGCCGCGCCAGGGCCACCGTTATGGCGCTTTGCCAGCGCAATCAGGATGTGGATACCGACCGCCAGTGCCACCAGCAGCACGGCACCCAGGCCCCACAGCACCCAGGCCAGGAAGGTGACGCCCCCTGCAAGAGCAGGCACGGCCTCCAGCACAGCTTGCACCATGGGGCCCACAGATGATACGAAGGCCTCCCACTGGCCCATCAACTCTGGGGGCATCCAGGCCTTGAGCCAGCCTGGCACCAGGATGGCGTTTGCCACCGCGCTGCCGCTGGCCAATGCGCCCGCGCTGGACACCACCCAGACCGTGACCGCATGCATTCCCCAGCATGCCAGAGACCACAGGGCCAGCAGCGCCAATGAAAGAAACCAGTTGAGTGCGTAGAACATGTGAAAGCTTCCTATATTTTCAAATTGGCAAGCGGCGAGTATGGGCAAACCTGCGCGGCATAGACACCAGCCCCAGCCGCACCTAGCATTCGGTTTTCTCGAACCTGAGCCCGCCCATGCTGAACTACCGCCACCTGTACTACTTCTGGATGGTTGCCAAGGAAGGTGGCTTTGCCCGTGCGGCAGACCGGCTGAACATGGCTGTGCAAACCATCAGCGCACAGGTGCGCGATCTGGAAAAAGCGCTGGGCCACCAGCTTCTCAAGCCTTCGGGGCGCGGTGTGGCGCTGACCGAAGCCGGGCAAGCCGCATTCACACGGGCTGAAGAGATTTTTCAACTGGGCCAGCACATCGAAGAAGAGGTGCGCGAAGCCGCAACCGCCCGTGTGGCCCGGTTGTCGGTGGGTCTGTCTGACGGCATCTCCAAACTGGCGGCGCATGCACTGCTGGAGCCCGTTCTGGCCACGCCCCATTTGCGGCTGGTGTGCCACGAGGGCGAGTCCGACGAGTTGCTATCCGAGCTGGCACTGCACCAGCTGGACGTGGTTTTGGCCGGGCAAGCCGCGCCGCGCAACCCCCACCAGCGCCTGACAAGTCAACGCATTGCCCGCTCGGCCCTGCAGTGGTATGGCCCGGCGTCGCTGGTAAAAAAGCAGGTGCGTGACCGGTTTCCCCAGTCGTTGCAAGACTTTCCCGTGCTGCTGCCTACGCACCATGCGCCGCTACGGGCCACTCTGGATGCCTGGTTTCGGGACGTCGGAGTGCAACCACGTGTAGTGGGCGAGTTTGAAGACAGCGCCTTGTTGGCCGTGTTTGCGGCCCGGGGGCTGGGGGTATTTCCGGTCAGCCGCCTGGGTGCGCAAGATGTGGGGCTGGTGCGTGGGCTGCGCCTGCTGGGTGAATGCCCGCAACTGTTTGAGGAGGTTCATGCCATCTGGTCGCGCAGGGGGCAGCATCACCCCCTGGTGCGGCAAATGGTGGATGCTTCCGCAGGGCTGGGTACAGCCTAGCGGGCTTCCCACACAACCACCATCCCCCTTGTTTATGGTTGCACTTGCAGTTACAGCTGCATCAGGCAGCCTGCGCCAGCTCGTAGTGGCCGATCCCGGAGGGCATGAAGCCCATTTGCCAATACTGGCCTGCTGCATTCATCAGCCACCACTCACTCGGCGCCAGGTGACTGTCTGCCATGGCTGCGGTGTACGCGAACTCCAGGGTCTTGCGCCGCAGCTCAGGGTCTGTCACTTCAGCGAACAGCAAGGACAGTGTGGGGCCATCAATGCTGGCGGCCAAAACCCGCTGTTCATGCATGCCCATCCACAGGTCTTCGCACAGGCCATGCAGCACCTTGCCAAAGCCGCCTTGCGGCAGACTCAGTTCCTGCTCCATATCAAGCCCATGCAAGGCATCCAGCTCGGACCGGCTCACATGGCCATCCGATATCAACAGCAAGGCGACGATTCTGGCCACAGCTTCGGGGCTATTGCGGGGATAGCTACGCATCTCTGATCTCCTTGAAATGGGGTAAGGGCAATGACAAAGGTGACAAGCAAGTAATGGTTGACCCAGCGCGCCCTAGCGGCGATAGCGTGAACGCGGCTGCCAGCCGTCGCGGTACTGGGCTTGCACCCGCAGCGGCACCTTGACCGGAACGCGCAGCAGCACAGGTGCCCGAGCCACGGTGACACGGGAGAGCCAGCGCACAAGGCGATGACGCAGGGAGGCAATAAGTGAAGAGATTCCGGACCAGGGTTTCACGGACGGCTCCTTTGAGGCGGAAAGTTGCGAACAGGAAGAAGCCTTGAATGTGTGGCCCCCGCCCGCTGACAAGAAGCAGGTTTTCTCTGATGTAGACATCCAAAAAGTCGAAGTGACTCATCCGCAGCGAAATCGCCGCCAATGCACAGGATTTTCAGAAATGCAAAGAAGAAATTTCCTGCTGGTTTACCGCCAAGCTGCGGACTACGGTGTCACCCTCAACTCAGGAGATCGCAAATGCAGATTCTTTTCAGAACACGCCACCCCGAAGCCGCACTTAAGCGCGATGCCGTGGAGCGTCGCGTGCGTTTCGCCTTTCGGCGGCTGAACGCCCTGGTGCCGCGTGCAGAGATCAAGCTGGAGGACATCAACGGCCCCCGGGGCGGCCCTGACAAGCGCTGCCAGATAGCCCTGCGCACCGATGGTGCAGGCGCTGTGGTCGTGTCTACTGTGGCCAAGGACTGGCGCTGCGCTCTGGACGAAGCCCTGGCAAGCGCCGCCCGCCACCTTCTGCGTACCTGGCGACGCAGCACAGCGCAGCGCAAACAGCTCCGCCGCGACGGGAGGGCAAGCTCTGAACCCCACGGCACCGGCGAATACCCTGCATAGGGGCCCAAGCGCAGCCGCTCAACCCGCCAAACTCTGCACAGGGTCCGTGCCCCTAGCAAGCGATGGCAGGGTCACTCGCATCAACTGCCATGTTGGGTGACATGGGCCATAGCCCGGGCGATGTAATCCTCCTTCTCGCCCACCGGGGCAAAGTAGTGGATGACCTCGCGGGCGGCTTCGGGCCCTTCCAGCCGCGCAATCAGCCAGGCAGCCAGGTACTGCGCCGACAGGCAACCGCCCGCCGTGGCCACATTGCCCCGGGCCACAAAGGGCTGGTTCAGCACGGTGATTCCCGCCTCCTGCACCCAGGGTTTCGTGGTCAGGTCGGTGCAGGCCGGCACGCCGTCAAGCAGCCCCAACTTGGCCAGGATCAAAGCCCCCGAACACTGAGCGCCCAGCAACTGGCGCGCCGGATCGAAGTCGAGCTCCGCCATCAGGGCGGCGTCCTGCACCACCTCACGCGTCTTCACGCCGCTGCCCACCAGCACGGCATCGGCCGACCGCGCATAGGGCAGCAGCGACTGGGCCTGCACCGTCACGCCGTTCATGGAACGCACCTGGTCTGTAGGGCAGCACAGCGACACCTCCCACCCCGGTTTCTTCACCCGGTTGAGCAGGCCCAGGGCAATCAGGGAGTCGAGTTCGTTGAAACCGTCGAAGGTCAGGATGGCGATGCGCATGGCGGTGGAGTCCTGTTCAGTAGAGGAAAGGAGAGTGAATGAAGCACGGAATGGCGAAGCGCATCCTATCGACGGCATTCAATACAATCAAAAAATTGTCATAGATACGTTTCAACGCAGGGGCACAACGCCATGGGCCAGGTTCGGTACAAGCAAGTGGTGGACGCACTGGCGTCGGACATCCGCGCGGGGGAGCTGCGGCCCGGCACACGCCTGCCCACCCACCGCGCGCTGGCCCAGCGGCATGGCCTGGCGCTGGCCACGGCCAGCCGCGTGTATGCCGAGCTGGAGGCCATCGGCCTGGTGGTGGGGGAAACCGGGCGCGGCACCTTTGTGCGCGACCCCGCCTCCCCGCGCGGTGCCGACGCCGACCTCACCACGCCCGCGCCCAGCGCCACAGACCTCTCGTTCAACAACCCCAGCGTGCGGGGTCAGGCAGACCTGCTGCGGGATGCCCTGCGCAAGCTGGCCGCCTCCGGCGACCTGGAATCGCTGCTGCACTACCACCCCTACGGCGGCCGGCCGCACGAACGCGCCATCGTGGCCGGGCACCTGAAGACGCGCCAGCTGCAAGTGGCGGGCGAGCAGGTGCTCATCGTCAACGGCGCGCAGCACGGCATGGCCGTGACGGCCATGGGCCTGCTCAACCCCGGCGACGTGGTGGCGGTAGACGCCCTCACCTACCCCGGCTTTCGGGTTTTGGCCGAACGCCTGCGGCTGGACCTGGCCCCGGTGCCCGTGGGCCCCGCTGGCACCGACCTGGACGCCCTGCAGCGCCTGTGCGACACCCGGCCCGTGCGCGCCATCTACACCATGCCCACCCTGCACAACCCGCTGGGCTGCGTGATGGGCGCACGCGCCCGCAAGCGCCTGGTGGGCATTGCGCGTGCACACGACCTGCTGGTGATCGAAGACGGACCCTATGCCTACCTCGCGCCCGAGGCGCCGCCCCCCATCGCGGCGCTGGCACCCGAGCGCACGGTGTACCTCTCCAGCCTGTCCAAGAACGTGGCCACAGGCTTGCGGTTTGGCTTTGTGGCCACATCGCACGAACTGATCGGCCCCATCGAGCGCGCCGTGCGTGCAACCGCATGGAACACCGCTGGAGTCATCACCGCCATCGCCTGCAGTTGGATTGAAGACGGCACCGTGGCCCGACTGGAGGCCGACAAGCGCGCAGACACCGCGCAGCGCCAGGCCATTGCCACCCGGGCGCTGGCGGGGTTGAAATTGATACGGCACCCTAACTCCTACTTCGTCTGGCTGCCGCTGGGCGACGACCAAAGGGCCGACCGCATTGCCGCCACCCTGGCAGAACGCGGGGTGTCGGTGTCTACCGCCGAGGGGTTTGCCACCACCACCCATGTGCCCCACGCGCTGCGCATCGCGCTGGGGTCGGTGGCGCTTGAAGACCTGGCCCGGGCGCTGGCCGTGGTCAAGGATGTGGTGGTGCAGGACTGTTCGTGAACAGGCGCAAGGAGTCCGGTAGCGCGGCCGGGTTGGGATAACTCGGCAAACGCGGCGAACCCGCCTTGACGCGGCGCACCGGCAGATCGGTGGCCAGGCGCTTTACCGCCGAGCCACGTGACGCCGGTTGAAAGTCGTTCGGCACCACCAGCACATCCGCGAGCGCATCGCGCACGACGCGTTGCGCCACGCTCTCGAACAGCAGGTCAGAGAGCCTGGACGCCGGGTGCTTGCCCACCACGATGAGGTCCGCTGCCGTGTTCTGCTGCTGCACCACCACCTGCCGGGCTGGATCGCCCCGGCCGATGGAAGCCGAGAGCCGGTTGCGCCGCGCGTCGTACGAATCTGTCAGTGTGAACATCCGGTCTTGCGCATGGCGGCGGCATTCCTCCCGATAGATCTGAATGGCGCGTTCAGACACTTCGGCATACCGCAGCTTGCCCTCGTTGGCGGTGCTGATCGCATGAAACAGCTCAACCCGCGCGGCGGGATGCAGCGCAAAAACCAGCTCGACCAGACGGTGCGACACCCGCGAGAAGTCCACCGCCACCATCAAAGTTTGGTAAGGCTGGTCGGCAGGATTGCGCACCACGATCACAGGGCGCTGGCAGGCACGCAGCATCTGGATGGCGGGATGCGCGCTGAACCAGGCGCGCAGGCCACGCAATGGCGCCGTGCCCCACACCACCAGGTCGGCGCCCGCCGCCTCGCGCGCCACATCCGCAGCGGTGAAGTCGATGCGCGTTGCCGCGTGAACGTGGATGCCGTGGCGCTGCCTGAGTTGCAGCGCGTGGTGCGACAGGCGCACGCCCGCGTCCAGCGGGGGTGCCTCAGCGGGTGGGGCCAGATAGACGAGCCTCAGAGTTGCACGGTGCTCAGCGCACAGCAGCGCAGCGCGCACGATGGCATGGCCTCCCTGCAGAGAGAAATCAGTGATGGCGAGGATGGAGCGAGGGGTCATAGTTGAAGGTCCTTCTGTTTTGCACAGCGCGCACCTATCCCGAAGCGCCAATGCAAGGTGGCGCCGGGCTGGCGGCGGTGATGCTGCTGAGCGCGGCCCCTGGTGGGCCGCAGACGGGTTGCTGCGGGGCAGACGACTACGTGACGTAGTCGCCCGTGGCCTCAGGCTGGAACTGAATGCCTTCGACAACGGCCGCGCACTCTTCGCCATGCGGCGTGTGCCACGTGGCAACATCCCCCACCTTCAGGCCCAGCAGGCTGATGCCCACGGGCGACAGCACCGAAATGAAACCCGCAGCCGGTTCTGCGTCTTGCGGGTAGCAAATGGTGAGCACCTGGCGCCGGTGGGTGTGCACGTCCACCAGTTCCACGCGGGAATACATGGTGACCACGTTGGCCGACACGGCGCGCGAGTTGGTGATGTCTGCATTGGCAAGCAGATCGTCAAGAACAGCGGGGAGCTGGTAGCCCACCAGCTTGCTCAGGCGCGAATAGTCCAGGTCGGTGAGCGTGCGCTCGCCGTGAACGACAACAACAGCTTCATGCATGAAAGCGCTCCATCAAATGCGGCTGTCGCCCCGTGTGAACAAGACGGCCGCTACCGCGCGAGGCTGGTGCCCGGCGGTGGATGGTTGCGCTGAAAGAGGACGGGGGGAGAGGGTGCCGCCGGGCTTATGAATGTGCTGGCGTCAGCTGACGACGCACATTCTTCTTTGCTGCCGCTCGCGCGACAGCCGCTGCGTGGAGCAGCGCAGCCAAGGCGGCAAAAGTGCAAATTAGGAGGGTCGTCATGCGGCTGAGTCTAAGCCGCGCAGGCGGTTTTGGGCTGAATGGCCCCAGGGTTCTTGCCAGATAGCAGGCGCTGAACAATCATTTTTTGATAGCTGCTAGCGATTACCCATCAAGCGCTGTGGCTCTATTCGAACCATATCTCCAACGGGTGTGTCGTGTCACGGAGGGCATCGTGCTGCGACAGTACCTCGCCGCGCAGCTGATGGTTGCCTGTGTTGCCTATGTCGACAGCAGGCCTCGCGGACCACGGTCGCAGCCTCCCGGCCAGGAGGATCTCAACACGGTGTGCTAGGTCCTTTCCAGAGCCAAAAAACCTGGTTATTGCGTATTGCCGTGGTAGATGCTCGGGCAATACCGCTCCATCAGAGATTGCGGCTTCAGCGGAGGTGTGAAGCCGAATTGCGCATACAGACCATGTGCGAGACCCGTCGCCAGACTGAAGCGCCGAAGATCTTGCAAGTGCAGGTCCGCCAAGACGGGACCCAGGATGGCCTTGCTGTATCCGTTACCTCTGTGGCCAGGCAAGACGAAAGCATCCAAAAGGTTTGCGAAGGTGGCTAAATCAGAGACAACTCGCGCAAAAGCCACTTGCCTATCGCCAACGAACCCGCCGAAGCAAAGGGAATTGTCAATCGCCCGCTGAACAAGAGGGCGAGGAATCCCTCAGGCCCAACTGGAGTGCTTACTGAGGAACTCGTGAATCAGCGAGACATCGAGTTCTGACTTGTTCGTAGTGATACGCAGCATCATGTATTTGCTCAAGCGAATAGCGTCTACCAAATGTAAGCGCGTCTCAGGAAAACTCTCGTTTTTATAGCTTCCAGCGCTTACCCACCAAGCGCTGGAGCCGAATTTCATTCAAATTTTCTGTCCCAAAGCTGTCTCACAGCTTGGCAATCGACACCTCCGTGGACTTGACCAGCGCGACCACATCGGAGCCGACGACCAGGCCAAGGTAGTCCACCGATCGGGTGGTGATGACCGAGGTGACGACGCCCCAGGGCGTCTCGACATCGACCTCGGAGACGACGTCGCCACGAATGATTTCGCGGACCTTGCCCTTGAACTGGTTGCGTACGTTGATGGCTTGAATGGACATGGGGTTCTCCTTGAATAGTCCGTTGAAAAAGAGGTCAGTGAAAGAAAAACAAGCAAACGAAAAGAGAGAGAGAAATCAGACCGCCCAGCGCAAGCCATGCGCAGGCACGCCGGGCCAGGAAACCTCGTGCGCAGGCACCCCCTCGGGTTTTTGCAGCACGCGGTCGAGGATGCGTTTCTCGATGGCGGCAAACGCGGCGTCGCCGTGCGAGCGGGGGCGTGGCAGGTCGATGCGCTGGTCCAGCGCGATCTGGCCGTCTTCGATCAGGATCACGCGGTCGGCAAGGGCCACGGCCTCTTGCACGTCGTGGGTGACCAGCAGCGCGGTGAAGCCGCTGCTGCGCCACAGGCCTTCGATGAGGCGGTGCATCTCGATGCGGGTGAGCGCATCCAGCGCGCCCAATGGTTCATCGAGCAGCAGCAAGCGCGGGTTGTGCACCAGGGCACGGGCCAGGGCCACGCGTTGGCGCTGACCGCCGGACAGGCGCGCGGGCCACTCGGTCAACCGATCGCCCAGGCCCACGCGGGCCAGCACGTCGGCGGCTGCGCCACGCTGCGCGGGCGGCAGGCCCAAGGCCACGTTGTCCTGCACGCGCTTCCAGGGCAAGAGGCGCGAGTCCTGAAACATGATGCGGGTGTCGCCGCTCAGGCCTGCAACGTCCTGGCCATCGAGGCGGATCGCGCCGCCGGAGACAGATTCAAGCCCCGCCACCAGGCGCAACAGTGTGCTCTTGCCGCAGCCGCTGCGGCCCACAATGGCGACGAACTGGCCGGGTTCGATGACCAGCTCGGTCTTCTTGAGCACGTCGCGCGTGCCGTAGCGTTTGTCCACGCCGCGCACTTCCAGGCGCACGCCTTGGGGTTGTGGAGATGTATTAGTGGTCAAAATGGCCTCCCGCGCTTATATATCAAGCGCTAGCAGCTATAAAAATGTGAGTAATCTGACACAGGACCTTGCTGAGGGCGTGGCCCCATGCGAGGGACGCAGAGCAAGGGCCGCCCCGCAGCGAGTGCGTCGTCCCCCTGCCCGCGAAGCGAGAGCGGGGGGAAGGCGCGCAGCGCCTTGTATCTTTGGGGCTCGGACTGGCACAGGTAGCCCGACGCGCCTCTGGGTTGATTTGATTTAAGCCCGCCCCTGAGCTTTGGGCACCTGAGCCGGACCGTCCTTTCTTGCAACCCGAACGGTTGTAGGAACTTTTAGTTCGCATAGACAAGGATGGGAGCGAAAGGACATGTCCGACTCTGTTTTTATCGGTATCGACGTCTCCAGCCAGACTCTGGAGGTGGCCAGCAGTGCCCAGGCCAAGACTTGGCAAGCGAGCAATGATGCCCATGGCATCGAGTCTTTGTGCAGCCAGTTGACCGCCTTGGGGCCTGCGCTGGTGGTGCTGGAGGCCACTGGCGGCTACGAGTTCGAGGCAGCCTGCGTGCTGCAGGCTGCGGGGCTGCCCACAGCTGTGGTCAACCCCCGCATGGCTCGCGACTTTGCCCGCGCCATGGGAGCACTGGCCAAGACCGATGCGCTGGACGCCCATATGCTCGCTGCGTTCGCGCGGGTGCTGCATCAGCATCCCGAGCGTGAGCGCTTCGTAAAGCCTCTGGCCGATGCCCAATTGCAGCAGCTGCAGGCTCTGGTACTGCGCCGTCGTCAGATTGTGCAGATGCTCACAGGTGAACGCCAGCGACTGCGTATCTCGCACGCGGCTGCGCGGCCTAGCATTGAGCGCGTGATCGAATTCCTCAAGCAGGAGCTTGGAGATAGCGACACGGAGGTGGCAGCCCATGTGCAGCACCATCACGCCCAACTGGCTCAGGCGCTTACCAGCGTGCCTGGCATTGGCGCAGCCAGCGTGGCGGTGTTGCTGGCCGAGTTGCCCGAGCTTGGCAAACTCGACCGCCGCCGCGTGGCAGCCTTGGTTGGGGTTGCTCCGCTCAATCGGGACTCCGGGCAAATGCGTGGTCAGCGCTCTATCTGGGGAGGTCGTGCCCAAGTGCGTCGCACGCTCTACATGGCCACGCTCACGGCGGTTCGCTACAACCCCGTGCCCAAGCCGTACTACGAGCATTTGCTGGCCGCAGGCAAGCGCAAAAAGGTCGCCTTGGTGGCTTGCATGCGCAAGCTGCTGACGATGCTCAACGCCATCGCCAAGCACGGCTGCACTTGGAATCCAAATCATCATTGCGCTTGACTTCCAAGACGGTTGCTCAGGGGGTGTCACGCCTGGTATCCGGGATGCCACCTCAGCCAGTAGCGCTCCAACCCCTTGGCGAAGACGTCGGCCAGCTTGCCCAGCAGCGCATACAGCAGGATGCCCACGAGCACGATGTCGGTCTGCAGGAACTCCCGCGCGTTCATCGTGAGGTAGCCGATGCCCGCCTGCGCCGAGATGGTCTCGGCCACGATCAGGATCACCCACATCAAACCGAGCGAGAAGCGCAGCCCCACCAGGATGCTGGAGAGCGCCCCGGGCAGGATGATCTGCCGGTAGAGCTGCCAGCGGCCAAGGCCATAGGTGCGGCCCATCTCGATCAGCCCCGGATCCACATTGCGGATGCCGTGAAAGGTGTTGAGGTAGATGGGGAAGAACACCGACACGCTGATGAGGAACAGCTTGGCCGATTCGTCGATGCCGAACCACAGGATCACCAGCGGGATCAGCGCCAACGCAGGGATGTTGCGCACCATCTGGATGGTGGAGTCGAGCAGCGTTTCGAACAGCTTGACCGAGCCGGTGAGCAGGCCCAGCGCCAGACCCAGGCCGCCACCAACGGCCAGCCCGGCCAGCGCGCGGCCCGCGCTGACCTGGACATGGGTCCACAGCTCGCCCGAAGCGGCCAGCGTCCACGCGGCCTTGACGACCTCCAGCGGTGCGGGCAGCACACGGGTAGACAACCAGCCTTGCGACGATGCGATCTGCCACAGCGCGATGAGGCCGATGGGCACGGCCCAGGGCAAGAGGCGCTGTGCGACGCTGGCGAGAAAGCGGGCGACGGGTGCGGGCAACAACGGCCCTTCGATGGGCAGGTCCACGGCGTCGGCCACCGGGGATACCTGCAGTTCTCTTGCGGTGTGTGTCATGGAGAGTTCCGGTTCGGGGACAAGTCAGCTTTGCGACGCGCGCGGCACAAAGTCGTTGGCCACGGTTTCGCCAAACGGGCCCAGCGGGTTTCCAAACAAGGGGTTGCCGCTGGCCAGCTGGTTGCGCAGCGGCAGGGGCAGCAGCGGGAACACCAGCTCGGCAAAGCGGTAGGCCTCGTCCAGGTGCGGGTAGCCCGACAGCACGAAGGTGTCGAGCCCCAGCGCTGCGTATTCCTCAATGCGCGCCGCCACGGTCTGCGGGTCGCCCACCAGGGCGGTGCCTGCACCGCCACGCACCAAGCCCACGCCCGCCCACAGGTTGGGGCTGATCTCCAGGTCCTTGCGACTGCGCTTGGCGCCGCCCGCATGGAGGGACGCCATACGGCGCTGGCCTTCGGAGTCCATGCGTGCAAACACGGCCTGGGCGCGCACCACGGTGTCGTCGGTCACATGGCTGATGAGTTCTTCGGCAGCGGCCCAGGCCTGCGCGTCGGTCTCGCGCACGATGACGTGCAGGCGAATGCCGAAGTTGACGGTGCGGCCGTGTTTGGCGGCGCGGGCGCGCACGTCTGCCACTTTCCTGGCGACTTCAGCCGGTGGCTCGCCCCAGGTCAGGTAGGTCTCGACCTGCTCGGCCGCCAGGTCGTGCGCGGCGGGCGACGAGCCGCCAAAGTACACCGGCGGGTGGGGCTGCTGCACCGGGGGGAAAAGCAGCTTGGCGCCCTTCACCGACAGGTGCTTGCCTTCCAAGTCCAGGCTTTCGCCCCGGTGGCTGCGCGCCAGAATTTCGCGCCAGATGCGGATGAACTCGGCCGACTGCTCGTAGCGCGTGGCGTGGTCCAGAAACACGCCGTCGCCCTCCAGCTCGGCCTGGTCGCCGCCAGTGACCAGGTTGATGAGCAGCCGCCCGCCCGACAAGCGATCAAACGTCGCCGCCATGCGGGCCGCCAGCGCGGGCTGGTGCAGGCCGGGGCGCACGGCCACCAAAAACTTGAGGTTGCGCGTGACTGGCAGCAGGCTCGCAGCCACCACCCACGGGTCTTCGCACGAGCGACCGGTGGGGATGAGCACACCTTCGTAGCCCAGGCTGTCGGCCGCCACTGCTACTTGCTTCAAGTAGTCGTGGTTGAGCTGGCGCGCGCCTTTGGCGGTGCCCAGGTAGCGGCTGTCGCCGTGGGTGGGGATGAACCAGAAAATTTTCATGGATGCCTCGAAGTTGTCGTTTGCGGTTGTGTTCTTGCAGTTGTGGCTCAGGACTGCGCGGGTGCAGCGGCCAGTTGCGCGGCAGCAGGCCGCCACACGATGTCGGCCACGTTCACAGGTTTGGGGATGAGCCCTAGCTTGAAGAACGCATCGGCCACGCGCTGCTGGTCGGCTACGGTGGCGGTGCTGAGCAGCCCCACGGGCGACGACGGACGGCGCTGGATGAACAGGCTGACCACGCCTGCGTCCAGCCCACTGAAGTCGGCGATCAGCTTGATCGCGTCCTTGCGCGCCTCTTGCGCCAGGCGGTCGGCGCGGCTGAGTTCTTCAAACAGCACGCGCAGCACCTGGGGGTGGGCTTGCACAAACGGGCGGGCCGCAAGGTAGAAGGAGTTGTTGCTGCTGGCCAGGTCGCGCCCCGTGGCCAGCACGCGCGGCTTGATCGCCAGTTCGGTGGCGGCGTAGAAGGGGTCCCAGATGGCCCAGGCATCGACGCTTTTGCGCTCGAACGCGGCGCGGGCATCGGCGGGTGTGAGGTAGACCGGTTGGATGTCGGCCCACTGCAGCCCTGCCCGCTCGACCGCCTTGACCAGCAGGTAGTGCGCGCTGCTGCCTTTTTGCACTGCCACGCGGCGACCCTTGATGTCGGCCAGGGTGCGCAGTGGCGAATCATTGAGCACCAGCAGCGCGGAGCTGTCGGGCTTGGGTGGCTCGGCGCCTACATACAACAGGTCTTTGCCAGCGGCCTGGGCAAACACGGGGGGCGAGTCGCCGGTTAGGCCGAATTCGAGGCTGCCGACCGACAGCGCCTCCAGCAGCTGCGGCCCGGCCGGGAACTCCAGCCAGCTGATTCGCGTGCCTGGAAAGCGTTTTTCCAGCACGCCCTGCTGCTTCAGGATGACGAGGTTGACGGCCGACTTCTGATAACCAATGCGCAGTTGCTCAGGCCCTTGCACGGCTGCGCTTTGCGCGTGGGCATAGCGGCTGGCCAGCGCCCAGCAGAAAGCGGTAACGCCCAGCAGCTGCAGTGCGCGGCGGCGCTCGGAGTTGATGGTGGGGTGGGTCATGGCGATGTGTCCTTTCGTGGCCCGTGTCACAGCAGATCCACCGGCGCGGCGTGTAGCAGGTTGAGCTTCTTGGGGATGAGCTTGAGGTCGAAGAAGGTGTCGGCAATCGCCTGCTGCTCGGCCAGGATCTCGCGCGTGACGGGCGCGGTGCCGAAGCGGGCGCGGCTCAGGTACAGGTCGGTGATGGATTTGTCGAGGCCCAGCACGGCAGACAGCTCGGCCGCCGCGGCCTCCTTGTTTTTGGACGCCCAGGTGTCGATGGCGTTGACCTCTTCGATGGCAATGCGCAGCACGTCGGCGTTTTTTGTGGCGAAGTCGCGCGAGGTGAAGTAGTAGGCGCGGTTGTTGACCACGCCCGTGGCATCGACTAGCAGACGCGCATCGAGCTGCTTTTGCGCGGCGGCGAGGAAGGGGTCCCAGATGATCCAGGCATCGATCGCACCGCGTTCAAACGCGGCACGCGCGTCGGCCGGGGCCAGGAAGATGGATTGCACGTCGCCGTATTTCAGGCCGTTCTTCTCGAGCAGCTTGACCAGGAAATACTGCACGTTGGAGCCCTTGTTGTAAGCCACGCGCTTGCCCTTGAGGTCGGCCACGCTGCGGATGGGCGAACCGCTGGGAACGATGACCGCCTCCAGTGCGGGGCGCGGCACGGTGGCACCGGCATAGACCAGCGGCGCGCCAGCGGCCTGGGCAAAGATGGGCGGGGCCTCGCCCACGTCGCCGAAGTCGATGGAGCCGACATTGAGGGCTTCGAGCTGAACGGGGCCCGCGTTGAACTCGGTCCAGGTCACCTTCACACCCAGCGGGGCCAGGCGCTTTTCGAGCGTGCCTCGGCCCTTGAGGATGGAGAGCCAGCCCTTTTGGTGGCCCACGCGCAGCACGCGGCCAGCGTTTTGCGACCAGGCCTGGGGCGTTGCGACTGTTGCGGTGCTGGCAGCAACCGCAGCCAGCAGTTGGCGGCGTTGCAGGGAGAAGCGGTTCAGTTCGTTCATGGTGCGGATTCCAGATTCAAAACAGGTGAGGGACTGACGACCGGACTGGGTTGGCAGCAGGCGGCACACCGCCCTGCCCGCGCACCCGGCGCAGCAACAAAATCAAAAAAGAGGGACGAAGGGGGAGGAAGGCAGGCGCTGGCACCACGGCAGGGCCGCAGCGCCAGGCCGTTGTCAGACGCTACATCGCACCTGCGAGAACGGAACCGGCGCAAACCGCGTGGCCTGGGCGGGCGATGGGCGCAGGGTTTCGGTCACGAGCACATTTACCGCGTCGTCCAGCCGCGTGGCGATGTCGGGCTGCAGGTGGTAGCTGCCCTCGGGCGTCAGCGTGACCTGGGCATCGGTGGCGTAAATGCCCGGGAGGATGCTTTTGGCGCCCAGCGACTGCAGCACGGGCCGCAGCGCGTAGTCGAGCGCCAGCATGTGGTGCGGGCTGCCGCCCGTGGCCAGGGGCAGCACGACCTTGCCCTTGAGGGCCGTTTGCGGCAGCAGGTCCAGAAACACCTTGAGCACGCCGCTGTAGGCCGCCTTGTAGACCGGGGTGGCCACCACCAGCACGCTGGCATCGGCCACCTGGTCGATGGCATGCACCACCGTGGGGTGGCCAAAGTCGGCCAGCAGCAGCGCCTGGGGCGAGAGGTCGCGGATGTGGATGCGGTCCACCAGCGCACCGCGCACCGAAAGGCGCTGGGCCACGGCATCCAGCAAGGCGGCGGAGCGGGAACGCTCGGAGGGGCTACCGGCGATGAGAAGGGCTGACATGTGATGCGATTCCAGAGGGCGTGGCAATACCAGCGCCACCGTGGATCCGGCTTTGCCGGGCCAGGGGTGGCGCCCCTTGAGGGGAGGCGGCCGCAGGCCGCTTCGGGGTGAACTTATTTCCGCGTGTAGATCTGGTCAAAACTCGCGTTGTCCGCAAAGTGCTCCTTGGCCGCCTTGTCCCAGCCACCGAACGCGTCGTTGATGGTGAACAGGTTCAGCTTGGGGAACTGCTTGGCGTACTTGGCCTTGGCTTTGTCAGACACGGCGGGGCGATAGAAGTGCTTTCCCGCAATGTCCTGGCCTTCTTCGGTGTAGAGGTACTGCAGATAGGCCTCGGCCACGGCACGGGTGCCCTTCTTGTCCACGTTCTTGTCCACCACCGACACGGCGGGCTCGGCCAGGATGGAGATCGACGGCGCGATCACGTCGAACTTGGTGCCGAACTCCTTTTCGAGCAGGTAAGCCTCGTTCTCCCACGCAATCAGCACGTCACCCTGGTTGCGCTGCGCAAAGGTGATGGTGGAGCCACGCGCGCCGGTGTCGAGCACGGGCACGTTGCCATACAGCTTGGCCACGAAGTCCTTGGCCTTGGCGTCGCCGCCGTACTTGCGCTTGGCGAATTCCCACGCGGCCAGGTAGTTCCAGCGCGCGCCGCCCGAGGTCTTGGGGTTGGGCGTGATCACCTTCACGTCGGCGCGCACCAGGTCGTCCCAGTCCTTGATGCCCTTGGGGTTGCCCTGGCGCACCACCAGCACGATGGTCGAGGTGTAGGGCGAGCTGTTGTGTGGCAGGCGCTTTTGCCAGTCCTTGGGAATCCAGCCGCCGTTGGTGTGCAGCGCATCGGTGTCGCCCGCCAGGGCCAGCGTGGCCACGTCGGCGTCCAGCCCGTCGATGATGGAGCGCGCCTGCTTGCCCGAGCCGCCGTGGCTTTGCTTGATGGTCACGTCCTGGCCTGTCTTGGCCTTCCAGTGCTTGGCAAACGCCTGGTTGAACTCCACGTACAGCTCGCGGGTCGGGTCGTACGACACATTGAGCAGCGTCACAGACTGTGCAAACGACGGCAATGCCGTCAGGGCCAAACTGCCTACCAGGGCGGCGGCGAAGGGAAACTTGATAAAGTCGCGGCGAAAGTTCATGGAAGGGCCTCTTTTTAAGAATGTGTTGCGGTGCAAATCACCGATGGAACGCATTCTGGAAGGCCCTCTTCAAAACTGGAACTACTGAGATTTCAGTTCTTAATATCCAAATCATCTGAGCGAAGCCTTTTTTCGCTCCCCCCACACCAAGGACATCCCATGGCACGCACCGTTCAATGCATCAAGCTCGGCAAGGAAGCCGAAGGCCTCGACTTCCCCCCCTACCCCGGCGAACTGGGCAAACGCATCTGGGAAAGCGTGAGCAAGGAAGCCTGGGCAGGCTGGCTCAAGCACCAGACCATGCTGGTCAATGAAAACCGCCTGAACCTGGCCGATGCGCGCGCCCGCCAGTACCTGGCGCGCCAGATGGAAAACCATTTCTTTGGCGGCGGCGCAGACGCTGCGGCGGGATACGTCCCGCCCAGTGCGTAACGTAGTGAAGCACTGCGAGAAATGGTTTCGCCAAAACCACCTCTTTGGCGGCGGCGCAGACGCTGCGGCGGGATATGTCCCGCCTGGCGCGTGATGCAGCGCAACGCACCCTGGAGCGGTTCGCGGTAAAAACCGCCTTCTCTTTCCAACAGGCCGGCGCCACGCCGGCCTTTTGCCGTTTCCATGACTGAACCCATCGAGTGGCTGCCGGACGGCACCCCCTACAGCCCCCGCTTCGGCGACCGCTACCACAGCGAAAACGGCGGCCTCACCCAGGCCCGCCGGGTGTTTCTGCACGGCTGTGGCCTGCCCGAGGCCTGGGCGGGGCAGCCGCAATGGCGCATTCTGGAGACAGGGTTTGGCTTTGGCCTGAATTTCCTGGTGACCTGGGCCGCCTGGCGGGCCGACCCCGCGCGGCCCACGCTGCTGCATTTCGTATCGACAGAAGCCTGGCCCGTGAGTGCAGCCGATCTGCTGCGTGCCACCTCGGTCCACCCTGAGCTGGCCCCGTTGGCAGAAGCACTGCACCAGCAATGGTGGGGCCTGCTGCCGGGCGTGCACCGCCTGCGTTTTGATGAAGGCCGGGTGCTGCTCACCCTGTATGTGGGCGACACCCAGGCCATGCTGCGCCAGCAGAACCTGACGGTGGACGCCATCTACCTCGACGGCTTCAGCCCCCAGCGCAACCCCGAAAGCTGGGACCTGCACACCCTGAAAGCCGTGGCGCGCTGCTGCCGCCGGGGCACCCGCCTGGCCACCTGGACCATTGCCCGTACCGTGCGCGATGCCCTGGCGCAATGTGGCTTTGAAGTGAACCGCGTGCCCGGCGTGCCGCCCAAGCGCGACAACTTGCATGCCACCTTCAACCCGCGCTGGGAGCCGCGCACGTCTCGCCAGTCCGCAGCTACACCTGAACCCTCCCCGCCCGGCCCCTGCATCGTGATCGGCGGCGGCATTGCGGGCGCGGCCGCCGCTGCCAGCCTGGCGCGGCGCGGCTGGCAAGTCACGGTTCTGGACCAAGCCGCTGAGCCTGCAGCGGGCGCATCGGCCCTGCCCGCCGGGGTGTTCGCCCCCCATGTATCACCCGACGACAGCCTGCTGTCGCGCCTGTCACGCAGCGGCATCCGCACCACGCTGGAGCAGGCCCGCTGGCTGCTGAGCGAGGGCGTGGACTGGGCGCATTGCGGCGTGCTGGAGCACCGCACCGACGGCACGCCCGGCCTGTCGCCCGCCTGGGACCAAGGGCCAGGCGCCGCTTGGAGCGAGCCTGCGCCCCCCACCGCCCTGGCTGCCGCCCAGCTACCGCCCGATGCCACCGCCTGCTGGCACCACCAGGCAGGCTGGGTGCGCCCTGCCCGCCTGGCCACGGCCTTGCTGGCGCAGCCCGGCATACGCTGGCAAGGGAGGTGCCAAGTGGCACAGCTACGACGCGCAGAGCCCCCCGCCGCCGATGACCACCCTGCCGCCCCGATCTGGCAGGCGCTGGATGCCCAGGGCCAGGTGCTGGCCGAGGCACCCACAGTGGTCATTGCGGCGGGCGCTGGCAGCCTGGAGCTGCTCAACCACCGCTGGCCTTTGCAGCCGGTACGGGGGCAGGTGTCGTGGGGGGACCATGCAGACCCTGAGGCGCCGCTGCTGCCGTTTCCGGCCAACGGCAACGGCAACCTGGTGCCCCGCTTTCCGCTCGGCGGCGATGCGGTTGGCCGCCAGGGCTGGGGTTGGGTAATGGGCTCCACGTTTGAGCGGGATGTGCAGGCCCTGCCGCCCAGCGCCGCCGACGTTCAGGCGGCCCATGCCACCAACTGGGGCAAGTTGCAGGCACTGCTGCCCGCAATAGCACCGCAATTGGCGCCCGCGTTCCACCAAGCGTCGCTCGCCCCCCCCACCGCAGCGTCAGAACCCGAAGGAGGCCCAGAAGCGCCGCCTGCCCTGAAAACCTGGGCCGCCGTGCGCTGCACCGCACCGGATCGCCTGCCCATCGTCGGCCCTGTGGACGCCACGGACCTTCCGGGCCTGTGGGTCAACACCGCCATGGGCGCGCGGGGGCTGACGCTGGCGCTGCTCTGTGGCGAGCTGCTGGCAGCCCGCCTGCAAGGCGAACCCCTGCCGCTGGACGCCAAGCTGGCCAGGGCGCTGGGTACCGAGCGTCTGTAAACGCCGAAAACGCGTAAAAAACCGCGCCCACACTTGCTTATAAGCAAATTGACATATCAGCAGAGCGAAACAATAGTTTGCTTCCATAAGCCTCTCCCCTACATTCGCAGCCATGCATGAATTGGCGTTTGTTTTTGCGGGCTTTGCGGTCGGGCTGATTGTGGGCCTGACCGGCGTGGGCGGTGGCTCGCTGATGACGCCGATCCTGATTTTCTTCTTTGGCATCAAGCCCCACATGGCCGTGGGCACCGACCTGCTGTTCGCGGCCTTCACCAAGATGGGCGGCACCGTCAGCCTGGCCCGCCAGCGCCTGGTGCCTTGGAAAGTGGTGGGCCAGCTTTGCGCAGGCAGCATTCCGGCCGCGTTGCTGGCGCTGTGGGCGCTCAAGGTGATGGGCCCGGCCAGCAGCACCGCGCAGCGTGTGATGACCACCACCCTGGGTTTTGCCCTGCTGCTGACGGCAGCGGCCACGCTCTATAAGGTGGTGGCGTTTTCTGCCCAGCGCCAGGCGGCCGAAGCCGCAGCCCGCAAGAGCCACACGGGCGACCCCACACGCCCTCGCCACTGGAGCCTGCCCGTGCTGATGGGTGCCGTGATCGGTACGCTGGTCACCTTTACCTCGGTGGGCGCGGGAGCCATTGGCGTCACGGTGTTGCTGCTGGTCTACCCCATGCTGCCCCTGCCGCGCATCATTGGTGCCGACATTGCGTACGCCGTGCCCCTGACTCTGGTGGCGGGCCTCGGACACGCCTCGCTGGGCTCGGTGGACTGGCCTTTGCTTGCACAATTGCTGGCTGGCTCACTGCCGGGCATCTGGCTGGGTTCGCGCCTGGTGACCCGCACGCCTGAGCGCCTGATTCGCTCCATCCTCTCGCTGTTGCTCGCCTGGGCGGGCTTCAAACTGATCTTGATTTGAGTTGCACGCACTGAACTGCACTGACCACGATGTACCAATACACAGAATTCGACCGACAATTTGTGCAACAGCGGGCACGGCAATTCCGTGACCAGCTCACGCGCTGGCAGACCGGCAAGCTGCCCGAAGACAACTTCCGCCCACTGCGCCTGCAAAACGGCTGGTATGTGCAGCGCTACGCCCCCATGCTGCGCGTGGCTGTGCCTTACGGTGAAATCGCCAGCCGCCAGCTGCGCGTGCTGGCCCAGATCGCCCGCGAATACGACGAACCCGAAGCGGCCGTCTTCAAGGCCGCCATGGAAGGCCAGGGCAAGCTGGGCACCACCTTCCTGCCCAAGAACTGCGCCCACTTCACCACCCGCACCAATGTGCAGTTCAACTGGATTCCGCTGTCCAAAAGTGCGGATGTGATGGACCTGCTGGCCACTGTGGACATGCACGGCATCCAGACCAGCGGCAACTGCATCCGCAACACCACCACCGATGCCCTGGCCGGCATTGCCGTGGACGAGATCGTGGACCCGCGCCCCTATGCGGAAATCATCCGCCAGTGGACCACGCTGCACCCCGAGTTCGCTTTTTTACCGCGCAAGTTCAAGATCGCCATCAGCGGTGCCAAGGACGACCGCGCCGCAACGGGCTGGCACGACGTGGGCCTGCACCTGCTCAAGAATGAGCAGGGCGAGATCGGCTTCAAGGTGTTTGTGGGCGGTGGCATGGGTCGCACGCCGGTGATTGGCACCGTGATCCGCGAGTTCCTGCCCTGGAACCAGATCATGAATTACATCGAGGCCATCGTGCGCGTGTACAACGAGCACGGCCGCCGCGACAACAAGTACAAGGCCCGCATCAAGATTTTGGTCAAGGCCGAAGGCCAGCAGTACATCGACGATGTGGAAGAAGAGTACCGCCAGATCGTCGAGATCGACGGTGGCCCCCACACCATTCCGCAGGCTGAGTTTGACCGCGTGGCCGCCTGCTTTGTGACGCCGAAGCTGGCCAACATTGCCGATGTGCCCCCCGCAGCACTGCAGGCATCGCTGGACGCCCTGGCGGCAGAGCACGTGATGTTCGGCCGCTGGCTGCAGCGCAATGTGCACCCGCACCAAAACCCGCAACTGCGCGCCGTCACACTGTCGTTCAAGCGCCCCGGCCAGTCGCCGGGCGATGCCACCAGCGAACAACTGATCGCCCTGGCTGACCTGGTGGACAAATACTCCGCCGGAGAAGCCCGCGTGACGCACGACCAGAACGTGCTGCTGCCCTGGGTGCACGCCAGCTGCCTGTTTGACCTGTGGCAAGAGGCCAAGGCCCTGGGCCTGGCCAGTGCCAACGTGCAGTTGCTCACCGACATGATCGCCTGCCCCGGTGGCGACTTCTGCGCGCTGGCAAATGCCCGCTCGCTGCCGATTGCCGAGGCCATCACCCAGCGCTACCAGGACCTGGACGAGCTGGATGACATCGGCGAGATCGACCTGCACATCAGCGGCTGCATCAACAGCTGCGGCCACCACCACAGCGGCCACATCGGCATCCTGGGCGTGGATAAGGACGGCAAGGAGTGGTACCAGGTCACGCTGGGCGGCTCCGATGGTTCCGACCTGTCGGGCGCTGCCGTGGCGGGCAAGGTGATCGGCCCCTCGTTCTCTGCGGCCGAAGTGCCCGACGTGATCGAGGCGGTGCTCAGCACCTACCGCGACCTGCGCGAAAGCGGCGAGACCTTCCAGAACACCGTGCGCCGCACCGGCCTGGACCCATTCAAGGAAGCCGCCAAGCTTGCCCGCCACAAAGACGAAACCCTGGCCACGGCCTGAGAGGCTGAAAGTCTTTTTCCTATGCCCGCCTTGCACGCCAAAACACCGCAGCTCGTCGTTGCAAATGCTCGCCATAGCCCGAGCTATGGCTGTGCTTTGCGCCTCGATCAGCGGCGTTTTGACGCACCTTTCGGGCACTGGCAAAAAACTCTCAGCCTCTGAAGCTGCCCTGCCACCGAAATCCGAACGATGATGAACCTGACACTTCTTGCATCCCACGAACACCAGCCCCCGTCGGAAGGCGACGCCCGCGTGGTGGCGTTGGCCAACGATGCCGACGCCACAGCCCTGCCGCTGGAAGGCGTGGAACGCGTGGACCTGCACTTCCCCAACTTCACCGATGGCCGTGCGTTCAGCCAGGCCTTTTTGCTGCGCCGCCGCCGTGGCTTTGCTGGCGAAATCCGCGCCACGGGTGATGTGCTGATCGACCAACTGGTGCAGATGCAGCGCACGGGCTTTAGCAGCGCGGTGCTGGCCGGGGGGGTGGATGCCGCCGATGCCCAGCGCCAGTTTGAACTGTTCCCAGGCTTCTACCAGGGCGACGCCGTCAATCCCCAGCCGCTGTTTGCCCACCGCGCCGCCGCCTGAGAACCCAACCCACAAGCCCTGCACCATGAGCCAAATTGATCTCACACGCATCAACGCCGACCTCGGCCGCAACGCACCAGACCTGGTGGCCTGGGCGCTGGGGCTGGGCCAGCCCGCCATCGTCACCACCAACTTCCGCCCCTTCGAGGCAGTGATCCTGCACATGGTCACGCAGGTCAACCCTGATGTGCCGGTGGTGTGGATGGACAACGGCTACAACACCGAAGCCACCTACCGCTTTGCCGACGAGGTGACAAAGCAACTGGGCCTGAAGCTGCAGATCTACCTGCCACGCCGCTCACGCGCGCACCGTGAAGCCGTGGAAGGCGCCACCCCCGCGCTGGATGACCCACGCCACGCAGCCTTTACCGAAGAAGTGAAGCTGGAACCCTTTGCCCGCGCCCTGCGCGAAACGGCGCCCAAGGTCTGGTTCACCGCTCTGCGCGCCACCGACACCGCCGTGCGCGCCCAAATGGACCCGGTGAGCATCAACCCCGATGGCCTGATCAAGGTCGCGCCGCTGCTGCACTGGTCGTCCAAGGAGCTGCACGAATACTGCGTGAAGCACGGCCTGCCCAACAACTTCGACTATGTGGACCCCACCAAGGGCGAAGACAACCGCGAGTGTGGCCTGCACCTGGCCCACTGACCCCAGGCCCGACCATGAACGCCCGCACAGACTCAGCGCTGCTTGAGAAAACCAACAACATGAGCTACCACCTCAACAACTCCCACCTGGACGCGCTGGAAGAAGAAACCATCTTCATCCTGCGCGAAGTCGCCGCCGCCTTCGAGCGCCCCACCCTGCTGTTCTCGGGCGGCAAGGATTCGCTGGTCATGCTCAAGTGCGCCGAAAAAGCCTTTGGCGCGGGCCGCATCCCCTACCCGCTGCTGATGATCGACACGGGCCACAACTTCCCTGAAGTGACGGACTTCCGCGACTTCCGCGCCAAGGAGCTGGGCGCCGACCTCATCGTGCGCAGCGTGGAAGACTCGATGGCGCGCGGCACCGTGCGCCTGGCCCACCCGGGCGAGTCGCGCAACGTGCACCAGTCGGTCACGCTGCTCGAAGCGATTGAAGAGTTCCGCTTTGACGCGCTGATCGGCGGCGCCCGCCGCGACGAAGAAAAGGCCCGCGCCAAAGAGCGCATCTTTTCGCACCGCGACAGCTTTGGCCAATGGCAGCCTAAGGCACAGCGCCCCGAGCTGTGGACACTGTTCAACACCCGCCTACAGCCAAACGAGCACTTCCGCGTGTTCCCCATCAGCAACTGGACCGAGCTGGACGTGTGGCAGTACATCGACCGCGAAAACATCGCTCTGCCCAGCATCTACTACACCCACAAGCGCCAGGTGGTGGACCGTAAGGGTCTGCTGATGCCCGTGACAGAACTGACACCGCCGCGCGACGGCGACGTGGTGGAGACGCGCGACGTGCGCTTTCGCACCGTGGGCGACATCACCTGCACCGCGCCGGTGGAAAGCACAGCAGCCACCGCGGCCGAGATCGTCATTGAGACCCTGGCAGCCGACGTGAGCGAACGCGGTGCCACCCGCATGGACGACAAGACCAGCGACGCCTCGATGGAAAAGCGCAAGAAGGACGGGTATTTCTGATGACCACTATGAATTCGATAGCTACTAGCGCTTATACATCAAGCGCTGGCGGCCAAAATGACCATATTTCTGCCTTGAAGTTCATCACCTGCGGGTCCGTCGATGACGGCAAGAGCACGCTGATCGGCCGCCTCCTGGTGGACAGCAAAGCCGTGCTGCAGGACCACTTGGCCGGGGTGCAGCGCCAGGGTGAGACCGACCTGGCCCTGCTGACCGACGGCCTCTCCGCCGAGCGCGAGCAAGGCATCACCATCGACGTGGCCTACCGCTACTTCGCCACGGAAGAGCGTAAGTTCATCATTGGCGACGCGCCCGGCCATGAGCAGTACACCCGCAACATGGTCACGGCCGCCAGCAGCGCCGACGCCGCCGTGGTGCTGGTCGATGCCACCAAGCTCGACTGGAAGAACGCGGGCCTGGCCCTGCTGCCGCAAACCCGCCGCCACAGCCTGCTGGCCCACCTGCTGCGCGTGCACTCGCTGGTGTTTGCCGTCAACAAGCTCGACGCGGTGGAAGACCCCGCGCTGGCGTGGCAGCACATCCAGGGCGCGTTGCAATCCTTTGCCCAAGCGGCAGGCATCACCGTGCGCGCCATGGTGCCGGTGTCGGCCCTCAAGGGCTGGAACGTGGTGGACGCCCATGCGGGCTGGTGCGGTTATGACGGCCCCACGCTGCTGCAAGTGCTGGAAGCACTGCCCAACACCCCCGCAGACTCAGCGCTGGCGCCGGCCTTCCCGGTGCAGTGGGTCGAGAAATTCTCGTCGTCCTCCGACACCTCGCAAGGCCGCCGTGTGTTCTGGGGCCGCGTGGCTGCGGGCAGCTTTGCGCCCGGTACCGCTGTACAGATCTTCCCCAGCGGCCAGCTGGCGACCGTGGCGCAAGTGCTGGACCATGCCCGTCGCCCCAAGGACGTGCCCGCAGGCACCAGCGCCGGCATCATTCTGGACCGCGAGGTGGATGTCTCGCGGGGCGACTGGATTCTGGCGGCGCCTGCCGTCGCCACCCCCGCCGAAGACGACTTCGACACGCCCGCCAGCGTGCCTGCGTGGCCCGCCAGCCGCGAGCTGCGCACCACGGTGGCCTGGATGGACGACGAGCCCCTGGTCGCAGGCCGCGTGTACTGGGCGCTGCACGGCCACCGCTGGGTCAAGGCCAAGGTCAAGGCCGTGGTGCACAAGCTCAACATCAACACGCTGGCCGAAGAAGCCGCCACCCAGCTGGACCCCAATGCCATCGGCCATGTCGACCTGCTGCTGCAAGAGGCGATTCCGGCCGCCCCCTTTGGCAAAGCCCGGGTGCTCGGATCGCTGATCCTGGTGGACACCGCGAGCCACAAAACGGCCGGTGCCGTGCTGGTCAACTGATCTAGATCAGCGCCCGTAACCCCAGTCACCCCATCGGGGTGAGGGGCCCTGTAACCAAAGGTCGGTGAAAGCTTCTAAAATTGAGGGTTTTCACCGACCCACACAACTCCTGTCATGACCCACGTCGTCTCCGAAAACTGCATCAAGTGCAAGTACACCGATTGTGTGGACGTGTGCCCCGTGGACTGCTTCCGCGAAGGCCCGAACATGCTTGTCATCGACCCCGATGAATGCATCGACTGCGCCGTCTGCATCCCCGAATGCCCGGCCAACGCCATCTTTGCCGAAGAAGATCTGCCGGCCGACCAGATTGCTTTCATCAAGCTCAACGCCGACTTGGCCTTTGCCGACGGCTGGAAGAGCATCACCAAGCGCAAGCCGGCGCTGCCAGACGCCGACGAGTGGAATGGCAAACCGGGCAAGGTCAACGAACTGGTCAAGTAAAACGCCCCGCGCCCCGTTGGTGACCGAGACTTTGCAAGTGCCCGCAGTCGTAGAGACCGACGCCGTTGTCATCGGCGCGGGTCCTGTGGGCCTGTTCCAGGTCTTCCAGCTGGGCCTGCAAGGCATCACCGCCCATGTCATCGACGCCCTGCCCCATGCGGGCGGCCAGTGCGTCGAGCTGTACGGCGACAAACCCATCTACGACATCCCCGGCATCCCCGTGTGCACCGGGCGCGAGCTGGCTGGCCTGCTGCTTGAGCAGATCGCGCCGTTCAAGACCCAGTGGCACCTGAACACGCTGGTGTCGGCGCTCACCGCGCAGGCCGATGGGCGCCTGCTGATCCAAACCTCCCAGGGCGCACAACTGCTGGCCCGGACGGTGTTCATTGCTGCCGGTGTGGGCGCCTTTGTGCCACGCACGCTCAAGGTGGACGGCATCGAGCGCTTTGTGGGCACCCAGGTCCACTACCAACACCTGCCCGCGACTGCGGATGTGGCCGGGCGCCACGTCGTCGTGCACGGCGGCGACGAGCCCGCTGTGGCCCGCGCCGTGGAACTGGCCGAACAAGGCCAGGCCGCCCGCGTCAGCCTGCTGCACCGCCGCGACGTGTTCCAGGCACCAGAAGCTTTGCTGCAACGCCTGCAGCAATTGCGCGATGCGGGCCGCATCCACGTCGAGGCCGCACAGATCACCGGCATTGAAACCGCTGGCGACCAGCTGACGGCCTTGCAGGTCGTGGACGCCGATGGCAGCACCCGCGCCCTGGCAATCGACCTGCTGGTGGCCGTGCTCGGCATCTCGCCCCGCCTCGGCCCCATCGCCGACTGGGGCCTTGCCATGGACCGCAAACAGCTGGTGGTGGACACCGAGGCCTTCCGCACCAGCGTGCCCGGAATCTACGCCGTGGGCGACATCAACACCTACCCCGGCAAACGCAAGCTCATCCTGTGCGGTTTCCACGAGGCCACTCTGGCCGCCTTTGGCGCCGCCGAGGCGCTCAAGGGCGACAAGGTGGCGCTGCAATACACCACCACCAGCCCTCGACTGCACCAGTTGCTGGGCGTGGCGCCGCCAACCTCAGCAGGCTGAGCTGCAGGTTGGCTGCTATCGGCCAGGAACAGCGGCGGCGGTCAGATAAAACGGACTTAACATCAGAGTTGAGCGGCACTACGCCTCGAGGCGTGCGCTCATCTGCGAGCCTCGCGACGCGATGCCGCTGCATGTCCGCGTTGAACGACCTGCAAGACCAGCGGGAGAGCACGCTGCCGTTCACTGCTCCCGTTCTGGAGGTGCAAGCCCGATATGGCGCAGTAGAAGACTCCCAAGAGTGCTCGTGTGCCGATAGGAGACTTTGAAGTCCCCTGAGAAGCGATCAAACTCCGGCTTTCCTTCCCGATCTTTCTGGATTTGTTCGTCCACGAGCCCGAGCCGTACGAGGTGCTCGGTGTAGCTTTCTTGAATCGCCCCCGCCTCGGCTTCCTTTGTCGAAGAGCCGATGTAAGCATGCCGTGGCTCAAGAACATCCGCGTGAAGTTCGCGAAACTCCTCGTCACCACCGAAAGTAGGAACAGCGAAGAACCGGAGCCAAATGACTTCTACGTCATTTAGTTCACCGAGAAGCCGCATCAGATGCTTCGTCTCGGAGTAGGAGATCGCCTCAGGCGAGAGGCTGGATGCTAAGAGACGCGCCAAGTATTCTCTGCGCTCCAATGTGGTCGCACGAGATGCTTGACGAAGCGCTTCCTCAGTGAGGTCGGTGAATTCCTCATCGGTGACAGCCTCGGATACTCTGTCCCGCTCGAGGTGGGAGAGTCGTGCTTCGAGTCGTGCAGCAAAGTCAGCAATCCGATCCACACGTTGCTTGGGAATGACTGACCCTGCAATCTCCGCTAGTAGCGAACCCGCAAACGGCACCATACCCAGAACCGCCTTGGCACCGGCTGTCACGTAGTCGACCGCGTTTCCGCGGATCTCAGCGGGAAGGTTATTGTTGTCTGTCATGCGAAAAGGTAAACCGTGATTGACCCCGCAAACCTTGCGAAACAAACCGGTCAGTGCGGGATCCTATAGACATTCCTATTGAAAGCAGCTTGCAGCTTGAGTTTTCGGCGGATGCACTGCGAAAAAATAGTTGTGACAATTCCACAAAACCCGGCATCCGCCATGCGCGGCGAACTATAGCTTGCCCGCACGCCGGATCGTACCCGTGGACACCAGCCGACTGAGCACTGCAGGCACCGATTAATCCGCGTTGTGTCAAGGGCCGCCTTTGCGCAGAGTTCGGATCGGCAGCTCAGGGCATCGCGGACAGACTGGTGTCATGCAAGCCCCCGTTGGCGAAAACCGAATCGCGGCCCCCTGTCCTGCCATTCACTAGAATCCACTCCCATCGCTAGGGGTGTCCTGTAAGCAATCTGCTGCAGGGCTGAGATCAAACCCTTCGAACCTGTTGCCACCGAAGTACTGCCTCGGTGGCTTGAGATCATCCTCGCGCAGGGAAGCACGTCCGCTTTGGCCCAGCCCTGAATGAAATGACTTTGGGGCGCGCTGGCGGGCCGCCCCTGCTCTGTACTGCCACGGAGCCATCCATGTCCTCATCACCCGCCGCGCCCTCCCACAACGAAGCGCTGGCCCCCGTCTCCCCCGACCGCCGCGTCTTCCAGTGGCATGACCACGCCTCGCTCTGGTTCAGCCTGGGCGTGGGCCTGTTGGTCATGCAGGTGGGCGCGTACCTGATGCCCGCGCTGGGCACCAAAGAAGCCCTCATCGCCATCGTCGCCGGCTCCATCGTCGGCGCAGGCCTGCTGGGCTGGGTGGCCAAGCTGGGCTGCGACAGCGGCCTGGCCAGCGCCGGGCTGATGCACGCCGTGTATGGCCGCACCTTTGCCAGCCTGCCCATCATCCTGAACATCGTGCAGCTGGTGGGCTGGGGCACGTTCGAGCTGGTGGTGATGCGCGATGCCACCGTGGCCATCGGTCAGCAGTCGGGCAGCATGGCCGGTGCGCACTGGCCGGTGCTGGCCACGCTGCTGTGGGGCGGCGTGGTGATGCTGCTCATCAGCGGATCGATGGTGCAGCTGGTGCGCAAGGTGATTGCGCGCGTGGCGCTGCCGCTGGTGGTGTTGTCGCTGCTGTGGCTGTCGTGGCAGTTCTTGTCGCTGGCGCAGGTCCAGGGGTTTGACGCGCTGTGGAACCGCCAGGGCGCGGGCGGCATGGGCGTGTTCCCTGCGCTGGATCTGGTGATCGCCATGCCCATTTCGTGGCTGCCGCTGGTGGCCGACTACGCGCGCCACGGCAAGAACGGTGGCTCGGCATTGCGTGGCACCTGGCTGGGTTACGCGCTGGCCAATATGTGGTGCTACACGCTGGGTGTGCTGGTGGCGCTGACCTTGCCCAGCAAGGACCTGGTGCAGGCGCTGCTGCTGGCCCAGGGCGGGCTGATTGCGCTGTCGCTGATCCTGATCGACGAGGTGGACAACGCCTATGGCGACACGTATTCGGGCGCGGTGTCGGCCCACAGCCTGCTGCCGCGCTGGGGCGTGCGCAAGTGGGGCCTGGCCATGGCGGCGGTATGCACAGGCCTTGCGCTGGTCTTGCCCATGCACAGCCTGGAGCCCTTCCTGCTGCTGCTCAGCTCCGTATTTGTGCCGCTGTTTGGGGTGATCCTGGGGCGGCTGGCGTTTGGCACCGATGCACCTGCATTGCTGGCAGCGGCGCGCAAGGTGAATGCGGTGCCCGTGGCGATCTGGCTGGTGGGGATTGCCGTCTACCACCTAGCTCCCAAGGTGCTGCCGGGTGCGGGCTCGGCGCTGCCGGCATTGGCGTTCAGCTTTTTGCTGGCCTGGGCCACACGGCCACGGGGCCGTTGAATAGCTATCGAATTGTGAGCTGCTAGCGCTTACCAGATAAGCGCTAGCGGCCAAAAACTCTTAAATTTCTACAGCACCAACTGCGCCACAGGCGCATAGCCGTGGTTGAGCGGGCCGTGGCCGCGGCCGGTGGTCACATCAGCCCCTGCGGCGATGGCGCCCAGAATGTAGGCACGCGCGCGCTCCACCGCCTGCTGCAAGGGCAGGCCCTGCGCCAGGTGTGCCGCAATGGCCGACGACAGGGTGCAGCCCGTGCCGTGCCCGTTGGGCGTGGCAATGCGTGCAGACTCCAGCCGCTGCCGCACACCGCTGCGGGTGGCCAGAACGTCCACCACCCAGTCTCCAGGCAGGTGGCCGCCCTTGAGCAGCGCCGCACGTGCACCCAGAGCGCACAGTGCCTGCGCGGCTTCGTCCAGCGTTTCCACGCCCTTGATGCTGCGCCCCAGCAGCCAGCCGGCCTCGTCCAGGTTGGGGGTGATCACCTCGGCCAGCGGAAACAGCTCCTGCACCAGCACGCTCACGGTTTCTGAAGCGATGAGCCGGTCGCCACTGGTGGCCACCATCACGGGGTCGAGCACCACGTGCGGCAGCTGGTAGGTGCGGATGGCATCGGCCACCACACGCACCACCTCGGGCGAATGCAGCATGCCGATCTTGACCGCATCCACGCCAATGTCCTGCACCACGGCGTCGATCTGGGCCTTGAGCATCTCTGGCGGAATGCCGTGGATGCCCGTCACGCCGCAGGTGTTCTGCGCCGTGATGGCCGTGATCGCTGTCATGCCGTAGCAGCCCAGGGCGCTGAAGGTCTTGAGGTCGGCCTGGATGCCCGCCCCGCCGCCGCTGTCAGAACCGGCAATGGAAAGCACGCGCACATAGCGGCGCGCTGCGGAGGTCGGTGGGGTCAATGAAGTCATGGCAAAAATTATGGCCTATGCGTTAGCGCAAAAAGAGCGGCCAAGGGTTGTGCTGTAATTGATTTTTTCCGGACGAAACAGGGGTGTCCCTCCGTTCAGAACCTGAACAGGTTCTTCGGTGTGCGACTGAGAAATACCCTGGGGCTCGCACGCAGCGCTGCATGGCACTGCCTGCAACGTGGCCCCGCTACCCGATCCAGGTCATGCTGGCGTGGGGAGTTTCCAAGAGCGGCTCTGCCCCCGTTTTGTCCATGGTTGCCAGCCAACACGGACACACCGACGGACCTATGCCACTTCAACCCTCTTCTTTTGCGATTCTGGGCGCGGGCCTCATGGGCCGCCTGCTTGCGGTGGAGCTGGCCCGCCAGGGTCACCGTGTGGACATCTACGACGCGGGCAGCCCGGCCGCCGAACATTCGGCCGCGACCGTGGCCGCGGCCATGCTGGCGCCGCTGGCCGAATCGGCCATCACCGAGCCCGGCGTGGTGCGCATGGGCCACCACGCCCTCACCCGCTGGCCGCAGCTGCTGGCGGCGCTGGCCGAGCCCGTGTTCTTCCAACAGGCCGGCACGCTCATCGTGTGGCACCGGCAGGACGCGGCCGAAGCCCAGCGGCTCACGCGCCAGCTGGAGGCCAACCAGCACCAGGTGCCAGAGCTGCCCGCCCTGCAAAAGCTGGACGGCGCCGCGCTGGCCCAGGCGGAGCCCACCCTCGCGCAGCGTTTTGCGCAGGGCCTGTACCTGCCCGGCGAAGGCCAGCTCGACAACCGGCAGCTGCTGGCCGCCCTGGTGGTGGAAATGCAGCGGCTGTCGGTGCGCACGCACTGGCACAGCCCCCAGTCGCCCGAGGCCTTTGCACCCGGCGCCCCTGGCCAACCCGACTGGGTGCTGGACTGCCGTGGCTTGGGCGCCAAGGGCCAGTGGAGTGCACTGCGCGGCGTGCGCGGCGAGGTGGTTCGCATCCACGCGCCGGATGTCACGCTGCAGCGCCCGACACGGCTGGTGCACCCGCGCTACCCCATCTACATTGCGCCCAAGGAAGACCATCTGTTCGTCATCGGCGCCACCGAAATCGAATCGGACGACCTCTCGCCCGCCAGTGTGCGCTCCACACTGGAGCTGCTCTCCGCCGCCTACGCCGTGCACCCCGGCTTTGCAGAGGGCCGCATCCTGGAATTGGCCACGCAGTGCCGCCCCACGCTGCCCGACAACCTGCCCGCCATCCGCCAGCCGCGCAAGGGCGTGCTGGAAATCAACGGCCTGTACCGCCACGGCTTCATGATCGCGCCCGCGATGCTGGATGTGACGCTGGAAGTGCTGAACGCAGGACAATCGCAGCTTTCGCAACGATTTGACCTCGCGCTGGACCTGGAGCCCACCCCCCTGCCCCCACCCAGCGCGGCCGCCGCTTTCGCATGAACATTTCCATCAACCAGATCCCGCACGAACTGCCCGAGGGCGCCACCGTGGCCGACGCCGTGGCCGCCATCGCGGCCCGCCCGCCTTTTGCCGTGGCCGTGAACACCACCTTTGTGCCCAACACCCGCTACGCCGCGCAGGCCCTGCAGCCCGGCGACCGCGTGGAAATCATCTCGCCCGTGACGGGGGGCTGATCCGCCGCCTGAAACTTGAAGCCAAATTGGCACCTAGCGCCTGATAAATAAGCGCTAGCAGCTATCAAAAGCATAGTAAACACCATGACCACTTCAACGCCCCAAGACCCCCTGGTGCTCTACGGCCAGCAGTTCGCCAGCCGCCTGCTGCTGGGCACCTCGCGCTACCCATCCCCCGCAGTGCTCGAAGCCGCCGTGCTGCGCGCCAAGCCTGCCATGGTCACCGCATCGCTGCGCCGCCAGGGCAGCAACCCGGCCGAAAGCGGCAGCAGCTTCTGGGAGCTGCTGCGCAAGCTCAACGTGCCTGTGCTGCCCAACACGGCAGGCTGCCACAGCGCGCAAGAGGCCATCACCACGGCACAGATGGCGCGCGAGGTGTTCAACACCCCCTGGATCAAACTGGAGCTGATTGGCGACGACTACACCCTGCAGCCCGACACCCTGAACCTAGTGGGCGTGGCCGAACACCTCATCAAGGAAGGCTTTCAGGTGCTGCCCTACTGCACGGAAGACCTAGTGCTGTGCCAGCGCCTCGTGGATGTGGGCTGCCAGGCCGTGATGCCCTGGGCGGCCCCCATCGGCACCGGGCGCGGCCCCGTCAACCCCTATGCCTTGCAAACGCTGCGTGAACGGCTGAACGTGCCGATGCTGGTGGATGCCGGGCTGGGCCTGCCATCCCACGCCTGCCAGGTGATGGAATGGGGCTATGACGGCGTGCTGCTCAATACTGCGGTCGCACTGGCGCAAGACCCTGTGGCCATGGCCGGCGCCTTCGCCGACGCAGTGAATGCCGGGCGCGCCGCGCGCCAGGCAGGTGCCATGGCAGCGCAGGATGCGGCCCAGCCCAGTACGCCCGTGCTCGGCACCCCCTTCTGGCACCATGAACAACATGCGTGACGACACCAGCGCCATGGTGCAGGCCATTCTTGCGCACCACGCCGCCACCTTCGCGGGCTTTGGCGCCGAGCCCGCCCCGAAACCCACGCGGCAGGAAGCCGCCTACCTGGCAGCCCTGCAGGCCTGCAGCACGCTGGGCTTTATTGCCCACGACGCGGAGTGCCTGGCCCAGGCCTGGCTGGCACAGAGTCTGCGCACCGGCACCTTCCAGCCTGAGCAATGGCCCGACGCGCCAGAGGATTTTGGCCTGCAACCCGTGCCACATGCCCAAGCGTTCGCCCCATGCCCTGAGCACCTGGGCCTGTACGCCGTGTTGCCCGACGCCGACTGGGTAGGCCGCATGGCGCGTGCGGGCGTGCCCACCGTGCAGCTTCGCTTCAAGTCGGACAACGCTGCCGCCATTGAACGGGAAGTGCACGCCGCCGTACGGGCCGTGCAGGGCACGGGTGCGCTGCTGTTCATCAACGACCATTGGCGCACGGCCATCCAGGCGGGTGCCTATGGCATTCACCTCGGCCAGGAAGATCTGGATGCCCTGGCCCCCGACGAACTCCAAGCACTGCGCGCTTCGGGCCTGCGCCTGGGTGTCAGCACCCATGGCTACGCAGAAATGGTGCGTGCAGATGCAGTAGGCCCCAGCTACATCGCCATGGGCGCCGTATTCCCGACCACCCTCAAGAAGATGGCCACGGCCCCGCAGGGTGTGGGCCGGTTGGGTGTGTATGCGCGCCTGCTGCGCCACTACCCCCAGGTGGCCATTGGCGGCATCGGCGCCGAGCAGTTTGCGCCGGTGCAGGCCACAGGCGTGGGGTCGATTGCGGTGGTGCGGGCCCTTGTCAATACCCCAGACCCTGAAGCCACCGCCACGCACTTGATGCGCCTGATGGAACAAAACAGCCAGCGCGCGAGCCGCTGAAGGGACGATCCATTGGCCTATCTGCCTATCGGCCTATTTGCGGTCGCCTTTCTTCTGCTCCAGTTCCAGCCGCAGTTCGACCAGGTCGTTGTCCATGCCAAAACCGACGGCCTGACCCGCGGCCGGGGGCGCGGTCACCGGCACGGCCGGCAGATCGCTGAGTGTGAGATGGGGCGGCTCTGACAGATCAAGGTCGAGGTCCAGATCCAGCGGCGCACCGCGCGTGTCGCCATCCAGTGCGGAGGGCGCTGCGACACCGGATGCCTGAGCTGGCCGCCCTGTAGCAGGAGGCATCCCGTCAAAGTCGAACTCCAGGCTGGCCGCGCGCGAGTCCTGCGGTAATGCCGCCGTTGTCGCAGGCACCTTCGGGGCTGGCGCTTGCTGCACCTGGGTTTCGTCCCGAGGTGCGGCGAGCGGTGTGGTGCGCTTGCGGGGCGCAGGCTCCCCTCGGGCACTTGCGGGCGTGGTCTGCGCAATGGAGAGCAACAGCAGCAGGTCGTCGTAAGCCGCAAGGTCAAAGGGCTCGACCGAACCGACGCCGTTCTGCCGGAACAGCAGCTTTTCGAGCAGCTGCAGCACGGACGGAGACGTCCATTCAGCCTCGATGTCAGCGAGCGCATCGGTGTAGTGATACAGCATGCGGCCCGTGCGATGGAAGCTGGCAAATTCCGGCACCTGCGCGTTGAACGATTGCATGAACTGCGTACGCAGTTGCGTGAACTCCTCCACCCGGCTCAGCGTGTGGTACAGCCGCAAAAGCTCCAGATACGCCAGCGGCGAAGTGGCACCGCGCTCAGCGATGTGCGTTTTCAGCACTTCGATGGCCTGCTGGTGTTCCCCCACCGAGATAAAAAACTCGGCCTGTTGCTGGATGTCGAAAAGCTCTTCCGGGCTGACGATGTGCAGCGCGGGTTGCTGCGTGACTACAGCGGCAGGTGCTGGCGGGGGAACGGTCGCCTTCAGGGGGACCGGGGCACTGGGCAAAGGGGCCGTGGCCACAAAAGGAGGTACCAGCGGGGCAGCAGCTGAGCCCGGGGAAGGTTCCCGGGCTTCGGCGGACTCGTCGGACGGCAGCCAGTGATCGCTGGGGTCGGGGGGCAGGCCCAGCGCAGCCCCATGCTCGACCACGGCATCTCGGCCACCCAGCGCAGCCACCGAATCGCGCCATGCGCGCACCGCCTTTTCGGAGGCGCTGCGCATCCGCCCCCAGGCCCACACAGCGAGCAACAGTGCTAGCAGCAGCAACCCGCCCAGCGCGTAGACCACCGTGGCAGGAAATCTCTCGCTCTCTGCCTGCTCCAGCTGTTGCTGCAATTGCGCTGCGCTGGCCCGGTCGCGGGCGGCCTGCGCCCGCAGGGCAGCAACGTCGGATTCCAGGGCCTTGAGCCGGTCAGCCTCCTGGTTGACATCCTCGGGCTGGGCATTCATCGCTTTCCAGAGCGCTGCCGCCTGGGCACGCTGGGCCGAGGGCTGGTCTGATGGCATGACCAGCAGTTCAGGCGAGGTGCGCAGTGCCAGCGGACGGTCTACCCAGAGGTCGAGTGGCTCGACGACCAAGCGAGCCCGGTCAGCAGGCTTGGGGGCTGTAGGCAGCTTGTTTTTTTCAGCGCTGGCCTGGGGGCGCGCCACCGGACGCTCTGGGGGCCGAACGAGGGCAGTCCGCGCGGAGGGCTTGGCCACCGACGGGGTGCTGGGTACGGGCTCGGGCCGGTTTTCGGAAGACAAGGGCACGGATGCCAACGGAGAAGGCGCCACAGGCGCAGTGGCAGCCCCTGCAGCGCGCTGCCCTGCTGCACCCTGGGCCGGACGGGGTGCTTCGACCCCACCGGCCGCAAGGGAAGGTAGCCGCGAGACGTCGACCGGCGATGCGGACCGTGCCACCGTGGATGGAAGCTCGGCAAAAAATGTGTAGGTGCGCGTGACCTTGCCTGTGCACCCCGCCGACAAGGTGACCATCAATACCGGTTCGTCCACCGCGATGGCGGCCTGCACCCGCACGGCCGGAGACCGCCCCCGCATGTCGGGCAAAGGCACTACCCGCACCTTGGCATCGCCAATCACCGTATCGCCGGCCACCAGCTTGGCCGTCACGCAGGAAGATGCCAGATCGGTGCCTGGGTCGGGCTGGATATCGAAGGAAAGATCTACCGGGGCACCCAACACCACCACGCCCCTGCTGCCGCCCAAGGACAGTGCCGAGGCGCCTGCAGCGACCGCCCACAGACTGGTCCCCAAAATGGCGTTACGGATTTTCACAATATGTTCTGTTTTTGGTGCAACCCATTCTTGCACATAAGTCCCGCGCAACGCCAGAGCCATAATGGCGCTATGAAAATTCAGTTTCCCAACATCGCTATCGTGGGCACCGGCGCCATGGGTCGGGGCATTGCACAAATCGCCGCACAGGCTGGCAGCCAGGTTTTTCTGCTTGATGCCAACCCCGGCGCCGCCGATGCGGCCAAGGCGGCGCTCCAGGAGCAATGGAACAAACTGGTGGCCAAGGGCCGCATCGATGCCGCGCAGGCCGGTGACCTGACCGCGCGACTGCACCCCGTCAAGGTCGTGGCCGACCTGGCAGGCTGCGACCTGGTGGTAGAAGCCATCGTGGAGCGGCTGGATGTGAAAAAGACGCTGTTCGCCGAACTGGAAGCTGTGGTGCGCCCGGATGCGGTGCTGGCCACCAATACCTCATCCCTCTCGGTCACCGCCATCGGCGCGGGCCTGCAGCGGCCCGAGCGCCTGGCAGGTTTCCACTTCTTCAACCCCGTGCCGCTCATGAAGGTGGTGGAAGTGATTGCCGGGCTCAAGACGGATGCAGCCGTGTGCACCGCCCTGGCCACGTATGCGAGGGAAATGGGACACACCCCCGTTCAGGCACAAGACACCCCCGGCTTCATCGTGAACCACGCCGGGCGCGGCTTTGGCACAGAGGCCCTGCGCATCGTGGGCGAAGGCGTGGCCGACTTCGCCACCGTCGACCGCATCCTGCGCGACCAGGTCGGCTTCAAGCTCGGCCCCTTTGAATTGATGGACCTGACGGCGCTGGACGTCTCCCACCCGGTGATGGAATCCATCTACCGCCAGTACTACGACGAGCCGCGCTTTCGCCCCAGTGTGATCACCGCGCAGCGCCTGGCAGGCGGCGTGGTGGGCAAGAAGGTGGGCGAAGGCTTTTACCGCTACGTGGACGGCGTGGCGCAGATACCGGCAGAGGCGCCGCCGCCCGTGGTGGCAGAGATTCCCCCCGTGTGGGTCTCGCCCCGTGCCGCGCGCCGCGCGGAGCTGTACCAGCTGCTCAAGGACCTGGGCGCCACCATCGAAACCGGCCAGTCGCCCTCGCCCCAGGCCATCACGCTGGTCGCGCCGCTGGGGTTTGACATCACCACCGTGGCGGTCGTGGAGCGCCTGGACCCGGCGCGCACCATCGGCATCGACATGCTGATCGACGACGCCGCTACCAAGCGCCGCGTGTTGGCCACCAACCCCGCCACCCGCGTGGACATCCGCAACGCAGCGCATGCGCTGTTTGCCCGCGACGGCAAGGCCGTGAGCGTGATCCGCGACAGCGGCGGCTTTGTCACGCAGCGTGTGGTGGCCACCATCGTCAACATCGCCAGCGACATCTGCCAGCAAGGCATCTGCTCCCCCAAGGATCTGGAAACCGCTGTGACACTGGGCCTGGGTTACCCCCTGGGGCCCCTGGCCATGGGCGACCGCTGGGGGCCGACCAACATCCTCGAAGTGTTGTTCAACATGCAAACGGTCTATGGCGACACACGCTACCGCCCGAGCCCCTGGCTGCGCAGGCGCGGCGCCATCGGCCTGAGCCTGACCCACGTCGAAGAAGCCTGATCGCGCGAACAGAGCAAGAGCAGCTCCCCAACCAAGGCCACCATGCCCGCAGAACTCCAGAGCACCAGCCAGGGCCAGACCCTGATCCTGACCCTTCGCAACCCTGAGCGGCGCAACGCCATCGACCCGGTGATGTACGCAGCGGGCGTGGAGGCGCTGGGTGTGGCCGAAAGCAGCCCGGACATTCGCAGCGTGGTCATCACGGGGGCCGATGGCATGTTCTGCTCGGGCGGCAACCTGCAGCGCCTGCTGGCCAACCGCCAGGAAGCCCCCGAGGTACAGGCACAGAGCATTGAAGGCCTGCACAACTGGATCGAGACCATCCGCACCTACCCCAAGCCTGTGATTGCAGCCGTGGAAGGCGCGGCGGCCGGTGCGGGCTTTTCATTGGCATTGGCCTGCGACTTCATCGTGGCGGCCCGCAACGCGGTGTTTGTGATGGCCTACAGCAATGTAGCCCTGTCGCCCGATGGCGGCGCCAGCTGGAGCCTGTCGCACGCCCTGCCCCGCCAAGTGGCAACCGAGATCCTCATGTGTGGTGACCGCATCAGCGCAGAACGCCTGCACGCTCTCGGGGTGGTCAACCGCATTGCAGAAACCGGCAGCGCGCTGGAGACCGCCCTGGCACTGGCCGAGCAGCTCAACGCGCGTGCACCCAATGCCCTCGCGAGCATCAAGGAGCTGCTCAACGAAGCGCCCCATGCCCAGCTCACACACCACCTGGCCCATGAGCGCGACCATTTCGTGAAGAACCTGCACCATGCGAACGGCGGGGCCGGTATTTCTGCCTTCCTAGAGAAACGCGTGCCCCGCTACGAATAGCATTGGACCTGGGTGCCGTACCCACAGAGCACCCACCGCCACGCACCATCCCCCGGCCCGCTGCGCTGCAGCGTCCGGGGGTTTTCTTTTGGGCGCCCACAGCGCAGACACGCAGGTGACAACCCTGACGCAGCACGAAGGTCCCTGACGCGACAATGGGTCTGTTTCTAGTCACCCAAAAGACAGGCCATGGACGACCCGATTCTTACTATCGAAGAACGTGAAGCGATCAACTCAGGTCGCTGGTTTTCATCTCTCTCACCTTCTCTACGCCACGACATCCTCCGATGTGCATACGTCAAACGCTTCAAGGACGGCGGCCTCATTGCCGCACGCGGAGATCCGCCCGAGGAGTGGATTGCCTGCGCGCGCGGTGCGGTGCGGGTGAGCTCGACCTCCATCTCGGGCAAGCAGATCACGCTGACCTATGTGGAGCCGGGCATCTGGTTCGGCGATGTGGCGATCTTCGACGGGGATCGGCGCACGCACGATGCCTATGCGCATGGCGACACCACGATCCTGTGTGTGGCCAAGGCCGATTTCCGCAAGATTCTGGCGGTGCACACCGAGTTGTACGAAGCCATGCTGCGACTGCATGCGCGGCGCATTCGCCAGCTGTTCGGGCTGGTGGAAGACCTCAACACCCTGCCCTTGCGCTCGCGCCTGGCCAAGCAGCTCGTGCACCTGGTGCGCAGCTACGGCGTGCCCAGCCTGTCGGACGGCAGCGAGATGCGCATCAGCCTGCAACTGGCGCAGGAAGAGCTGGCGCAACTTCTGGGCGCATCGCGCCAACGCGTGAACCAGGAACTCAAGGCCATGGAGCGCGAGGACGCCATTCGCATCGAGCCGGGCGGCCTGGTGGTGCGTGACCGCGAAGCCCTGATGCGCATTGCTGAAACCGACAACTGACTCATTGACTGACCGAACCTCTCCCCATTCCTCCATGAGCAACTTTGACCATTTCGTCGGCACCCGTCCTGTTTCCGATCAGCACGCCTTTGATACCGAAGCGCTGACCGCGTGGCTTGCACGGAACATGGAAGGCTTCGTGGGCCCCCTGACCGTGGAAATGTTCAAAGGGGGGCAGTCCAACCCGACGTACAAGCTCATCACGCCCGGTGCCAGCTACGTGATGCGGGCCAAGCCTGGCCCCGTGGCCAAACTGCTGCCTTCGGCCCACGCCATCGAGCGAGAGTTTGCGGTGATGAGCGGCCTGTATGGCACCGACGTGCCCGTGCCCCGCATGTTTGTCCTGTGCGAGGACGAATCCGTCATCGGCCGCACCTTCTACGTGATGGAGTGCATGCAGGGCCGCGTGCTGTGGGATCAATCTCTGCCCGGCATGACGCCAGCCGAGCGCGGCGACATCTACAACGAGATGAACCGCGTGATTGCCGCGCTGCACACCGTGAAGTTTGCAGACCGGGGGCTGGCCAGCTATGGCAAGCCCGGCAACTACTTTGACCGCCAGATCGGCCGTTGGAGCAAGCAATACGTGGCGTCCATCACGCAGCCCATCGAAGAGATGGACCGCCTCATGGAGTGGTTGCCCGCCAACATGCCCGCCAGCGCGCGGGACGAGGGCCATGTGTCCATCGTGCACGGCGACTACCGCCTGGACAACCTGATGTTCCATCCCACCGAGCCGCGCGTGATTGCCGTGCTCGACTGGGAGTTGTCCACGCTGGGCCATCCGCTGGCGGACTTCAGCTACCACTGCATGAGCTGGCACATCCCCGCCTCGCTCGGGCGCGGCATCGCAGGGTTGGACCTGGCCGCGCTGGGCATCCCCGACGAAGACACCTATATCCGCCTGTACTGCGAGCGCACCGGCATCACAACGCCCGAGGCACTGCGTGCCGACTGGAACTTCTACCTCGCCTACAACATGTTCCGCATCGCGGCCATCCTGCAAGGCATTGCCAAGCGGGTGGAGGCTGGCACGGCCTCCAGCGCGCAGGCCAAGGCATCGGGCGACACCGCGCGGCCCATGGCCCAACTGGCCTGGTCGTTTGCCCAGCGCGGCTAAACACACGACGCAAGTACAAGCGCCGCCCCTCGATTACCAACGGAGAAGAAACCCATGGACTTTGACTACTCGCCCAAAACCAAGGAACTGCAGGCCAAGCTGCTCCAGTTCATGGATGACCACATCTATCCGAACGAGTCTGCCTACAAAGACGAACTGGCCGCCAACACAGCCGCAGGCAAGCGCTGGAGCGCGCTGAACACCATCGAGAACCTCAAGCCCAAGGCGCAGGCTGCCGGGTTGTGGAACCTGTTTCTGCCGGTCGATAGCGCCGCCGCCTCGGGCTACGAAGGCGCGGGCCTGACCAACCAGGAATACGCACCGCTGGCCGAAATCATGGGCCGCGTGCCATGGGCCAGCGAGGTGTTCAACTGCTCCGCACCCGACACCGGCAACATGGAAACCATTGCCCGCTACGGCGACGATGCCAACAAGGCCCGCTGGCTCAAGCCGCTGCTCGACGGCAAGATCCGCTCGGCCTTTGCGATGACCGAGCCCGACGTGGCATCGAGCGACGCCACCAACATCGAGACACGCATCGAGCGCCAGGGCGACGAGTACGTGATCAACGGCCGCAAATGGTGGATCTCCGGCGCGGCCGACCCGCGCTGTGCAGTGTTCATCACCATGGGCAAGACAGACCCCGACGCACCCCGCCATTCGCAGCAGAGCATGGTGCTGGTACCCGCCGATGCCAAGGGCATCACCATCGTCCGCCCGCTGAACGTGCTGGGCTATGACGATGCGCCCCACGGCCACGTCGAGATGACGTTCGAGAACGTGCGCGTGCCCGTCTCCAACATCCTGCTGGGGGAAGGCCGTGGCTTCGAGATCGCTCAAGGCCGCCTCGGCCCCGGGCGCATCCACCACTGCATGCGCCTGATCGGCCTGGCCGAGCGCGCGCTGGAGCTGATGTGCAAGCGTGCTTCGTCGCGCGTGGCGTTTGGCAAAACCGTGGCCCAGCAGACCGTGACACAAGAGCGCATTGCCGAAGCCCGCTGCAAGATCGACATGGCGCGCCTGCTCACGCTCAAAGCCGCCTGGCTGATGGATGTGGCTGGCAACAAGGTCGCCAAGACCGAGATCGCCATGATCAAGGTCGTGGCACCCAGCATGGCCTGCCAGGTGATTGACTGGGCCATGCAGGTGCATGGCGGCGGCGGCATGTCTGACGACTTCCCGCTGGCCTATGCCTACGCCGGTGCACGCACGCTGCGCTTTGCAGACGGCCCGGACGAGGTGCACCGCAACGCCATTGCCAAGTGGGAGCTGGGCAAGTACGGTACCTACGGCCGTGATGCGGCCGTGCCCGTCACCCGGGGAAGCTGACTGGAAATCCCCCCAGAGGCCCCTTGGGCCTTTCCCCCTCCTCTCTCGCACTACGCGCGGGAGGGAACCGCACCCAACGCGGCTGGGCGACCCTTGCGCAGGGCATTGGCTTGCAGCGTGCCAGCGTCATAACCTGCGGGAACATATTGCAGAACACACAACGGGGCCACACGCTCCGTTGTGCGTTTTCTTTGGCGCAGGCGCTGGCTGGAACGCTACCGGGTGATGTTGGGCACATCGTCCGGCCCCGCCACCGACATGGGCGGCAGGTTCTGCAGGGCCGCCTGCCCGGCCACCAACAGGAGTTGCTTGGCATGCGCGATCTCGGCCAGGCTGCGCTGCGTGTGTTCCATGCGCAGGTAGACCTTGCCACGCGCCAGCATCAGCACCATGGGCGATTTCGCCCGTTCGGAGCCACCTTCCCCCTCCACGGCATTTAGCAGCTGTGAGACCACGGGCGCATGGATCCAGCGCTGGGCCAGCTCAATGCGCTCTGCCACCACCGCGAAGTGCTCGCGGAATGACACGGGCAGGCCGGGCCAGGCCATTTCCTCGTACATGGACAACCAGCGCATTTCTTCGGGCAGGCTGCTGCTCACCGCGGTCTGCAGCGTATCGGTGATGGCGGTGTAGGCCGTGCCTTCCAGAATTTCCTGCAAGGGACGGTTGATCACCATCACGGCGGCATCGGGGTCGGCGCCCACGTCGGCGCGCCCGCGCAGCTCCAGGCCCGTCACATAGTCGCGTGTGGGTGCGCCGCATTCCAGCCGCCACGGGTGGCCGTGGATGTCACCGCCCAGATCGAAATGTCCCTCGGTGGAATGTGCAACGATGGCCAGCTGCTGCTTCGCAGCCCAGCGGGCCACGTCCCGGTTGGTGGCAGGCCGGCCCAGGTCCGAACCCGGGGAGCCGGAAGTACCGAATGCTTTGCGGAGGCGGTCAAACATGAGAGGCCGAAGCGCAAGGCTTCGCAAGAGTCGCGGGTACAGGCATTATTGGGCGAAAATTGAAATTCCCCCTGAGTCGCCTGCGGCGCCTTCCCCCTGAGGGGGACGCACCCGGTGGACTGGCAAAGCCAGATCCACGGGTGCACTGGCCTGGGGCGCGCCAGTTTCGGCAGGTGGGGGCCTGGTACGGCGCTTGGATGAACGACATGCCACTTTTGACTATGAACCGCCGTTTTGCCCTGACCGCCATGGCTGCTGCGGGTGTACTGGGGACCTTGCCTGCGGCCGCAGCGGAATTGCCCAGGGGCACCTCGGCCACGGCCCGCCAGCTGGTGCGCTGGGCCACCGAAACCGGCGACCACCAGGGTCTGCCTTTTGCCGTGATCGACAAGCCCACCGCCCGCATCCATGTGTTCTCGGCCCAGGGGCAGTGGCTGAGCAGTGCTCCGGTGCTGCTGGGCGCGGCGCTGGGCGACCGGTCTGCGCCGGACATTGGGCAGCGGCCACTGTCACAGATCCGCCCGGAGGAGCGCACCACGCCCGCTGGCCGGTTCGTGACAGAACCCGGGCGAAACCTGCGCGGCGACGACATTGTGTGGATCGACTATGAATCCGCCGTCTCGCTGCACCGCGTGCGCAGCGTTCATGCCGCTGAGCGCCGCCAGCAACGCCTGGCAAGCCGGGGCGTGAGCGACAAGCGCATCAGCTACGGCTGCGTGAACGCACCCGAGGCGTTCTACAACCAGTTCATCGCGCCTGTGTTCGGCCAGGCACGCGGCGTGGTGTATGTGCTGCCGGACACAGAGCCATTTGCTACTTTTTTTATAGCTGCTAGCGCTTACCCATAAAGCGCTAGGGCCATTTTTTACTTGTTTTTTCGAATCCGGCCTGCCGCCGCGCGGCGTCAGGCTTCCCGGTTCAGACAGGCCGCAGCTGGAACACGGCCCTGCGCCCGCCGACCTCCAGGCCCCGGGCATTGAGGATACGGCCCGACCGGCGCGGCGCCAGTGCCTCGCGCTGCCGGGCGTCGAGCCAGCCGAGCTGGTCCATGACCTCCACTGCGGCGGCCACCTGCGCCACCATGTTGCCGTCCATGACCTTGAGCGCGAAGGCCTCGCCCCGGCTACGGCTGCCCACCACCTGCACGCCGTCGGCGCCGGTCCAGAACGTATTCACGACCTTTTCCGGGCCGCGTTGGGGCGCAATCGGGATGAGTGGATGCTCCGGCTGCGCAGTATGGGCTCATGCCCATGCAAGCAGCTGGGGCGTCCAATCGCCCGATTTCGCCCCAACCCTTCGGGCAAGTGCCTTGCCGGGCGGTCTGCGGCGTTGCGGCGCTTGTGGATAGCCGGGCTATCCACTGCGCACCGCGCCTAGCAGCCCATCCCGGCAAGGCACTTGCGCGGCCCGGAAAAGGTCGTGAATACGTTCTCAACACCCAGTCGCCCTGCCCGGCCCGCATGAAGTCCAGGTCGTGCCGGCCGGTGCCCGAGCCCAGCTCGGGCCGGGCGACCATGGCATCGGCCAGTTCGGTAAGGCTCTGGTCCAGGTCCGTGTCCGGTGCACCACCGGCCAAGCGAGCGTAGCCCCGGGCCAGGCTGGCCAGCGGCATGGCGTAGTTGGGCGCCGAGCAGCCGTCAATGCCCATGGCCAGCTGTTCTGGTGCCAGCCCCACCGCTTGCGCAACGTGGTCGCGAATGGCCACCTGCAGCGGATGCGCTGGGTCGAGGTGATCGTCCAGCGGCAAGCCTTGTTGCACGCAGTGCGCGACAAAGCCCGCGTGTTTGCCGCTGCAGTTGTTGTGGCGTTCGTCTGGCACAAAACCTTGTGGCAGCGAGGCGAGCCCCAGCTCGGCAAACAGCGGCCGGTGGCACCCGCAGCGCAGCGCGGGTAGTCCTTGCCCACGCTGGCCAGCATGCGCTCGGCCTGCGCCACATGCATGGGCTCGCCGTTGTGGCTGGCGCACAGCAGCGCCAGCTCGCCCTGCCCCCAGCCCAGCGCGCGGGCTCCGCCCGACTGCATGAAAGGCAGCGCCTGGAACGCCTTGATGGTGGAGCGGGTGAAAGTGACGGTGTACGGGTCACCCACCTGGGCCGATACCCTGCCGTCGCGGTCGGCCACGGCCACTGCGCCCCAGTGCTGGCACTCGACCAGTCCGCCGCGGTTGACTTCGATCAACGGTACAAAACCCATGGTGTGCTTTCTTGCAGCCTGCATCACTGCGCAGCAGCGGCGTTGCTGGCGGCAGTGGAAGGCGTGAGTGTGAGCTCGTGCATCCAGCGCGCGGGCTGGCGCTGCAGCGCGCGATAGCCGGTCTCGGCCCAGGTGGTGCTCATGTCGCGGTAGCGCGGCGAGAACACCAGCCCGCTCTGGCCGGTTTGGTAGATGAAGCGTGACTGTTCCAGATCGGCCAAGTTGTACACCGCGCGCAGCGAGGCGGCGTGGCGGTTCACGTACGGGCCAGAGGCTTCGCCCGCGTTGTACTGGCCCACGTTCACGGTGTACGAATCCCCGTGCGAGGGCACGCTCACATCGAAGAAACGCGCGAGTGCGGGCACGTTGCCGAAGGGCCGGTGCGCGCTGAGCGCCGGGTGCGCCGCGCCCCAGCGCCACTGGGCCGGGTCCGCGCCATACGCAGCCTGCAGGCGGTTGAGCGCGCGGCCCAGGGCAGCGGCAGATTGCTCGGCACACGATGCGGGTTGGCACCACCAGGTGTCGTTGCGCTCCAGAATGCCTTCAATGGCCGCGCGGTAGTCGCGCTTGCCATACGTAGCGGTGAACCGGTCTTCGCCAATGCGCGGAATGATGAGGCCGCGCGCCAGTTCGTCCGTCCAGGCCACAAAGATCAGCGGCGCGGCGCGGCCCGCGTCCATCACGCCGTCAAAGCCCTGCAGCTCTTTCTGCGCAGCGGCGGCCAGCGGGTGCGTGGACTGCGCCTGCTGCAGGTGCGGCAGCAGGCGCCGCGTGGCGAGCGAGGTCACGTCGCGGTGGATGGCCTGCATGCTGGCCGCGTCGTGCTTGGGCGTGGCCTCGATGAGCTGCGCAATGCGTTCGTAGCGGTAGGGCAAGGCCCAGTCCTGCGTCAGAAAGTGGGGGTAGCCTGGCGCCGTCACGCGCTGGTTGGCCGTGGCGATCCAGCCCCGGGCGCCCTGGACGCCCGCCCCTCCGCTGACACCGTCATCCTGCGGGGTTTGCTCATACGGCAGCCAGCCCTTCCAGTCGTAGCGCGCGTCCCAGCCCGGCGAAGGCGCCACGCCCCGAATGTCGTTGGCGGCATCGCGCAGCGGCACACGGCCTGCGGCCTTGAAGCGGATGTTGCCCTGGTCGTCCGCAGCCACCACGCTTTGCATGGGCGAGTGGTAGTGCGCCAGCCCCGCAAAGAGCTCATCCACGCTCTTGGACTGGTTGGTCTTGAAGCCCGCCAGCACGGTCTGGTTGTCATCGTCCAGCGCGCTCCAGCGCAGCGCAATCACATATTTGCCCAGGTCCAGCACCTCGGCGTGCGACTTCTGAACGTCGCTCAGCACGGGGCCATGGCGCGTGCTGCGCAGCTGCAGCAACAGGTCGGCCTCGCCCTTGACGCGGATGGTTTCATTGCGCACCGTGAACGGCGCCCAGCCGTCTGGGGTGCGGTACTGCGTGGCGTCCGCCGGGTTGATCTGCTCCAGATACAAGTCCTGCACATCGGGACCGGTGTTGGTAAAGCCCCAGGCGACCTTGTCGGTGCGGCCCAGCACCACGAAGGGCATGCCAGGCAAGGTGGCGCCTACGGCATCAATGGGGCCCAAGGGTGTGCCGTCAGACGCCTTGCCCGCAGGGGCCTGCAAGCTCGCAAAGTACCAGATGGCGGGGGCCGACAGGCCCAGGTGCGGGTCGTTGGCCAGCAGCGGCTTGCCGCTCACGGTGCGGGTGCCCGCAATCACCCAGTTGTTGCTGCCCTTGCCCTCGTTGGTGCCTGCGTTGCGGGTCAGTTCGTCGGCCCAGGCCAGCATGCCAGCGCTGATCTGCCGGGACAACGGACCTTCGCGGTTGGCTGGCGCCACAGCAGCCGCTGCAGCACCGGCGGCAGGTGCACGATAAACCCCCAGCTGGCGATACAGCGCCGCCAGGTCTGCGGACGCAGCGGGCGGCTCCCCCGGATAGGGTGGCATCAGTTGCCACAGCCGGTCGGTGTCCAGCGTGCGCGCCACCGACAGGCGTGCGAACTCGGTGCCCCAATTGCCACCCAGGTCCAGCGCCATCATCAGCGCCCAGCCCACGCTGTCCTCGGGCTCCCACACCGCGCCTGCGGCGCCTCCGGGTTGCACGCCCAGCACCAGAAACTCCGGTGGCAAGGCCTGGGGACGTTTCTGGTGGAAGGCATGGATGCCCTTGCTGTAGGCCTGCAAGGCCTCCTGGGCATACAGCGGCAGCCCTGCGTACTGCCGCCGGGCCACGCCCATGATGTCCAGGCTGCGCATGAGCTTGTCGGTCTCGACCGTGGCAGGGCCAAAAACCTCGGACAGCTGGCCATGCATGACCCGGCGGTTGAATTCCAACTGCCAGGTGCGTTCCTGCGCATGTACATAGCCCATTGCAAACCAGGCATCCTGCGGGGTCTGAGCCTGGATGTGGGTGACATCGGCGCCATCGCGCCGCACCTGTACTGCTTCGCTGAGCCCCGCCACAGCCAGGGAACCATCGAGTTGTGCAAAGCTGCGCTGCACATACACCGCCGCGCCCGCGCCTGCCAGCAGCGCCACTGCCACCAGCCCGAGGGCTGTCCGCTTCATCCATGCCATGTTTCTTGTCTCCTGCCGTTGGTCTTGTTGTTGATGTTGTGCACGCAAAGCCATGGTGGCTCCGCGCCCGCGCTGCGGCCACTCCGCAATGCAGAAGGAGCCGCCAGCTCTGCGTGTGTCAGCTCAAGTGCACACTGCCGCCCGCCACATGAAAGCTCATGACCGGCGCACTGGGCTCGTTGAACGACACGCCCAGCGCAATGTGCCCCGCGCCATGCAGGATGCAGGCATCGCGCCGCAGGCGCACGGGCGAGTCGCTGCCCTCGAACCGCACCCAGGTTCCAAAGCTGCTCATGTCGGTCAGCACGAACCCGCTGTTGCGCCAGTCGATGCGCGCATGCAGGCGCGACACGCGCGGGTCGTTGATGCGCAGCTGGGCATGCTCGGCCCGCCCCACCATGACCGGGGCATCCGACGAGGTGAAGGTGCGGTCCACCCCATGCCAAGAGAACTGGATCTGCCCCAGGATGGAATCGACCGGTGCAAAGTTGCTGACCAGTGCCGCCTGCATGGTGAGGGAATCGGGCGCTTCGTCCTCACGCCATTCGACGTGGTAGAGCATGAGCAACTCGGCCTTGCCCCGAATGTCCATCATGCCCAGCTTGCGGTACCAGACATCGGGGGCCGTGCCCGCAAGCAGCACGGTGGTTTCGGTAGCCCAGATTTCAGCGGGCCCGGCCCGTTCGCACAGCCGGGAAGCCACGTTGACGGCGTCGCCATAACAATCGCCATCCACATCCACCACTTCGCCGCTGGCCACGCCCACGCGGATCTCCATGCGCAAGGGGTGGGGCCAGCGGTCCAGGCGGACCTTGTGCTGGCGCAGCATGGTGGCCATAGCAGACACCGCACTGGAGGCATCGCCAAAGACCCCCAGCACCCCATCCCCGAGCTTCTTGACCACCCGGCCGCCGTGGGCCTCGATGGTGTCACCAATCCACTGGGTGACCTGCGTCACGGCCTCGGTAGCGCGTTCGTTGCCCAGCGCTTCATACAAGGCAGTGCTGCCTGAGATGTCCGCAAAGACCATCGTCGACAACACACTCATGAACGCAGGCCCGTTGGTAACATCATGTGAATCAGTTTAGTGCAAGCGCCCTAGCTGCGCACCCTTCAAAGCGCCAACAAGTGTTGCCTGAGGCCGCCGCCGCAGCGAAAGGCGCGGTTGCAACGTTCACCACAACGACTCCGCACATCGTCAGCGTCGCGAAAGGGAGACGCAACCCCGGTCGCCTGAAAATCCACCAACACGTAAAAATTCGCAACAAGCCGGGGTAAGTTGTTGTCTTTATGCAAAAACAGGAGCACGCCCCTTGCGCTGCACCTCGCTCCCGCTTACTTTGGCCGTCCCTGTTACAAAAAGCCCGCCCTCACCCCGCCATGCGCTGGAACAAGCCGACACTCCGCAACAACCTTCACGACCTGCTGGGCCGTGACAAGCCGTCGTCCACGGCATGGGTGCGCAACCAGGGGCTGGAAGAAGTGCGCCGGGCCATGCTGCAGAGCCTGGTCGGCATGACCGGCTCCGACGTGGCGCGCATGAACATGCGGCTGCGTTATGCCGGCGACATCGAGGCGCTGTGGTACCTGCGCACCGACCTCTTCAGCACACTGGTGCCGCTGCAGGGTGAGCACGGTGCCCGGGGCGTGATCGACCAGGTCACCCAGCTGTTCCAGGGGCAGCTCCCACGCGCCCTGCGCCCAGCACAGGCCGCCCCTCACACCCCCTCCTGACGCGCACCACGCGCGCGTGGCGAACCGCCGTTGTGGCGGTGTCATGCGGGTAAAGGCCTCACCGCGTCAGTGCTGGTGCCCCCAGTAGATCAGCGCATCGCGCTCTTCCACCGACAGCGACACTGTGGCGCCCACGGGCAGCAGCACCTTCGTTTCAACATGCCCGAACGGCAGGTTGGTCAGCACCGGCGCCTTGATCTGGGTGCGCAGCCAGTCCACCACCGACTGCAGCTTGTAGCCCTTGTCATGCGGTGCCAGCTTGAAGTTGGTGAACTGCCCCAGCACCACAGCCTTCTGCTGGGCCAGCACACCGGCGTGCAGCAGCTGGGTCAGCATGCGTTCGATGCGGTAGGGGTGCTCGTGCACGTCCTCGATGAACAGCACGCCGCCCTTGACCTGCGGGAAATACGGCGTGCCCACCAGCGATGCCAGCACCGCCAGGTTGCCACCCCACAGCGTGGCACTCTTCACATAGACATTGGGCACGGCAGGCTTGCCCGTGGCGGCGTTGGGCTGCTCTTTGTGCATGCGCCAGCCCGTGCCTTCGCCGTGGCCGGTCAGCAGGTCGTCAAAGCAGGCTTCCATGATGTCGTCGGGCTCGCCCGCCACACCAAAGTCAGCCCCCAGCGATGGCCCCGCCCAGGTGGTGGCCCCCGTCTTGGCCAACACGGCCAGCTGGAAGGCGGTGAAATCGCTCACGCCCACAAAGTGCATGCCCTTTTCAATCGCCTTGGCCACCGCCTTGTAGCGGATGCCCGGCAGGATGCGCGACAGGCCATAGCCTCCGCGCGAGATCAGCGCCACATCGGCGCCGCTGGCCGCAGCGCGGTGGATGGCGGCAAGGCGGGTGGCATCATCGCCTGCAAAGCGGGTGTGGGTGGCCAGCGCGTCCTCGTCCACCTCCACTTCATGGCCTTGAGCCTTGAGCCGGGCAATGCCGCGCTTGAAGGCTGCCTTGTCGCGCACGGCGCTGGAGGGCGAGTAGATATAGATGTGTTTGGGACCATGGTCGTGGTCGCACTGGGAATGGTCGTGATGGTGGTCGTGCAAAGCGCTCAGACCCGCCGAGGGGCCTGCTCCGTAAACAGGGGGAATGCCGGGCGCCACATGCAGTCAGACGGCGCCAGCGGACAAGTCAGTGCGCGAAGTATTCCACAGCCTGTGCTGCAATGGCCTCGCCATGCTCCTGCACAAAGTGGCCGGCCTGGGGCAGCACGATGGGCTCGGGGCAGCCTTGGATGCACTGCTGCAGCGCCCGCATGGTAGACAGGCCCAGCACCGGGTCCTGCGCACCCACCACCATCAGGCTGCGGCCCTGCCACTGGTGCTGCCAAAAATCGCGGGCCGCGCGCGACACGGCGGCGCCCGGGTCACCCGCAGCAGCGGGCACGCGTTCTGGAAAGGCCCGCAACGCGGCGCGGTAGCCTTTGTCCGGGAACGGCGCATCGTAGGCAGCGCACTCCGCCGCCGTCAGATGCGGGTTGCCACGCGCCAGCAGGCGCCCTACTCCATACAGCGGCTTGTCGCGGCACATGGCACGCCAGTCGACAAATCCGGCAGGCAGTGGCACATCGCCCGTGGCCAGCAGGGTGTTCATCACCAGCAGGCCGTCAAAACGATCCGGCATGGCCATGGGCAGCGTCAGGCCCAGGATGCCTCCCCAGTCCTGCACCACCAGCACCACCTTGCACAGATCGAGCCGCTCGATCAGTTCCAGCAGGATCTGCCGGTGCCAATCGAACTGGTGGGCGCCCTCTTTCTTGGGCTTGTCGCTTTTGCCAAAGCCAATCAGGTCGGGCGCCACCACACGGTCGCCCGCTGCCAGAAAGGTGGGCAGCATGCGCCGGTACAGGTAGCTCCAGGCCGGGTTTCCATGCAGGCAGAGCCAGGTACGTGGTGCATCACGGGGACCTTCGTCGAGGGTGTGCAAACGCAGGCCCGCCAGGCTGGGCAGATCGCTGATGTAGTGAGGCGCCCAGGGGTAGCCGGGCACGTTGGCAAACGCCGCATCGGGCGTGCGCAAAGCGTCGTCGCGCAAAGGGTGCCGGGCCAGGGCTTCGGCGCGCTGCTGATGGCGGCGCTGGCGGAAAAAGCCGCTGAGCAGGCTGCCGCATTCATCGGCCAGCACGCCGCCCAACACCTGGGTCTGGTGGTTCAACTCGGCATGCCCGAACAGGTTGAGCACCGACCCAGCCGCGCCCGTCTTGGGGTCCGCCGCGCCATACACAACACGCGCCAGCCGCGCATGCAGCATGGCACCGCTGCACATGGCGCAGGGCTCCAGCGTCACGTAGAGGCTGCAGCCGTCGAGCCGGTAATTGGAGAGCCGCCGCGCCGCCGCGCGCAGGGCCACGATCTCGGCATGGGCGGTGGGGTCGTGGCCTTCCACGGGAGCATTGCGGCCGGTGGCGAGGACCTGGCCGTCCTTGACCACGATGGCACCCACAGGCACTTCACCGGCGCTGGCAGCAGCTTGCGCCTCGGCCAGCGCCAGGCGCATCCAGTGCGAATCTTGGTCTGAGGTCATTGCTATAAAAACAATAGCTAATAGCGCTTTAGAGATAAGCGCCAGAGGCCAATTTGGCTTATTTTTCTTCGTCTGGCATGGGCCGGGCCTGCTGCATCAGGCCTTCCACCTGTTGCTTGACCTGCTGCTGCATCTGCTGGCTCTGGTCGCGCACAGTGGCCGAGCTTGAACCGGCGGGTGCCGAGGCGGGAGCAGCGGTCTGCAGAGCTGGCACCGGACTACGCGCTGCAGACATCTGCTTTTTGACCACAACGCCCACCACGGCCAGCACCACCACCAACCCGACCAGTCCGAACATTGCGCGCATACCTTGGCTCCTTGGCGGACACCGGCGGCCCGCTTGTTTGCTTGCTATGAGGCCTGACTGTAAAGCCAAACTCCGCATGCAAAAACGGCTGCACTGGGCGGCCGAAAAGGCAAGAGTCGCTGACGTAGCGGCGGCGGTCGGCCTCAGTTCAGCGCCACGCGGCTGCCGTCCTTGAAGGTGTAGAGCGTCACGGCGGGCGTGGTCAACTCGCCCTTGGCGGTGAAGGCGATGTTGGCGGTCACGCCCTTGTACTCGGTCTTGGCCAGGAAGGGGTTGAAGACCTTGGGATCCACCGAATTGGCACGCTTCATCGCGTCCGCCAGCACCATGGCGGCGTCATAAGCATAGGGGCTGTAGATCTGGAACTGGCCGGGGAACTTGGCGTCGTAACGCTTCTTCCAGTCGGCGCCGCCCTGCATCTTGTCCACCGATGCACCGCCCGTGGCGCAGATCACGTTCTTCAGCGCCGGGGTCTTGCCCGACAGCTCGGGCAGCTTCTCGGTGCATAGAGCGTCGCCGCCGAAGAACTTCACGTTGCCCAGGCCCAGCTGCTCCATCTGGCGCAGCATGGGGCCGGCCTGCGCGTCCAGGCCGCCGTAGAAGATCGCGTCGGGCTTCTTGTTCTTGATGGCGGTCAGGATGGCCATGAAGTCAGTGGCCTTGTCGTTGGTGAACTCCTCAGCCACCACCTTCAGGCCCTTTTGTTGCGCCGTGGCCTTGAAGACCGAGGCCACACCCTGGCCGTAGGCCGTGCGGTCGTCGATGATGGCCACACTCTTTAGCTTCTGATGGTCGGCACCAAACAGGGCCAGCGCCGCGCCCAGCGCGTTGTCGTTGGCGATCAGGCGGAAGGTGGTCTTGTGGCCGGGTTTGGTCAGGTCAGGATTGGAGGCCGATGCCGTGATGTGTGGCAGGTCGCACTTGGCATAGATGGCCGATGCGGGGATGGACGTGCCCGACTGCAGGTGGCCCACCACGCCCGCCACCTTCTGGTCGCACAGCTTCTGCGCCACGGCGGTGGCCTGGCGCGGGTCGCCCGCGTCGTCTTCGGCCGCAATTTCAAACTTGATCTTCTTGCCACCGATCACGAGGTTCTGGGCGTTCAGGTCGTCAATCGCCAAGCGCACGCCGTTTTCAGTGTCCTTACCGATGTGGGCAATGCCGCCCGACACGGGGCCAGCGTGGGCGATCTTGACGGTCTGGACATCCTGCGCGGAGGTCGTGGACGCAGCAGCCAAGCTCAGGCTTGCGGCGATAAGTTGGGCCAGGGACAAACGGGGTGACGGGAGGCGCAGGGACGGAGCACGGGACACGGAAAATTCTCCAGAACGGGGGACAACAACGAGCACCTTCTTGGTGCACAAAGACGCTGCATCCTACCCACTGCCAGCGGTCTCGGCGCTGCAATGATATGCAAACTTAGCAATTTGGTCGGCCATTAACACGGCTAATGGCGGCCCCGTCCGCCCGCCCCTCGGTTGCTCAACCGGTTGCCAGCCGCAGCTTGAAGCCGGCAAACGGCAGAACGGCATGCGGCGCGCTGCGCGGCAAGACCTCTTCCACACACCCGGTCGCGCTGGGCGGCACGAATCCGGCCGCTATCGCGGCAATCGCCGCCTTGTGCACGCCGCTCCAGTCCCAGCCCCAGCCGTCCCCCGCCACTTCGCCCTCCAGCAGCACGGGACCGTCGATGGTGATGCCCTGGTGGATGGCGATGTGCATCCGGTCGGCGAACACGCCCGCCCGGTACCCCGCCTGGATGTGCACCGTGAAGATAGGATGCACGGCCGGGTCGAACACAGTGCCTGCGGTGTTGGCCACTGTCGCCAGCACGGGCATGGCCGTGCCGTTCCAGCGCTCGGCCATGACCGTGCCGTCCGAAAAGATGATGAAGCCCCGCGCTTCGGACCATAGGTTCTCCCCGTTGCGAAGCAACGGCCCGCAATGGGGGTTGTAACTGCCCTGCCCGCCCGTGCAGTCCAGCGCAAAAACCATGTGGTGGGCTCCATGGGCAAAAAACCGCGAGCAATCGACCGTGCAGAGCAGATCAGCGTGCCGGGTGGCCGCCAGGCTGGTCCGCGCGGGCAGGTAGTGGAAGTCGAGGTCGTTCGGGGTCAGCTGGAGCTGTGTGGGCTTCTTCGCGCGCGGCGTGCTCATCCGGAGTCCTTTTCTCTGGTGCCAGGGGTGGATGCCGACGTTGCGAGGCCCGCACCCTGCCCCGTTGTAGCAGACCCCTGCGGTCCGGCACGCAGCCGCTTCGTTACCAAACGCAGCAGCAGCAGATAACCTGCAGGATCACCCCGCCCTGCGAAACTGAAATAATCACGCCCCATGTCTCTCCTGCCCCACCAGCTCGAACTGCTTTCGCCCGCGCGCGACGCAGACATCGGCATCGAAGCCATCAACCACGGCGCCGATGCCGTCTACATCGGCGGCCCAGCCTTTGGCGCGCGGGCCAGTGCGGGCAACGACATCCGCGACATCGAACGCCTGGTGAAGCATGCGCACCGCTTCAACAGCCGCATCTTCATCACGCTCAACACCATCCTGCGCGACGACGAGCTGGAGGCCGCTCGCAAAATGGCGTGGCAGGTGTACGAGGCCGGTGCCGACGCCCTCATCATCCAGGACATGGGCCTGCTCGAAATCGACCTGCCCCCCATCCAGCTGCACGCGAGCACGCAAACGGACATCCGCACGCCCGAAAAAGCGCGCTTTCTGCAGGACGCAGGCCTCTCGCAGATCGTGCTGGCGCGTGAGCTCACGGTGCAGCAGATCGCCGCCGTGCACAAGGCCCTGGGGCCAGTGGACGCCCCCGGCCGGGCTAACATCGAGTTCTTCATCCACGGCGCACTGTGCGTGGCCTACAGCGGCCAGTGCAACATCAGCCATGCGCAGACCGGCCGCAGCGCCAACCGCGGTGACTGCAGCCAGGCCTGCCGCCTGCCCTACCAGGTGACGGATGCGCAGGGCCGCTTCATTGCGCACGACAAGCACGTGCTCTCCATGAAGGACAACAACCAGAGCGACAACCTGCGCGCGCTCATCGACGCCGGAGTGCGCAGCTTCAAGATCGAAGGGCGCTACAAGGACATGGGCTACGTGAAGAACATCACCGCCCACTACCGCACCTTGCTCGACGAGATCATCGAAGAGCGCGAGGCCCAAGGCCGACCGCTGTCGCGCTCGTCCAGCGGTCGCACCACCTTCACCTTCACGCCCGACCCGCTGCAGAACTTCAACCGCGAGTTCACCGACTACTTCGTGACGGGCCGCAAGGAAGACATCGGCGCATTCGACACCCCCAAGAACCCCGGCCAGGCCATCGGCTGGGTAACCAAGCTGGGCCCAGACTTTGTGGAGCTGGAACTGAGCGACCCCGCCACCGTGCTGCACAACGGCGACGGCCTGTGCTACTACGACCTGCACAAGGAGCTGGTGGGCATGGCCATCAACGTGGCCGAGCCCGTGTCGGCCCGCAGCGTCGGCCAGTGGCGGGTGTACCCCAAAGACCCGATGGAAGGATTCAAGGACCTGCGCAAGGGCACGGAGGTCAACCGCAACCGTGACATGAACTGGGTGCGCACGCTGGAGAAAAAATCCAGCGACCGCCGCATCGGCCTGTGGGCGCAACTGAGCGAAACGCCCACGGGTTTCAGCCTGCTGCTGACCGACGAGGACGGCAATGTGGGCTGCGCCGACGTGCTGCAACCCCACCAGAGTGCTACCGACGCCACCAAGGCCGAGGCCAGCCTGCGCGAGCAATTGGGCCGCTTTGGCGCCACGGTGTTTGCGGTGCATGACATTGCGCTGCAGCTCTCGCAGCCGTGGTTTGTGCCCGCCTCGGTGCTCAATGCCCTGCGCCGCGATGCCGTGGCCGACCTGGAAGCCAGCCGCGCCCGCAACTTCGCCCGCCTGCCACACGCCACGCCCGTGGAACCCCCTGCGCTCTACCCTGAAGACACGCTCTCCTTTCTGGGCAACGTGTTCAACCACAAGGCCCACGACTTCTACGTTCGCCACGGCGTCAAGGTGATCGATGCGGCCTACGAGGCGCACGAGGAGGAAGGCGAGGTCAGTCTCATGATCACCAAACACTGCGTGCGCTTTTCGATGAGCCTGTGCCCCAAGCAGGCCAAGGGCGTGACGGGCGTGCAGGGCACCATCAAAGCCGAACCCTTGATGTTGATCAACGGCAAGGAGAAGCTGACCTTGCGCTTTGACTGCAAGCCCTGTGAAATGCACGTGGTGGGCAAGATCAAGCGCCAGGTGCTGAACCAGGCCAACGAGATCCCACTGACCTTCTACAAAGCCCGGCCGCACAAAGCACATTGATGCACCTGCATGTGGCGGCTCAACAGCAATGCCCCATGCACACTGACCCGTTTTCATGCCCGCCTTGCGGGCGAGCACCATGACGGCCACGCTGCTGGTGTGGCTGCAGTTCGCAGCCTGCGCAGGGCTGATTGGCGCGGCGGGCTACCAGCTGTCGCGCTACGGTGATGCCATTGCCCAGCGCACAGGCTTGTCGGGCAGCTGGATCGGCCTCACGCTGGTGGCCAGCGTGACTTCGCTTCCAGAACTGGCCACCGGCATCACCAGCGTCACCATCGCAAACACCCCCAACCTGGCTGTGGGCAACGCACTGGGCAGCTGCGTGCTCAACCTGGTGTTTCTGGTGGTGATCGACCTGCTGTACCGGCCAGCACCGGTATGGACCCGGGCCGCCCACGGCCACGTGCTGGCAGGCGCTTTTGGCGTGGTGCTGCTGGGCTTTTTGCTGCTGGGGCTGCTGATGGGCCAACTGGGGGCTACTGCCAGTGCTTCCACCGGCGCTGGCACTGCCTCCCAGCGCAGCGTGGGCCTGCTCACTCCCGTGATCCTGCTGCTGTATCTGGTGGCGATGCGCACCGTCTTTGCGTATGAACGGAGCCACCCCGCTGCGCCACCGGCCGACACAGTGCCGCCCACCAACAACGCAGCACCTACGCCGCCCAGCCTTCGACAAGCGGCCACCCGCTTTGCGATGGCGGCTGCCATCGTGGTGGGGGCCGGCATGTGGCTGCCCTTTGTGGCGGTCAACCTGGCCACCACCATGGGCTGGAACCGCAGCTTTGTGGGCAGCCTGTTCGTGGCCCTGATCACCACCCTGCCCGAGCTGGCGGTCACGTTGTCCGCCCTGCGGCTGGGTGCGCTCGACATGGCCATTGGCAACCTGCTGGGCAGCAACCTGTTCAACGTGGCCATCGTGGGCATAGATGATCTGTTCTACCGCCCCGGCGATCTGCTGGCCCATGTGTCGCCCGTGCATGCCATCACCGCCGCATCGGCCGTAGTCATGACCGGGCTGGCGGTGGTGGGCCTGTTCTTTCGCCCGCGCAGCCGTGTGCTGCGCGCAGTGGGCATGGTCAGCATCGGCTTGGCGGTGGTGTACCTGATCAACACCTACGTGGTCTTTCTGTATGGAAACTGATGCCGTGAAACACCCCCATCCTCATCTGCGCGATGCCATAGACGTTGCACGCGAGCACGCCGTCGACCCCGACGCAGGCCTGCACCCCGACGAGGCCCTGCGCCGCAGCGCCACCCACGGCGCCAACGAGCTGGCAGCGGGGCAAGACCGCCCCTGGTGGCACCTGCTGGCCGACCAATTCAAGGACTTCATGGTGCTGGTGCTGTTGGGCGCCGCCGTCATCTCGGGCCTGGTGGGCGAGGTCACCGACACGTTGGTCATCCTGGTGATCGTGGTGCTCAATGCCGTCATAGGCTTTGTGCAGGCCTGGCGCGCCGACCAGGCCATGGCCGCGCTGCGCCAGCTGGCGGCGGCGCACGCCACCGTGCTGCGCAGCGGTGCGGTGCAGGTGGTGCCCGCCACATCGCTGGTGCCCGGCGACATCGTGCTGCTGGAGGCGGGCAACCAGATCCCAGCCGACCTGCGGCTGATCGAAATTGCGCAGCTGCAGGTGGATGAATCGGCCCTCACAGGCGAGTCCGTCACCGTAGCCAAGCAGACGCAGGCCCTGGCCGCCGAGGACGTGGGCGCACTGGGCGACCGCACCAACATGGCCTTCAAGGGCACCACGGCCACGCATGGCCGGGCACGCGGCCTGGTGGTGGCCACCGGCATGCACACCGAGCTGGGCAAGGTGGCCACGCTGCTCGACACCGGCGACCGCAGCACGCCGCTGCAACTGCGCCTGGCGGCCTTTGGCAAGCGCTTGGCGATCGCGGTGCTGGGCATCTGCGCGGTGATCTTTGTGGTGGGTGTGCTGCGCGGCGAGGCGCCGCTGCTCATGGCCCTCACCGCCATCAGTCTGGCCGTGGCCGCCATCCCCGAGGCACTGCCTGCGGTGGTCACCGTGCTCCTGGCCCTGGGCGCACGCCGCATGGTGGCCGTGCATGCGCTGGTGCGGCGCCTGCCGTCGGTCGAAACTCTGGGCTCGGTCACCACCATCTGCTCGGACAAGACCGGCACCCTCACGCAAAACCGCATGCATGCCGAGCTGCTGCTGGCCCACGGCGTGCGCTGGGTGCCCGGTGACCCCCTGCCCGGCCCCGCCCATGCCGAGGCCCTGCGCGCCGCCGCGCTGTGCAACGACGCCACGCTCCAGACAAAGAACGAAGAGGGTCATTCAGGCACCCAGTGGCTGGGCGACCCCACCGAAACCGCGCTAGTGCTCGCCGCCCACGCCGGCGGGCTGGACAAGGCCCAACTAGATGTGAGCAGCCCCCGCGTGCAAGAGCAGCCCTTTGACTCTGAACGCAAGCGCATGACCACCTTCCACCGCGCTGCCGATGGTTTTGTGGCCTACACCAAGGGCGCGCCGGAATCAGTCTTGCCACGATGCACCGCCCACTGGACGCCCGAAGGCGCTGCCGCACTGGACACGGCCCAGGTCCTCGCCACCGCCCAGCAACTCTCCGCCCAGGGCCTGCGTGTGCTGGCCCTGGCCCGCCGCAGCCACACCCGCCTGCCCGACACCAACGACATCGACGCGGTAGAAAACCAGCTGGAGCTGCTGGGCCTGATCGCCCTCATCGACCCACCCCGTGCCGAGGCGAAGGCCGCAGTGCGCGCCTGCATCAGCGCAGGCATCACGCCCGTGATGATCACCGGCGACCACCCCGCCACCGCACGTGCCATTGCTCACCGCTTGGGTATCGTCACCAGCACCGACGCGCCCGTGCTCACCGGCGCCGACCTGGCCACATTGGACGATGCCGCACTGCGCGCCCGCGTGGAACAGGTGCAGGTCTACGCCCGCGTGGACCCGGCGCAGAAGATCCGCATCGTCGAAGCGCTGCAGGCCCAGGGCCACTTCGTGGCTATGACAGGCGACGGCGTGAACGACGCCCCGGCCCTCAAACGCGCCGATATCGGCATTGCGATGGGCCAGGGCGGTACCGACGTGGCGCGCGAGGCATCGAGCCTGGTGCTGCTGGACGACAACTTCGCCACCATCGTCGCGGCGGTGCGCGAAGGCCGCCGCATCTACGACAACATCCGCAAGTTTGTGCGCTACGCGATGACGGGCAACTCGGGCGAGATCTGGACCATCTTCCTCGCGCCGCTGTTGCTGCTGCCCATTCCGCTGCTGCCCATCCACATCCTGTGGGTCAACCTGGTGACTGACGGCCTGCCCGGCCTGGCACTGGCGGCCGAGCCAGCCGAGCGCGGCATCATGCAGCGCCCGCCCCGCGCACCGCGCGAGAGCCTGTTTGCACACGGCATGTGGCAGCACATATTGGGCGTGGGCCTGCTCATTGGCGGGCTGTGCCTGGCGGTGCAGGCCTGGGCCCTGCACACCGGCCACGCGCATTGGCAGACCATGGTGTTCACCGTGCTCACGCTGGCGCAGATGGCGCACGTGATCGCCATCCGCTCCGAATCCGAACCCATCTGGCGCCTAGGCCTGCTGAGCAATCGGCCGCTGCTGGCGGCGGTGGCGCTGACCGTTGGCTTGCAGATGGCCACCATCTACGTGCCTTGGCTGAATCCCATCTTCAAGACCGCACCGCTGAGCCTGGGCGAATTGGGTATCTGCATTGCGGCGGCACTGGTGGTGCTGGTGGTGGTAGAGGTGGAAAAGGCCTGGCGCCGAGGCCGACAGGTGCGGCGCACTGCGGCAGAGCCGAATGGCAGCGCGATGGATGAGCCTACAGCCTGAATGGCGTGATGGCTACTTGCGGGTCGTCGTCTTTCACCCAGCGGGTGTGCAGCCGGCGCCAGTTCACGAACCGGGTTCGTACAACAGCGCCTTGCGTATGCGACATTCAGCGCTGCGCTCAAAATCGCCTATCAAATGCCAAAAATCACCAGAAGTAAACTAATAAAAATCAAACCACTCACCACCACCCCCCTATGCGCAACAGCCCAACTTCCCAGCGCACGCATATCTGACACACAAGCAACCCACCCTGCAATTGCACCTCCTAAAGCAAAATAATAACCCTTGCTCAATGAAATTATAGATATCCACAAAAACACAACAGAAATTATCAGGTATCTAGACATAAATCACTCTCCTTGCAATAGGACAGTTCATGAAAGCGTCCTTTACCACAGACGAGAATACAACAAGAAAAACCGCCGCTGCGATACCCAACACCTCATACCCGCGACTGCAAACCCTAACAAAAGGCCGAAAGCGGACACAAAATACATAAAAGCTACAGCACGGACAAATGCTTTTCGCCCCAGTCTTGTTACCCATAGCGGGTGAAGCCGCCTTGGCCTACGGGTTCGCTGCCTGCGCGCATGCCGAGGCCGGTGGCGACCACCGGTGCCGTCTACCAAGATTTGGGGCTTGAGGCTGATGCTGCTGGGCAGGCCCCGGGGCAGTTGGCTGGGGTCTAGTTGCTGGCCGGGGGCGGGCTTGGGGATGAGCGCGGCAATGGCTGCTTCGTCGGCGGTGCTGGCTGCCACCCAAGCGAGGGTGATCTTTTTACCGGCAATGGCTGCGGCGGGGGTTTTCCAGCTCAGCAGGGAGCTGTCGCCCCAGGCGGCACTGCGTGCGTCTGCGTAGATTTCGTATTTAAAGTGGGCTTGCCGGCTTGCGGGCAGGTCGCTGTGGGTTTGGCTGCGGGTTTTGATGCTGTAGGGCAGAGTGCCTGCCAGGTAGGGCAAGGGGTCGATGGTGGCTTGCCGGGTGCCCAGGACGTCGCCTACGGTGCTTTGGCCTGTCGAGCTCTGGCCTGGGCTGGAGCCTTGACCGGGGTGGTGTGGGATGAATAGCGGGCAGTAGCATCTGCGGACGCTTGTGCCCGTGCCAACGCGCCCGGAACACGCAGACGAGGACAAATGAGCAACCGCAGGGCTCATACAAAATCAGGTTCTAGCGTAAGTGGGTCAATGACAAGAAGCTATCAAAAAGAGAGCATCTTGCATTCTGGCGAATAGAGTTTTTGCAACGAAGAGTGAACCTACTCCGTCCTTCCGACAATCACGATCACGCTCCTGCAATTCAAATATCCGCGCAACGGGGCTGGTTTTTGCAACAAATTCAGCATTAATATATGAATATATTAACTATGTCTTTCAAGAAAAAAAGGATAGAAATCAAAATCAGCACATAACAAAAAACAGATATCCATTTCTTTCTATCTGATGCATACTTTATCAACTCTTTATTTCCAATAAATCCAATTGGAATATTTGGCTTCTTTAGCCAAAAATATATAAACAACATCAAAATCGGAATAAAAATAATTATTTTCATAATTTTCAACAAACTACATCCAATATGCACCCATTGTCATAAAAAATGTCATCAGAAAAGTAAGCCGACTATGGACCCCTGACAATATAGAAATCATCTTGAACGCATTGTAACTCCAAGCATGATCGGGGTTTTGCTCATCAAAAATCTCCGCCAAAAAATAGAATATGCCGGCAAGCACAATAACAAACGCCACCAAATTAACGCTCACCAACGCAACCGGCAGCAAAAATCCAGAAATTAATGCAGAAACGCTTACTATCGCGAGCGCTTCCAGAGCACCCGCAGCCAACTTTAACCACCCACCATTGCTCCTCCCCTCAATCATGTAAGCCCCAGCCCCTGTCTCTGGGTCCGTAATCACATACCCGTACCCAGAGAACCCATGCGCGTTAATCGCACGCTCATGGAATGTCACTTCCTTGCCCGCCTGAATCGCAGAGCGAATTTCCGCCCCTACAGTGCCACCCACCGGCAGTTTGGGCAATGCCGTGGCTGCGTTACTTTGGTTTATGGTGTAGATGCGCTGGCCTTCTGCCTTGGCGATGGCGATGGCTTTGACAGCTGAGACCCCTTGCGCGCAGTCTGCTTGGCTGGGGTTTTGGATTTGGCCTTGTTCGTTGGTGTACCGGCACTGGCTCTTGTCCACCCAGAACTGTTCTGGCACCGCGTGCTCCATGGCGCTGCTGTATTGCCCCCGCATCTTGTTGTACGCAATCCAGCGGTTTTGCGCTGCAGTTTTGCCGTTTTGGGTCAGCTCGGGCTTGTTGTTGATCGCCGCCTGGGGGTCGTCGTTTTTCACCCACCGGGCATGCCGCAGGTGCCCGATGTCCATGTTCAGGCCCTGGAAGGTGATGCCCGTGGTCACGATGCCGTACAGCTTGTTGGGCCTGACCTGGGCGTGGAACAAGCCGTAGCTCAAGGCGGGCCGGTCATACATCTGGGCCTGGGCGCTGGCTATTGATCCGTGGCTTTGTAGGCTGGCGAAGTAGCCCCACAGGGTGGCTGTGAGCAGGTCTCCGGTGAGGTGGTCGCCTGTCAGGCCTTGCAGGATGGCGGCGCGTTGGCTTTCTGGGGCGGCTTGGGCCTGTTCCAGCTTTTGTTTGGTGGCCTCCATGCGCGTTTTGAGCCGGCTGAGCTGGGCTTGGCTGATTCCTTGGATGGAGAGGCCCAATGCCGTTTGCTGGCCTGCGATGAGCTGGTCTTGGGTTTCATCCCAGTCTTGGCTTCCATAGCGGGTGAAGCCGCCTTGGCCTACGGGTTCGGTGCCTGCGCGCATGCCGGGGCCGGTGGCCACCACAGTGCCGTCTACCGAGATTTGGGGCTTGAGGTTGATGCTGCTCGATAGCCCCCTGGGCAGTTGGCTGGGGTCTAGCTGTTGGCCGGGGGCGGGCTTGGGGATGAGGGCTGCTATGGCGGCTTCGTCCGCTGCGCTGGCTGCTACCCAGGCCAGGGTGATCTTTTTACCGGCTATGGCGGCGGTGGGGGTTTTCCAGCTCAGCAGGGGGCTGTCGCCCCAGGCTGCGCTGCGGGCGTCTGCGTAGATTTCGTATTTGAACTGCGCTTTGCTGCTGGCAGGCAGGTCGCTGTGGGTTTGGCTGCGGGTTTTGATGCTGTAGGGCAAGGTGCCTGCCAGGTAGGGCAGCGGGTCGATGGTGGCTTGCCGGGTGCCCAGGACGTCGCCTACGGTGCTTTGGCCTGCGTTTTGGCTGTCGATGTAGGTTTTAAGGCGGGCCTGGTAGTTGGTGAGCTGGCTTTGCAGGGCGGTGGTGTTGAGGTTTCTGACCCAGCCTTCTGCCTGGTTGGTTTCTGCGCCTTGCTGGGCTGCACTGAGCAGGGCCTGGGCGTCCAGGGGGACGGCGGTGGCCAGGTCCATGCCTTCTTGGAAGGTGTATTGCTTGTAGCTGCCGTCCAGGGGCACCCAGGTGTCGGGGGTGCTTTGGCCGGGGGTGTGGCGGGTGCCTCGGCCCGGTTGGTATTGGATGAGGGCTTCGACCCAGGTGTGTTCGATGCGCAGGGCTTTGGTTTGTGCGCCCGAGACCAGGGCGACGTTGTTGACCCCGCCTTGGCCCCAGATTTGTTGGGCTGCGTCGATGGTCTGGGCGCCGCCCACCCAGTTGAGGGCCTGGGCGGTGGGAATGTCTGCTGTGCCGGTGACGTACCGCGCGGGGATGTTGCTGGCGCGCAGCAGGGCGATCAGCAGGCTGGCGGTGTCCATGGCGTTACCGGATTTTTTGTCGAGCGTGTCTTGCGCGCCTTGTACGCTGCCTTGCGTGGGCACGTAGTAGATGTTGTCGTGCACCCACTGGTAGATCTTGTGGGGGTTGTGGCCCAGGGTTTGCGCCAGGGATTTGATGGCGTCGGTGTGGGGGGCGTCGAGCGTGGGGGCCAGGTCGGCTGCGCTGGGGGCGCTGGCAGCTTTGGCGCTTTGCACGGTGGCGGCCTTGGCGGCGGCTGCGGGCTGATCTGCCTCGGGGGTTTCCACCTGGATGGGGGCCTGGGGGCGCACGCGCTCTGCCTGCCAGGGCAGCTTGTTCAGGTTGACGGGCAGGTGGGTTTTGCGGGGGGCTTCTGCGTCTACAAACTCTTTGAGCACCTGCAGGGCTGCGGCCTGACCGCTACCGCCTGCCTGCACGGCTTCGATGCGCTTGACCAGTTGCTCGTGTTTGTCCAGAAAGACGGCTTCCTGGGCGAACTGGCGGTCTAGCACGCTGCCTTCCACACCTGCGGTTTGCCAGGTGTTGCGCAGGGTTTGCCATTCTTGCTGCAGCGCCTGGGCCTGGCGGTCCAGGGTTTGCACGGCGGGCAGGCTGGACGCTACGTCGCTGAAATTGGGCGCAATGCCGGGGCGACCGGATTCCGGGTTGAGCGCGTTGACCAACTGCTCCAGGGTGTCGGCATATTGCTCAGAGGGCGCGTCGCTTTTCATGCGCTGCTGGGCTGCCAGCTGGTTGCGCTGCGCCATTTGCGCGTGCACCAGCGGCAGCCCCACGGTGTTGAGCACCGACGCGGTGAGCAGCCACACGACCGCGCGCTTGAACCAGCCGACCGGGCGGTGCTGCAGGGTTGGCTGAGTGGGTTGGCTGCGGGCGTGCTCGTGCTCGGGGGCCTGCGATGGGCGCATGGGGACTTTCTCTCTCAAATGGGGGGTGATCGCGGTGACAGCGGGGTGTTGCAACGACTTCATTGCAGACCTCCGCGCTGGCGCGCCTGGCTGGATGGGCGGGTGCCAGCCCGCAGGGGCTGCACAGCTGCGGCCGCCAGCAGCACGCCAATGAGCCACAGGAACCAAGGCTGATTGACAGGAATGGGGTTGACCACGCTAGGCGTGCCGGGGCCGCCAGGGGTGCCGGGCCCGCCTGGTGCGTTGGCCCGCACCACAAAGGTGGCGGTGGCCGTTGCCAGGCTCACATCTACGTCATAGGCCTTGGCCTGGCTTGTGGGCGGCGTGGTTGCTGCCTTGAGGTTGTTGCCGCTGCCGATGAGCACAGCCTCTACCGTGTAGGTGCCCTCCATCGCCGTCTTGAGCGTCTGCTGGGTGTCTGTGGACCGAAGGCCATTGGCCTGCAACTGGCCCAGCACGTGGACGTGGGTGTAGACCACAGCGTTCTGCGGGTTGCGCACGGTGATGCGTACACGGGCGTTGTCCACCGGCGCATTCACCGTGAGGTTGCGGGCCAGGTTGCTAATGCGCACGCGGTCGTTGGGTGCGTATTCGGCCTTGTCCACAGCCACGGTCAGTGCGGCCTTGCCAGCGCCTTGTGCGGAGCCGGCAGTGATGGCGAAGAGGGTGCTGTCTTGCGCCACCTCCACACCGTCACGGTCCAGCAAATAGCCTTGCAACTGATAGGTTCCCGCTGGCAGCTTGGCGGTGTTCCAGGGCTGCAGGTGCGTGAGGGGTGCTTTGCTTGGCACCGTTCCCAGGTCAGCTGCAACGAACCGATGCACTTCATCACCTTGCTCATCCAAGATTCGCAAGGTCAAGCTGAAGCGCGCGGAAAACTGCCCCAGATTCTCAACCAGGCCACTCAGCTGCACAGGGTTATTGGCTGTGTAAACGGCCTGATCGGTCTGGACCTTGAGCGTGCCCAACCGGTTGGCGGGTGCCAAATCCAGTTCCTGGCGGTTGTTGCCGGTGTTGCATTCTGAATTGATGCGCTGCTCATCCACAACAGCCACCAGAAGATCTGTTCCCTGAATCGCTACGTCGGGCAAAGCGACATCCAACCAATCACCGGAACGCATGGCAGGCAGTGTCGTTTCACCCAGCAACACTGCACCTTGGTACCAGCGTACGGTTGTGGATTGGGTGGCAGTACCCGCGCTGCCTACACGGGCGCGCAGGGTCACTGGTTTACCTTGGCCTTGGTCGACGATCCGGAAATTGCCCAGGGACATATCTGCAGACTGCGCCGCAGAACCCAAAGCCTGAGCCATAGCGGCAGCAACGTCGCCAGCGCTGTTGGCCACGGTCACCCTCCCTCCGTAAAGAGAGTTGACTGGTTTGGGCCAGGCATTCGCCTCCAACTCCGGCAGATTGGGAGAACCGACACCGATGACGTCCACGCGCCCCACTCCGTTGGCAACGGTTATCGGCAACTGGGCATTGGCTTGCGCAATACCTTCCCAATAGCCGTCTCCAACAGTAATGACGGTCTTGCTGCCCGACAGCTGGGGTAGCGTCTTCATGTATTCCGACATCCGACGTACGCAGGTGGGCCCTGAGCTGTAGCCGTAAGACCTTGCCTTGCTCTTGAGATCCAGAATGAGCTGTGGCAATGTGGCAGGCGTCAAGACACGGGCTGGATGCAGCGGAATGCCTGTTCCGTAGTACATCTCGGCATCCGTACCCAGCATGAATCGGATAGAACCGTCATGCGGGATGATGTTGGGGTTTTCCACCGCCTTGATTACACCCTCCATCTCAAGGTCGTACAGGTGGGCAACGCTGCCCGATGTGTCAATACACACACCCACATCCTGCACGCCACCACCACCGCCACAGGTAACCCCCACGCGCAGGGTGTTGTTTCCTTCGATGTTTTCTATCACTTCGAGACCGCTATCGACCATCAAGTGAATAGGAGCATCCCGGAAAGGCAACTGCACGGCACGAAGGTCCCACTCCAGTGATTTGAACTGCTGAGCAGGCAAAGCACTGACCCGCGTTTTACTCAGCAGGGTGTCTGCGCTCGGGCTCCAGAGCTGATCACCATTCACATCCAGAAAAGCGATGACATCAAAACCGGTGGTGTCATAGTTACTGTTGTTGGTGACTCGAACGGTCACTTTGCCACTGGCCTTGAACGTGTTGGCGTCTTGGACCAAGGACGAGCGATCCGCAAGGCTCAGCATCAAATCAGGCAGCGCAGCGTTATAGCTACGCTTGAGCTTGATAAGGCCCAGGGTCTGAGAAGAAGCTTGACGCACAAATGGCACGACCGAGGTGTCATACCCGTTCATGCTCAACGTCACCCGAGCATTGCTCTCCCTGAGTCCATCAAAAGCAAGCCCCCCTCCCACTTGGCTGGTAGCCTTTTTCACAGACACCACTGCAGTGCCCGGAAGGACTTCTTCAAGCACCAAATCCACGCCAACAAGTGGGTCCAAGGTGTCAGCGTCAATCACAGAGCCCACGACGCTCCACGTGGTTGGCGGTGCAACCTGCGATGAAGGCGTGAGTGCAATCTTTGCTTCCGTAGTCCCCTCAAGACGGAAATCTCTTTGTTCAGCGACGTAGCCATTTGCAGTCACCGCAAGCTGAACGTCCCCCACAACGACGTTGACAAACTCGTAGTACCCGTTGGCCACGGTGGTGACCACACCGGAATTCGCCCCAGTCAGTTTGACTTGCGCACCGCTGACGGGTAGCTGGCTGACCGCGTCTACGATATGGCCGTACAGCTTGAAAGCGGGACTGCTATCCCGCAGCAGCTCCACTGGCATCTCATAGGTCTGCCCCGTCTTCACATTGACGGACGTAACCGCCGATTCAAAGCCGGGAGCATTTACAGAAATTTGCATTTCTCCAGCGCTGAGGTTTGTAGCAGTGGCGAGGCCCGCCGCGTCTACAGCCACCACACGCTGATTAGAACCACTGAGCACCACCTGGGCTGCGCCCACGGGTAAGCCTGTCCCGCGCTCAACAACACTCACCTTCAGCTGCGTTGGCCCAGCCACAGCAGTCGCCACCTGCATAGGCACGTTGAACACATTGACGGATGCGCTGGCAATGGAGACAACTTGTGAGTGCCCCTGATAACCAGTTTTGCTGAACTCCACCGTTCGTGAACCAGCCAGCTTGGAGTCCGTGATCGAATACACCCCCTGCGCATCGGTCAACGTCTGGAGTTGTGCTTCAACAACTTTCACCTGCACACCCACCAGTGGCAGCTGGGTATCCACATCAGTCACCACCCCACGCAGCACAGTTTGCGTGCCGGTAGTCGGTTGTAGCGAGACAACCAGAGACACCGTGTTTCCGTCCACCGCAGTCACGGAAACCATGGCGCGCTCATATCCCGTTTTGGACACGACCACTGCATTGACGCCAGCCACCAATCCGCTGGTGAATGTGACAAGGCCCTGGGCATCCGTGGTACGGGATCCGGCAGGCGTTGCCACCAACGCCCCTTGCAGCGCCATGCCAGTGCTACTGTCCATCACCTGAACCTTGAGCACGGCCGAACTGCTCGGAGGCGTCCGGAATATCGGATTGAACTCAACCGATTGGCCATCCTGCGCGGTGAAAGAAACTCGAACAGATGGATAGCCTGAAAAGGAGGAAAGTACATCAACGGAACCGACAGGCAACCCATCAATGCGGTAACGTCCTGCACCATCGGTGGTGGCGCTTTTGCCAGCCGCCTGCACGTTGGCGGATGTTGCTGGGCTGTAGGTGTACCCGTTGAAGTAGCTTGCCACGCCGGTCAAAGTAACCCCGCCAGTTACACCGGGAGAAGAAGCCTTGAGCCTTATGGTGCCCAAATCCAGTTGTTGCCCTTTTTCCAATTGCAATGCGCTCAAAACAGTGCGGTAGCCCTGTGCCTGTATCTCCAGTTGATCCGCACCCTCGCGCAGCAACGCAAAACGAAACGCTCCGCTGGCATCAGAGCTTGTTTGAAGAGAACGCTGCAACAGCCGAACCGATGCGCCAACAACCGGCGCACCCGTGTCTGCATCAACGATCACGCCTTGCACACTGACCATGTCAGGGTCAGTTACGGGCTGCGAAGCAACCCGAAGAGCACGCAAAGCCAAAGCGGTAACGTAAGGGTCGCCCCCCCAGCTTCCGTCAACTCTTTGCAATGACTTCAGTTCGTCGACTGCGGGCTGGACGGCAGCAGCGTTGGTCATGCCGGGCAGCACCGCGATCAGCGCATGTGCACTGCGCACAGAACTACCCCAGGCGGGCGCACCGTTGCGCTCGGCCAGCATCCAGGAGCGGGCCTTGCTAAGTGCCGAGGCGACGGCAGAAGTCTGCCGGTAGGGCTGAAGCGCCTGAATCGCCAGTGCTGTGGGGATGAGGGCATCACCATCAGGTGCCAGGCTCCACTGCCCACTCGATTGCTGCGCGCCAAGGAGCCAGCTCACGGCTTGACCCGATGGGCCTCCATAGGCGCTCGCCGAAGCAGTCAGTGCCGACAGCGCCCATGCAGTGTCTTGCGAATTGCTGGCGTAGCCTTTTGCAGCACCAAACCCGCCGTCGGGGTTCTGGTGGAGCACCAGCGCATCCAGATGGGCTGTCGAGACAGCGGACGACAACTGCTTGGCCAGGGCCTTCCGCGACAGTACCTCTACCGTGCTGTCGCTGGCCAATTCAATGGCATCGAGCAACTGCGGCGGAACCGACCCCGCCAGCGCTTTGAGCGTTGTGGCTGTTTCAGACCGGCTTTGCACCGGCCATGCGATGGAAGTCCCTTCCTGCGCAAGGCTGCCATTGGCCTGAACCTGAGCTTGCAACCACGACACACCAGCCGCATCGCTGGCCCAAACGGAACATGAAAACAAAAAGACAAAAGCACAGCACAACCACTGCGAAAACGCAGTGATTGCACGGCTGGCAGCCGCGACACGCATGGAGACCCTCTCTCGTTTTATCTGTGCACCGTGCGCAGGTGGTCGAAATTGGGTTGGTCTGTTGCCACCGCAGATTTCTTGCGCAAACGATGAGTGATGCCTCTACTCGATAGGCAAAGGCAGGCGGATCATAGTTACCGATTTGTTTTATAAATGTGTGGAAATGTGATGTTTGTTGCAGAGCACAAAAGCACGACCAGTCTGCATACCGACGTGCTTCACCAACCGTCTGGGAGCGCTTGCTCCGCCACCCGCCGACTAGATTCAGCGGCCCTAAACCTGCTCACGCAGAGAGGCCGAAAGCCATAAGCACATAGCCAACGATTCGATGACTTGGCGCGCCGCAGGTGCCAGAATTGCCCGCGCTGTCGGACCAGCAAGCTCATTGAGCGAGCACTGCCCCCGATGTACCCCTCCCTTCCAACCAACGAAAGAGACAGCCTTCATGAAAATCGAGACCCTGGCCGTACACGCTGGCTACAGCCCCGACCCCACCACCAAGGCCGTGGCCGTGCCCATCTACCAGACGGTGGCCTACGCGTTTGACAGCGCCCAGCACGGCGCGGACCTGTTCGACCTGAAGGTGCCGGGCAACATCTACACCCGCATCATGAACCCCACCACCGACGTGCTCGAAAAGCGCGTCGCAGCGCTCGAAGGCGGCATTGCCGCGCTGGCCGTGGCCTCGGGCATGGCAGCCATCACCTATGCCATCCAGACCATTGCCGAGGCGGGCGACAACATTGTCTCGGCCAGCACGCTCTACGGCGGCACCTACAACCTGTTTGCCCACACGCTGCCGCAGCAGGGCATCACCACGCGCTTTGCCGACCCGCGTGACCCGGCCAGCTTTGCGCAGCACATCGATGCGCGCACCAAGGCGATCTTCATCGAGTCCATCGGCAACCCGCTGGGCAATGTGACCGACATCGCCGCGCTGGCCAAGGTGGCGCACGACCACGGCGTGCCGCTGATCGTAGACAACACGGTGCCCAGCCCCTACCTGCTGCGCCCCATCGAGCATGGCGCCGACATCGTGGTGCACTCGCTCACCAAGTACCTGGGCGGCCACGGCAACAGCGTGGGCGGCGCGATTGTGGACAGCGGCAAGTTCCCGTGGGCCGAGCACAAGGCCCGCTTCCCGCGCCTGAACGAGCCCGATGTGAGCTACCACGGCGTGGTCTACACCGAGGCCCTGGGCCCGGCTGCCTTCATCGGTCGGGCGCGCGTGGTGCCACTGCGCAATACCGGCGCGGCGCTGGCGCCGCTCAATGCCTTCCTGATCCTGCAAGGCATCGAAACCCTGGCGCTGCGCATGGACCGCATCTGCGACAACACGCTGGCCATTGCCAAGTATCTGCAAAGCCATCCCAAGGTGGAATGGGTGCGCTACGCCGGTCTGCCCGACCACCCGGACCACGCGCTGGTGCAGCGCCAGTCAGGCGGCAAGGCCTCGGGCATTTTGAGCTTTGGCGTGAAGAACAGCGACGCCGACCCACGTGCGGCCGGTGCACGTTTTCTGGATGCGCTGCAACTCTTCACACGCCTGGTCAACATCGGCGATGCGAAGTCCCTCGCCACGCACCCCGCATCAACCACCCACCGCCAGCTCAACCCCGAGGAGCTGGCCAAGGCCGGCGTGAGCGAGGGCATGGTGCGCTTGTCGGTGGGCATCGAGCACATCAACGACCTGCAGGCCGACCTGGCCCAGGCGCTCGACAAGGTGTGAACTGCGAGTGGCCATGCCCTGAAGGCGCGTGGCCACTCAAAATTTCAAGTATTTTTAGCCTCCAGCGCTTGACTGGCAAGCGCTATTAGCTATTATTTCAATAGCAAATCAACCCACAGTGGCACCGCTTGGCCCCCTGATTCACCGGCCCACGCTGACCAGTGGTGCAGCGCCGCCGCCCATCAGCACCGTGTTGCCCTGCTTGCTGGCAATGGCCAGGGCGGTGTCGCGCTGGATCTCGGCCAGCCGGATTTCCTTGAGCGCGGGCGTGAGCGATGCGCTGATGATCTGATTGGCCCGTGCCTCGCCTTCGGCCTGCACGATCAGGCGCTCTGCCTCGGCCTTGGCCAGGTCGATCTCCTTGCGCTTTTTCTCGATCGCCTGGTCCGTCTCGGCACGCTGGCGGATGGCGGATTCGATGGCCTTGTCCGTCAGCATGTTGCGAACATTCACGGCGGTGACAGTGAAAGCGCCTTTGTCCGTGGCGTCCAGCTCGGCCTGCAAGGTGGTGCGCACGCTTTCTGCCAGCTCGGCGCGCTTGGTGTGCATGGTGGTCGCATCCATCTGCGCAATGGCCTTGTAGATGGCTTCACGGGCTTCGCGTTGCACACGGCTGTAGGCCACCAGCAGGTCCGCCGTGCCGTCTTTGACCACTTGTCTGTGCTGCACCACATCGCCCTGGTATTTGACGAACAGCGTAGGGATGGAGGCCGGCGTGGTCTTGAAATAGATGTCGATGTCCACGTCCTGCATGGTCAGGTTGTCACGGCTCTTGGGGGTAAGGTTCTCCAGCGAAAAGCTCACCTCTTTAGCCGTGAATTCATCCACCGTCTTGAACAGCGTGAAGTAAAGCCCCGGCGGCAGGGCCTCCTGCCCCACCTTGCCCAGCGTGCGCTCCACACCCACATTGCCGGTATCGATCTGGCTGCACGCGCCCAGCGCAACACTCAGGCACAACAGGGACAAGGGACGCAAAGCGGTCATGGGATTCTCACGGATCAAAAGGGGATTGGTAGGCACGGCGCGCCGTGGCTGCGCCGGCAGGGCGAGCGAGCGCGATTGTAGGAGAGCCCTACCCCACCAAAAACGTGTGGTTCGCCGCTGTCTACAGCAGCCTTCGGGACGGCAGAGCCCGGTATCAACCCAGGTCGCGTGCCAGCCGGATGCCCGTGAACTGCCAGCGCGCGGTGGCCGGGAAGAAGTTGCGGTAGGTCAGCCGCTCATGCCCCGGTGGCGTAGCGCAGGACGAGCCCCGCAGCACGTACTGATTCACCATGAACTTGCCGTTGTATTCGCCCACGGCACCTGCCGCCACCTGAAAGCCGGGATACGGGGCGTAGCTCGACTGTGTCCATTGCCAGGCGACGCCAAAGAGCTGCACCATGGGGTCGGCATCCTGCGCCGCAGCGTGCTCCCATTCGGCCTCGGTCGGCAGGCGGGCTCCCGCCCAGCGCGCGTAGGCATCGGCTTCGTAGTACGAGAGGTGCACCACAGGCTGCGATCCCTGCAATGGCTGCAGCCCCGAGAGCGTGAAGTGATGCCACGCCCCCTCCACGCGGTGCCAGTACAGCGGGTGATTCAGACCCTGTGCTGCCCGCCAATCCCAACCTTCCGCCAGCCAGAGCATGGGGTTCTCGTAGCCCCCGCCCTCCACAAAGGCCGCAAATTCAGCCTGGGTAACAAGGCGCGAGGCTAGTGCGTAAGGGTGCAGGTACGTGCGATGGCGTGGGCCTTCGTTGTCAAACGCAAAGCCTTCGCCTTTATGGCCGATTTCGATGAGCCCTCCGTCGAAAGAATGCCACGTCAAAGTTGCAGCCACGGGCGGTGGCGCCACATCGCAAGCCGCCGCATAGACAGGGAACAGCGGGTTGCACGACAGCAGGTGCTGTATGTCGGTGAGCATCAACTCCTGGTGCTGCTGCTCGTGCTGCAAGCCCAGTTCGATCAATGCGCACAAAGCGGCATCGTGCGCCACGGTCGACAACAGGCGCGCCATGCGGGCATCCACATCAGCCCGGTAGGCCAGCACTTCATGGAGCGCGGGGCGCGTCAGCAGCCCCCTCTGCGGGCGCGGGTGCTTGGCCCCCACACCGTTGTAGTAAGAGTTGAAAAGCACCCGGAACGCGGGCGCAAACGGCGCAAACCCGGGTTCGTGCGCTTCGAGAACGAAGGTTTCAAAAAACCAGCTGGTGTGCGCCAGGTGCCATTTGGTGGGGCTGGCGTCCGGCATGGACTGCGCGCTGCAGTCCTCGGGCGACAGGGGCGCCGCCAGTGCCACCGAGCGGCCGCGCACGGCGGTGTAGCGGGACTGCAGTGTGTTGGATGCCATGGTCATTGCAGCCACTGATCAGGGACGCGCGTGCACCACGGCAAACCAGCCGCGCTCGTCCGTCCACGCCTGGGCCTGTGCAAAACCAGCGCGGGCCAGCATGTCGGTGAACACGGGCAAGGGGTACTTGTAGCTGTTCTCGGTGTGAATGCGCTCGCCCTGCTCAAACCTGCGGCCACCGCCGGGCCAGCACACCTCGGTATCGGATGCCGCCTCCAGGTGCATTTCAATGCGCGACGCCTCGGGGTTAAAGAACGCACGGTGCTGCCACTGCCCCACATCAAAGTCGCTGCCGATCAGGCGGTTCACGTGGCGCAGCACGTTGCGGTTGAACTCGGCCGTCACGCCCGCCGCATCGTCGTAGGCCGCCTCCAGCACGGCCACGTCCTTGGGCAGATCGATGCCGATGAGCAGGCCGCCATCGTCATCCACAAGCTCGCGCATGTGGCCCAGCAGTTCCAGGGCGTGCGGGGGATCGAAGTTGCCGATGGAAGAGCCCGGGTAGAACACCAGCCGGCCGGTGCGGGGAATGTCGTCCGGCAGTGCCACCCCCAGGGTCATGTCGCCCGCCAGTGCGCGGGCATCCAGTGCGGGGAAATCGTCGCGCAGCCCCTGCACCGCCTGTTCCAGAAAGTCCGCTGAAATGTCCACACCCACAAAACACGCGGGCTGCACCAGGCGGCACAGGGTGCGGGCCTTCTGGCAGTTGCCTGCGCCCAGTTCGATGAGGGTACGCCCCGGGCCCACCGTGCCTGCAATGCTGTCCGCATGCGTCTGCATCAGGGCCATCTCGGTGCGCGTGGGGTAGTACTCCGGCAGGCGCGTGATGGCCTCAAACAGCTGCGAGCCGTGCTGATCGTAAAAATACTTGGGGGAGATGCGTGCGGGCCGCTGGGTCAGCCCGTGCGTGATGTCGGAGTAGCGAGGCAGGAGCATGGGTCAGTGAGACGTTGGGTGCGGCAGCGCCGCCGGGTGGTCAAAAAGCAGAGGCACCTGGGGCGCACGCACGGCGGCACGCCCCACACGCTCCCTTCACGCCATTGTGCGTCGCCTCGCCTGCAGCTGTGTGTAGGCCATTTCCGCACCCACAAAAAAAGGGCTGGCGCAGGCGCCAGCCCTTTTAACCTTGGAGAACTCTTGCTGCCAGGAATGCAGGGCCAACCTTGACCCCAGCCTCCCTCGTGAGGTGTTGCACGCTATCCGGCACTTAAAACCGCGTCTTTTCGGCCAGGGCTGCGTTGCTAATCCTCGCGATACCTACGGGTATCGCTGTGGTTTGCGCCTTGCCCTGACCAAAAATCCATCGGTTTTAATGTGCCGTCAAGCCTGCAACACCACACTAGAAGCGCCAGCCCAGACCCACGCCCACCAGAACGGGGTCCACCTTGAAGGTGCCCAGCTTGGCACCGCCTGCGCTCACGTCGGTCTTGATGTAGACCTTCTTCACGTCGAAATTCAGGTACAGGTTCTTGGACAGCGGAATGTCCACACCGGCTTGCAAGGCGGGGCCAAAGCTGTTGCGGTCAATATCCACACCAGCGGGCAGGTGCACGCCGGAGAAGCGCGTGTAGTTCAGGCCCGCACCCACGTAGGGCTTAAAGCCGGCTACGTCAAAGTGGTATTGCACAGTGAGCGTGGGAGGCAGGTGCTTGAGCGTGCCGATGGCAGCGCCGCCCGCACGCAGGGTGTGTTTCTGGGGGACGGTGAGGATCAGCTCGGCGGCGATGTTCTTGTTGAAGAAGTAGGTGATGTCTACTTCAGGGATGGTCTTGTCGTTGACCGTCAGGCCCAGCGGCGTGCTGTCCTTGTTGGCGCTGTCAAGGTTGACAACGCGCGCGCGGACCATCCAGGGGCCTTCTGCTTGTTGCGCCAGCGCAGCGCCAGAAGACAGAACACACAGAGCGGCTACAGCCAGCAGAGTTTTTTTCATGGTGATTTCGCATCGGTTGGACGGGGACGACCCCCGTGCATGTATTGAACCGCTGCATCCACCCGCCGACCTTGCCCTATCTCAAGACCTCCGTACTAACCCTTAGACCTAGATCAAGGCATACCCATTCTCACGCTGTGGACTTGCCGCGCAGGCGCTGCACCAGCGTGACACCGGCCAGCACCAGCCCCCCGGCCACGATGCCCACGACCGCGTTGAGCAGGTTCTCCACCACCACCTTCCACAACCCGCCCGTCGGCCATTGGCCTGCTGCGGCAGCTGCGCCCTCAACAGCATGGTGCAGCACCGGAACGCCATGCACCAGGATGCCGCCGCCCACCAGAAACATCGCCGCCGTGCCAGCAATGGACAGGCCCTTCATGAGCCAGGGAGCAGCGCGCAGGATGCCTGCCCCCACGGCACGGGCCGCGCTGCTGGCCTTGTTGTTGAGCCACAGGCCCAGGTCATCGAGCTTGACGATGCCCGCTACCAGGCCATACACACCGATGGTCATGATGACCGCAATGCCCGACAGCACGGCCACCTGCTGGGTAAACGGTGCATTGGCCACGGTGCCCAGCGTGATCGCAATGATTTCAGCCGACAGGATGAAGTCGGTGCGCACCGCGCCCTTGATCTTGTCCTTTTCAAAGGCTACCAGGTCCACCGCCGGGTTCGCATTGGCCTTGGCATGGCTTTCGTGCTCGGCCTCATCCTGGTGCTGGGCATGCAACAGCTTGTGAGCCACTTTTTCAAAGCCCTCAAAACACAAAAATGCGCCTCCCACCATCAACAAAGGCGTGACCGCCCAGGGCGCAAACGCGCTGATCAGCAGCGCTGCAGGCACCAGGATGACCTTGTTGATCATCGAGCCCTTGGCCACGGCCCAGACCACAGGGATTTCGCGCTCGGCCCGCACCCCGGTGACCTGCTGGGCATTGAGTGCCAGGTCATCCCCCAGCACACCCGCCGTCTTCTGGGCGGCCACCTTGGTCATGACCGACACGTCATCGGCCATGGCAGCGCTCTTCTTGGCCGCCACCTTGGTCATGAGGGCCACGTCGTCGAGGATGGTGGCGATATCGTCCAACAGGGCAAGCAGGCTGCCAGTGGCCATGGGGAATCCTTGAAATAAGTCTGTACAAAATCGGCGGGCATGCCGCCATGCGTGCGCCGGACTATAGCAACGCCCAGGCCAACGGCGCCGCGCGGCACAGACCCCTCGATCTGGGCGGCCCTTGCACGACCTGTTTCCCACTGGTGGGCCGCCCCTTGCTCCGCACAGCGATGGATGGCGCGAATGCCGCCCCGCACAAAGCGCATACTCGCGCCCTCACCCATCACCTCTGGGGTCCTGGAGCATGTGCTCTTATTCGGGCTTCATGCCCAAGCCATGCCCGGCTACCTCACCAAACACGAAGACATCGCCATCACTGGCGCAGCCGACCTGATCATTCGATCATTGCTCGACAAGCAACAGTTCTCTGATCCACTGGGAGCCGCCGAGGCGCTGGGCATATCGTCGGCCGCGTGGCCCCTGTTCGGCCTGCTTTGGCCATCGGGGGCACAGTTGGCACAACGCATGGCCAGCCGCCCTTTGCTGACCGGCGAGCGCGTGCTGGAGATTGGCTGTGGCCTGGGCCTGGCAAGCCTGGTGTGCCACCGGCGCGGCATGGATGTGACCGCCAGCGACTGCCACCCGCTGGCACCAACGTTTCTGCTGGAAAACCTGCGGCTCAACGGCCTGCCGCCCCTCAAATACCGCACGGGCCAGTGGGGCGCGGACGCCGCCGCGGGAACAGGCGCGGTACAAGGTCAGTTCGATCTCATCATGGGCAGCGATGTGCTGTATGAACGCGACGCCCGCGCCTCGCTGGCCAGGTTTCTGGACCGCCACGCCGGCCAAGGCGCGCAGATCTGGATCGTGGACCCGAACCGGGGCAACCGCTCTACCTTCCACAAGCAGATGGCAGTGCACCGGTTTGAGGTGGTGGAGGAGCGCCTGGACCACCCGGCCCTGGAAGACCGCCCGGCCTACAAGGGCCGCCTGCTGATCTACCAACGCAAGATGGGATAAGCCCCTGAGCCGCCGGGAGCACCCTCACCCGAGGGGGCCAGGCTCTCGTTGCGGAGCAGCCCTTGGCTTGCCGCCTTTCACCCGCGCCGCCCACCTTTCTCAATGGTTGGCTCCACGAAAAAAGGCCGCCCCCATGAGGGACCGGCCTTTTGGCAACAACCGCCGCAGCGGTGCAGATGATCAGCGCCGGATCAGCCTACCCACTTGCGCGCGTTGCGCCAAATGCGCATCCAGCCGCTGTACTGCGCCTTGTCTTCACTCGTCCAGCTCATCTGCACGTTGCGGAACACGCGCTCGGGGTGCGGCATCATGGCCGTGAAGCGGCCGTCGGCCGTGGTCACCGCCGTCAGGCCGCCTGCGCTGCCGTTGGGGTTGAAGGGGTACTGCTCCGTCGCGCGCCCGTGGTTGTCCACGTAGCGCATGGCGGCAATGGCCTTGTCGGCGTTGCCCCGGTACTTGAAGTTGGCATAACCCTCGCCATGCGCCACAGCAATCGGCATTCGGCTGCCGGCCATGCCCTGCAGGAACAGGCTGGGTGATTCGAGCACTTCCACCAGCGAAAGGCGGGCTTCGAAACGCTCGCTCTGGTTGGTGGTGAAGCGTGGCCAGTCCTGCGCGCCGGGGATGATGTCGGCCAGCTCGGCAAACATCTGGCAGCCGTTGCAAACACCCAGGCCAAACGTATCGGGGCGGCCAAAGAAGCCCTGGAACTGCGCGGCCAGCACGGGGTTGAAGGTGATGGACCGCGCCCAGCCGATGCCCGCGCCCAAGGTGTCGCCATAACTGAAGCCACCACAGGCGACCACGCCCTTGAAGTCTTCAAGCTTCACGCGGCCAGTCTGCAGGTCGGTCATGTGCACGTCGTAGGCCTCAAAGCCTGCTTCCGTGAACGTGTAGGCCATCTCAATGTGCGAGTTCACGCCCTGCTCGCGCAGGATGGCAACCTTGGGACGGGACAGATTCAAGTACGGCGCCGCCACGTTGTCGGTAGCGTCGAACGTGAGGTGCACATGCAGGCCCGGGTCAGTGGGCTCGCCCGCTGCGGCGTGCTCGGCATCGGCATTGGCGGGGTTGTCGCGCTGCTGGCAGATCTTCCAGCTCACGGCATCCCACACCTGGTGCAAATCGGCCAACGGGGCGCTGAACACGGACTTGGCATCGCGCCAGACCTGCAGCTCGCCCTTGCCTGCGTCGATCTCGGACGATGCAGGACGCGTTTTGCCGACGAAGTGGCTGAACTTGGACAGGCCATGCTCGCGCAAGGTCTGCATCACGTCGTTGCGCTCGGCAGTACGCACCTGCAGCAACACACCCAGTTCCTCGTTGAACAGGGCTTTCAGCGTGAGCTCTTCGCGGCGAGCCCCCACCTGGCCTGCCCAGTTCTTGGCATCACCCGTGTCCATGCGGCTGTCGCTGATGCCGTCGCCTTCAGTGACCAGCAAATCCACGTTCAGCGCCACGCCCACATGGCCCGCAAACGCCATTTCGGCGGCGGCCGCCAGCAGGCCGCCGTCGCTGCGGTCGTGGTACGCCAGGATCTGGCCCTTGGCGCGCAGTGCGTTCACGGCGTTGACGAGGTTGACCAGGTCTTTCGGGTCGTCCACATCGGGCACCACGTTACCGCTTTGCTCCAGCGTCTGGCCCAGGATGCTGCCGCCCATGCGGTTCTGGCCCTTGCCCAGGTCGATCAGCACCAGCGTGGTGTCGGTCTCGGTGGCGTTGAGCTGGGGCGTGAGCGTGCCGCGCACGTCGGCAAGCGAGGCAAATGCGCTCACGATCAGGCTGACGGGCGAGGTGACTTTCTTCTTCTCAGAACCTTCGCTCCACTGCGTGCGCATGGACAGGCTGTCCTTGCCCACGGGGATGCTGATGCCCAGCGCAGGGCACAGCTCCATGCCCACGGCCTTCACGGTTTCGTACAGCGCGGCGTCTTCGCCGGGCTCGCCACACGCGGCCATCCAGTTGGCCGACAGCTTCACGCGCGGCAGCTCGATGGGGGCGGCCAGCAAGTTGGTGATGGCTTCGGCCACGGCCATGCGGCCCGAGGCGGGCGCGTTGATGGCGGCCAGCGGCGTGCGCTCGCCCATGCTCATCGCTTCGCCCGCAAAGCCCTTGTAATCGGCAAGCGTCACAGCGCAATCGGCCACAGGAACCTGCCAGGGGCCGACCATCTGGTCGCGGTGGCTGAGGCCACCCACGGTGCGGTCTCCGATGGTGATGAGGAAGCGCTTGGAGGCTACCGTGGGGTGGGCCAGCACGTCGATCACGGCTTTTTGCAGCGGCACGCCGGTCAAGTCCATCGGTGCGAACTGGCGCTCCACGGTCTTCACATCGCGGTGCATCTTGGGCGGCTTGCCCAGCAGCACGTTCATGGGCATGTCCACGGGCAGCTTTTGGTCAGCGGCCGTGGCAGCGGGGTCGTGCAGCACCAGCTGGCGCTCTTCGGTGGCGGTGCCGATCACAGCGAACGGGCAACGCTCGCGCTCGCAGAAGGCCTTGAACTGTTCCAGCGACTCGGGCGCGATGGCCAGCACGTAGCGCTCCTGGCTCTCATTGCTCCAGATTTCCTTGGGGGCCATGCCGGATTCTTCGAGCTGCACCGCGCGCAGGTCAAAGCGTGCGCCACGGCCTGCGTCGTTGGTCAGCTCGGGAAAGGCATTCGAGAGGCCGCCTGCGCCCACGTCGTGGATGGCGAGGATCGGGTTGGCCGCGCCCTGCGCCCAGCAGTGGTTGATGACCTCTTGCGCGCGGCGCTCGATCTCGGGGTTGCCACGCTGCACCGAGTCAAAGTCCAGCTCGGCCGCATTGGTGCCGGTGGCCATGGAGCTGGCGGCGCTGCCACCCATGCCGATGCGCATGCCGGGGCCGCCCAGCTGGATCAGCAGCGAGCCCGCAGGGAATTCAATCTTCTTGGTCAGCTCGGCGTCGATCACGCCCACACCGCCCGCGATCATGATGGGCTTGTGGTAGCCGCGCTGCACGCCGCCGACTTCTTGCTCGTACTCACGGAAGTAGCCGTTCAGGTTGGGCCGGCCGAATTCATTGTTGAACGCCGCGCCGCCCAGGGGGCCTTCGACCATGATCTGCAACGGGCTGGCAATGTGCTCGGGCTTGCCCACGGTGCTGCCCCAGAGCTTGGACACCGTGAAGCCCGTGAGGCCCGCCTTGGGCTTGGAGCCCCGGCCGGTGGCGCCTTCATCACGGATCTCGCCGCCTGCGCCGGTCGATGCGCCGGGGAAGGGAGAGATGGCCGTGGGGTGGTTGTGGGTTTCCACCTTCATCAGGACATGCTGGGTAACGCTACTCTTTTGATAGCTATTGGCGCTTGATGGATCAGCGCTAGATCCCATTTTTGCCACAAACCGCTCGACCTGGTGGCCTTCCATCACCGAAGCGTTGTCCGAATACGCGATCACCGTGTGCTGGGGCGCCAGCTGGTGCGTGTTGCGGATCATGCCGAACAGGCTCTTGTCCTGCGCCACGCCGTCGATGGTGAACTGCGCGTTGAAGATCTTGTGGCGGCAGTGTTCGCTGTTGGCCTGCGCGAACATCATCAGCTCCACGTCGGTGGGGTTGCGCGCGAGGCCCGTGAAGGCGGTCACGAGGTAGTCGATTTCATCATCGGCCAGGGCCAGGCCAAAGCGGGTGTTGGCGGCTTCGAGTGCAACGCGGCCGCCGGCCAGCACGTCCACATGCTCCATGGGCGCGGGCTGCAGTTCGGTGAACAGCGCGGCGGCGGCGCTGCGGTCGGCCACCACCGATTCGGTCATGCGGTCGTGCAGCAAGGCGGCCACCTGGCCCAGCTGCTCGGCCGTCAGCTCAGGGGTTTTGCCCAGCAGACCGGATTTGAGGCTGATGCGGTATTCAGTGATGCGCTCGACCCGGCGGATGGCGATGCCGCAGTTGCGGGCAATGTCGGTGGCCTTGGAGGCCCAGGGCGAGAGCGTGCCCAGGCGGGGCGTGACGATGAGCACGGCGCCGTCTTCGGGGCCCGCATAAGGGTCGCCGTAGGTCAACAGCGCGGCCAGGCGTTCTTGCTCAGTGGGTGTAGGGGCCGCGTCGGTAGCGACCAGGTGCACAAAACGCGCTGCAATGCCGCTGATCTTGGGGTGGATCGCCTCCAGGGCGGGTTGAAGTTGCTGGGCGCGGAAGGAGCTGAGGGCGTTGCCGCCCGCCAGCGTGGTCATGTGCAAGGTCACGGTAGCGGCCTGTTGGGGGGTGTCAGGGGTAGAGGGTGGCTCCGGGCGCCAGCGTGCAGCCAGGACCGGAGCCCGCTATTTTACCGGGCATGGCCGCACCGCCTGCGTGGCGCGGGGGCCAATGGGATAATCCGGGGATGAGCATCACCATCAAAAGCGCTGAGGACATCGAGGGCATGCGCCTGGCCTGCCGTCTGGCCTCCGAAGTACTGGACTACATCGCCCCCCACATCAAGCCCGGCATCACCACCAAAGAGATCGACCGCCTGGGCGCCGAGTGCATGGCCCAGCAGGGCACCATCTCGGCCACCGTGGGCTACCAGCCACCGGGTTATCCACCCTACCCGGCCTCGCTGTGCACCTCGGTCAACCATGTGGTGTGCCACGGCATCCCCAACGACAAGCCTTTGAAGAAGGGTGACATCGTCAATGTGGACGTGACTGTGATCACCAAGGACGGCTGGTATGGCGACAACAGCCGCATGTACCTCATCGGCGAATGCTCGATCGCCGCCAAGCGGCTGTCGGCCATCACGTTTGATGCCATGTGGCACGGCATCGTGCAGGTCAAGCCCGGCGCGCATCTGGGCGACATCGGCCACGCGATCCAGAAGTTTGCCGAAGGCCAGGGCTTTTCCATCGTGCGCGAGTTCTGCGGCCATGGCATTGGCAAAAAATTCCACGAAGAGCCCCAGGTGCTGCACTACGGCCGCCCCGGCACGCTCGAAGAACTGGTGCCCGGCATGGTGTTCACCATCGAGCCCATGATCAACGCTGGCCGCCGCGAGGTAAAAGACTTTGGTAACGACGGTTGGACCATCGTGACCAAGGACCACAGCCTGTCAGCCCAGTGGGAGCACACGGTGCTGGTTACCAAAACAGGCTATGAAGTCATGACGCTGTCGGCAGGCTCGCCGCCGCTCCCGGCGTTTGTGACCGCAACCAAGACCTGACCCGCTCGCCGGCCCCTGCCAGCCGGCTCGCACAACTCTTGCATGGCTTTTTGCATGGCCCTTCTTCAGCGCGACCTTCAACGACCATGACCAAAATCCATGCCCTGCCTGAAGTGCACGTCCTGCGGGACGCCTACCGCAGCGACAAAGCGGCGCTGCTGGCCGCCATGAAAGCGACGGGGGCCTCCACACGCGGCATCCGGGTGCTGCTGCGCAAGCTGTCCACCCTGGCAGGCAACCTGCTGCAAACGCTGTGGCAGCGCGCCGAACTGCCTGCCGACATGGCCCTGGTGGCGGTGGGCGGTTTCGGGCGCGACCAGCTCTTTCCTTATTCGGATGTGGATGTACTGCTGCTGATGCCCGATGGTGCGGCGCCCGAGGCGGGCAGCGCACTGCGCACCCAGCTCGAAGGTTTCATCGGCAGCTGCTGGGATGCGGGGCTGGAGATTGGCTCCAGCGTGCGCACGGTGGCCGAATGCCTGGCCGAAAGTGCGGGCGATGTCACCGTGCAGACCTCCCTGCTTGAATCACGCCTCGTGTGCGGCAACGCAGCGCTGTTTGAAGACTTCCAGCGGCAGTACCGCGCGCAGATGAATCCCCAGGCGTTTCTGGTGGCCAAGACACTGGAGATGCGCCAGCGCCACAACAAGTACGAGAACACGCCCTATTCGCTGGAGCCCAACTGCAAGGAGTCTCCTGGGGGGCTGCGCGACCTGCAGATGATCTTGTGGGTCTCCCAGGCCGCGGGGCTGGGCCGCAACTGGAAAGAGCTGGCCGCCAGCGGCATGGCCACCGCGTTCGAGGTGCGCCAGATCGAGCGCAACGAGGCGGTGCTGTGCCTCATCCGTGCGCGCCTGCATGCCGCCGCTGGGCGGCATGAAGACCGGTTGGTGTTTGACCTGCAGACCGCCGTGGCCGAGTCGTTTGGCTACCGCTCACAGGCGCCCGACGGATCGCGCCTGCCCATGCGCGCCAGCGAGAGCCTCATGCGGCGCTACTACTGGGCGGCCAAGGCTGTATCGCAGCTCAGCCAGATCCTGCTGCTGAACATCGAAGAGCGCCTGAATCCCTCGACGCACGAGCCGCGCCCCATCAACGAGCGATTCTTCGAAAAGGCCGGGCTCATCGAGGTGGCGAGCGACGACCTTTACACACGCGACCCACACGCCATCCTCGAAACCTTTTTGCTCTACCAGACCACGGTGGGCCTGAAAGACCTGTCGGCCCGCACCTTGCGTGCGCTGTACAACGCACGCGGCGTGATGGACGGCGCGTTCCGCCGCGACCCGGTCAACCGCGACAACTTCATGCGCATCCTGCAGCAGCCTTCGGGCATTACGCATGCCATGCGGCTGATGAACCAGACCTCGGTGCTGGGCCGCTACCTGTGGGCGTTTCGCGGCATCGTCGGTCAGATGCAGCATGACCTGTTCCACGTGTACACGGTGGACCAGCACATCCTGATGGTGTTGCGCAATGTGCGGCGCTTCTTCATGGCCGAGCATGCGCACGAGTACCCCTTTTGCTCGCAGCTGGCTGGCGGCTGGGACAAGCCGTGGATCCTGTACATCGCCGCACTCTTCCATGACATTGGCAAAGGCCGTGGGGGCGACCACTCGCAGATCGGTGCCGTGGAAGTGCGCCGCTTTTGCCGCCAGCACGGCGTCGCCCGCGAGGACGCAAAACTCGTCGAATTCCTGGTCAGCGAACACCTGTCGATGAGCCGCATCGCCCAAAAGGAAGACCTGAGCGATCCCGACGTGATCGCCGCGTTCGCGCAGCGCGTGGGCAACGAACGCTATCTCACCGCGCTGTACCTGCTCACCGTGGCCGACATCCGTGGCACCAGTCCCAAGGTGTGGAATGCGTGGAAGGGCAAACTGCTGGAAGACCTGTACCGCGCCACGCTGCGCACCCTGGGCGGCCGGGCGCCCGACGCTGCCGCCGAAATCGAGGCCCGCAAGCGCGAGGCGCTGGTGCTGCTGGCCCTGAGCGCCCTGCCCTTCGAGGCACACAAGGCCCTGTGGGCCACGCTGGACGTGAGCTATTTCATGCGGCACGAGGCTGCCGACATCGCCTGGCACACGCGCCACCTGTCGCGCCATGTCGGCACGGCAAAGCCTGTGGTGCGCGCGCGCCAGTCGCTGGCAGGCGACGGGCTGCAGGTGATGGTGTATGCGGCCGACCAGGCCGATCTGTTTGCGCGCATCTGCGGATACTTCGACCGCGCGGGGTTTTCCATCCTGGATGCCCGCGTGCACACCGCGAACAACGGCTATGCCCTCGACACCTTCCAGGTGGTGGCCTCATCGCAGCCGGGGCACTACCGGGAGCTGACGCACATGGTCGAAAGCGATCTGGTGCGTGTGATCGAGGCCGGTGGCCCGCTGCCCGAGCCCGCCCGCAAGCGGGTCTCGCGCCGGGTCAAGAGTTTTCCGGTGGCGCCGCGCGTCACCCTGCGACCCGACGAAAAGGCCCAGCGCTGGCTGCTGGCCATCTCGGCCAGCGACCGGGCGGGCCTGCTCTACCTGGTGGCCCGTATCCTGGCGCAGCACCACCTGAGCGTGCAACTGGCCAAGGTCAGCACCTTGGGGGAGCGGGTGGAAGACACCTTCCTGATCCAGGGCCCCGAGCTGCAGAACAACGCCCGCCAGATCGAGATCGAGACCGAGCTGCTGCGCGAACTGTCCGCGTGAGCCACGCTCGACAAAATGCTATATTTTTAATAGCAACCAGAGCTTTACCAAAAAGCGCTAGCGGCCTTTTTTGACATATGGCACCTTGATCAGCTTCAGCAACCACGCTTACGAAGCCCTCACCCACAGCAAGATCTATCCCGGTGCGGGTACACCGGTGACAGATGTGTGCCTGTCAAGCGGAGGCATCAGTCGTCCTCGTTGGCGCTGATCTCCGGGAACAGCACTTCGGTAAAGCCGAACTGCGTGAAATCGCGCACCCGCATGGGGTAGAGCTTGCCGATGAGGTGGTCGCATTCGTGCTGCACCACCCGGGCATGAAACCCTTCCACCGTGCGGTCGATCGGGTCGCCATACGGATCAAATCCGATATAGCGAATGCGCGACCAGCGGGGCACCTTGCCGCGCAACCCTGGCACCGAGAGGCAACCTTCCCAGTCCACATCCTCCTCATCACCAAGGGGCGTGATGACCGGGTTGAGCAAGACGGTGGGAGGGACCACGGGCCGGTCCGGGTAGCGTGGATTGCGCTCGCCAGATCCAAAAATCACGAGCTGCAGATCCACGCCGATCTGCGGCGCGGCAAGCCCCGCGCCATTGACAGACTGCATGGTCTCGAACATGTCGCGCACCAGAAGGTGAAGCGCATCGGTATCGAATTCAGTGACAGGCTGGGCAACACGCAGCAGGCGCGGATCGCCCATCTTCAGGATGGTGTGGATGGTCATCGAAGGTGCATTCAGGTCAAGAGAAGAAAGCGGCACATGCGCTGCTGCGGCAGCATAGCGCGTGCGCACGCCCAGGCGCCGCCGCCGGGGCATTCACAATAACGGACATGCCCCAGCCCCCCACCGAGTCCCACGAAGACGCCGCGCCGCCACTGCGCACCCTGCCCTGGCCCGTGCGCTGGCTGCTGCTCGCATTTGCCGTGCTGTGCCTGGTCATGGGCATCATCGGTGTGATCGTTCCCGGACTGCCGACCACGGTGTTCATCCTCATGGCGGCCTGGGCCGCAGCCCGCAGCTCGCCACGGCTCTACCGCTGGCTGTGGAACCATCGCTTGTTCGGCCCCCTGCTTCGCAACTGGGCCCAGGGCGGCAAGGTCAGCCGGCGGGCCAAGTGGAGTGCCACACTGCTGATGGCGCTGAGCGGCATCGTGCTGTTCGCCACGGGCACCCGGCCGTGGGTGGTGGGTATCGCCATCACCTCCATGGTTTGCGTGGCAGCCTGGCTGTGGCACCGCCCCGAGCCCTGAAGCCCACCCTTCCCCTCACCGGAGTAGTGAAAGTTGGCCGTCATTCGCACACCTCGGCACGCGACCGCAACACCACGCAAGAACACGCCGTCAAATCTTCGGAGCCCCAATTTTTATGTATATAATCTAAGTCTTGTTCCTCGATAGCTCAGTCGGTAGAGCGCCGGACTGTTAATCCGTAGGTCCCTGGTTCGAGCCCAGGTCGAGGAGCCAAGAATTTTGCAGGCCCTGCATGTGTACGCGGGGCCTTTTACATACCGATCATTCCTCGATAGCTCAGTCGGTAGAGCGCCGGACTGTTAATCCGTAGGTCCCTGGTTCGAGCCCAGGTCGAGGAGCCAGCCAAGAAGCCCGCCATGTTCACGCATGGTGGGCTTTTTCATTCATACGCCTCAAGAAAATCCACCACCCCTGTGCCTGCCTGACAATACAGTTCTTTGTCATGACTTGCACAAAACTGGCCCAGCCAAGCGGCTCATCCCAATGCGAGGCGGCCGTTGCACGCCGATTTGCGCAAGTCCTATTTGTATTGCAACCCCATGCCCCCGCAACTGCCTTGGCTGGAGCTTGAAGATCCGCTACCCGACCCTGCGAAAGCATGGGGACCCGACGACCCCGCCCCCGGACTCCTGGCTGCCGGTGGCACGCTGGATGTAGCGCATCTGCGAGCGGCGTATGCCCAGGGCACGTTCCCCTGGTACGGCCCGGGGCAACCCATCTTGTGGTGGGCTCCCGATCCACGCATGGTCTTGCCCGTGGCGAACTTCCGACTCCATCGCTCTCTTCGCAGGACCCTGCAGGCATTCCGAGCAAACACAGCCTGCGAGATCCGCATAGACCACAACTTCCTGGACGTGATCACAGCCTGCGCCAGCAAGGAGCGCGACGGGCAGGCGGGCACCTGGATCGTGCCCGAGATGGTTGAAGCCTACACCCGCCTCCATGCAGCGGGCAGTGCTCATAGCGTTGAAACCTGGATCGATGGAAAACTGGCAGGCGGCCTGTATTGCGTCGCACTGGGGCAGGCAGTGTTCGGTGAATCGATGTTCGCCCACGCTACCGATGCATCGAAGATCGCGCTTGCGGCCCTGGTGGCCTTGTGCCGCCGCCAGGGTGTGGCAATGATTGATTGCCAACAGAACACCCGGCACCTGGCCTCATTGGGAGCCCACGAAATCTCGCGAGCCCAGTTCCTGTCTCACATACAAAACGCACTGGACCAGCCCGCCCTCTCGTGGTCGTTTGAACCCGTATACTGGAACGAGCTGCTGCCCTTCACGGCGCCCACGGCATGACGCAACTCAATGACCTACCACTGCAGACCCTGCAGTTCTACGCGACAGCCCCTTACCCCTGCAGTTATCTGCCGGACAGGCAGGCACGGTCGCAGGTCGCCACGCCCAGCCACCTGATCCAGAGCGATGTGTATTCCGATCTCGTGGCCAAGGGGTTTCGCCGCAGTGGCATGTTCACTTACCGCCCCTATTGCGATGGCTGCCAGGCCTGCACCCCCTTGCGCGTGCTGGTGAACGAGTTTCAGCCGGATCGGAGCCAGCGGCGCGCTACCGTGCGGCACGGCAATCTGCAGGCGCGGGTATTGCGCCTGTGTTTTGTACCCGAGCACTATCAGCTGTATCTGCGCTACCAGAACGGCCGCCATGCGGGCGGCGGCATGGACCATGACAGCATCGACCAATACACGCAGTTTCTGCTGCAAAGCCGGGTGAATTCACGTCTGGTGGAGTTCCGCGAAACAGATGGCATAACAGGAGAGCCCGGCGCGCTCAAGATGGTGTCCATCCTGGACGTGCTCGACGACGGGCTTTCGGCGGTCTACACCTTCTACGAACCCGAGCCACATTGCAGCTACGGCACCTACAACGTGATGTGGCAGATTGCCCAGGCACGCTCCCTGGAGTTGCCCCATGTGTACCTGGGCTACTGGATCGAGGCCAGCCCCAAGATGAACTACAAGGCGCGCTTTCACCCCCACGAGATCCGGACCGATGGCCAGTGGCATCGCTCCAGCCCGGGCGCGAATCAGAGCGCGTGAATGCAGGCTCGCATTTCACAAGATAAAATGCTGCGGCCGTCACTGCATCGCCGTCCATGAAAAAAAACGATCCCAGCATCCCCGTCAAACCCAGCGTTCAGGTGCTTGAGCGCATGTTTACGCTGATCGATGTTCTGGCGTCACGCGAAGAGGCGATATCTCTCAAGGAAATCAGCGAGAAAACAGGGCTGCACCCGTCCACCACGCACCGTATCCTGAACGACCTCACGATTGGCCGTTTCGTGGATCGGCCAGAATCGGGCAGCTACCGACTGGGCATGCGCCTGCTGGAACTGGGCAACCTCGTAAAAGCGCGCCTGAGCGTGCGCGATGCAGCCCTGACCCCGATGCGCAATCTTCACAAGCTGATCCAGCAGCCCGTCAATCTGAGCATGCGCCAGGGCGACGAGATTGTGTATGTCGAACGTGCCTACAGTGAACGCTCCGGCATGCAGGTGGTGCGCGCCATTGGCGGACGGGCCCCTCTGCACCTTACCTCCACAGGCAAGCTCTTTCTGGCCCTGGACGACCCCCAGCGCGTGCGGGCCTACGCCACCCGAACCGGTCTGGCCGGACACACCCGCAACAGCATCACCCAATTGCCCATCCTGGAGCGTGAACTCGCCAAAGCGCGCCAGTACGGTATTGCCCGCGACAACGAAGAGCTGGAACTGGGCGTGCGCTGCATGGCCGCTGGCGTCTACGATGACCAAGGCAAGTTGGTAGCCGGACTGTCCATATCAGCACCCGCTGATCGACTGGACGAAGGATGGCTTCCCAAGCTCCAAGCCACGGCCAACGAAATTTCTCTGGCTCTGGGTCACACACCCAGCATGGAAGCGTCGGCATCCGGTGATGCGGGTTTGCGTCCGGGACTTCGCTGAGCCTCGGGACACAACAGCTACCGCAGCCGCAGCCGCAGCCGGGCCTGATCCTTGAAAAAAAACCGACGCGGGCAGTGATGCCCGGTCGGCCGGTGGATCCATCAAATCAGCGCACAAGGCAGTCGGCACGAAATCCCGCCGACGCTACCAGCGCCAAATGCTTGGCGCACGAGGGAAGGACGTACAAGCTACAGGATTAACTAACTGCCTCACCCATTGGACCCTGCACGGGCCTGCAAAGGCGCCGTCAATGACGGCATCGACTCCACCCAATGGCGCACACGCTCAGCATCACCCAGGCGGCTGAATTTGCCCGCCGAATCCAGAAACACCATGATGAGCTTGCGCCCGGCGATCTGGGTTTGCATCACCAAGCAGCGCCCTGCTTCCGAGATGTAGCCGGTTTTCTGGAGGCCAATGTCCCAGGTGGGGTTTTTTACCAGCCCATTGGTGTTGTTGTACTGCAATGTTTTGGGGCCCACTGCCACCTCATATCCCGGAGAGGTGGACAGTTCGCGCAGCAGGGGATCACCATGCGCCACATTCACCAGGGTAGCCAGGTCACGTGCGCTGGACTGGTTGCGGCTGGAAAGGCCAGTTGGCTCTACATAACGGGTATCGGTCATGCCGAGCAGGCGGGCCTTGACATTCATCTGCACGACAAACGCTTCGAGGCCACCAGGGTACGTACGACCCAGCGCATGCGCTGCGCGGTTCTCGCTGGACATGAGCGCCAGGTGCAGCATCTCGCCCCGGGTCAACGTAGAGCCCACGGTCAGGCGCGAGCGGCTGCCTTTTTCGGTGTCAACGTCATCCTGGGTGATCGTAATGGGCTCATCCATCGGCAGCTTGGCCTGGGAAATCAGCAAGCCCGTCATGAGCTTGGTCAGGGACGCAATGGGAAGCACGGCCTGATCATTCTTGCTGAGCAGGACTTCATGCGTGTCCTGGTCGATGACGAGTGCGACGCTGGACTTCAGGTCCAGCGGATCACTCACCTCATGCAGCCCCGCCATTTGCCCGAACGACTGCTTGGCAGGCACAAAGGCCACACGGGTCGGCGCCTTGGCGGTCTTGGCCGTGACACGCACGGCCCGGGTATTGGTAGCGACCTTGCGGGCCGGAGCAGCGCGCTTGGCATTGGCCGAACTGACTTGCTGCTTTTTGGCTGGCGCCTTGGAGCGCTCCCCTGAGTGCGCAATCGGCACAACCAGCGCCGTACTGACGACGACAAAGCCCAAAAGCTGGAAAAAACGGGTCACTGCGGCGCGGTGGCGATGGTGCATCAAAGTGCTCCAAACGGTAATAAGTGTTGAGCAGTGTACAGAATCAAAAAAAGTCGCGCAAGATCAATACCTTGCGCGACTTTCCAAGAAAGTGAATGAAATTATAAATTGATCATTCAACCCTGTGCAGCCACCCGGTCAGCTTTACTTTGTAACTTGTTCAGCGCACTCAGATAGGCCTTGGCCGAAGCGACCACGATATCGGGGTCTGCTCCCACGCCGTTGACCACGCGGCCACTGTTCTGCAGGCGCACGGTGACCTCGCCTTGACTCTCTGTCGAGCCGCTGATGGCGTTCACCGAGTACAGCACCATCTCCGCACCACTCTTCACATGCGATTCGATGGCCTTGAGCGAGGCATCCACAGGGCCGTTTCCTTCGGACTCGCCCCGCACCTCCTGGCCATCTACCGTAAAGACGATGCGTGCTCGGGGGTGCTCACCCGTTTCGCTCTGCTGGAACAGAGAGACAAAGCCATATTGTTCCCTTTCGCTGGTCACGCTCTCATCACTCACCAGCGCCAGGATGTCCTCGTCAAAAATCTCGCTTTTGCGATCGGCAAGTTCCTTGAAACGCGTGAAAGCGGTGTTGACTTCGGTTTCACTGTCCAGGCTCACACCCAGTTCCTGCAGGCGCTGCTTGAAGGCGTTGCGGCCGCTGAGCTTGCCCAGCACGATCTTGTTGGCGCTCCAGCCCACATCCTCGGCACGCATGATTTCGTAGGTATCGCGCGCCTTGAGCACGCCATCCTGGTGGATACCACTGGCGTGCGCAAAGGCATTGGCCCCCACCACGGCCTTGTTCGGCTGCACCACGAACCCCGTGGTCTGACTGACCATTCGGCTGGCCGCAACGATGTGCTGGGTATCAATGTTGAGATCGAGGTTGAAATAGTCGCGGCGGGTCTTGACCGCCATCACCACCTCTTCGAGAGAACAGTTGCCAGCGCGCTCACCCAGACCATTGATCGTGCATTCCACCTGGCGCGCGCCGCCAATCTTCACACCAGCCAGCGAATTGGCCACGGCCATGCCGAGGTCGTTGTGGCAGTGCACGGACCAGATGGCCTTGTCGCTGTTGGGAATGCGCTCGCGCAGGGTCTTGATGAAGTTGCCGTACAGCTCGGGGATGGCATAGCCCACGGTGTCGGGCACATTGATGGTCGTGGCACCCTCGGCGATCACAGCTTCGAGCACGCGGCACAGGAAGTCTGGGTCACTGCGGTAGCCATCTTCGGGGCTGAACTCAATATCTCCCACCAGGTTGCGCGCAAAACGCACCGACTGTTTGGCCTGCTCCAGCACCTGCTCTGGCGTCATGCGCAGCTTCTTTTCCATGTGCAGCGGGCTGGTGGCAATGAACGTATGGATGCGCGCGCTGTTCGCCCCTGCAAGCGCTTCTGCTGCGCGGGAAATGTCGCGGTCATTGGCGCGCGACAGCGAGCAGATGGTGGACTCCCTGATGGCATTGGCAATCGCCTGTACCGACTCGAAATCTCCGTTCGAGCTGGCCGCAAAACCGGCTTCGATCACGTCCACCTTCAGGCGCTCCAGCTGGCGGGCAATTCGCAGCTTCTCATCCTTGGTCATCGAGGCGCCCGGGGACTGCTCGCCATCGCGCAAGGTGGTGTCGAAAATGATGAGTTTGTCAGCCATGTTGTTTCTCCTGATACTGGTGGGGTGGAATTGGCCCGCAACACTAAAAATCTGGCGCCCAAAACAAAAGGCCCGTTGCGGGTGCATACGGGCCTTTGTGGAAAAAGTGTGCGCGTGCGCCTACTGTCTCCGCCCGTAGGGAGGTAGCAGTAGAGCCAGTGCGAACGAATTCATGCGGTGCAATGTAGCACAACTGGCCAGACATCATTCCAATCACTTGTGCAGTCCACGTTCGTCCGGTTCGTCCGTCGAGGTGCTGATCACGCTGCTGTGCTGTCCTTTGGCCTTGCGCCAGGCGTACACGCCGTAACCGCTCAGGCCGTAGAACACGAACACGCCAAACAGCACGATGGGCGGGTGGATGTTGATGATGGCAATGCCCAGCGCGATCAGCACAATGGCTGCAAAAGGCACGCTCTTTTTCATCTGCACATCCTTGAAGCTGTAGAACGGTACATTGGTCACCATGGTGAGCCCCGCGTACAGCGTGAATGCGAACATGATCCAGGTCGTCTGACTCCAGGTCAGCCAGTGGTCTTCACCAGGATGCACACCCAGCTCGGTCATCAGCCAGATGAACCCCGCCACCAAAGCTGCAGCGGCTGGCGAAGGCAGCCCCTGAAAATAGCGCTTGTCCACCACGCCGGTATTCACATTGAAGCGCGCCAGGCGAAGCGCGGCACAGGCGCAGTACACAAATGCGGCAATCCAGCCCCAGCGGCCCAGCCCCTGGAGGGACCACTCATAGGCGATCAGGGCAGGCGCCGCTCCAAAGGACACCATGTCGGAGAGCGAATCCATCTGCTCGCCAAACGCGCTCTGGGTATTGGTCATGCGCGCTACCCGGCCATCAAGACTGTCGAGCACCATCGCACAAAAAACGCCCACGGCCGCCATATCGAAACGGCCGTTCATGGCCATCACGATCGAATAGAAGCCCCCAAACAATGCCGCCAGCGTGAACAGGTTGGGCAGGATGTAGATGCCCTTGCGCCGTTTGCGCACCATCACACCGGGGTTGTCGGTGGATTCATTGCCGTCATGCATTAAATTGACCTCCAGCGCTTGCCCATATTGCGTGAGCAGCTATTAAATTTATAGTATCCGGCAATTCCCGCTGCACAGACAGATCGCCGCGCGCCATCAAGGCGAAGGTCGCAGTGTAGCGCCTGCCAACAGGACCGACCGCCAACGAAAAAGGCCACCGAAGTGGCCTCGTGATGCTCCAGCGATGGAGAATCAGTTGCGGGTCTGATCGACCAGCTTGTTCTTGGCGATCCAAGGCATCATGGCGCGCAGTTGGCCGCCCACCTTTTCGATGCTGTGGTCGGCCGTGTTGCGGCGGCGGGCCGTCATCGAAGGGTAGTTCAGACGGCCTTCCTGGATGAACATCTTGGCGTAGTCGCCGTTCTGGATGCGCTTCAAGGCATTGCGCATGGCGGCGCGCGACTGCTCGTTGATCACTTCGGGGCCGGTCACGTACTCGCCGTACTCGGCGTTGTTCGAGATCGAGTAGTTCATGTTGGCAATGCCGCCTTCGTAGATCAGGTCCACGATGAGCTTGAGCTCGTGCAGGCATTCGAAGTAGGCCATTTCAGGGGCGTAGCCGGCTTCAACCAGGGTTTCGTAACCCATCTTGATCAGCTCGACGGCACCGCCGCACAACACGGCTTGTTCGCCGAACAGGTCGGTCTCGGTTTCTTCCTTGAAGTTGGTCTCGATGATGCCGGCCTTGCCGCCGCCGTTGGCAGCTGCGTAGCTCAGGGCCAAGTCACGGGCCTTGCCGGACTTGTCCTGGTGCACAGCGACCAGGTGGGGCACGCCGCCGCCTTGGGTGTAGGTGTTGCGCACGGTGTGGCCAGGGGCCTTGGGGGCGACCATCCACACGTCCAGGTCAGCACGGGGCACGACTTGGTTGTAGTGCACGTTGAAGCCGTGGGCAAAGGCCAGCGAGGCGCCTTGCTTGATGTTGGGCTCGACGTTGTTCTTGTAGACGGCTGCGATGTCTTCGTCAGGCAGCAGGATCATGACCACGTCAGCGGATTTGACGGCGTCGTTGACTTCCAGAACCGTCAGGCCAGCCTTGCCGACCTTGTCCCACGATGCACCGCCCTTGCGCAGGCCGACCACGACCTTCACGCCACTGTCGTTCAGGTTTTGTGCGTGGGCATGGCCCTGCGAGCCGTAGCCGATGATGGCCACGGTCTTGCCTTTGATCAGGCTCAGGTCGGTGTCTTTGTCGTAGAAAACTTTCATGGGTCGCTCCGGTTGAAATGCGTTGTTGGGGGTTGAAATGGGAAAAACGGGGTGAATTGTCTTACACGCGCAAGATGCGCTCGCCGCGGCCGATCCCGCTGGCACCCGTACGTACGGTTTCCAAGATGGCGGTGCGGTCAATGGCCTGCAGAAAAGCGTCGTTCTTCGACTGGTCGCCGGTCAGCTCAATCGTGTAGCTCTTCTCGGTCACGTCGATGATGCGGCCACGGAAGATGTCGGCCATGCGCTTCATCTCCTCGCGCTCCTTGCCCACCGCGCGCACCTTCACCATCATGAGCTCGCGCTCGGTGTAGGCACCTTCGGTGAGATCCACCACCTTCACGACCTCAATGAGGCGGTTCAGGTGCTTGGTGATCTGTTCGATCACATCGTCGGAGCCCGTGGTCTGGATCGTCATGCGCGAGAGCGATGGATCCTCAGTGGGCGCCACGGTGAGCGATTCGATGTTGTAACCACGGGCAGAAAACAGGCCTACAACGCGCGACAGCGCACCGGGTTCGTTTTCCAGCAGAACGGCAATGATGTGTTTCATAGGTGCAGATTCCTCTTTTCGCTGCCCTCCCCCGTGCACGGTAATGCACGGGCTTGGCAGGCAATAGATTCGTCAAAAAAGTGAATGCTATCTATTCGATAGCTGGCAGCGCTTGATGAACAAGCGCTGGAGGCCGATTTGGCTTAAAGGTCCTCCGACCCCAGCAGCATCTCGGTAATGCCCTTGCCGGCCTGGACCATCGGGAACACGTTCTCGGTGGGGTCGGTGCGGAAGTCCATGAACACGGTGCGGTCCTTGAGCTTGCGGGCTTCGCGCAGAGCGGGCTCTACGTCCTTGGGACTCTCGATCAACATGCCCACATGGCCGTACGCCTCTGCCAGCTTCACGAAGTTGGGCAGCGCGTCCATGTAGCTGTGGCTGTAGCGGCCGGAGTATTCGATCTCCTGCCACTGCCGCACCATGCCCAGGTAGCGGTTGTTCAGCGAGCAGATCTTGATCGGCGTGTTGTACTGCAGGCAGGTGGACAGCTCCTGGATGTTCATCTGCACCGAGCCTTCGCCAGTGATACAGAACACCTCGGACTGCGGTTTGGCCAGCTTGATGCCCATGGCGTACGGGATGCCCACGCCCATGGTGCCCAGGCCGCCAGAGTTGATCCAGCGGCGTGGCTCGTCAAAGCGGTAGTACTGCGCGGCCCACATCTGGTGCTGGCCCACGTCGGACGTGATGTAGGTGTCCGCATCCTTGGTCATGTTCCACAGCGTTTCGACCACGTACTGGGGCTTGATGACGTCTGGGCTGCCCATGCTGTACTTGAGGCAGTCGCGCTTGCGCCAGCCTTCAATGGTGTCCCACCAGGCGGCCAGAGCACCCGAGTCAGGGCGCGTGCTGCTCTCGCGGATCATGGAGATCAGCTCGGTGAGCACGTCCTTGACGTCGCCGACGATCGGGATATCGACCTTCACGCGCTTGGAAATGCTCGACGGGTCAATATCGACGTGGATGATCTTGCGGTCGTTCTGCGCAAAGTGCTTGGGGTTGCCGATCACGCGGTCATCAAAACGCGCGCCCACAGCCAGCAGCACGTCGCAGTTCTGCATGGCGTTGTTGGCCTCGATGGTGCCGTGCATGCCCAGCATGCCCAGGAACTTACGGTCCGACGCGGGGTAGGCACCCAGGCCCATCAGCGTGTTGGTGACGGGGTAGCCCAGCATGTCCACCAGCGTGCGCAGCTCATTGGTGGCATTGCCCAGCAGCACGCCACCGCCGGTGTAGATGTAGGGGCGCTTGGCCGCCAGAAGAAGTTGCAGCGCCTTGCGAATCTGACCACCATGGCCCTTGCGCACAGGGTTGTACGAGCGCATTTCCACGCTTTGTGGATAGCCGCTGTACGGCACCTTCTTGAAGGACACGTCCTTGGGCACATCCACCACCACGGGGCCGGGGCGACCGGTGCGGGCGATGTGGAAGGCCTTCTTCATCGTCATGGCCAGATCGCGCGGATCCTTGACGAGGAAATTGTGTTTGACGATGGGGCGGGTAATACCGACCGTGTCGCACTCCTGGAAGGCATCCAGCCCGATAGCGGGCGTGGGCACCTGGCCGGAAATGATCACCATCGGGATGCTGTCCATGTACGCCGTAGCGATACCGGTCACTGCGTTGGTGAGACCTGGACCGGATGTGACCAGCGCAACACCCACTTCACCCGTGGCGCGGGCGTAGCCGTCAGCAGCGTGTACGGCAGCCTGCTCATGGCGCACCAGCACGTGCTGGATGGTGTCTTGTTTGTAGAGCGCGTCGTAGATGTAGAGAACTGCACCGCCGGGATAGCCCCAGATGTACTGAACGTTCTCAGCCTGAAGCGACTTGATGAGGATCTCGGAACCCATGAGGTCCTGAGCAGCGGAAGCGGGGGAGGTGTTGCCCTGCGAAGCAGCGGCCGCTGAAGAGATTTCAGCCTTGGAGATTTCCATGATCGATCAACCTTTGTGAATTTCTCTGACGAAAAACCTTGGGTGCTCCTAACACGCGCTCTTGTGAAGCCAGCTTGGAACTTGAGGCCAAGGACATGGGCGGGATGATTGCCGCGCCGGACCGTGACCCGTTTGCCTTTGAATTGCAGTGGCGATTATCGCACTGCAACACATGTAAAACCGCCATCCCCCGAAAAAAACCCCGGCGGATGCGATAATCAAAGGCTCCACGTGCCGGATAGCCACATTTTTGTGAACTCACCGGCACCGATCCCCTCCCGGGCTGACCCGTCTTGGCAACCGAACGAGAACTCTCCGACTTCCTCAAAAGTGTAGAAAAGCGCGCATTCAAGCGCTCGGTCTACCACGTTCGCAATGAGGAAGCGGCGCTCGACATCGTGCAGGACAGCATGCTCAAGCTGGCAGAGCACTATGGTGACAAGCCAGCGGCTGAGCTGCCCATGCTCTACCAGCGCATACTTTCCAACTGCACGCTGGACTGGTTTCGCCGCCAGAAAACCCGCAATGCACTGTTTTCGAGCATGAGCGACTTTGAAGGTCCCGGCGAAGATGGCATGGATTTTGATCTGCTTGAAGCGTATTCAGGACCAGAAAATGGGGAACGGGCAGAGAGCGCTGAGGATCTGACCCGGCGGGCGCAGATCTTTCACGGGATCGAAGCCGAGATTGCCGAGCTGCCCCCACGTCAACGGGAAGCGTTCCTGATGCGTTACTGGGAAGAAATGGATGTAGCAGAAACGGCAGCCGCCATGGGCTGCTCCGAAGGCAGCGTCAAAACGCACTGTTTTCGTGCCATACAAACCCTCAGCAAGGCACTGAAGGCCAAAGGAATCGAGCCATGAACACTGTACAGACCCCATCGACACGGGCAGAAGCTGCGGCAGAGCGCTTTGCACTGCGCGTCACGGCGCGCTTGTCCAGCGGCACCGAGGAATTGCCTTACGACATTTCCGAGCGGCTGCGCGCCTCGCGCATGCAAGCCCTTGCCAAACGCAAGAAAGACACCGTGCCGGTGCGTCTGGCGGCACCCGTTGTGGTGCATGCGGGTGGCAGTGCCACGCTGGGCCGTGGCGGCAACGAGGGTGGCGGCTGGTGGAATGCACTGGTGTCTGCCGTTCCGCTGATGGCACTGGTGGTGGGGCTGGTGGTCATCAACATTGCCCAGGACGAAAGCAGCGCCAACGACCTGGCCGAAGTCGATGCAGCCCTTTTGACCGACGATTTGCCACCAGCAGCCTACGCTGACCCTGGCTTCGTACAATTCCTCAAAACCTCTGCCCCGTCGAACTAAGCCCCGCCCCCCGACCGCGTACTGCATGCACCCAAGTTCACCCGACGCTTCCCCTGCCCTGCCAGCCTTCGTGCTGGCTTTGGCGCTCTTGGGCGTGCTCGCAGCGGTGGGTGGCCAGGTGCTGGTACAGATGCGCATGGCACCCGGCACCCTGCTGCCTGCGGGGGCTGAAGCTGCGGTGGCCAGCCCCAACAATGCCCGCACGTCCACCCGGCCTGGCACCATGGCAGTGCCACAGGTCGAGACCGGCCCGGGCTGGGAAACCCTGACCACGCCCCAGAAACTGGCGCTGTACCCACTGGCAGAGCGCTGGGCACTCATCAGCGAAGCGCAAAAGCGCCGCTGGCTTGCGCTGGCCGCCAATTTCTCGGCGCTTCCTGAAGAAGAACAGGCCAAATTTCATGACCGCATGACGGACTGGGCCAGCCTGAGCGCACAGCAGCGCAACCAGGCCCGGCTGAACTATGCAGTCACCAACCGGCTTGCCCGCGACGACAAACGCGCCCAGTGGGAGGCCTACCAGGCGCTGTCCGACGAGGAAAAACGTGCGCTGGCTGCGCGTGCCGCCCCCAAGCCCAAGGGCGCCGCCACGGCCTTGCGCCCCGTGTCGCCCAAGAAGCTGGCCCAGGTTCCGGCGGCCACGCAGGCCAACCCCAGCCGCCCCAACGCACCGAAGATTCCGCCCGTGCTCGACCACAGCGCCCCCCGTGTGGCGGCACCGGTCACCCCCACGGCGCCCCCGGCGACCGGCGTGCCCACGCAAAATCCGGCCTCCAACGTGGTCGAGACTGCCCCCGTCTCGATTCCGGTGGCAGTACCAGCAGCACTCCCCCCTCTGGGCGCAGGTTCCGCAGAAACACCTGCGACAACAGCGCCCATGGTCACTCCCGACAACTCTGGCCTGTATCCTCAGTAGTCCCGTCGCTGGCCGACACTCTCCGCCTTGCTTTCGCCTTCTGGAATGACCGCCACCCCTCCCGCCCCAGCACCGCAGGCATCCCTCTCTGCAAAGACCTCTTCCGCCGCCCTCGGCCCCACGCCCAATTTGTGGCGCCGCATGGCCTGCTGGCTGTATGAGGGCATGCTCATGTTCGGGGTGGTCTTCATTGCAGGCTACCTGTTCGGCACCCTGAGCCAAACCCGCCACGCCCTGGACAACCGGCACGCGCTGCAGGCCTTTCTGTTTGTGGTGTTTGGCATTTACTTCACCTGGTTCTGGGCCAAAGGCCAGACCCTGGCTCAAAAGACCTGGCTCATCCGTGTGGTGGACACCACCGGGCAACCCATCACCCAGGCGCGTGCGCTGCTGCGCTACCTGCTGAGTTGGGTGTGGTTCCTGCCGCCCTTGGCAGCCTATCTGTTGGGCGTCTCGGCCATTGAAGTGCTGGTGCTGCTGTTCGGCTGGGTTGCCATCTGGGCCATCCTGAGCCGCTTTCATCCAGAGCGGCAGTTCTGGCACGACGCCTTGGCAGGCACGCGCCTGGTGCACTTCGAGCTTCCGAAAAAGTAGCACCCGCGCGCGGGCTGCAACGCCCGCTGTCATGCGGTTGCGACACAATATCCCTATGCCCCTGTCCCCACCCGAGTCCACCGCGCCCGCCAACCCCCAGAAGGCCCGCACGGGCTTGAACCGCATCTGGCACGCTGCGGGTTACTCCATCGAAGGCCTCCGCGCAGGCTGGAACGAAAAGGCATTCCGCCAGGAAGCCATTGCCGCCATGGTGCTGCTGCCCGCGTCTCTCTGGCTGGGGCAAAGCTGGGTAGAAACCGCGCTGCTGGCAGGCTCGGTGGTGATCGTGATGATCGTGGAGCTGCTCAACACCGGCATCGAAACCGCCATCGACCGCATCGGCCCCGAGTGGCACGACCTTTCCAAACGCGCCAAGGACATGGGCAGCGCGGCCGTGCTGCTGGCCTTGCTGCTGTGCGCGGGCATCTGGGGTGCAGCGGTTTTTCAGAGGATTTTCCATGGCTGAACCGACTTTTTCCGTGTGTGTGTATTGCGGCTCGCGACCTGGCGAGAACTCGGCCTTTGCCGACGCAGCCAAAGCGGTGGGCCAATGGATTGGCGAGCACGGCGGCCAGCTGGTGTATGGCGGCGGCCGCAGCGGCCTCATGGGTACGGTGGCCGAGGCCACGCGGCTTGCGGGCGGGCGCGTGGTGGGCGTGATTCCCCAGGCCCTGGTCGATAAAGAGCTGGCCAACCGCCAATGCGACGAGTTGCACATCGTGCAGACCATGCACGAACGCAAGGCCATGATGGCCGAGCGCAGCGATGCCTTTTTGGCCCTGCCCGGCGGTATCGGCACCTTTGAAGAACTGTTTGAAGTGTGGACCTGGCGCCAGCTGGGCTACCACGACAAGCCCCTCGGCCTGCTCAATGTGGCCGGCTACTACGACGGCCTGCTGGGCTTCCTGCAGACCAGCGTGGCCAGCGGCTTCATGGGCGAATGGCAGATGGGCCTGCTGCACGCCTCTACCGATGCCGAGGCACTGCTGCGCACGCTGGTGCAAGACGCCGGCCCCGACCAAGCGCCCGTCCCGCTGCGCTCGGTGATCTAACGGCCTTCAAAAACTGGCGCAGCGCAAGGCCAGTGCCACCGTGGAAATGGCTTTGCCAGGCCACTGGTGGCGTCACCCTCAGGGGGAAGGCGCGCAGCGACTCCGGGGGGAGCCTTACACAGCCGCGTCGTCCAGATCCCCAGTACGGATACGCACCACACGCTCCACGGCCGTCACAAAAATCTTGCCGTCGCCAATCTTGCCGGTGCGGGCCACATTCACGATGGCGTCCACGCAGCGGTCCACGTCCTCGGTTTTCACGACAACCTCGACCTTGACCTTGGGCAGGAAGTCCACCACGTACTCGGCGCCACGGTACAGCTCGGTGTGGCCCTTCTGACGGCCAAACCCCTTCACCTCGGTCACGGTGAGACCGGTCACGCCACACTCGGCCAGGGCTTCGCGGACTTCTTCGAGCTTGAAGGGCTTGATGACGGCGGTGATCATTTTCATGGCGGGTCTCCTGGAGGATGTAAAAAAAGGGGTCTGAAAGCGCAGCGCCGAAGCGTCACGCCCTGAATTTGCTGGTGATAGGGTAACGCCAGTCCTTGCCAAAGCTGCGGCGCGTGACGCGAATCCCTACCGGCGCCTGGCGGCGCTTGTACTCGTTGAGCTTGATGAGGCGCGTGACACGCTCCACATCGGCACGTTCAAAGCCGCTGGCGATGATGGACTCGATGGGCTCGTCGTTCTCCATGTAGCGCGCCACGATGGCGTCCAGCACCTCGTAGGGCGGCAGGCTGTCCTGGTCTTTCTGGTCGGGCCGCAGCTCGGCGCTGGGCGGGCGCGTGATGATGCGCTCTGGAATCGGACTGGCGCCCGTGCCATACGGGTCGTTGGCGTTGCGCCAGCGGGCCAGGTCGAACACGCGGGTCTTGGCCACGTCCTTGATCACTGCGAAGCCCCCTGCCATGTCACCGTACAGCGTGCAGTAGCCCGTGGACATCTCGCTCTTGTTGCCCGTGGTGAGCACGATGGATCCGAACTTGTTGGACAGCGCCATGAGCAGCGTGCCCCGGATGCGCGCCTGCAGGTTTTCTTCGGTCGTGTCTTCGGGCAGCCCTGCAAAATCGCTGGCCAGTGCGGCCTTGAAGGCCTCGAACTGCGGCTTGATGGAGATCTCTTCGTAGCGCACGCCCAGGCGCTCGGCCATGTCGCGCGCGTCGATCCAGCTGATGTCGGCCGTGTAGGGCGAAGGCATCATCACCGTGCGCACCTTGTCGGCCCCCAGCGCATCCACGGCAATCGCCAGCACCAGGGCCGAATCGATGCCCCCCGACAGCCCGAGCAGCGCGCCCGGAAAGCCGTTCTTGCCCACATAGTCGCGCACGCCCAGCACCAGGGCATCCCACAGGTCAGCCTCCAGGCTTTTCTCTGGAGCTACGTCTGCTTCTATTTTTATAGCATTTTGCGCTTGATGGACCTGCGCAAACACCAGTTTTGCTTCAAAACCCGGCCCCCGGCAGGCCACCGATCCATCGGCGTTGAGCGCGAACGAGCGGCCTTCAAACACCACCTCATCCTGCCCGCCGACCAGGTGCGCGTACACCAGCGGCAAACCCGTCTCGGCCACACGCTCGCGCATGGTGGCTTCGCGCTCGGCACTCTTGCCCAGGTGGAAAGGCGATGCATTGATCACCGCCAGCATTTGTGCCCCCGCTGCTGCGGCATCGCGTGCAGGGGTGGCAAACCACGCGTCTTCGCACACCAGCACCCCCACGCGCACGCCTTCCACCTCGAAGATGCGAGGCTTGTCGCCCGCCACAAAGTAGCGGCGCTCGTCAAAGACCTGGTAGTTGGGCAGCTCGCGCTTGGCATAGGTCTGCTCGATCTGCCCATCGCGCAGCACGCTGGCGGCATTGAAGCAAGTGCTGAAGGCCGGAGCATCGGGCGCCACGGCCTGCGGGTGGCCCAGCACAATGGCCAGGCCTTTCAACCCCGCAGTCTCGCGGGCCACGGTTTTCACGGCATCATCACAGGCCGCAATGAAGGCGGGGCGCAGGAACAGGTCTTCGGCCGCATAGCCGCAAATCGCCAGCTCAGGCGTCAGCAGCAAGCGGGCGCCCTGGGCATACGCCTCGCGGGCCGCCGCAATGATCTTTTGGGCGTTGCCGGGCATGTCGCCCACAACAAAGTTGAGCTGCGCAGTGCAAATGGAGAGCGTCATGGAACTGGAATCGGCCCCTGCGGCCAGGTTGAACACCGCCCACACGGGCCCGCAGCTTGCAAAACAAAACCGGGGCGTGCATGGCTGAATCTGCCATTATCGCCCGCGTACTTGCCACTGCGCTGGACGTGGATGCTGCGGCCTGGAACACCCTGCTGGCCCAGCAAAGCCACCCCACGCCCTTCATGCGCCACGAGTACCTGGCCGCCCTGGAGACCAGCGACAGCGCCACCCCACGCACCGGCTGGGCGCCGCGCTTCATGACCCTGTGGGAGGGCGACACCTTGATCGCCGCCTGCCCGCTGTACCTCAAGAACCACTCCTACGGCGAGTACGTGTTCGACTGGGCCTGGGCCAGCGCCTACGAGCAGCACGGCGTGCCCTACTACCCCAAGGCCGTGATCGCCGTGCCCTTCACCCCCGTGCCGGGCAGCCGCCTTTTGGCCCGTGACGATGCTGCACGCGCTCTGCTGGTGCAGGCGGTGTGCCAGTGGTGCGAGGACGAAAACGTGTCGTCCGTGCACATCCTGTTTGCCAGCGACGACGACGTGCTGACCAGTGCGCAGCAAGACCTGATGCTGCGGCACACCGTGCAATTTCATTGGAAGAATGTGGCCCCCACGCTCCCCGCTGCGCGTGGTTCGCTGCCCCCCGAGGGGGCCCTCACCGCCTTGGGGCGGCCCGGCGGCGGCGAGAACGTTGCCCCCACGCTCCCCGTTGCGTCTGATGCCCCCTCCCCCGACAGCACCTTGCCCGGCGGCGGCTCGGGCCAACCCTTCAAAGACTTCGACCACTTCCTTGCCAGCCTCGCCCAGGACAAGCGCAAAAAGATCCGCCAGGAGCGCCGCCGCGTAGCCGATGCCGGGGTCACCTTCCGCTGGTCGCGCGGCGCAGACATCAGCGCAGCCGACTGGGATTTCTTCTACCGCTGCTACGAGCGCACCTACCTCGAACACGGCAACCCGCCCTACCTCACGCGGGACTTCTTCGCCCGCATGGCGGCCCACATGCCCGAGGCCTGGCTGCTGTTTGTGGCCGAGCGCGACGGCCAGCCAATTGCTAGCAGTTTGATAGCTATCAGCGCTTTACCATCAAGCGCTGACAGCCAAAAAGACCAAAACATTGTGGCCTACGGCCGGTATTGGGGCGCGCTGGAGCGCGTGGACTGCCTGCACTTTGAAGCGTGCTACTACCAGCCGCTGCAGTGGTGCATCGAGCACGGCGTGATCCGCTTTGAGGGTGGCGCCCAGGGCGAGCACAAGATGGCCCGCGCCCTGCTGCCCGTGCAGGCCACCAGCGCCCACTGGCTGGCGCACCCGGCTTTTGCCGACGCGGTGGAGCGGTTCCTGCAGCGCGAAGGCGCCGGGGTGGCCGAGTACCTGAGCGAACTGCACGAACGCAGCCCGTTCAAGACAGCCTGAGCCAGCGCAACGCCAGCCCGCCCCACACCAGCTTGCACCAGCCTGACAACGCCACCAGCGCGTTGGATGTGCCCAACCTCGGGTTCTCCCGACCTCGGCACAGCTTTTGCAACGGCATACTGGCGGCCGCCCGCACCCGGGCTGCGCACCACGGCGGCCCATCCGCCCGCCCGTCAACCCACAGCACCCTCACCATGGCCGCTCCGCAGCATGTCCCATTTCTGACGGTGGAAGACGAAGACGACTGGATCGTCTCGTTCGCGCTAGGCCCACAGGGTGCCCACCGCCTCACCCTGGTACGCACCCCCCGGCTGGAATTCATGCTGCGGCCCGAGCAGCGCGGTGTGTCGGTGGGTGCCGAAGCGGGCCAGCGCCCTGCCCTGCTGGTCGCGGTGCAGTGGGGCCCCAAAAGCGTGGACGTGGTGTCCACCGCCAAGCGCTACAGCCTGGACATCAGCAAGGTGGACAACGCCACCCGCACGGCGGCACTGCGTGTGTTGGGCAAGATGAACTTTGACCAGCGGTTTCAGCTGGCAGGCAACTGACCAACGGCTGCAGACGGCCCGTCAAACGCTCACAAATAGATAGCTGTCTGCGCTTTCCTGACAAGCGCTAAGGGCCAATCTGATTCAAACATTCAGGCCCGCAGAGTGGGCCAATGCGGTCCATTTGCGCTCGCTCGCAGCGGACTCCACCACCTTTTCGATAAAGCGCACCCCCTCAGCACCATCCTCCACGCGCGGATAGTCGGCCGCCAAAGGGTCGGCCGCGCGGCCAGCGGCACGCGCGCGGATGTCGGCCGCCACACCCAGGTAGATGTTGGCAAAGGCTTCGATGAACGCCTCGGGGTGCCCCGCTGGGATGCGCCCGGCGCGCCGCGCCGATTCGCACAGCCACGGCGAGCCGCGCGTGAGGATGCGGCGCGGGCCGTCCACGGGGGAGTGGATGAGCTGGTTGGGGTCTTCCTGCCGCCAGGTGATGGTGCCCAGCGTGCCGGACACCTGCAGGCGCAGGTCATTCTCCAGCCCCGCTGCCACTTGCGATGCCACGATGAAGCCGCGTGCGCCGCTGTCGTAGCGCAGCAGCAGCTGGGCGTCGTCGTCCAGCCGCCGCCCGGCGCCAAAGGTGGTGAGGTCGGCACACACCCAGGCGGGGTGCTGGCCGGTGACGGTGGCGGCCAGGTTTTCGGCGTGTGATCCGATGTCCCCCAGGGTTCCTGCGCTGCCGCTGCGCGCCGGGTCCAGCCGCCAGTCGGCCTGCTTGTTGGCGCCGCCCTCTTCCACTGCGGTGGCCAGCCAGCCCTGGTTGTATTCGACGGTGATCTTGCGGAGCAGGCCCAGCGCACCGCTGTGCACCAGGTAGCGCGCCTCGCGCACCATGGGGTAGCCGGTGTAGTTGTAGGTCACGCCGAACACGGTGCCCGCCTTCTTCACGGCGGCCACCAGTTCGTCGGCCTGCGCGCTGGTGTGCACCAGCGGCTTGTCGCACACCACGTGGAAGCCCGCCTGCACAAACGCCAGCGCCACCGGGTGGTGCACATGGTTGGGCGTGACGATGCTCACCAGGTCGATGCGCTCATGCGCCGGGCGGCGCAGTTCGTCGGCCAGCAGGTCCTGCCAGCTGCCGTGGTTGCGGTCGTCAGCCAGGCCCAGTTCGGCGCCGGATGCGCGCCCCCGCTCGGGTGAGGACGAGAGCGCGCCCGCCACCAGTTCAAACTGGCCGTCGAGCGCCATGGCCTTGCGGTGCACCGCGCCGATGAAGGCGCCATGACCGCCGCCCACCATGGCGTAGCGGAGCTTTTGGGGACTGGACATACGAAACGCCTTTGCTCGCGGTGTGTTGTTGTTATCGGTTTTGATGGACGGGGAGCGGCTAGGCCTGCTTGTCCCGCGCAAAGACGGCGTCGAATGCGCCGGCTGCGGGCTTGAAATCCAGCCGCTTGCAGAACGCCGCGCTCTCGGTGGCGCCATGCACGCGGTCCATGCGGCTGTCCTCCCACTCCACCGACAGCGGGCCCTGGTAGCCGATGTCGTTGAGTGCGACGATGATGGATTCGAAATCGATCATCCCGCGCCCCACGCTGCGAAAGTCCCAGTTCCGCCGCGCATCGCCAAAGCTGGTGTGCCCGCCAAACACGCCCACCGTGCCGTCGCCCTTGCCCCACCACACGTCCTTCATGTGGGCGTTGTAGATGCGGCCGGCAAACTGGCGGATGAACTTCACGTAGTCCACGCCCTGGTAGGCCAGGTGGCTCGGGTCGTAGTTGAAGCCGAAGCGCTTGTTACCGCCCACGGCTGCAATCGCGCGCTCGGCCGAGGCGATGTCGAAAGCGATCTCGGTGGGGTGCACCTCCAGCGCGAAGTTGATGTCGTGCGCTTCGAACACATCGAAGATGGGGCCGAAGCGCTGGGCGAAATCAGCAAAGCCCTTGTCCCAGTACGCCTGCGTCGTGGGAGGGAACGCATAGATCGAATGCCACACGGACGAGCCCGTGAAGCCCGTGACCGTCTTCACGCCAAACTTCGCGGCAGCGCGCGCTGTGTCCGACAGCTCGGCCGCCGCACGCTGGCGCACGCCTTCGGGCTCGCCATCACCCCACACATGCGGCGGCAGGATGGACTGGTGGCGCTCGTCGATCAGATCGCACACGGCCTGGCCCACCAAGTGGTTGCCGATGGCAAAACATTGCAGGCCGTGCTGGGCCAGCAATGCGTGTTTGTCTTTGACGTACTGGGGGGACGACAGCGCCTCCTGCACGTTGAAATGGTCGCCCCAGCAGGCCAGCTCCAGGCCGTCGTAGCCCATGCTTTTGGCCAGGGGCGCGAGTTGCGCCAAAGGCAGGTCGGCCCACTGGCCGGTGAAAAGGGTGACGGGTCTTGGCATGGGGACTCCAAGGGACGTTGGGTTGCAGGTTCGAAGCGGCTATAAGCTATATTTTCAATAGCTGCTAGCGCTTACTGGATAAGCGCTAGAGGCCAATTTGGCTTGATTTTTCACACATCTCAGATCGCCCCTCACTCCCTCTCCCCTGGTGGGAGAGGGCCGGGGAGAGGGGGGATGGAACGGGCGCGGCGCGGAATGCGGCCCCCCTCTCCCCCACCCTCTCCCGCGAGGGGAGAGGGAGTAACACCCAGCGCCGCTGAGGGTGCGGGGGCTGATGTCCTCATCTGAGGGATGTTCCTGATCAGGCAACTTGACTCACATTGACGCCATCAAAACGGCGAATCAGGAAAGTAAAAGTCCTTCGCCGTTTCCTTCGTGATCAGCACCGACGGAATGATGGTGTTGGCGGGCAGCTTCTCGCCCTTGATCCGCGCCTCGGCCGTGAGCTTGATCGAGTCGTAGATGAACTTGGGGCTGTACGACACGTTAGCCTGGATCAGCGGGTTGCTGCCGTCCATCAGCGTCTTGATCATGCCCTTGGCACCTGCGCCGCCGAACACCAGCTTGATGTCCTTGCGCTTGGCCTGCTCGATGGCCTTGAGCACGCCCACGGCCATGTCGTCATCGGCGGCCCACACGGCGTCGATCTGCGGGAAGCGGGTCAGGTAGTCCTGCATCACCTTGAAGGCGTCGTCGCGGTTCCAGTTGGCGTATTTGGCATCCAGCAGCTTGATGCCGGGGTGGTTCTTCAGCACGCTGTTGAACGCGTCCATGCGCTCGTTGTCCAGCGTGGTCGCAATGCCGCGCATGGCCACCACGTTGCCCTTGCCGCCCAGCGCCTTGGCGATGTATTCGGCTGGAATCTTGCCGAACGCCGTGTTGTCACCCGCCACATATGCGTCCTGCGCGCTGGTGTCCGTCAGGCCGCGGTCCACCACCGTCACGTACACACCCTTGGCCTTGACCTGGGCCACGGGCTTGGTCAGCGCGGCCGATTCGAAGGGGAAGATGACCAGTGCGTTGATCTTGTTCACCGTCACCAGGTCTTGCAGCTGGTTGGCCTGCTCGGGCGCGCCGCCTGCGGTCTTGACGATGACCTGCAGGCCGGGGTGGGCCTTTTCCAGGTCCTTCTTGGCCTGGTTGGCCCAGTACACGATGCCACCGGTGAAGCCGTGCGTGGCCGAAGGAATGGCCACGCCCACCACCGTCTTGTTGGCCTGGGCCATCGCCGGGCCGGCCAGCGCCAAGGCGGCTGCGGCACCCACGGCCGAGAGGGCCAGGCGGCGGGTGAAAGTAGATGTCTTGCTATTCATGATGCGTTGTCTCCTGTTGCTATTGCTTTGCTGAAAATGGCCATGAAAGCCTGGCCGACTGGGGAACAGCTCGAAAAAATTCACGTCAAGAGTGGCTGGAAAACTCAGCGAAGCGGTCCTGGCTAGGCGCTGTGTCGCAGACCGTGCGAGTAGCACGGCAAGACACAGCAACAACGGCAGGAGAGTTGTTCCAACCACTCCATCACCGCTTGCCCCTTTGCATGAAGGCGACCGCGATGATCACGAAGCCCTGCACCGCCGCATTCAGGTACACGCTGATGATGCTGGTGAGGTTGAGGATGTTGCTGATGACCGAGAGCAAGATCGCGCCCACCACCGTGCCGGTGATGCTGCCCGCCCCGCCCTTCAACACCGTGCCGCCCACGATCACCGCAGCGATCGCCTCCAGCTCCCACAGCAGCCCCGTGGTGGGCGATGCGGACCCCAGGCGCGGCACGTACAGCAGGGTGGCAATGCCCACGCACACCCCGAGCAGCATGTACGTCAGGATCTTGATCTTGTGCACATCCACCGCCGCGTACTGCGCCACCTGCTCGTTGGAGCCGATGGCCTGCACATAGCGGCCATAGGCCGTGCGGTTCAGGATGACGCCGCCCACCACCGCCACCAGCAGGAAGATCCACACGGGGATGGGCACGCCCAGCAGGTTGGCGTAGTACACCGGGCTGTAGATGTCCGACAGATCGTTCTCCAGCGTGATGGCACCGCCGTTCGAAAAGTACGTGAGGTAGGCGCGGAAGATGCCCAGCGTGCCCAGCGTCACGATGAAGGGCTCGATGCGGCCCTTGGTGATGAGCAAACCATGCACCAGCCCGAACACCGCGCCCAGCACCACCGCCAGCAGCATGCCCACCACCACAGCCGCCATGGGCGAGCCCAGCACGGGCGCCATCGCGTTCATGAACAAGATGACCGAGCCCGCAATCAGCGCCGCCATCGACCCCACCGACAAATCGATGCCGCCCGAGATGATCACAAAGCACATGCCCACCGCGATGATGCCGATGAAGGCCGTGCGCGTGAGCACGTTCATCACGTTGTCGTAGGTGGCAAAGTTGCTGTTGAGCAGCGTGCCGGCAAAACACAGCAGCACCAGCCCGATGACCGGGCCCAGGCCGTGCAGCTTGCCCCACCAGGCCGTGGCGCCGCCATGGCGGCCCGCACCGGGAACAGCGGGTGCTGCGGCAGCCGCTGCGGTGGGTGCGTTTTCAGCGGGTACCTGTGGCATGTGCGATCAACTCCTCTTCGGTCAAATTTGGCTCTTGCAGCGTGGTCTGCAGCCGCCCAGCGCGCATCACCGCCACGCGGTGGCACAGGCCGATCAGCTCCATCAGTTCGGAAGAAATCACCACCACCGCCAGGCCCTGCTCTGCCAGGCGCTGCACCAGGTGGTAGATCTCTCGTTTGGCGCCCACGTCCACGCCGCGCGTGGGCTCGTCCAGCACCACCACGCTGGGGCCGGGGTGCAGCACCTTGGCCAGCGCCAGCTTTTGCTGGTTGCCACCCGACAGCGACGACGCGCGCACTTCGAGCGAGCCGGTGCGGATGCCAAACTCCTGCACCGCATCGCGCAGCGCAGCCTGCTCGGCCGCCGGGTCGAGCCAGGGCTTGGCATAACGCTCCAGCGCCATCAGCGTCAGGTTGGGCCGCAGTGCAAAGTGCACGTGCAGGCCCTTGCCCTTGCGGTCTTCGCTCAGATAGGTCAGGCCATGGCGCGCCGCATCGCGCGGGCTTTTGAGCTGCACCTGCTTGCCAGCAACTTCCACCGTGCCGGCCGAGCGCGGGCGCAGGCCCAGCAAGCCTTCAAACAGCTCGGTGCGGCCAGCGCCCACCAGCCCGGCAAAGCCCAGAATCTCGCCGCGCCGCACCTCAAAACTCACCTCCTCGGCCCAGCCCGGCACCGAGAGGCCGCGCACCTTAATTGCGGGCTCTCCACCCGCAGGCGCAGGCAACTTGGGCGGGAACAAATCCGCCAGCTCGCGGCCCACCATCAGGTTGGCCATCTGCCGCCGCGTCACGCTGGCCGTGGCCTCGCGCGCTACCAGCAGGCCGTCGCGCATCACCACCACCTCGTCGGTGGTGCGCTCCACCTCGTCGAGCTTGTGCGATATGTAGATGATGGTCACGCCCGCAGCCTTCAGCCCGGCCATCAGCGCAAACAGGCGCTCCGTCTCGCCCGGGGTCAGCGTGGCGGTGGGCTCGTCCATGATGAGCAGGCGCGCATTGCGGGCTAGCGCACGGGCAATCTCCACCAGCTGCTTTTCAGCCACGATGAGCTTGCGCACCCGCGTGTCCGGGTCCAGCGGCAAACCCACCTGTGCCAAGGCAGCGCGCGTCTTCTCGCGCATCGCCTTGTCATCAAGGAACGGGCCCTTCTTGATCTCGTGGCCCAGGAAGATGTTCTGCGCAATCGTCAGGTCGTCCGCCAGGTTGAACTCCTGGTGGATCAGCACAATGCCCTGCGCCTCGGCCGCGCGCGAGCCGCCACCCGGGGCGCGCACCGCGCCGTCCACCACCACCTCGCCGGTGGTCGGGCTCTCGTACCCCGCCAGAATCTTCATCAGCGTGGACTTGCCCGCGCCGTTCTCGCCCAGCAGGCCATAAACGCGGCCCGGCTGCAGCGCAAAGTCCACCCCGTGCAGCACCCGCACGGGGCCAAACTCCTTGGTCACATTGCGGAACTCGACGGCGACGCTCATCGCACAGCCCCTGTTCCTACAACTGCTCCAGCGCCCGCACCCGCCAACGAGCCCGCGCGCGACAGGCTCTCCTGCATCGCCAGCACGCCTGCGCCCACCACACCGGCATCGTCGGCCAGCGGCGCGTATTGAATCTCCAGGTGCCGCGTAGAAAGCGCCAGCGACCGGTGGTACACGCTCTGCCGCACCGATGCGAGGAACAGCGGCCCCATGTCCGTCACTCGCCCCGCAATGAACACATGCGACGGGTTGAAGAAGTTGACGATGGACGCCAGCATCTGCCCCACCAGGCTGCCCGCCCGCTGGATGATCGCGTTGGCCGCCACATCGCCCGCCCGGCTGGCCTGGGCCACGTCTTCAATGGTCAGCGTGCCCGTGCTTTGCAGCCGCTCGGCCAGCATGGCGCTTTCGCCGCGCTGCGCGGCCTCGATGGCCATGCGCGCCATGGCGGGCGCTGCAGCCATCGCCTCCACACAGCCCTGGTTACCGCAGTGGCAGCGCGGGC